>LNFM01000155.1_pt1 | contig 167336 bp, 146 predicted proteins | sample 596031 | NCBI WGS metagenome assembly LNFM01 (sample SAMN04254537, study PRJNA301005) | activated carbon metagenome | isolation source: dual media filters at the Ann Arbor, Michigan drinking water treatment plant | place: USA: Ann Arbor | reverse complement strand
AGTGCCCGACCCACGGGGGATGTTGTCAGCGCCGAGGCATCTCGTAGCGATGTTGTGCGTGGGTCGAGCTATAGCTCGACGCGGCGCTGGCCATTGGCGCCCTGGTCGTTGTCTGGCAACGAACCGGCTTCCGCCTCCCCGCGGGCTTGCCGTCGCTACTCGTACCCTGGCGGCGGCACGAACCCGCCGTGGACCTTCTCGAGGATCTTCGCCACCGCGATGCAATTGAGATCGCCGAACTGCGGCCCGATGATCTGGACGCCCACGGGCAACCCCCCGCGCGTGAGGCCGGCGGGTGCCACCGTCGCCGGCAGGTTCGCCACGCCGGGCAGGCCGGCCCAGAACATCTGCGTCGTGCTGGGCTGGGGTTTGCCGTTCACCGGGATCATGCGCTCCCAGCGCTCGCCCTTCTGGTCATGATGGAACGCCGCACTCGCGGCCGCCGGGCAGATCAGCACATCCCAGAACTCGAAGAACTCCGCCCAGGCGCGCCGCAGACGCAGGCGCTGCTCGTCCCAGTGATGCCATTCGCGGTGCGTCATCGTGTTGGCGCGCAGCATCCACGCCTCGTAGTCGTCGTCGCCGGGGGATACCCGGGCGGCCCGCTCCACCTGGCCCGCGAAGACGGCGTCCGACAGCGCACCGCACGTGGCACCGCGCAGCAGGCGGATGAACGTGCGATGCGATTCGAGCAGGTCGATGGCTGGCCGGGCGCGGTCGCTCACATCGGCGCCGGCGTGGGCCAGAGCGCGGGCGACCTCCGAGATGCGGTCCGAGACTTCGCGGTCCACCGGGGCCACGGGGGCGTCGAGCATCACCGCAACGCGCAGTTCGTCGACGTCCATGAAGTTGGCCTTCGGGAGACGGAACGTCCACCCGACGTGATCCACCGGATCCGGCCCCGCGAGCAGGCCGAGCGCGATCTCGAGATCGCGTGGGCTGCGGGCCAGCGGTCCGATCACGGAGATGTCCTGCGGGACATCGAAGCCGGGGAGTGCCTGACCCCGCGTGGAGCAGATGCCGAACGTGGGCTTGTGACCGTAGACGCCGCAGTAATGCGCCGGATTCCGGATCGAGCCGCCGATGTCGCTGCCGGTCTCGAGCGCTGTCATGCCTGCTGCGAGCGCAGCGGCTGCGCCGCCGGACGACCCGCCCGGGACCCGTGTGGGATCCCACGGGTTGTGCGTCGTGCCGTGGATCGCATTGAAGGTCTGCCAGTCGGCGAGGTTGGTGGGGACGTTGGTCTTGCCGAACACCACCGCACCTGCGTCGCGCAGACGCATCACTGCCTCGGCGTCGTCGGCTGCGATGTTCTTCGCGAAGTCGGGGCGGCCCCAGGTGGTGGGCAGGCCGGCGACGTCGAAGGATTCCTTCACGGTGATCGGGACGCCGTGCAACGGACCGCGGACCTCGCCCCTGCCGAGTGCGTTGTCCGCGGCCTTGGCGTCCGCCCGTGCCTGTTCGAAGTCACGCACCACGACGGCGTTGACGACGGGGTCGTGGCGCTGCACGCGTTCGAGATGCAGGTCCAGGAGTTCGAGACAACCGATCTTGCGGTCGCGTACCAGGCGCGCGAGTCGATGAGCGGGGAGGAAGTGGAGATCCATGGCATCCATCCGGGCGTGGGGTCGGGGAGTCGGAACCCGGCGTGCGGTGCGCAGCCGGGCTTTCCCGAGTGTCCTCGCGCCCGGCCGCGGCGTCCAGTGGGCGGACGCCGCAGACCGGCCTTGCGGTTCGCCGGCGTCGCCCCGGCGTGGCGTCATGTTCAGTGCGTCTTGTAGCGCTGGGCCATCTTGTCGAGCGGCAGCGGATCGATCTTCGCCGCCTGGCCGGCGCAGCCGAAGCTCTCGAAGCGCGCCTTGCAGATGTCGCGGGCTGCCGCGACGGCGGCCTTGAAGAAGGCGCGCGGATCGAACTCGTCGGGCTTCTCGGCCATCGCCTTGCGCATGGCACCCGTCATCGCGAGGCGGATGTCCGTGTCGATGTTGACCTTGCGCACGCCGTGACGGATGCCCTCGCAGATCTCCTCCACGGGGACCCCGTAGGTCTCCTTGATGTTGCCACCGTACTGGCGGATCACCGCGAGCCACTCCTGCGGGACGGACGAGGAGCCGTGCATCACGAGGTGGGTGTTCGGCAGTCGCTCGTGGATCTCGCGGATGCGGCCGATCGCGAGGATGTCCCCGGTGGGCTTGCGCGAAAACTTGTACGCGCCATGGCTCGTGCCGATGGCGATCGCGAGCGCATCGACGCCGGTGCGTGCGACGAAGTCCACGGCCTGCGCCGGATCCGTCAGCAGTTGCGCGTGGTCCAGAACGCCCTCTGCTCCGACGCCGTCCTCTTCGCCCGCCGTACCGGTCTCGAGGCTCCCCAGGCAGCCCAGTTCACCCTCGACCGAGACGCCCACCGAGTGAGCCATCTCGACGACCCGGCGCGTGATGTCGACGTTGTAGTCGTAGCTCGCGGGGGTCTTCATGTCCTCTTCCAGGGAGCCGTCCATCATCACGCTGGAGAACCCGCTGCGGATCGACTGCAGACACACCGCCGGCGACGCGCCGTGGTCCTGGTGCATGCAGACGGGGATGTGCGGATACATCTCGATCGCCGCCTCGACCATGTGCCGGAGGAACGGCTCGCCGGCGTACTTCCGGGCGCCTGCGGAGGCCTGCAGGATCACCGGGCTGTCGCATGCATCGGCCGCCTGCATGATCGCTTGGATCTGCTCCATGTTGTTGACGTTGAAGGCGGGCAGGCCGTAGTCGTGTTCGGCGGCGTGGTCGAGGAGCTGTCGCAGGGAGATGAGGGCCATGGGCGGGGACTCGTTGCGGAAAGGGCGGGAGGTTACGCGATGCCTGGCAGCGCGACGATATTCGATGCCGGACCACCGGCAGATCGGTGGGCGGGGCGCCTGGCAGGTGCGACTTCACGGATGGGGCCATGGGTCCTCCAGTGCGGCGCCGGATCCACGCGGAGTGGCGATGCTTCGTCCATGGGCTGTCCCGCCGCAATCGCATCACCGGGGTGTTCGCCGCGCATCCAGCGGGACAAGGCCAGGGCGTCGTCCGGATGCCGGGCGGACCAGACGTCGAACAGGGCCTGCCACTCCGCCTGCGCGAGGGCGCCGCTGCCACGGGTGTCCCATCGCGCACGGATCCTCACGGGAATCTCTAAGGGCCCGTGCGGCCATCCGAGCGCTTCGCGCATGGCGCGCGGTCCGGATGCCGGGTGGAGCGGCCGTGTGCGGCAGATGATCAGCGTCGGCCTGTCCCGCGAAGCATGCGACAGCCGGATCGCGCGGTCGATGGCGCCAGGGGCGTTGCTGTCCACGGGCCCGACCACGTGCCAGCCGTAGGCGCGAAACCGGGCCACGGTGTCGTCGCGGTACCAGCGCGCCGTGGCGCCATCGAGGGGGATGCCCGTATCGTCCGACAGCACCGTGAGCTTGGCGAGCCGGCAGTCGGCGGCGAGGGTGCCGGCGTCGCGGCTCGCGTCCTCGCGCAGGCAGGCGCCGTCGACCATCGCATAGGTGCGGTGGTCGACGACGTCGAGATCGGAACGATTGAATCGCCCGGCGGCCATCCGCTCCGCGAGCGCGATGCCGACTGCGTCCATGAGGCCGCGACTGACCGGGCCCGTGGTGGTCGCGATGTCCGGCATCTGCGCCACAGGCGGGTGGTCCGGTGGCGGACCGGCACGTCTGCGCAGACCCCGGACCTCATCGAGCGTCACGTCGTAGCCGCTCAGGTGTTGGAGGGCGTCCAGCATCACCTTCGCGTGTTCGCTGGCGAGCACGAAGCGGTCGCGGTTGCCCCACTGCGGGTCGGCGGGGTTGTGGCGGAGGTGATGGCGCCACAGCACCGTTGCGACCCCCGCCATGTGGACCGCCATGGCGGGCAGGCTCACGCGCGCGGCGTCCGCCGCGTCGATCACGAGGAGTCGCAACGCGTCCGCCGTCGCGCGGAGGGATGCGCCGGCGGCTTCGCAGTCCGAGTCATGCATTGTGTGTTCCCTCTGCGCGTTTGCGCCGGGCGAGATCCATGAGTCTCAGGATCATGGGCGTGAAGATGAGCTGCATCGCGAGACCCATCTTTCCGCCAGGGCAGACGATGGTGTTCGGGCGCGACATGAACGACTTGTCGAGCATGGAAAGGAGATAGGGGAAGTCGATGCCCTTGGGGTTCGCGAAGCGGATCACGACCATGCTCTCGTCGGCCGACGGGATGTCGCGCGCGATGAACGGGTTCGAGGTGTCCACCGTCGGCACGCGCTGGAAGTTCACGTGCGTGCGGCCGAACTGCGGGCAGATGTGGTTCACGTAGTCCGGCATCCGGCGGAGGATGGTGTCGACCACGGCCTCCTGGGAGTAGCCACGCATGTTCTTGTCGCGGTGCAGCTTCTGGATCCACTCCAGGTTGATGGTCGGCACGACGCCGACGAGGAGGTCGACGTGGCGCGCGATGTCGACGGCGCCGTCGGTGTAGCCGCCGTGCAGGCCCTCGTAGAAGAGGAGATCCGTGCCTTCCTCGACCTCGGTCCATTCCGTGAAGGTGCCGGGTGGCTGCTGGAACGGTGCGGCCTCCTCGGCGTCGTGCAGATACCGACGCACACGGCCGCGGCCGGAGCCCGAGTACGTCCGGAAGAGCCCTTCGAGTTCTGCGAGCAGATTCGATTCCGGACCGAAGTGGCTCAGGTTGCGGTTGCCGGCCGCCTCGGCGTCCTTCATGGCCTGGCGCATGCCGAGGCGGTCGAGGCGATGGAAGGAGTCCCCCTCCACCACCTGCGCGCGGATGCCCTCGCGGCGGAAGATGTGCTGGAAGCTCTTCATGACCGTGGTGGTGCCGGCACCGGAGGAGCCCGTGACGGCGATGATCGGATGGCGGATGGACATGGCGGTGTCGGGTCAGGAGCGGGTGGCAGGGGGCACGATCGGGCGGGCGGCGTACGGAGTCATCTCGTGCCTTCGGCGCGATAGAGCGACCGGTCGTTGAAGAGCGGCGATACGTACGGGCGGTCCTCGCCGCTGTCGTACTCGCGGTGATAGCGCTCGATGCGCTCGACCTCGCTGCGCGATCCGAGGATCACGGGGACGCGCTGGTGCAGTTCGGTCGGGGCGACGTCGAGCATGCGGTTGCGCCCCGTCGTCGCCGCGCCGCCGGCCTGCTCGATCAGCATCGCCATCGGATTCGCCTCGTACAGCAGACGCAGCCGGCCGGGACGCAGCGGTGTCTTGGTGTCGCGCGGGTACATGAACACGCCGCCACGCACGAGGATGCGATGCACCTCCGCCACCATCGAGGCGATCCAGCGCATGTTGAAGTCGCGGGCGCGGATGCCGTGCGCGCCGGCCTTGCATTCGGACACGTAGCGCTGGACCGGCGGTTCCCAGAAGCGCTCGTTGGAGGCATTGATCGCGAACTCGCTCGTGTCGGCGGGGACCCGCAGACCGGGCTGCGTGAGGACGAAGTCGCCGACCTCGCGATCGAGCGTGAACGCGTGCGTGCCGTTGCCGACCGTCAGCACCAGCAGCGTGGAGGGGCCGTACATCGCATAGCCTGCAGCGACCTGGGCTGTGCCCGGCTTCAGGTAGTCGGCGACGACCGGGGGCTCGGTACCCTCGTACTCGAGTACCGAGAAGATGCTGCCCACCGACACGTTGATGTCGATGTTCGAGGATCCGTCCAGAGGGTCGAACACGAGCAGGAACGTGCCGCGCTGGTAGGGCTCGGGGATGTCGTAGGCGTCGTCCATCTCCTCGGACACCATGCCCGCGACGAGGCCGCTCCATTCGCAGTGGCGCAGGAAGGCGGTGTTCGTCGTGACGTCGAGGAGCTTCTGCGTGTCGCCGGATGCGTTGGCGCTCGCGAGCACGTCGAGGCTGCCCCCGAGCGCCCCTCGCGCGACCATCGCCGACACCGCCTTCACCGCGCTCGCCACGTCCATGATCAGCGAGACGAGTTCGGAATGTCCCTCCTGATCCCGCAACTGCTCGGTCAGGAACTTGGGGAGGGTCGTGCGTCCGAGATGCATGGGTGGTCTCCTCGCCGACGCGTCGAGCGCGTCGTTGTCGTTGTGTTGTGGAATGGCGGTGACGGTGGTCCGGTCTTTCCGTCGGCTATTGGTCCTCGGTGGCGTTGCCCTGCGTGAACACCCGGGATGCGCGGATGTCGGCAGCGGTGATGGTCTTCAGAGCCTCCGCGTCGGTGGTGGCGCCGATCATGGCCGCCTCGAACAGGCGGTTCGCCTGACGCAGACGGGCGCGATCCAGGGCGTTCCGCATGGAACGGGCATTGGCGAAGTGCGGCTGCGTGATGCGATGCGCGATGTACTCGCGCATCGTCGCCATGGCCTCGTCGTCCAGATGATAGTTCTGGTGCGCCACCATGGAACGGGTGATCGCGAGCAGTTCGTCCGGCGTGTAGTCGGGGAACTCGATGTGATGGGCGATGCGCGAACTCATGCCCGGATTCGACTGGAAGAAGGTCGCCATGCGATCCCGGTATCCGGCGAGGATCACCACGAGATCGTCCCGATGGTTCTCCATCACCTGGAGGAGGATCTCGATGGCCTCCTGGCCGTAGTCGCGCTCGTTCTCGGGCCGGTACAGGTAGTAGGCCTCGTCGATGAAGAGCACACCGCCCATCGCCTTCTTCAGCACCTCCTTCGTCTTCGGCGCCGTGTGCCCGATGTACTGGCCCACGAGGTCGTCGCGCGTCACGCTCACGACGTGACCCTTCCGCACGTAGCCGAGGCGATGGAGCATCTCCGCCATCCGCATCGCGACGGTGGTCTTGCCCGTGCCGGGGTTGCCCGTGAACGACATGTGCAGGCTCGGCGCCTGGGCCTCGATGCCGAGGCTTTGCCGGGCGCGCGTGACGACGAGGAACGCGGCGATCTCGCGGATGCGTCGCTTCACGGGCGCCAGCCCCACCAGCTCGCGATCGAGTCCGTCGAGGACTTCCTGCACCTGCGTGTCGCGCAGGATCGCGGCGAGGTCGATGGTGGGTGGTGGGGGGGTGGTATCCATGGTCACGGCGCTCTCCGGGTGGGGCGTGGCGGCGGTCAGTCGCCGCTGCGCAGCCGCTCGGTGGTGTAGCGGATCGACCGGCCTTCGGTCTCCATCCGCACGGTCCGGAAGCCCGGCTCCTTGTCGGGGCGATTCACGAGGTACGACATGCGCGGGGTCTCCCAGCCGCGGGAGGAGTCGAAGGCCATCACGCGGATGTAGTGCTGGGGGAAGGTGCGACGGCAGGCGTTGATCTCCATGAGGATCCCGGCCGGGTCCTTCAGATCGAACATCGGGTTCCCGTACATCTCCCAGTACGTGTTGCGCGGATGCGGATCGTCGGTGTACTCCACGCTCACGGCCCAGCCCTGGCGCAGGGCGAACTCGATCTGCGCGGTGATCTGCGCGTCGGTGAGCGGGGGCAGGAACGAGAACTGCCCCTGCGTGATGCGCTGCTGCGGGTTCGTCATCATGGTGGTGTCGTCTCCGGGTGGGCGCGGGCGCTCAGGCGCTCGCCGTCGCGGTGGGCACGAAGTCGGCCGTGTCCGTGGATTCGTAGTTAAAGCTGATGTCGCCCCAGGTGTCGATGGCGGCTTTCAGCGGGGAGCACCAGCGCGCCGCTTCCTGGAGGATCTGCGGACCTTCGTTGAGGTAATCGCGGCCTTCGTTGCGCGCCATGATCATCGCTTCGAGGGCGACGCGGTTCGCCGTCGCGCCGGCCTGGATGCCCTGCGGGTGCCCGATGGTGCCGCCACCGAACTGGAGCACGACGTCCTCACCGAGATAGTGGATCAGCTGGTGCATCTGACCGGCGTGGATGCCGCCGGAAGCGACCGGCATCACGCGGCGCAGCGAAGCCCAGTCCTGGTCGAAGAAGAGGCCGTGCTCCAGGCTCATGTCGGTGTGCGTCTCGCGCAGGGTGTCGTAGAAGCCCTTGATCATCAGCGGATCGCCTTCGAGCTTGCCCACCACCGTGCCGGCGTGGATGTGGTCGACGCCCGCCATGCGCATCCATTTGCAGATCACGCGGAAGTTCATCCCGTGATTCTTCTGGCGCGAATAGGTGGAGTTCCCGGCCCGGTGCAGGTGGAGAATCATGTCGTTCTTCCGCGCCCACTTCGCCATCGACTGGATCGCGGTGTAGCCGATCACCAGGTCGATCATGATGATGCAGGACCCCAGGGACCGCGCGAACTCGGCCCGCTCGTACATATCCTCCATCGTGCCGGAGGTCACATTCAGGTAGTGGCCCTTCACCTCGCCGGTCGCAGCGGCGGCCTTGTTGACGGCCTCCACGCAATACAGGAACCGGTCGCGCCATCCCATGAAGGGCTGGCTGTTGATGTTCTCGTCGTCCTTCACGAAGTCGAGGCCACCCTTCAGCGCCTCGTACACCACGCGGCCATAGTTCCGGCCGGAGAGGCCGAGCTTCGGCTTGGTGGTCGCGCCGAGCAGCGGCCGGCCGAACTTGTCGAGGCGCTCGCGCTCGACCACGATGCCGGTGGCCGGGCCCTGGAAGGTCTTCAGGTATGCGACGGGGATCCGCATGTCCTCCAGCCGAAGCGCCTTGACGGCCTTGAACCCGAACACGTTGCCGATGATCGACGCCGTGAGGTTGGCGATGGAGCCTTCCTCGAAGAGATCGAGGTCGTACGCGATCCAGGCGAAGTACTGGGCGGGGGTGCTCGTGCCGGCGCCCGTGTTCGGCACCTGGTCGACGCGGTAGGCCTTGGCGCGATATAGCTCGCAGTCGGTCAGGCGGTCGGTCCACACCACGGTCCACGTGGCGGTGGAGGATTCCCCCGCGACCGCGGCGGCGGCTTCGTCGGCATCGACGCCTTCCTGGGGCGTGATGCGGAAGAGGGCGATGACGTCCGTGTCCTTCGGCACGTAGTCGGGCTGCCAGTAGCCCATCTGCTTGTACTTCAGGACGCCTGCGGCGTAGCGCTGCTTCGCGTCTGTGATCACGCCGCTGTCGACGGGCTTCGTCATCGCTGTCTCCCGGTTGTTGTCTTGGATGCGACGGACGATAGGTGCCGGTGTAGGTAAGGTAAAGTCAGGTCTTCTTCACGTTCAGATAAGGTTTGCTGATGAAGAACATGACCATCCGGCAGCTCCGGGTCTTCGCTTCCGCCGCGAAGCACATGAGCTTCGGAAAGGCGGCGGAGGAGCTGCATCTCACGCCGCCGGCCGTGTCGATGCAGATCCGGGAACTCGAGCAGCACGTCGGGCTCCCCCTCTTCGAGCGCAACGGTCGCCGGGTGGTGCTGACACTCACGGGCGAGTACTTCCTCGTCTACGCGCGGAGGATTCTTGCGACGCTGAAGGATGCCGAGGATGCCGTCGCGAAGTTCCGCGGCCTGAAGAGCGGGCGCCTCACCCTGGGCATGGTCAGCACGGCCAAGTACTTCCTGCCGCGGCTGCTCGCGAGCTTCCGGGAAGAACACCAGGGGATCGAGGTGCGGCTCACCGTCGGCAACCGCGAACAACTGGTCGAGCAGATGAAGCGCAACGAGGTCGACCTCGCCGTGATGGGGCGTCCGCCGCAGGAGCTCGCGACCCGCGCCGAACCTTTCGCCGCGCATCCACACGTGATCGTGACCGCCCCCGGTCATCCGCTCACCCGCATGGAGTCGGCTTCCGCGCGCACCCTGGCGGGCTACGGGATGATCATCCGCGAACCCGGCTCCGGAACCCGCGCCGCGCTCGAGCAGTACCTTCGCGCGCACGGCATCGAGCCGCGCATCGAGATGGAGATGGCGAGCAACGAGACCATCAAGCAGGCGGTCATGGCGGACATGGGCGTGAGCTTCCTGTCGCTCCACACGATCGGTCTCGAACTGCGATCGCAGTTGATCGCGGTGCCGGACGTCGAGGACATGCCGGTCGTGCGGCGCTGGTACGTGGTCAACACGCTGTCCAAGCTGCTGTCGCCGGCGGCGGAGGCGTTCCGCTATTTCGTCCTCGAACAGGGGGAGCGGTTTCTCGCGAACGAGTTCGGGGCCTGGCAACCGGTGGGCTGAGGCTCTCCCGACGTGGTCCAGGTTTTTTATCCGATCGGGACTCCAGTGGTCCGGCCGGGCGCCGTCAAGTGTCTTGCCCACACCGTGGTCGACTTCCCGTCCTGGAGCCCTGGCTTTCAATGTCCGCCCGGCAGCATCCCGCGGCATTTCCCCTGTTCCTGCTGCTCCCCGTCATCCTCTGTCTCGCGGGTGCGGGCGGCGTGTGGTGGTATCTGAGTGCCCGGCAGGACTGGGCCATCGCCCGGCAGTTCCAGGTCCGCGCCGCCCAGTTCGCCCACCAGCTCGACGAGCGGCTCATGGCGACGGAGCACGGCATGCGTGGCGCTGCAGGTCTGCTCACCATCCATCCCGATCTGCCGGAGCCCGATTGGAACCGGTACATCGACAGCCTCGGCCTGCGGGATGTCACCCACCTCGGGGCGAGCGGCATCGGATACATGCAGCGACTGGAATCCCGGGACAAGCCGGCCTTCCTCGCGGAGCGGAGGGCGGTCCACCCGGACTACGAGGTCTGGCCGAAGGGCGACCACGCCCTCATGTTCCCGCTGAAGATGCTCCGGGACATCAGCTATCGCCCGACCGTCCGGGCACCGCTCGGCTTCGATGCATTCGCCGACCCATCCCGCCGAGCGCTCCTTGAGCGCGCTCTGGCCTCCCGCGATCTCGTGTTCAGTGCGCCGGTCGCGCTCAACATCATCAACCGGACAACTGGTGAGCGGCTCCGTGAAACCGAGCCGGCGGTGCTCGCCTACATGCCGGTGTTCCGTCCGAACCACACAGCGCCAGGAATGCCCGACGACCCCGGCGTGCGCGGCGTCGTCGTCACGGCCATCCGGCTGAGGCAGATCCTCAACGGGCTGCTCGTACCCGAGGCTCTTCTTGGCGTCGGACTGAAGATCCCCGGTGCCGAAATCGTCCACGCGGGCAGGATCGATGACGCCGTCGATGGGCGCGGGCTCTCGATCGACCTTCCACTTCGGCACGGCGGAGGCACGTGGACGTTGCAGGTGACAGCCCCCCCGGACTTCCTGGTGCGCGAGCGCACGGTGCACGCGGCCACGATCTTCACCGGCGCTGGCGTGATCGGAGGCGCCTTTTCCATACTGCTCTTCCTGGCCCAGCGGCGGCAGCGCGCCACCATCGCCACCCTGGAAAGCGCGGCCGCCCGCTACCGCTCCCGCTTCCGCGAACTGGCCGATACCGCGCCATTCATCATCTGGACCGCGGATTCCCGCATGGAACTCACGTTCCTCAACCGGACATGGTCCGACTACGCCGGTGTGTCGCCGATCGGCGGGGTGCCGCCTGCCTGGGAGACGTTCGTCCATCCTGAGGACATGCCTGGACTATCCGAGATCTTCGCGCAGGCACTGGCGCGTGGGGAGCCGTTCACCGGCGAGATCCGCCTTCGCCGCCACGATGGCATCTATCGCTGGATGTCATTGCAGGGGGAAGCCTCGCGCCGCGACGGTGCCGCCGATCGCGGTTTCCTCGGGCTCGCGGTGGATATCCACGATCGCCGCGCGCTTGCACAGGCGCTGGAACAGCAGACCGAATTCCTCGATGCGCTGATCAACGGGCTTCCGCAAGGCGTCTACGTCAAGGATGCCGCCGGTCGCTGGCTGGTCGCGAACGATGCGTTCTGCCGGATGGCGGGGCTCGATCGCGATGCCGTGATCGGTCGGACCAATCGCGACATCTATCCGCCCGACAAGGCGGCGATGCTGGACGGCCAGGATGCCCGGGCGCTCTCCTCCGGGAAGATCGAGACGTACGATCATGCATCGCTCAGGGCTGACGCGACGTCGGAATGGCTCGTCAAGTCGAAGGTCGCCGTGCAGATGCCCGGCGGCAGCCGATACCTCGTCTGCGCGGCATTCGACGCGACGGAATGGAAGCGCGCTTCCCGGGACGTGGAGCTCACACGCCAGTTCCTCGACGCGATCGTCGATGCGCTGCCCTACGCGGTCTTCGTGAAGGACGACCAGTGCCGATTCAGCCGGATCAACGCCGACGCCGCGCGACTCCTCGGACGCACACCGGCTGATTGTCTGGGGCTGACCGACTTCGACGTGTTCCCGGCCGCCTATGCGCAGCGGGCGTGGGATGAGGACCAGGCGGTGCTGAAGACCGGCACGTCGTTCTCCAGCGAGATGCCCGTGGTACAGGCGGATGGGACCGAGCGCTGGATGCTGAAGCGGAAGGTGTGCGTGACGCTGGACGACGGATCCCGGCATCTGATCGGATGCCTCTTCGACATCGAAGAGCGCAAGGAGGCCGAGCGCGTGCTGGAACGGGACCGTGCCGCGCTGGAGGGACTCGTCCAGGCGAGGACGGCCGAACTGAGCCAAGCGCGGGACGTGGCGGAGGCTGCCAACGTGGCGAAGTCCGAGTTCCTCGCGAACATGTCCCACGAGCTCCGCACCCCCATGCACGCGATCCTGTCGTTCTCGCGTCTCGGCGAGGCGCGCAGCGCGACGGCCGAAATCGACGGGCCGAAGCTGCTCAGCTACTTCCAGCGCATTTCGCAGAGCGGCGGTCGGCTGCTCTCACTGCTCAACAATCTTCTCGACCTCGCGAAGCTGGAGGCAGGTCGCATGCAATACGAGTTCGGCCATCATGACCTGCGCAGCATCGTCGACACCATTGTCGGTGAACTGGCTGCCTACGCTGCGGACCGAGGTGTGACCGTCGATGTCGAAGACGGCGCCCTTCCCGTGCTGGCTTGGTGTGATCAGGCGCGTGTCGGGCAGGTGGTGCGCAATCTGTTGTCGAACGCGCTGAAGTTCACGCCGTCCGGGCTTGCCGTGCATGTTCGCGTCGGGCTGGGCGACTGGGCCTCCCCGGAGGTCGGGGAGGGTGCCCCGCCCAGGCCAGCCGCGTTCCTCGTCGTGGCGGATGAGGGGAGCGGAATTCCCGAGGGGGAGCTCGAGGCCGTCTTCGACAAGTTCGTGCAGAGCAGCGCAACGCGCTCGGGCGCCGGTGGCACCGGTCTCGGGCTCGCGATCTGTCGCGAGATCATGGACCAGCACAACGGCAGGATCTGGGCCGACAACGCGCGTGACGGCGGTGCCGTGTTCCGGGTGGTGCTGCCGTGCGACCGGGCGGAGGTCGACTTCGGTCACGGCGTCGCGGGCGCGTCGGCCGCCTGACGGCAAGCCATCTGGGCCGAGGGAACCGCTACCCGGTCCGCGGAGGACCCACCCCGGCGCAGGCAGCGCACAGGCAGGCTTCGCCCCGCAGTGCATCGGGCACCTGCGCGAGCGCCGCCGGATCGATGGTGGCGCTGAAGCACCAGCAGGGCGTTCCGAACTCGCCCGTGTGCGCCGGGACGCAGGCGTTGTCCGCGCCGCACAGCGGGCACCGGGTGTTCCGTTTCGGTTCCATGGGGATCTCCGGCCCGCCGATGGACGGCGGAAAGCCGGGAGCATGATCGCGGTCGCGACGGAGTGGAAGAGCACGCGTCCGTAGCGCCCTCACGAACCCGTCGAACGCTGGAACCGCAAGGTCTGCCAGGCAATGCGGCGATACGTGATGTGGGTCAGGCTGCAGGCAGCGGGGTGCCGGATTGCGGCTCAGCGCGGCGCGGTGCGGCGGCTGCGTATCTCGTCGAGCGTGCCGACAGCCGTCGCCTTCTGGGCGCCCCCGACGGCAACCGCGCGCAGCGCCGTGGTCTCGGCTTCGTCGAGCGCGCCACGCTCCATCAGCACGTGTGCGAGGTTGTTGAGCGCAGCGTCTGCGGCAGGGTGATGCGCGACGGCGCTCCGCAATGCGGACTCGGCCGCGGCGAGATCGCCGAGCGAATACGCGGTGTTGCCCGCCCCGATGGCGAGCTGGAGATCGTCCGGCCATCGGACGACGCCCGCCGAGTAGGCGGCGTAGGCCTCGCGCATCAGGCGCAGACGCTCCAGCGCGAGGGTCGCTTCGGCGTAGGCGTCGCGCGGGACCCCGGACGGTGGGGACGTGCCGGGCTGGATCACCACCATCGCCCATCGGCCGCTGCGCGCCCATGTGAGGTCGAACGTGCGCAGTGGGAGCACCTCACGCTTCGTCGTCCCCGATCGAAGCACGACCTCGCGGCGATCGAGGTCGTGTCCGACCACCACTGCGTAGTGCCACACCGGATACCACGAGAGTCCCAGGTTCTGGAGTACCACGACCGGATGCCCGTCACGGACGGTGGAGAGCAATGTGTCCAGGTCGGGGGAGATCGTTGCCGCCACCGCGCCTTCCCGGCGCGCGCCGCCCAGCATGTCGAGCGGCAGACTGCCCTTGCGGGCCGGGAGGTACACCCGGGAGGCGAGATCCTCGGGCGACGCCGTCATCCCTGCCCGCGCAAGCACGGTGGCGAGGGCGGCGGGGCCGCAGTGATGCTCTGTCTGTGGAAAGTAGGGGGTGTCGGTCAACTCGACCTGGCGGGGCAGGTCAGCCTCCCGCGCGAGGCGGGGTGAAGCGCAGCCGGCGAGTGCCAGCAGCGCGCACAGCGCCAGGCCTGCCGCCAGCCGCCCGCCCGATAGTCGGGCGGTGGCGGGGGCCGCGGCTGGAAGATCGAGTTTCAGCGCTTCATCGGCTTGGTGAACGAGAACACCTTGGTCAGGCCAAGGATGTCGGTGATCAGCAGCACGATGAACACCAGCAATGCCGCACCGATGATCGCACCGAGCGCGTCGCCGCCCGCGGGCATCTGCTCGAGACGATCCGACGCGGCGAGCACTTCGTTGTCGGACAGCGCATCGGCCCGCGCCCGCGCTTCGTCCGCGCGGATGCCCATGGCACCCAGCCGCTCCGTCACGTCGGTGCGTTCGAGAAAGGTGGCGAGGCGCGTGCGCGCCGCTTCGACGGCGGCCTGGCGGGACGCGGTCGCGGGCGCGGCGGCGCCGGTTTCGACCATGGCGGCCTGCACGGCACCCACGAATCCGAGATGGGTCGTGGTGGCGATCAATGTGATGGCGACGAATTTCTTGACGGACTGGAACATGGCTGAGTCTCCTGGGACGGTGATGTGAAACGAGCCCGCACGCTTTTGCAGTCAGCGGCGGGTGAAGGGAAAGATCCGGGTCAAGCCGATCACATCGGTGAGGATGAGGACGGCGAACACGAAGACGACGATTCCGAAGCCACCGGCACCTGCGGGCACGCGGTCGAGAGCTGTCGCGGCCTCGATGGCCGTGGTGTCGTCCAACGCGGCGACGCGGCTGGCCGCCTCGTCGGGCGCGAGGCCCAGTCCGACCAGCTGGGCGGACAACTCGGGGCGGGCGAGCGCTGCGGTGAGGCGAGCGCGAGCCCCACGGGCAGTTGCGGCCTCTGTGGCCTCTGGGACCTCCAGGGCCGCTGCTTCCCCCGTGGGAACCATGGCCGCTCCTGCCGTGCCGGACATCGGCAGGGCGCCGGTGGAGATCACCAGAAATGCGGCGAGCAGGCGTCGAATCGAAGCGGGCATCCGGGATTCCTTCGATGAGCAATCGTGGCTGAAGACTACACCGGGTTCTTGAACTCCGCCGGCAGCAGATGATGCCGGTGCAGGAGCTTGTAGAACTCTGTGCGGTTGCGCTGCGCGAGGCGGGCGGCGTGCGTCACGTTGCCGTTCGTCATCTTCAGCAGGCGCGACAGGTAGTCGCGTTCGAACTGGCCCCGCGCCTTCTCGAACGGCTGGAGTTCGGTGGAAGGGCCGCGCAGCGCGCTCTCGATCAGTGACGGACTCACCACCGGCGCGGACCCGAGCGCCACCGCCTGCTCGACGACATTGAGGAGTTCGCGCACGTTGCCGGGCCAGTCGTACTGCACCAGCATGGCCAGCGCCTCGGCCGAGAACGCGCTCACGTTCTTGCCGTAGCGCGATGCGATCACGGACAGGAAGTGGCCCGCCAGCAGCGGGATGTCCTCGCGCCGCTCGCGCAGTGGCGGGAGGGCCAGGGTGACGACGTTGAGCCGGTAATAGAGATCCTCGCGGAACTGGCCATCGCGGATGCCGGCCTCGAGATCGCGGTGGGTGGCGGACACGATGCGCACATCCACCGGCACGGCCCGCGTGCCGCCGAGCGGCCGGACGGTTTTCTCCTGCAGCACGCGCAGCAGCTTGACCTGGAGGGAGAGCGGCATGTCACCGATCTCGTCGAGGAAGACCGTGCCGCCGGCAGCGCTCTGGAAGAGGCCCGTGTGGTCGCGCGCCGCGCCGGTGAAGGCGCCGCGCACATGCCCGAAGAGTTCCGATTCGAGCAGTGCCTCGGGGATCGCCCCGCAGTTGAGGGCCATGAAAGGACCATCGCGGCGCGGGCTCGCACGGTGGATGGCGAGCGCCAGCAATTCCTTGCCGGTGCCGCTCTCGCCGCGGATCAGTACGCTCGCGTCGCCCGCGGCCACGAGCCGCGCCCGGGAGAGGACGGTTTCGAACGCCTGGTTGTGCGTCACGATGCCGGCGCGCCAGGCATCACCGTCGGCCCCGCCCGTCGAAGGCGACGACAGCTGGACGGCCCGGGTGATCAGCGCGACGAGGTCCTTGCCGTCGAAGGGCTTGGTCAGGTAATCGAAGACGCCGCGACGCATGGCGGCGACGGCATCGGGGATGCTGCCGTGCGCCGTGAGGATGATGACGGGCAGGGCCGGGTAGGTGCGGTGGATCTCCTCGAACAGCTCCATGCCGTCCACCTCGCCCATGCGGAGGTCGGTCACGACCACGTTCGGCTGCGCGGCGCCGAGGCGCGCGAGTGCGGCTTCGGCGCTGGTGGCCGTGATCACTTCGAATCCGACGGCCTCGAGGCGCAAAGACACGAGCCTCAGAATGTCCGGGTCGTCGTCGACCACGAGTACTTTTCCGGCGTTGGCGCTCATTTCGGTTTGGCTCCCTGGTCTTTTTGGATCATCGCGCGCTCGACGTCCTTCAGCGCGTCGAGCTTGCGCTGAAGTTCCTCGGTGCGTTTCTGTTCGTCCTTCAGTTTCGCCACTTGGGCCTGCGCGGTCGCATCCTGTCGGCGGGCCTGCTCCAGCTGGTTGAGGAGCAGTTGCGCCACCCCACGATACGCGGCGCGTGCGCGGTTGTCGGTGCGGCTGTAGGGTTCCAGCAGTTGCGCTGCCTGGGCCTCGTTGCGGAAGGGCGTGCCGGGCATCAGGAGCAGGGCGGCGAACCGCAGCCGCGCTGCCTCGTCGCCGTTGGCGCTGAAGTCGCGCTTGGCGTCCTCGTATTCCTGCTTGAGTTGACCGCTGTTCTTGGACCGCACGGACGCGAGCTGTTGAAGCAGCCCGTCCGAGCCACTGACGAGCTCGATGACTTCAGGCGTGCATTCCAGCGGAGGCTTCTTGGAGACCGGCTTCGGCGTCTCGACGGGCAGGACATCGTGTTCGGTGACCGGCGCCGGTGAACGGCAGGCGCCGAGTGCAAACGCGAGCAGAAGGCCTCCTGCAAGCCGGCTGGCGAAACTGCGCTCTGGTGTCCGGCTCACGCGGCCTTCCTCGCCGTCAGTTTCGGCACGGACTTCGGGTCCGGCTTCAAGGCGTCGCGCGGCAGTTCGACGGCGATGTGCGTGCCCTTCTCGGAGGGCAGCACGTCGACGCGCCCACCGTGGGCGATGACGAACTCCTGCACGATGGACAGGCCGAGGCCGGTCCCCTTCACCGGGCCGTCGTGCGCGGTGCTGCCCTGGAAGAAGGGTTCGAACACCTGACCCCGCTCCTCGAGGGGAATGCCGGGCCCTTCGTCGGCGACGACGATGCGCACGCGCCCACCCGTTTCGGTCACGGTGATCTTCACGTGGCCTTCGTGGGGCGAGAACTTGATGGCATTCGAAATCAGGTTGCCCATGACCGCACCGAGCTTCTCGGGATCGCCGTGCACCTCGACGGGCGGGCAGTCGACGGCGATACGGATGCCCTTGGCCGCCATCGTCAGCCGGTGCTGGCGGAGCACGGCGGCGATGAGGGCAGGGAGGGCCACCTGCATCGGCGCGAGAGCAGGCCGGCGGAACTGGGCCTCCTGGTAATGGAGCAGGCCCTCGATCAGTTCCTGCATGCGCTGCGTGTTCTGCCGGAGGATGGCGGCGATCTCCTTCTGCGCGGGCGTGAGGGTGCCGACGACCTGCTCGTCCAGCAGACTCGTGCCCTCCTTCAGCGCAGCGAGCGGCGTTTTCAGTTCGTGCGACACGTGGTGGAGGAACCGGCGCTTCTCGTCCTCCAGCTCGACGAGGCGCAGACGCATCCAGTCGAGTTGACGCCCCAGGCGCTGGAGATCCTCCGGCCCGCTCACCTCGACGCGCGTCACGAAATTCCCTTCACCCATGCGACGGATGGCGGCGTCGATCTGCGCGATGGGGCGCGAGATCAGGATGATGGCGGCGATCACGAGCAGCAGTGCCACCGGCACCAGCGCCGCGAGCTGCCAGAAAACGAAGCGCTGCACGCCCTCGGCCATCGTCTGCAGGGCGGCGACCTCGCGTTCGACGACCCCGTTGCCCAGTTCGGAGAGCTGCTCGGAGACGGTCTCGAGCGCGCGGAAGCTCGGCATGAGCCGCTCGAGACGGTCGGGGTTCGACGCGGCGGCCTCGATCTCCCGGTGAAGTTCGGTCTCGCGCAGCCGGAGCAGCGCGAGCTGCCGCATCTGTTCGGCGTCGAGACTCAGGCTTGCCATGCGCTCGGCGCCCTCTAGGAACCGCGTCCGCGCGTGTTCGTAGGCTTCGAGGAGCGCGCTGTCGCCGAGCGCACCCGCCTGCCGGACGCTGCGTTCCATCACGGTCAGCTGTTCCATCAGCAGGCGGCTGCCTTCGGTTGCCTGCATCGCCTGATGCACCGTGCGCTGGCCCCGGGCGGCGATCTCGTGGATCGAGAGCGCGTTGTTGCCGATGGCGAGGATGAGGGGGAGGGCGACCAATATGAAGCCGACGATGATCAGCTTGAGGAACGAGCGCGGGTAGTACACCGAGAAGCGGGGCATGCGCGCCTGGCTCACGATCGCCGGCTTTCCGATCAGGTCTCGAAGCGGACTTCGATGCGTCCGAGGACGCCGAAGTCTGCCGCGACGGTTTCACCCGGGGCGACGGCCACCGGAACGACGCAGGTGCCGGTCGTCACCACCTGCCCCGCTGAGAGAGCCGTGCCGAGCGACGAGAGCTTGTTCGCGAGCCACGTGAGGGCCTCCCGCGGATCGCCCAGCACGTTGGCGCCGGTGCCCTGTGCGACTTCGCGACCGTCGACGAATGCTGTCACGCCATGCTTCGATAGATCGATGCTGCGCCAGTCGGCGGTCGTCGCAGTACCGAGCGCGAACCAGCATGCGCAGGCATTGTCGGCAAGCAGCTGCGGGCCGCCGACCTTCGCGAAGTCGTCGTAGCGGGAGTCGGGCACCTCGATGGCGGGATGCAGTGTCCCGACGGCATCGAGCACTTCCGCGACACCGTACGGTTCGGTGCGCGGCGGCAGGGTGCGCGCCATCCGGAACGCGAACTCCGCCTCGGCCACGAGCATCTGGTTGCCCTTCAGCGAAATGGTGGTCGGCGCGTCCCGGAACCGGCTCGCCAGCAGCGTGCCGGGCAGGGGGCCGTCGACGCCGATGTGCGCCTGCCCGGCCTTGCTCGTCGCGGCGATCTTCCAGCCGGCGCGGCGGTCGCCGGCGAGCGCTAGGATGGACTGCTGGATCGCGAAGCCCGCGGCATCGTCGTGCGGACGGCAGTCGTCGGGGAGGGCGGCGATCCGGCCACCGGCCGTCCAGGTGTCGAGGAGCAGGCGGGCGGCGCGCTGTGCGGCGTCTGCGGACATGGTCATCGTGTCGGTTCCAATGAAGTATGGGTTGCGCGCGGTGCACGGACGACGTTCAGGAGCGGTTCCCCACGGGCAAGCCGGTCGAGATTGCCGGCGATCACCCGGCACCGGCGTTCTGCCAGGGCATCGGTCCATGCGCTCGCGTGTGGCGTCATGAGGACGTTGTCCAGTTCGTGGAAGGGGAAGCGCGACGGTCGATGCACGGGCACTGCCGTTGTGCCGTCCTGCGGGGGATACGAATACCACGTGTCGATGACCGCACCGCCGATCCGGCGGTCCCGGCAGGCGGCGTACAGCGCGGCCTCATCGACCGTCGGACCGCGGCCCACGTTGATCAGGACGGCATCGGGGCGCATCGCAGCGAAAGCAGCGGCGCCGATCACGCCGCGCGAGGCGTCGTCCAGCGGCAGTGCGGCCAGGACGAAATCCGCCTGCGCCAGCACTTCGTTCATCGCATCCATGGCGGACACCTTCTCGCACCAGACATCACCAGGACCAGGCGTGCGGCTCACGCCGATCACGCGCATCCCGAAAGCGTGGGCCCGTTTCGCGACCTCCCGACCGATGCGCCCGTAGCCCACGATCGCCAGTGTGCGCCCGAAGAGATCGCCGTGGCGTGGCCCGCACAGGTAGGAGCCCCACCATCGATGCTCCCGCATCGCAGCGTCCATCCGCCTCAAGCCGATCTGCCATTCCAGCATCGCGCCGAGCACGTACTCGGCGATCCCGATCTCGTGCTCGAAGGCGTTGCAGACGCTGGCCGTCGGCGGGATGGCCGCGAAATCGATGTCGTCAGTCCCGGCACCTGGTAGCTGAACGAGGCGCAGGCTTGGCCCTGGCGGGAAGCTCGCCGGCCAATTCATGGACACGACCGCATCGGCGTCCCACATGGCGCGGGCGAACGCGTCGCCGTCCGCCGGATCCGCAACGATGATGTTCCAGGGCGTGGTGACCAGACGACCGACCGGGGAAAGCCGGCCGTCGTTGTCGATGGACTTGATGAGCAGCTTCACGGAAGTGTCGCAGCGCGGGTGAAAGGGAAGCCAGGGGAGTGTATTCGCCGCCGGGTGGAAGATAAAGAAACCTCACGAATTCACGGTTTCGAGCCTATCGTTCCGGGAGCTTTGTAACGGCTGGCAGCTGTGTTAGCCTCGACTGCACGAGAGAGCGGGTCTTTCCTTGCAAGCGTCGTCGCGGGGGGCCACGATTTCCAATGAACGCAAGGAGACCTGTCATGCAATTCACCATTCGTGCTCTCGCTTCCACTGCAGCTGCCTTGCTGGTCGGCCTGACGAGCGTCGCCCCGGCCAGCGCTCTGGACATCCAACTGAGCACCCTCGGCGGTTCGTCCTTCTCGAACATGAACGACGCGCCCATCTCCATCGATGTCGAGCTGACTTTCTCGGGCATGGACTGGGCGGATGACTTCCCTACGGCGTTCTCCATCGACGGCGGCGTCATCCAACTGACCGATGACGGATTCGGCGGGGTGATCGAGGCGGGCGTCGTGACCCGACTGATCGACCTCGAGGCGGGGAGCCCGTTCCGGATCACGAACTTCGAGGTGGGGACGTTTTTCACCGACGTCTTCCCGATTGCCATCGTGACCGGTCCCGCGGCGGACCCGAGCGAGTTCAAGACGCTCTCCGCGCCCTTCCTCAATTTCGAAGGCTTCGAACCCATCCCCGTGCAGGTGCCGGGCTCCGGCCAGCTTGCGCGGTTCACGCTGGTGGCGGCAGCTGGCGCTCCCGTGAGCAACTGGAATCTGGAGGCGTTCGTGCTGGCGGGCGACGACAATGGCGAGATCGCAGCGTCGACCTCCCAGGTGCTTTCGATCACGGCGATCCCCGAACCCGGTACCTGGGCACTGATGGCTGGTGGGCTTGCCCTCGTGGGTTTCGGCGCCCGTCTGCGCCGCCCGGTCACTGCTTAAGCTTGCCGCCCCCGCGCCAGCCGATCGGCAACGGGGCGATGATGTCCACCCTCAAGGAGAGAAAGAAGATGGCAAAGGCACCGGAAGAAGGCGCGAAGGCCGCAGAACCCCAGATGCCCAAGGTGAAGTGGGACACGACCGGGCTCAAGAGCACGTACTGCAACTTCGTGAATGCCACGAGCACCCGTGAGGAAGTCGTCCTCAACTTCGGTGTCAATCAGAACTGGGACCGCATGTCGGGTGAAGTCGAGATCGAGTTGGGGCACCGCATCATCCTCAGCCCGTTTGCAGCCAAGCGCCTCACGGATCTCCTGCAGAAACTGATGGCGGAGTACGAGAACCGCTACGGCGAGCTGAAGAGCTGAGGTGACATCGCACCGATTGGAGTGACTGCATGAGTCAGAAGTCCGACGAGCTCAGCATCACGTCCGACGTCTTCAGCCTCGAAGAAAAAGCCGCCCGACGGGCGGCTTTTTCTTGTGCTTGGGCCGAAGGCTCGTCAGCCGCGGAGTCCGTCCCCCGTATCGAGGCGTGGCTGGCATTGCTCGCAACGCGTCTTCCGTCCGCGTCTTCCGCGTCGGTGTTCCGCCGTGGCGCCGGCAGTGGCGATCCGGAGCGGGTGGCGAGCTGGAATCTCGCGGCGGGCGAGTCCGTCGCGCAGATGTCGGCGTCCGCTGCGCAAGGCCTGGGAACGAGCATTCCCTTCGCGCGTTCCGTTGGGCGTCCGTTCCATGTGGTTGCGCGTCCCGATGGCCGCCCGGACTGGGTCATCGTCGTGGAGTCCGGCGCGAATCAGCCCCAGGAACTTCAACAGGCCATGGAGGAGCTTCTCTGGGGCGGTGGCTGGCTCGTGGCTGCCCTCTCCGAATCGGAGCGGGTGTCCGACGGCACCATTGCCCGACGGTCGGGTGGTGCGGTGCGCGTGCTCGAACGCGCGTCCGCGGCGCGCGACGTCGTGTCGGTGGCCAATGCCCTCGCCGTCGGTCTCGCCGAGGAGTTGCCGGACACGCTCGTCACAGTGTCGGTATGGCGGCGCAACGTGCTCTCCCTGGCCGGCAGGGCGGGACCGGAAACCGAAATGGACGCAGCGGATGACGTCCGTCGCGAACAGCTGATCCGCCATCTCCTGAACGGTCCGGGCGTCGCGCGTCTCACCTCCCTCGACCCGGCTGCCGATGCCGCGGACGACGCCGTCACCGTGCTTGCCGTGGCGCTTCATTCGGATGGGGCGCCAGCTGCGGGGGCGTTGCTGTGCGAGCGCCGCAGCGGGACCTTCTCGGCGGACGAACTGGCGCTGATCCAGACCGTGGCCAACGTCGCGGCACCGCTCATCGAGCAGAGCCCGGTCACCCGGCAGGCGCCCGTGACCCGCGAGCGACGGATGCTCGTAGGCCTGTTCGGTCCCGTGAGGCTCAAGTGGAAGATCGCTCTCGTCGCCCTGCTTGCGCTGGTGCTCGCTTCCCTGGGGGCCACCGGTGACTATCAGGCGACGGTGGAGGCGGTCGTGGAGGCGACGCCGGCGCGACGGCTCCCGCCTCCGTTCGAGGGGCGGGTCGGGGAGGTCTACGTCCGCGTCGGGGACGTCGTGAAGCGCGGGCAGGTGCTCGCGCGCATGGACGACGGCGAGTTGCAGCAGGAACGCCTGCGCCTGCAGGCGGAGCGCGAGAAGGTGCAGCAGGCGGCGCGTGCCGTCGGTGCCGAGGGTGGTGGCGAAGCCGCGACGGCGCGCCAGCGCGAGATCGAGAGCCGGCTCGTGATCCTCGAGGAGCGTCTCGCCCGAACGCAGATCGCGAGCCCCGTCGACGGTGTCGTCACCGGCGGCAGCGGTCCGACCAGTGCCAGGCGTCACGTAGATGGCACCGAGGAGCTCTTCGCCGTGGCGCCTCTCGACGGACTCAGGCTCGGGCTTCGGGTGGATCCGGCCGACCTCAAGCTCGTCCGCGAGGGCATGGCCGGCCAGGCGAATCTCGGGGTCGAGGGCTCGGCCGTGCCCTTCGTCGTGAAACGAATCACCGGCGGAGAAGGTGGCCGGGAGCTTCACATCGAAGCCCAACCCCTCGGCAGCGGCGCCGGGCTCGTCCCGGGTGCCACGGCGCCGGGTCACCTCGACGCCAGCACGCAGAAGCTCATCTGGATCTGGTGGCGGCAGTTGCAGGCGAGGGATTAGCGAGCCCCTACCGCCCGCACTGCCCATCGGGCTCCCGCCGCAGATTGCCCATGTCCCCCTGGAGCATGAGCGTTCCGGCGTCATCCACGAAGGCGCTCGTCGCGACTGGTTCGTCCTGCCGCCGGAACAGGCGGTCGGTCACCGGGATCAATGTCTTCCGCAGTCCGCCCGGGGTCACCGTGATCAGGCGACCTTCCTGTACCTGCACCTTCAGGGGTTGATCTTCCGGGGGATCCTCGTTCGGGAACCGGCGCGTCATCGGCACGTAACAGCCTGCGAGGTGCTGCAGGGCCGTGACGTCGATCGGATGCGCGGGCGGCGGCGGCACCCGCGGGATGTCTCCGAAGAGAGCGTCCTCCACGGCCCCCTGCATCGCCGAGAGCGCGTCCCCGTGGTACGCGTTGATCACGAGAAAGTAACCGCGGCGCGAGTCGCGGTGGAATCCCAGCCGCGAAAGATAACCGTCCGCATCCCCCCCGTGACCCGTGAGGACGATGCCGTCGTGCGGGTATTCGTACAGGCCAAGGCCGTAGCCGTACTCGAGGCCGATCGCGCTGCTCAGCGTGGAGCGGGGCTTCGCCATCCTGGCGACGATCTCCGGCGCGAGCACCGGCACGGTGGACGGGTCGACGAGCCATACAAGGTACCGGCCCATGTCGCCCAAGCTCGCGTCCAGCCCGCCGAAGGCCCGGTACAGCGTGTGCCAGTAGGGGATCGGCGTGACGCCATCGCGGTCGTAGCCGACGGCGAGGCGGTCGCGGCCTGACGGCCCCGGAAAGAACCCGGTCTCCGTCATGCCGAGCGGACCGAGAATCCGTGTGGCCACGAAGTCCTCGAAGGATCGTCCGGTCCGACGCTCGATGACGAGTGCCGCGAGCCCCGCACCCGAGTTCGAGTACGACGAATAGCGGCCTGGCGTCCAGCGGGCCGTCCGCGAGGACGGATCCACCGCGAACGCCTGGGCCAGCGACAGCGGCGCCGGGTCACTCGAATCGAACTCCGGCCGGGTGAGGTCGAGGAACCCCGCGGTGTGTTCGAGCAGGTGGACGACGCGCACCGGGTCGGTGGCCTCCCAGGGGTTCTCGAAGGGGGCGTCGGGCACGAGCAGGCGCACGGGATCGTCGATCGCGAACGCGTGATCGCGCGCGGCGACGAGCGTGGCGAGGGCCGTGACCGATTTCGTGACCGAGCCTATCCGCCAGAGCGTCCGACCGTCTGCCGGTCGGCCCGTGGCGCGGTCTGCCGTGCCGAGGCCGCCTTCGTGCAGCACGTGGCCATCGGCCACCATCACCAGACCAACACCTGCTATGCCGTGCTGCGTTCGCAGCGCCTCCAGGCGATCGATGAGCGACGGGATGTCGATGGCTACGGCAGCGGGCGTCACCATCGCGAGGCCACCGGCCATCGCGATGGCCTGCAGGCTCGGCATGGGCAATCGTCGACCGCGTTTCACGGTGCACGCCTCCGGGTGATCACGATGTCGATGCGTCGATCGGGGGCGAGGCATCGGATGCGGACGTCCTTCCGGCGTCCGCACCGCTCCGGGTCGACGACCGCATCCCGCGAGCCCCGACCCTCGTGATCCAGCGCCTCCGAGGGAATGCCGCGGGTCACGAGGTGGTCGCGCACGATCCGGGCGCGCTGCCGCGACAGATTGAGATTGGTCGCCGCCTTCCCGGAGCGGTCGGTGTGGCCGACCACCCGGATGCGGGTGTAGGGCGTGCCGTGCAGCCGGTCGGCGAGCGCGTCCAACGCCCGGCGTCCGGTCGGCTGCAGGGTCGCGCCGCCCAGTTCGAAGAGCCGGTCGGAGGCCAGGCGCACGACGGTGTCGGACGGGCTGGCGGCCGAGGGGGTGTCCGCCGCTCCCGATGGTTCGTTGCGTGCCACCGCTGCGGGTGTCCGGGGGGGCGTTGCTTCTGTGGGTGCAGTCCCTGCGCTCGACCGTGTATCCACGGTGTCGGTCGTCCTCTCGGGGCTGGCGAAGCTCGAAACCACCGGCTCCGTCACTGGCCCGGCCGCATACGGGTCCGCCAACGGATCGCCGATCGCCGTCTCCTTGCCTGCCGGCTCCGCCGTGGTGGCAGGGTCCGGGGTTGGGAGCGGTTCGACGGGCGGTGGCGGGATCATCGCGGTGACGTCCTGCCGATACCACGGGGCGTCCTCTTCGGCGCAACCGCCGGGCGTCGACGGGCACACCATCGGCGACGGACCGGGGTCGGGCAGCGCGCAGCCGCCGACCAGCAGCAGGAGTGCGACGAGCGGCAGGGACCGGAAGGCGGCGGGGGACGGTCGCAATGGCGGCCGGCGCATGGGCGCCAGGTGCATCTGGGAGGATCTCCGGACTGGGAAGCGGCCGCGATTATAGGCAGCACGGGCGCTGGACAACGGCATGGGATGGCCGTTCCATGTCACTCAGCCGGAGCTGGACGAGCATCGATCGCACATCGACGCGATGCGACGGTACCATCCGCACCGGACGCGCTGTGCGCGCCGACGTTGCCACGTCGGGATCCGTGATGCGTCCTAGCACCGAAACCGTGGAGAGAACGCCCATGAAGCCCATCGATCTTCGCAGCGATACCGTCACCCGCCCCACGCCCGGCATGCGTGCCGCCATGGGGGTTGCCGACGTCGGGGACGACGTCTACGGCGAGGACCCCACGGTCAACCGCCTCGAGGCCGTCGTTGCCGACATGCTCGGCAAGGAAGCCGCGATCTACGTGGCCACGGGCACGCAGAGCAACCTCATCGGGCTCATGTCGCACTGCGAGCGCGGCGACGAGTACATCGTCGGGCAGCAGGCCCACACGTACAAGTACGAGGGTGGCGGCGCCGCCGTCCTCGGCAGCATCCAGCCCCAGCCCATCGACAACGAGCCCGACGGTTCGCTGAGCCTCGATCGCATCGCGGCTGCGGTGAAGCCCGACGACGCGCACTTCGCGCGCACGCGGCTGCTTGCGCTCGAGAACACCATCGGCGGGAAGGTCCTGCCCATGGCCTACGTCGCGCAGGCGGCCGCGCTGGCGCGCAGCCACGGGCTCGGCGTGCATCTCGATGGCGCACGACTGTTCAACGCGGTCGTGAAGCTCCAGCGGCCTGTCCGCGAGGTCGTGCAGGATTTCGACTCGGTGTCCGTGTGCCTGTCGAAGGGGTTGGGTGCTCCGGTGGGCTCGGTGCTCGCGGGTTCGAAGACCCTCGTGGCCCGCGCGCGGCGCTGGCGGAAGGTGCTGGGCGGCGGCATGCGGCAGGCCGGCGTGATGGCAGCGGCGGGCCTGTACGCCCTGGAACATCACATCGATCGTCTCGCCGAGGACCACGAGAACGCGCGCTTCCTCGCCGAGCGTCTCGTCGCGATCCCCGGAGTGCAGGTGGATCCCGCCCTCGTGCAGACGAACATGGTGTTCATGACCGTCCCCATGGCGGCCGGCCCGCAGTTGAAGGCATGGCTGGCCGAGCGCGGTATGCAGATCTCGCTGGGCCCCGTCATCCGCATGGTCACGCACCTCGACGTGACCCGCGACGACATGGCGGCCTTCGCCGATGCCGTCGCGGCGTTCTTCCAGGCGCATCCCGCGGCGGTCTCCCGGACCGCCGCCCACGCGTGAGGCCCGTCGTGCGGACCGGTGCGTCGGTCTTCGGCGTGTCGGTTCCCGACGCGATGGCTGGCCTCGCGGTGCGGACGGTCGCGGCGCTCGTGGGCGTGATGAGCCTGCTCCTGGCCGCCGCACCCGTCGGGGCCGGTGTGGCGCCGATCGGGGCCGACGGAAAGATCCCGACGCTCGCGCCCCTGCTGAAGTCCGTCACGCCGGCCGTGGTGAATATCGCGGTGCTCACGGTGAGCGGTGCGCCGCAGAGCCCGCTCATGCAGGACCCGTACTTCCGGCGGTTCTTCAATCTTCCGGAGCGCCAGCAGCCGCAGACGAGCGCCGGATCGGGCGTCATCGTCGACGCGCAGAAGGGCTACGTGGTCACGAACCATCACGTGGTGCGTCATGCGCGGGAGATCCTGGTCACGCTGAAGGACCGCCGCCAGTTTCCCGCGAAGCTCGTCGGCTCCGATGCCGGCACCGACATCGCGCTACTCCAGATCGATCCGACGAACCTCACCGCGCTGCGCTTCGGCGATTCCGACGACCTCGCGGTCGGCGACTACGTGCTCGCGATCGGCAACCCGTTCGGCATCGGTCAGACCGTGACCTCCGGCATCGTGAGCGCGCTGGGCCGCACGGGTCTCCACATCGACGGGTACGAAGACTTCATCCAGACCGACGCTTCCATCAACCCCGGCAACTCCGGCGGGGCGCTGGTCAGCCTGCGCGGTGAACTCATCGGCATTAACACGGCGATCATCGGCCCGGGCGGTGGCAACGTCGGCATCGGCTTCGCGGTGCCGAGCGCCATGGTCGAGAAGGTCGTCATGCAGCTCGCCCGGTTCGGCGAGGTGCGACGCGGGCGGTTCGGCGCCACGGCGCAGGACGTCACCCCGGAACTGGCCCGTGCCCTGGGCGTGCCCGTGAACGAAGGCGCGATGCTCGTCGACGTCGCGGCCGCCGCCCCGGCCGAGAAGGCGGGCCTGAAGCGCGGGGACGTCGTCACGGCGATCAACGGGCGACCCGTGCGCGGGTCCGCTGATCTCCGCAACCAGTTGGGGCTCGTGCCGGTGGGGGACGTCGTCGAGCTGCGCGTTCTCCGCGATGGCAAGGTGGTCAATGCGAAGGTGACGATCGATCCTCCGCACACCGGGCTGCTCTCCGGACGCCAGAGCGTGGCGGAACTGGTGGGAGGGCGGTTCGGCACCCTCGCGCGAAACGGCCGCCCCGAGGCCGTCGCGGTCGTCGAGGTGGAGCAGGCGAGCCCGGCCTGGCAGACCGGCCTCCGGGCGGGCGACATCATCGTCGGTGTGAATCGCCGGAAGATCCGCACCGTCGAGGAACTCGGTTCGCAACTGCGCGCGAGCCCCCGACCCGTCACGCTCAACATCGTGCGCGGGGATTTCGAGGTCACCCTGGTCATCCGCGGCTGACCGGGGTGTCGCGGTGCGGCGCTTGCTTGCGGGCAGGCGCCTTCGCCGTCCGATCCCCGGGATTCCCCGCATGCGCGCCTTCCTCGTCGTCCTGTTGCTGCTCGTCGTCCTCGTGGTGGGCGGTGCCCTCGCGCTCGCCGGGGCTGCCGTGGAGGATGCGCCACGGGTGGCCCGCGAAGTCGTGATCGGGCCCGACGAGGTGGCGCGCGCGGTGCGGATCGTCGAGGGTCATCATCCGTCGAGGATGCGCAACGGGGCGCTCGCATCGATGACGCTCTCGACGGCCGACACCGATCTCGCGGCCAACTACCTGGCCAGCCGCGTCGCCCGCGGCAGCGCACGCGTGGGGCTCGGAAGCGGGACCGCGACGGTGTCGCTTTCCGTACCGTTGCCGGCGAACCCGCTCGGCGCCTGGCTCAATCTGCAGGCGGAACTGGCCGCGACGCCCGGTCTGCCGACTGTGACCGCGCTGCGCGTGGGGAAGGTGCCGCTGCCCGGATTCGTCGCCAGCTACGCCGGCGAGCGACTGCTGGCCTGGCTGCGCACCCGTGCCGAAGTGGAGGCCGGACTCGAAGCACTGCGGGGGATCCGGTTCGCGCCGACGGGGCTCACCGTCCTGTACGACTGGAGCGACGATCTGCCCGACCGTGTGCGCGCGGGCGCGATGCCCACCGGCCAGCGCGAGCGCCTCCGCGCCTACCAGGAGAGGCTGGCGGCTGTCCCGGGCAGGCAGGTGTCGCTGACGGACCTCCTGCCACCGCTGATGGCACTCGCTGCCGAACGTTCGGCCACCGGCGATCCCGTGGCGGAGAACCAGGCGGCGATCGTCGTCCTCACCATGCATGTGATCGGGAAGCCGCTGGCACTCTTGGAGCCCGAGGCCGCTGCCTGGGCGAGGGTGCCGTCCCGCGCCGTGACGCTCGCCGGCCGCGATGACTTCCCCAAGCATTTCATGGTCTCCGCGGCCCTCGCTGCGTTGGCAGGGACGGCCCTCGCCGACGCCGTCGGGCTCTACAAGGAGATCGAGGATTCCCGCGGGGGCAGCGGGTTCTCGTTCAACGACATCGCCGCCGACCGCGCCGGTACGCGCTTCGGCGAACGGTCGGCTGCCGTGGCCGGTGCGGCGGCCCTGCAGGCGCGCGTGGCGGCCGGGATACGGGAGTCCGACATCCTCCCGCCCACGGCAGATCTCCCGGAGTTCATGCCCGAGGCCGACTTCGTCGCGCGCTTCGGCGGCGTGGACGGGCCCGGCTACCGCCGCATGATGGAAGAGATCGAACGCCGGGTGGCCGCCTTGCCGCTGTAGCCGCCACACCGGACCCGCATTCCGTCCGCGGTTCCTGCAGTTCGTCCGCACCGCCTGCCGTTCGTCGCAGGCCCCGCGCCTGGCCGGAGATGGCCGGGTAACGTGGCTCCCAGGTCATCGACACAAGGAGCCACCATGTACCGCCACACCATCCGCCAACTGGCCATGGGCCTCGCGCTGGCGATCACTGCCGCCACCGGCGGCCACGCCGCCGACCCCGAGGCCGTGGCCCGGGCACGCGCCGTTTTCGCGAAAGCCGTGGCCGGCGACGGCAGCGCCGTGAAGACGGCGTCCGAGCAGTTCAAGCAACTGCACGAGGGCGAGCCGGACCACGTGCTGCTGCGAGCCTTCTGGGGCACGTGCCTCACGCTGCAGGGTCGCGAAGCGCTGATGCCCTGGAACAAATTGCGGTACGTCGAGGACGGCCTCGCGCAGATCGACAAGGCGCTCGGGCAGCTCTCGCCGGAGAAGGACCGCGAACTGCTCGGCGGCATCTCCGTCGGCATGGAGACGCGCCTCGTGGCGGCGTCGACGTTCCTGAAGCTCCCAGACATGTTCCACCGGTTCGACGCAGGCAAACGCGTGGTCGAGGAGTCCCTGCGGAATCCCGCCTTCGCCACGCTGCCTCCTGCGCTGCAGGGGCGATTCCACTACCAGGCCGCGATGGTCGCGAAGCAGGAGAAGCGGCGCGCCGACGAGATCGCGAGTCTGCAGCGTGCGCTCGAGATGGATCCGCAAGGCCCCGACGTCGCCGAAGTGAAGGCCCGTCTGAAGGCCTACAAATCGTGAACGCCCCGACCATGCGTACCGCGGCGGTGACGATCTCGGGGGTCTCGAAGGCCTACGTGATGGGTGGCAATCCGGTGCCGGCCCTGCGCGACGTGAACCTCGTGATCGATGCGGGCGATTTCGTCGCGCTCACCGGGCCCTCGGGCAGCGGCAAGAGCACGCTGCTCAACCTCTGCGGTCTGCTCGATCGCGCCGACAGCGGGAGGATCACGCTGGACAACGTCGACGTCTCCGGTCTCGACAGCGACCAGCTCACCGTGCTGCGCCGGGAACGCCTGGGCTTCGTGTTCCAGAACTTCAATCTCGTGCCCGTGATGAGCGTGTTCGAGAACGTCGAGTTCCCGCTGTTCCTGCAGGGCATGCCCGAGGCGGAGCGCAAGGACCGCGTGAACCGCACGCTCGCCCGCGTCGGGCTCGAAGCCTTCGCGAAGCGCCGGCCCGACGAGCTCTCCGGTGGTCAGCGCCAGCGCGTCGCCATCGCCCGCGCCCTCGTGAAATCGGCGCGGGTCGTCATCGCCGACGAGCCCACCGCCAACCTCGATTCGGTCAACGCCGCGCAGGTCGTGGATCTGATGCGCGCCCTGGCGCGCGACGAGGGCACCACCTGCATCATCGCGACGCACGATCCGCGAGTCTCCGACCACTGCGACCGGGTCGTGCGCCTGGTTGACGGAGTGCTGCAATGAAGTGGCTCCTGCTCGCCTTCAAGAACGTCGGACGCAACCGCCGCCGCGCGCTCATCACGATCGTCATCACTGCTGTCGGCACCGCGGCCATCCTGATCGGCGGCGGTTTCGCGCTGTACACGTACCAGTCGCTGCGCGAGTCGGCAGCGCGCGACACCGGTCATCTCGTGCTCGCGCAGCGCGACTACTTCGACCGGGAGGAGGACACGCCGCTCGCCCTGGGCCTGCCCGACTACAAGGCGCTGAAGCAGGAGCTGGAGCGGGACGACCGCGTGCGGGTCGCGCTGCCCCGGCTGCAGTTCTCCGGATTGCTCAGCAACGGCGACAAGTCGTCCGTGTTCATCGGCACCGGCGTGGATGCCCGCGGCGAGTTCCAGGTGAAGGGGCCATTCCTGAAGATCCTCGATGGCCAGGTGCTGGCGCCCCCCGACGGTCCGGATGCACCGCTCGAAGTGATGGTGGGAGCGCAACTCGCGAAGCAGTTGAATGCGACGCCGGGGACGGTGCTCACGCTGCTCTCGACGACCACGCAGGGCAGCCTGAACGCGCTCGACGTCACGGTGCGCGGCATCTTCAGCCTCGGCGTGCCGGAGATCGACAAGCGCGCGATCTACGTGACCATCGAGACCGCCCAGAAGCTGCTCCTCACCGATCGGGCGAGCGAACTCTCCATCTACCTCGATCGCATCGACAGCACCGGGCCGATGCGCGACCAGATCCTCGCGAAGCATCCGGATCGCGCCGTCCGCACCTGGGAAGACCAGGCCTACTACTACGTGGCGGTGCGCGCGCTCTACAACCGGATCTTCGGACTGCTCGGCGCCATCATGGTCGTCATCGTCCTCTTCGCCGTCTCCAACACGATGGCGATGGCGGTGGTCGAGCGTACCCGGGAGATCGGAACGCTGCGCGCCCTCGGCACGCTGCCCGCGCAGATCACGCGCGTCTTCGCGATGGAGGGCTGGGTGATCGGCTCGGCCGGCGCGTTGCTCGGCGTGCTCGTCGCCGTGGGCGTGGCGGGACTCTCGCTCGTGGCGGGGCTCGAGATGCCGCCGCCGCCCGGACGCTCGGTCGGCTACCCGCTCAACATCAACGTCGACGGTTCCCTCTACACCGTCGCGGTCGTCACGGTCGTGATCGCATCCACCATCGCCGCCTGGCTCATGAGCCGGCAGGCGGTCCGCAAGTCCATCGTCGAGGCACTCACCCATGTATAGGAAACTCATCGCGGGCGCCTGGCTCGCACTCGCCACCCTGCCGGTCTTCGGCGCCGACGTGAAGGCGATGCTGAAGGAGGCCGACAACTTCCGCATCACGGCCGATGCCATGGTCGTCGACACGCAGGTGCAGGTGATGAAGGGCGGCCAGCTCGACAAGGAGCGCCGCTACACGGTGTTCCTGAAGCCGGGACGCCGCTCGATCGTGCTCTTCAAGTCGCCGGCCGAGGTTGGCCAGAAGATGCTGATGACGGGCGACGACTTCTTCCTGCTGATGCCGGGCACCGGCCGGCCGATCCGGGTGACGCCGCAGCAGAAGCTGCTCGGCGACGCGTCCACCGGAGACATCGCGACGATGACGTGGGCGGAGGACTACGCCGGCACCGTGGTCGGCGAGGAGACGGTGGACGGCAGGCCGTGCGTGCGGCTGCATCTCGAAGCGACGCGGGCGGGCGTGAGCTATGCGCGCATCGAGCTGTACGTGGCCAAGGGCAGCGGCGAGCCCGTCCGCGCCGATCTCTACGTGGCCTCCGACAAGCTCGCGAAGCAGGCCTTCTTCCAGCTCGACATGCTGGACGGTCGGCGGCAGGTGACGGTGATGCGGCTCGTCGATCAGATCCAGACCAACCGCGAGACCCTCGTCCGATACGTGTCGCGCAAGCCGAAGGCGCTGCCCGACGAGTACTTCAACCCGATGTTCCTCTCCCGCAGCGAGATCCGTGAATGAAGCGGCACACGGCCGCGCGCCTCTGCGCCGGCCTCATCTCGTCGATCGTATCGGTGGCAGCGGTGGCGGAGGGCGAGTTCTCCGCGGTCGTGCGGGTCGTGCCGGAGGTCCGCGCGCTGCGGTCCGACGGCCCGTTGCGCGAATCGGCGGTGCTCACGGACTTCGGGCGCGATCGTCTGCGTGCCGAGGTCGAGGCGCGCGGCAAGGTGCGGGCGGTGTCCTACACCGGCACGCTGCGGACCACCGCGCTCGAAGGCCTCGAACCGCGCCACGAGGGCATCCTGAACGAGTTGTACGTCGACGCGCCGCTCTTCGGGCAGTCGTTCACGGTGGGCAAGAAGATCGCCGGCTGGGGCGTGGGCTTCGGCTTCCGGCCGCTGGACGTCGTGCAGCAGCAGGATCGTCGACTGTTGTACCAGTTCACTCTGGAGGGCATCCCCGCGATCGCCTGGGAGCACTTCACCGAGTCATCCGCGTGGACGGTGATGTACGCGAACCCCACGAACGGCAAGGGGCGCGAGATCCGCGACGACGAATCGGTGGCCGTGCGCTGGTTCCGGCAGAGCGGCAGCACCGACCTGCATGCCGTTGCGCGCTTCGGCGAGCGGCAGCGTCTGCAGCTCGGCGGCGGCGTGAACCACGTGGTGAACGACGCGATCCAGTGGTACGGAAGCGTGCTCGTGGCACAGCGGCACGAGCGGTGGGTGAACCGTCTCACGGAATCCGGTGGCGCGTTGCTGTCCACGGCGTATCCGCTCTACGAGGTCCAGCACGGTCGCGCCTGGCAGGCCGCCGTCGGCGGCACGTGGACCGGCACGTCGGGCTTCGGCGTCATGCTGGAAGCGTGGTACGACGGCACGGCCTACACGCGCGAACAGTGGCAGGCACTCGCCCGGCTCGCGGAGCAGCAGGATGCGCTGCTCGGCGCGCCCGGGGCGCCGGATCGCGCGGTACGCGGCAATCTCGCCTGGAATCTGCGCTACTTCGAGCGGCCGAACCTGGTCCGCGAGAACGTCCTCGTACGACTCTCGTACACAGGGGATCAATGGGACGCCGCGCTGGACGCACTCTTCACGCCGGTCGATGGCGGCTCGGTGGTCACGGCCACGGTCACGCGCCAGTTCGACCGCGTGCGCTGGGACCTAGGCGTGCGCCGGTTCGGCGGGCCGGGGGATTCCGCCGCCGGGCTCCTGCCCGACCGCACCGTGGCGTATCTGGCGGCGCAGGTGTTTTTCTGAGATCGTCCCGCGGACGACGCATCCTCCCATGCGCGCTTCCGTGACTTCGTGACCATGCCCGTTCGCCGGTCCTTCTCGACATCCAACGCGATACCTGCAGCCATGCAGGGCTCATGGCACCACGACGTGCTGATCGTCGCGGCGTTCAACACGGCCATCGCGGTGTTGTTCGCGGCGATGCTCACGCAGGGTTTCGCGCAGAGCTTCATCTACTCGCAGGCCATCGGCCTGTCCATCTTCGCCTGCTCGCAGGTGATGATCCGCCTGCGCGGCGCCTACAAGCCCGACGGACGCACGATGGCGGTGGCGGTGCCGGTCGGTTCGATCGTCGGCACCACCATCGGTTACTTCCTCGTGCCCGCGCTCACCGGCACCGACAAGACCGCCGCAGGGCTCCTGCCCGGGTCGCTCGTGGGGTCCCTCATCTTCGGCGTGGCCATTTCGTACTTCTTCTACTCGCGCGTGACCATCGCCGAAAAAGAGGCGGCGCTGCAGCAGAGTGCGCTCGATGCGGCAGAGGCCGATCGCCGCCGCGCCGAGGCGGAACTGAAGGCGCTGCAGGCGCAGATCGAACCGCATTTCCTCTTCAACACGCTCTCGAACGTGGCGGGCCTGATCGACAGCGACCCGGCGACGGCGAAGCGCATGCTGACGAGCTTCACCGGCTATCTGCGCGGGTCGCTCGATCGCACGCGCGCCGGTGGCGGCACGGTGGGCGAGGAGCTGGAGATGGTGCGTCGCTATCTCGAGATCATGGCGATCCGCATGGGCGACCGCCTGCGCTGGGATATCGATCTGCCCCCCGAGCTCGCTGCCGCCGCGCTCCCGCCGCTCACGCTGCAACCGTTCGTGGAGAACGCGCTCCAGCACGGCCTCGGTCCGCGGCCCGCCGGGGGCGAGATCCGCGTCGCCGTGCGTCGGGACGGCGACGATCTCGTGATCGACGTGATCGACACCGGCGTCGGCCTGGACACGGCGGCAGTGCCCGGTGTGGGCATCGCGAACGTCCGCGCGCGGCTTGCCGCGATCCATGGCCCGCGCGCCGATGTGATGCTCGCGCCGGTCATGCCCCACGGCGTGCGCGCCACCGTGCGGGTGCCGGCATGAGGGGCGATCGATGAGCCGCGCGCCGGTCGCCGTGATCGCCGAGGACGAGCCCGCGCTGGCCGCGGAACTGCAGCGCCTGCTGGCCGATGCATGGCCCGATCTGCGGATCGCGGCCGTCGCGCGGGACGGCATCGACGCGCTCGCGCAGATCGGTCTGCACCGGCCGGACATCGCGTTCCTCGACATCCAGATGCCGGGGATCACCGGCCTCGAAGTGGCGCGCCGCATGGGCGCCGCGTGCCACGTGGTGTTCGTCACGGCCTACGATCGATTCGCCGTGGAGGCCTTCGAGAGCGGTGCCATCGACTACCTGCTGAAGCCGGCCGAACCCGGGCGGCTGACGCGTACGGTCGAGCGCCTGCGGTCGCGACTGCACGAGCCCGTCGCCGATCTCGGTGACACGCTGAAGCGCCTGCAGGCGCTGCCCACGGGCGCGGATTTCCTGCAGTGGCTGCAGGTGTCTGAGCGAGACGAGATCCGGTTCGTGCCCGTTGCGGATGTCGTCCTCTTCCAGTCGTCCGACAAGTACACGCTCGTGCGGACGGCAGAGCGCGAATGGGTGATGCGCCTGCCGTTGAAGGATCTCGAAGCGGGCCTCGATCCGAAGCTCTTCTGGCGCGTGCACCGGAACACGATCGTCCGGGTCAGCGCCATCGATCGCGTGGGCCGCGAGCTGACAGGGCGCTTGTCGATCCGGCTGCGCAGCGTGGAGGCGACGGTCGCCGTCAGTCGGGCCTACGCGCATCTGTTCCGGCAGATGTGACGGGAGGGCGCAGCGGCGCCGGCGGGTTCAGTGCCCCGCGGTGTCTTACGGATGGAGTCTCGCCGCGATCCGCCCGAGAGCATCCGTCAGATCGTCCTGGGTCGTGTCGACATCCACGGCCCATCGCTGCTCGGTGTCCGTCAGCGGCTCCGCGGTGGCGATCTGCCGTGCGAGCACGTCGAGGCCGGCTTCGGACGGGTCCGTGCCCACTCGCGCGCGGCGGACGATGCGATCCCGCAGCGTGGCCTCCGGTGCTCGACAGGCCGCGATGGCGAACGGCACGGCCATTGACTCGGCGAGTGAGAGGAAGCGGGCGCGGTCGGCCTGCCGCAGGAACGCCGCGTCGATGATGACCGGCCAGCCCGCCTCCAGCGCCGTGCGCGCGACGCCGAGCAGGTGTTCGTACGTCGCTTCGCTCGCGGTGGCGGTGTAGAGGCCCGCATCGGTCGCGGAGCCGCTTCGGGCTGTCGCAGCGAGTCCGTGCAGCCGTTTGCGTTCGACGTCCGACCGCACGCGGATCGCGCCGATCCTTGCCATCAGGGCGCCGGCCACGACGCTCTTGCCCGTTCCCGAAATGCCGTGCGTCAGGATGAGTGACGGGCGGCGGTCGTCGGCCACGCGCCGGGCGAGGTCGAGGTATCCGCTGCATTCGTCGCCGAGGCGGGACTGGTCGTCCGCCGACACGCCCGATTGATGCGCACGGAGCGCGGCGATCTTCGCCCGCACCATGGCGCGGTAGACGATGTGGAAGCGCAGGAGCGCCACGCCCCCGAAGTCGCCGTTCGCCGCCAGGTACGCATCGAGGCAGTGTGCGGCCAGCGGTGCCAGGTCGTGATCGAGCAGGTCCATGAGGACGAACGCGAGGTCGCTCATGACGTCGATCCAGCGCAGGTCGGCGTTGAACTCGATGGCGTCGAACAGCACCGGCGCGCCGTCGATCCACGCAATGTTGCCGAGGTGGAGGTCGCCGTGGCACTCGCGCACGAAGCCGTCGCGTCTCCGGGCTTCCATGGCAGCGCGGAGGCGGTCGAACTCGCGCCCGGTCCAGTCGTGGAGCCACGAAAGTCGGTCGCGCGTGGGCGGGTCGATGGGGAGTGCCAGCATCTGCGAGAAGTTCTGCGCCGCCGATGCGAGCACGTGGTCCGGGTCGCCGAACGCGCTCGCAGCGTCCGCCCGGGCGACGCCGACGTGGAAGTTCGCGATCTCCGTGCCGAGCGTCTGCGCCATGGCGTCGTCCAGATCGCTGCGCGCAACGCGATGCACGAGGAGCGCATCGTCGGGGAAGCGTCGCATGCGGACGGCGTACTCGATGATCGTGTCCGCGCCGTCGAATCGTGGGTCGTCGACCGACCCGCGCAGCGCGACGACGTCGAGGTAGAGCTGGGGCGCCGTGCGGCGGTTGATGCGCACTTCCTCTTCGCAGAATCGTCGGCGGTCTGCCAGCGTGCGGAAGTCGAGGAAGCCGAAGTCGACCGGCTTCTTCAGCTTGTAGGCGAAGTCACCCGCCAGAACGACCACGGAGATGTGGGTCTCGATCACCTCGATCGCGTCCGCCGGATGCGGATAGCGCGCCGGGTCACGGAGTGCGGCGATCAGGCGGGGCAGCGGGGCTGGGTCCATGGGTTCTCGAAACGACTGCGGCAGAGTTGCTCCCGTCCCAGTGTAGCCAAGGCGGATGCGGATCGGTGGGCGGTGGCGGGGTGGGGCCCGGACTGCGACAATCCGCCCGACGCGCAGTTGCGACCGCGCGTCACCGATTCGATTCTCCGTGCCCGCTTCCTGCGCGCGCGGATCCACCACCGGTAGGAGACGACACGATGGCGAAGCTGGCATTCCTGGGCATGGGCGTGATGGGTTATCCGATGGCTGGCCATCTGGTGAAGAAGGGCGGGCACGACGTCACGGTGTTCAACCGCACGCCGGCGAAGTCGGCCCAGTGGGCGGGCGAGTACGGCGGGAAGAGTGCGCCCACGCCGAAGGACGCAGCGACCGGCGCCGAGATGGTGATGATGTGCGTCGGCAATGACGACGACGTCCGGTCGGTGGTCTACGGCGACAACGGCGCACTCGCCGGCATGAAGCCCGGCACGGTGCTCGTCGATCACACCACGGCCTCGGCCGAACTCGCGCGCGAGCTGCACGCGGCGTGCAAGGCGAAGGGGATCGAGTTCATCGACGCGCCGGTGTCCGGCGGTCAGGCGGGCGCCGTGAACGGCCAGCTCGGGATCATGTGCGGCGGCGAGGATGCCGTGTTCGAACGGGCGAAGCCGGTGCTCGACATCTACGCGAAGAGCTGCGTGCTGATCGGCACGCCGGGCGCCGGGCAGCTCTGCAAGATGGTCAACCAGATCTGCATCGCGGGCGTACTCCAGGGGCTCGCCGAGGGCATCAACTTCGCGAAGAAGTCGGGCCTCGACGTCGAGAAGGTCATCGCCGTGATCTCGAAGGGCGCCGCCCAGTCGTGGCAGATGGAGAACCGCTGGAAGGCCGCGAACGAGGTCAAGTTCGACGGCTTCGGTTTCGCGGTGGACTGGATGCGCAAGGATCTCGGCATCGTGCTCGACGAGGCGAAGCGCAACGGGGCGCGCCTGCCCGGCACCGCGCTGATCGATCAGTTCTACGCGCAGGTGCAGGCGCGCGGCGGCGGCCGGTGGGACACCTGCTCGCTCATGCATCTGCTCGCGAAGGACTGACCGACGCGAGCCGGCAGGGTCATCGCCGGGGAGTCGTCCCCGGTCGGCCCTGCCGCAGCAGCCGGGACGCCATCAGCCCCAGGGCCAGCGCCCCGGCCCCCATGACAGCCCAGAGTCCCCATTGCCGCAGGTCGGCCGTGGGCTTCAGCGCCTGCGGGCCGGCGAGCTGGACGTTGGTCCCTGCGGTCGCGATCGCGGGTTCCACTGCCTTGTCGGTGCCGTAGCCCGGGATCAGCGTGGCGATCGGCAGCGCGCCGGAGGTCTGCACGCTGCCGCTGCCGTACGCGAGCATGAACGGGCCCGCGCCCTGCGCTGCGAAGACGACCTCCGCGGGGATCCACTCCAACCGCAACCGCGGCGGCTTGCCGGCAGTGGCGTTGCCGGTGATGCGCACGCGCCACGCACGCCATGCGCCGGTCCGCACCGGAATGGCGGGGCTCGAGATCGTGACGTCGCCCTGCTTCAAGCGATACGCGGTGCCGCCGCCGAGCCGCACCCAGTCGCCGCCTGCCACATCGCGGCCGTCGATCTCGAACGGCAGGACGGCGTTGTCCTCCACGGGGTCGACGCTCACGCGATCGGCGGGATACGCGCCATCGAGTTCGTAGACGAAGGCCTTGCCGTCCGCCTTGCCGTTCACGGCGACGAGATGCTCGCGCGGCGCGGTGGCCGCCTCGGTCGGCGGGATGGCGGTGACGCGATCGAGCGCTGCGCCCAGGGTCCCCGCGGACGCATGGATGCGGAAGTACTTCGCCTGCACGCCCCCGAGTTCCACGCGCATTTGCGACAGCGACTCGCCGCCGAGCTGCGTCCGCAGGAGAGGCGCGCCGGCGTTCACCGTCCGGAAGCTGCGGAGGTCGTCCGAGACCGCGACGTCGACGCGTGCCACCAGCGGCGCGGTGCCCTCGAAGGCGAGTTCCAGCGCAGCGACTGGCGTGCGCAGCGCCGACGCATCGACGAGATACGTGCCGGCGGACCCTGTATCAGGTGTGCGGCCGCGGTCGATGGCGACGAGCGCGCCGCCGCTCTCGATGCGGACGTGGAGCGGCGCGTCCGCCGTTCCGGACGTGGCGCCTGGCAGCGGGAAGACCGGGAGAACGACGCCCGCGGGCGGGGTCGCTGTCGGGACCGGCGCCGCGCGGATCGCGAATGGCACCGGCTGGGCGGCAGCGTTGAACACGCGCAGGTCGGCGAGATCTCCGCGCGTGCTCCGCTGGTAGACGGCGCCGGGCAGGCGCACGGCATGGAGCGGCTCCCCGCCTTCCGTGTCGACCAGGGTGCCGTAGGCGAAGCTGCCGGGGGCGATTTCTTCCGCGGCAACGGGAAGCGAGAGCGCGACGACAAGCGCGATGGACAGACGTTTCAAGCGGAAGCCTCCGGGCGTTTCGGCGGGACGGGCGAGAACCAGCCGATGGCGAGCATGAGCAGACCCACGCCGATGAACGACACGATGCGCTCCACGGTGCCCGCACCGGAGAGATCGACGAGGAAGAGCTTCGCGACCGTGGCCCCGAGCAGTCCGGCGCCGGTCATCCACAGCGCGCGATGTCCGCCGCGGTGCGCGGACACCATGACCGTCGCGGCGAGCGCGGTCCAGAAGATCGAGAACGCGGCCTGCGCAAGGCGCGAGTCCAGCACCTCGGGGAACGTGATCGTGACGCCGGCGTATTGGTGCAGGGCGCGCAGCAGCATGCCGTTGGCCGCGACGAACGCGACCGCACCCGGCACGCCGAACCGCAGCCAGGACGCCCCCGAGAACATCGTGTCCAGCCCCAGCGCGCCGAGCGCCCGCAGCCACAGGAACACAGCCAGCAGGGCAGCGGCGCTCGCGAGATCGAGGGGATTCAGCAGCGGCACGTAGGGCAGCGGTTCGGTGATCCCGCGCCCCTCGAACGCCGCGAGCGCGACGTACGCGAGGAGGACGGTCGCCACGACGCCGGCCCCGTGCAGGAACCACGATCGCGCGTGCGCCATCACCGGCCACGCGACGCGCGTGCCCATCTGCGCAAGACCGGTGAGCACGGCGATGGACGGCACCATGGTGGCAGCGAGGGTCCAGTCGACGGGATTGTCGGTGACGCGCCGAACGAGCCAGTCCAGCTCCCAGCTCGCCACCGGCACGGCGAGCCACAGCGTCGCGGCGTGCAGCCAAGGCACCACCCGCGACGCTTCGGCCTCGTGGCGGCGCAGGATCCAGAGGTGCAGGGCGAACGCCGCCGGCCATGCGACGAAGCCGAGATGGCCGAAAGGATGGTGGTAGTCGTGCGCCTGCGCCATGAACGCGACGACCGCGAGCGGCAGGTGCAGGAGCGCGAGTTGCCGCGCGGCCGGCCATGCGAGGCGGCCGCCGAGTGCCTGCAGACCTGCGCACGTGAGCCCGAAGAAGACGAGGTCGAGCTGTGCCTGCCAGGCATCCGGAGCCTGCGTCTCGATCTCGTGCACGCCGCCGGCGAGCCACCAGACCAGGCCGTAGAGCAGGGCGCCCGCGCCGACGGCGGCCTCCCACGGCTTCGCCGATGTCGCGTATCGATGCAGCTGCCGCGCCGAGAATCCGGCGGCGAACGCGAGGAACAGGAAGCCCAGGAAGTCGCGGTTCGCGATCGGAAAGCCGTCGGCCACGCCGTGCGGACCGGCAGCGAACGTGACCGCTGCGGCCAGTTGCAGCGCGTAGCCGGCAACGCGCGGCAGCAGGCGGCTCTGGCGCAGGCCGATCCACACGAGCGCGGCACCCTCGAGCGCCCACGCGGCGGACGTCCAGCGGGCGTCGAGCGCGAGCGGAATCGTGAGCGTCGCGAAGAGCAGTGCCAGCGACGCGAAAGACGTCACGAGGAGCGAACGGTCGTCACCGTCGCGCTCGAGCACATGGCGCGCGGCGAGCACGTAGATCGCGGCGGTGACGAGCGCGCTCAATGCCGCGCCGTACTCGAACCCCGAGACGATGCGCGCCTGGAGCCCGAACGCGACGATCGGCAGGCCGAACACCAGCGTGCCGTCGAGTGCACGATCGCCGCGGGCCTCCGCATGCCGCGAGAAGAACGTCGGGATCGCGAGGTACATCAGGAAGAAGAGCGCGAGAAAGGGCTGCGTGGTCGCCCACAGGTCCGGCCGCCACGCGCGTGCGCCCCACAGGGCGCTGATCACGAACGTGAACGCGAACCCCGTGAGGTTCAGCGGGCGCCAGGCGCGGCGCGAGGCGATCGCGACGATGCCGGCGTTCAGCACGGCGTAGTAGCCGAAGAGTGCGACGTGACTCCCGGTGCCCGTCGAGGCCAGCACCGGGGCGAGGAATCCGCCTGCAACACCGAGCACGGCCAGGCTCTGGGCGTTCTGCAGCAGCGCGAGCGCTGCCGAGAACGCGGCGATCATCGCCAGAAGCGCGAACGCGAACCCCGGCGGCACGAGGGCGTAGAGGCGCAGCGCCGAGAACACCGCGAGATACATGACCCCCACCGCGCCACCCTGCAGCGCGAGGGCGTAGCCGGGGCGCCTGTCGCGGAGTTTCCAGCCAACCACGGCGAGGACGATGCCGCCGAGCATCGCGCCACCGACGCGGAACTCGGGCGGCAGCTTGGAGTGGTCGTAGGCGAACTTCAGCAGGAAGGCCACGCCGAAGAAGAGCACGACGATGCCGACCCGCACGACTGTGTTGCCGCCGGTGAACCACGCGAGCGTGCCCGTGATCCAGGCGGGCGTGGTCGCAGGTGGCGCGCCCCAGGTGTCCGAGAGCGCGGGTGTCTCGGCTTCGGCGGCGGGGGCAGGTGTTGCCGGGACGTCCGCGGTGTCGGATCCGGGCGCAGTGACGAGGGGGGCGGGCGGGGCGTCGGCGATCACCGTGTCCGGCGCCGTCGCCGATTGGGCGATGTTGGGCGTCTGACCCGCGACCGATTCCGCCGGCCTCCCTTCGAGTCGCTGCAACCGCGCCCGGAGCAGCCCGACGGCGTCGTCGAGTTCGCGGACGCGGTTCTCGAGCGCTTCGACGCGGGCGTCGGCGGCCGGGGTCTTCGACTTCCGGCGAATCAGCCACGCGATGATGCCGCCCGCGATCGCACCGAGGAACATCTCGTCGTCGCCACCGAAGATGTCCCCGACCATCCCGCCGAGGACGAGGCCCGCGATGACGGCGAGGAAGGTCATGCGCGCGCCGAGGCGGCTGCCATGGCCGCGTCGACCACCGGGCGGGTCAGGTGGGGCGCGAACATCTCGATGAAGTCGTAGACGAAGGCGCGCAGGTAGGTGCCGCGCCGGATGCCTATGCGGGTGGTGTTCGGTTCGAAGAGGTGACTCGCGTCGATGGCCTGGAGGCCGCGGTCGCGCTTCGGGTCGAACGCCATCTGCGCGATGATCCCGATGCCGAGACCCAGCTCGACGTAGGTCTTGATGACGTCCGCGTCGATGGCGGTGAGCACGATGTCGGGGGTGAGACCGCGGGCCTCGAACGCGTGCTGCATCGTGGAGCGGCCGGTGAACGCGAAGTCGTAGGTGATGATCGGGTACTTGACCATCGCCTCCAGCGTGATGCGCTTCATGGCGAGCAGCGGGTGTTCCGGCGGCACGACCACGCAGCGGTTCCACTCGTAGCAGGGCAGCATCACCAGCTGGTCGTACATGTCGAGCGCTTCGGTGGCGATGGCGAGGTCCGCCTGTCCGTGGATCACCTGCTCGGCGATCTGCGTGGGGCTGCCCTGGCGGAGCGAGAGCCGCACCTGCGGATACTGCTTCATGAAGCGCCGGACCACCGGCGGCAGCGCATAGCGCGCCTGTGTGTGCGTCGTCGCCATCGTCAGTGACCCGGCGGTCTCCTGGTGGAACTCCGCCGTCACCTCCTTCATGTTGCGCGCCTCGAGGAGGATCCGCTCTGCGATGGAGAGGATCTCCCGGCCCGGGGCCGTCACGTCGACGAAGCGCTTGCCGTTCCGCACGAAAATCTTCACACCGAGTTCGTCCTCGAGCTGGAGGATCTGCTTCGAGAGCGCGGGCTGTGAGATGTGCAGCGTCTGGGCTGCCCGGGACAGGTTCAGGCTCTGACGGGCCACTTCGACCAGGGTACGGAGCTGCTGCAGTTTCATCGGGTTGCGCGCTGCGGGGTGGCTGGGAGGCGCCGATTATCTCAGGAGCACCCGTGCCGGAGGGCGCCTCCCGTCGGTTTTCCCGCCACTCGATGCAATGCCGCCTGCCCGGCCCCGCACGACTTGTCGTGGATCGGACAACAATCGTTACGGGCCTTCGAAAATCTCAAGTTTCGATAGGTTTCGTCGTTAGCCGGCCTCGCCCGCAGTCGTCGGGCTGGTGGAGCGGATGCCCGCGGTTTCGAATGTCTCGACGCGCGTCCGGTCCCGGTGTCTCCGGTGGAGGTTCTCGTGGTCGGTACGTTCAAGTGGTGGGTTGCGGCGGCTGTGGTGGTCGTCGCGCAAGGATGCGCTTCCACGGGTGGGGCTCCGCAGCGGGAGGTCGTCGGCAAGGTCGAAGGGGTCTTCGTCGAGGCGCTGCCGGGCGTGCTGGTGGATCGCCGAATCGCGAATCCGGAAGCAGACGGTCCGGCCTGGGCCAACGTGCGGCTGCGCGTGCCGCTGGAGGATGGACGCACCTTCATGAGCGCCCGACTCGATCGCGGCGTGATCGTCGAGCGCGGGGACATGGTCAGCGTCCGCCTCACCCCGGAGAACACCTTCTCGACGATCATTCCCGCGCCGGACACGGTGGTCGCGGTGGTGGATCCCCGGGATGCATCGCCGATCGTCGACGATGGCGAGACGCGCAAGATTTCGTTGCTGGATCGGCTGCGCTGATCCGCAAGCGCTGAAGACGAAGCACGAATTGACGGGCCCGCCGGCCGACGCCGGCGGGCCCGTTGCTTTTCCACCCGCTAAGCGGCTGCGACTTCGCGCGGAGGCAGTGCGGCGGATTCCAACCGTTCGAGCGCAGCTTCGAGGAGGTCGGCGCCCGCGCCGGGCAGGCGTGCCTCCTCGCTCAGGGTGCGTCGCCAGGCCCGAGCCCCGGGCAGCCCGAGAGCGAGGGCGAGCAGGTGGCGGGTGATCGCCTGCAGGGGGGTGCCCGCCTCGACCTCCTTCCGCACGTAGGGAAGGTAGGCCCGCACCGCGTCTCCGCGGGACTTCACGCCCGGCGCCTCGCCGTAGAGGCGTTCGTCTACGCCGGCGAGGATCCACGGGTTGTAGTAGGCCTCGCGGCCCAGCATCACGCCGTCCACGTGCGCGAGCTGCGCTTCGCAGGCATCGAGCGTGGTGATCCCGCCGTTGATCACGATATTGAGTTCGGGCCGGGCCCGCTTCAGGGCATGGACCACCTCGTAGCGCAGGGGCGGGATCTCGCGATTCTCCTTGGGCGAGAGGCCGTCCAGCCACGCGTTTCGCGCATGCACGATCACGGTCTCGCAGCCCGCTGCGGCGATAGCTTCGACCAGGGTGTACAGGCGTTCCGGCGATTCGTCCCGGTCGATGCCGATGCGGGTCTTGACGGTGACGGGCAACGAAGAAGCAGCCCGCATCGCGGCGACGCCCTCTGCGACGCGCGCGGGCTCTGCCATCAGGCAGGCACCGAAGCGGCCGTTCTGCACGCGGTCGCTCGGACATCCGACGTTGAGGTTCACTTCGTCGTAACCGGCATCCGCAGCGAGGCGGGCGCATCGGGCGAGGTCCTGCGGTTCCGACCCGCCTAACTGTAGTGCCACCGGATGCTCGGACGGATCGAAGGCGAGGAACCGATTCGTGTCGCCGAACAGCAACGCCCCCGTGGTGATCATCTCGGTGTAGAGCCGGGCGCGGCGGCTGAGACAACGCAGGAAGCGGCGGGCGTGGCGGTCCGTGAGGTCGAGCATCGGAGCCACGCAGAAGCGGTGCGAATCGGGAGTGTTCAAGCGCGTCGGGGGAGGAGGGCGACGGCGGATTCTCTCACGGGCGATGCCGTGGAATTGCCACCCGGGACGGAGCCGTAGCCCGTAGCGGACGTGCGGTGCAGCGTAGGTGGCAAAGCAGGTCGAGAAGCAGTTGGAAGAGCACGTGGAAAAAATAACCCCGCTCTATGGCGGGGTCGTCCTGCTGATGTGCTGCCGGTGGCGGAAGGTGTTCTTGTTAGCCGGTCTCCGTGTCTTGCTCGGCTTCGCTTCCGTAGGTCTCCATCCCGGCAATTTCGTATCCCGGAGTTCCATCTGAGTGGTTGAGGTCTCCTGCCCCCCGGGAATGCCAGGCTGGGTTGCACGGCCTGTGCCAGCATTCGTAACCGCATGAGATGGAAAGATTTGTTGGTGCTTGTGCGATCGAGAGAGCGGGGCGATGTAAGCGAGGGCGACAGCGCGCGCGATCAGGCGATCCGCTCGCCTCCGCGCCACGTGGAGATCGGCACCGGGACGCCGCCCACCTCGCGGACGCGAACGAAATCGGCGCGCTGGCCGACGACGATGGCGCCGCGGTCGCTGATGCCGGCGAACCGTGCAGCCCTGGCGCTCACGGCAGCGACGGACAAGGGAAGGGGCCAGGCATCGCTGTCCCGGAGTTGAAACGGGATGTACAACAGATCGAGTGCGGCGATCGTGTCGATCGCGTCGGCCGCTCCGAGACGTTCAGACGGGTACGGACGCCGCAGCGCGCCTGCGGGCCATGGTGTGAGGTCATGGAGCCGCGAGAGCCCGTCGCGATCCGCCACGCCCAGGGCAGGGTTCTGGAGATGAACCACTTCACGCACGAGGCAGAGTGACATATCGGCCGGGGAGCGGACGTCCGTCGCGACGACGATCAGTCCATGGGCTCTTGCCAGGTCCGAGATGTCCTGGACCCCGGCGAGCGCGTCGACCGAGAGCGTGACCAGCCGCGCGTTCCGCCGCCGCGGCAGCATCGCGAACGCCGCGGGGATGTTCCCGGCGCAGGCCTCGGAGACGCGCCAGCGGATGCCGTGGTGGCAGCGCAGGGCACCACGCGCTGCGCCGTCATCAAGCCAGTCGAGGCAGCCCGTGATGCCGGCCCACGCGACTGCATCGGCGTGGTCGGGAATGTCGAACGTGTCGAAGATGGTGGTGATGCCGTGGGCGGCTGCGACGAGATCCGACTCGACCAGCGCCGCGATGCCCTCGCCGCCGCGCGGCATCGGATGCAACCTCAGTCCGGCGGGCTTCACGAGACCGGGCAGCAGGTAGTCGCCAGCGAGATCTTCCGCGCCGGGCACGCTGGTCGCACCGATCTCGACGCGCACGATGCGTCCCGCATGCCATTCGACCGTGCCGAGAAACACCTCCTCGGGTGAGACGACCCGGGCGTTCGTGAAGAGTTTCCGCGCCATGTCCACGAGGGTAACAGAGCGGTCGGGTGGTCAGGGAGTCGCAGGCACGGCGGCGGCTGCGCGGGCGTCGATGCGAGTCACGGGCGGGCCGTGGAACCACCGCGAAAGTCCGTTGTTCTAACCGCGGTCTTTCTTGCTGTGACCAGGGGTGATCGATGAAGAAGTCCATTCTTGCTTCCGCCGTGGCCGTTGCATTCGCAGCCGGCCTGTTCGCCGCCCAGTTCGGCGCCCATCAGATGATCGTCGCCGAATCGCACGCCGTTGCCGGCGAGAAGGCCGGGGCCGAACCCGCAAAATCACCTTCCACACCGCTCGCTGCGTTGCCCGACTTCACTGCACTCGTGGACAGCCAGGGCCCCGCGGTCGTCAACATCAGTGTGACCCGGACAGTACGCGCGGGAGGTCTCCAAGGCGGCCCTTCCAGCGAGCCGCCCGTCCCCGAACTGTTCCGCCGTTTCATACCGCAGCCCGGTCAGCCAGGCCCGGAGAACGATATGCCGACGCCCTCTGGCGTGGGGTCTGGATTCATCGTGAGCGCGGACGGCTATGTGCTCACCAACGCGCACGTGGTGAAGGACTCCGATCAGGTCGTCGTGCGTCTCACCGATCGCCGGGACTTCCCCGCGAAGGTCATCGGCATCGACTCCCGGACGGATGTCGCCTTGCTCAAGATCGACGCGACGGGGTTGCCCACCGTTCGCATTGGGTCACCCGACAGCGTGCGTGTCGGCAACTGGGTGGCGGCCATCGGATCGCCGTTCGGATTCGAGAACACCGTGACGGCCGGTATCGTCTCGGCGAAGTCCCGCAGCCTTCCGAGTGATTCCTACGTGCCGTTCATCCAGACCGACGTAGCCGTGAATCCGGGCAACTCCGGCGGGCCGCTCTTCAATCTTGCCGGTGAAGTCGTCGGTGTGAACTCCCAGATCTACAGCCGCACCGGCGGATACATGGGGCTCTCCTTCGCGATCCCGATCGATGTCGCAATGAAGGTGAAGGACGACCTGCTCCAGTTCGGCAAGGTGCAGCGCGGCCGCATCGGCGTCACCATCCAGCAGGTCGACAAGGAACTCGCGGCGACTTTCGGGCTGGACCGTGCGCGGGGTGCGCTGGTGTCGGGCATCGAGAAGGGCGGGCCGGCCGATGGCGCAGGTCTCAAGGTGGGCGATGTCATCCTCGGCGTCAACGGCCGCAAGGTCGAGCAGTCCATCGACCTCCCGCGCATGATCGGTGAGGGGCGCCCCGGTGCCGATGTGAAGCTGGAGATCTGGCGCGACGGCAAGAGCCGCGAGACGTTGGTGAAATTGGGCGAGACGCCGGTCGAGAAGGTCGCCGCGGTCGAGGCGCCGTCGAAGCCGTCGCAACTCGGCTTGACCGTCCGGCCGATTTCTCCCCACGAACGCGATCGCCTGCAGGCTCCGCACGGCGTCCTCGTGGAGCGCGCGGACGGTGCAGCCGCCAAGGCCGGCATCCGCCCCGGCGACGTCATCATCGCGCTGAACAGCGAGCCGATCGACTCGATCGACACGCTGAACAGCGCCGTCGGGAAGTCGCGCGATCGCGTGGCACTGCTCGTGCAGCGCAACGCCATGCGCTTCTACGTGCCGGTGCCGTTGGGTTGACCCCGTCCCTGCCGGGCAGGACAAGCCATCGGACGGCCGCCTTCGGGCGGCCGTCCGCATTTGTTGCGTCCGATGTTCCTCTGTCGTGCCCATGACGTCCGGCAGGACTCACTGTGCTGGTTGAAAGTCCTAAAGTCGGCCACGGCGGTTCCGATGATGGGGCTGTTGCACCACGCCGTGCTGAAACCAGGATGGCACGTTGCGGCTGCAAAACGCATGGTGTGACCACGAAGGCGCAGCGGGCCCGCCCGCTCTCGGCCAACAACAATCAGATGGATTCCACCCATCGTGAACCCAGGAGTTGATGAGATGAAAAAGACCGTCCAGCGTTTCGGCAAGCCGTTCCTCTCCGTGATTGCCCTCGCCATGGCCACCGGATGCGCCAGCCATGTCGATCTGAAGCAGGTGAAGCAGGAACTGGCCGACATCAAGCTGGCTGCCTCCTCGGCAACCAGCACGTCCGAGCAGGCGCGGTCCATCGCTGCGAACGCGGCGTCCACGGCGTCGGCGGCGTCGGCGGCGAGCACCGCTGCGAAGAAGGCATCCGAAGAAGCGCTCGTGACGGCCCGCAAGGCTACGGATGAATCGGCAACCAGCGCCGCCAATGCCAGCGAAGCGGCGAAGAAGGCTGCGGATGATCTCGCCGAAGCCCGCGTGCGAACCGAAGAGGCCTCCGCGGCTTCGAACGTCGCTGCGAAGGCCAGCGAAGATGCCCGCTCGGCGGCCGCGGAAGCCATGCAGCGTTCCAACGCCTCCTTCGAGCGCTCCGAGATCGCGCTGCACTCGGCCAGCATGGCCGAAGCGTCCGCTCTCAATGCGCAAACGCACTTCAAGGAAATGCAGCAGCTCGCCGAGAGCACGAAGCGCAACAGCGATTCCGCCGTGACGTCGGCCAAGAACGCAGAGGTGTTCTCTCTCGAGTCCGCTGCCGCGGCCTCAGGTGTGAAGGGCGAGGTTGCGTCTGCCATGTCGACCGCCCTCGAGGCCCGCTCGGCCGCCTATGAAGCCAAGTCCGTGACCTACGGCATGAAGTCGGAGCTTGCCGCGAACGGCTTGGTGAAGTCCCGCACCGCCGAAGCTGCAGTCAAGTAATAGGTCCGCTCACGCGCGCATGCCGCGGCAGAGATGCCGCGGCATTTTCTTTTCCGGAGCCTCGCGGAGGCGCTGCGCAGGCATGCGATCAGACGTCTTGCCGGTAGCGCTCGCTCACCCCGGCATCGAAATCCTGTACCTCGGACGGATCCAGTCCGCCTTCCTCGGCGATCTCGTCGCCGAACGACACGCGAATCTCGTCGCCCCACGACGCTGGCTCCCACACGCCGGATCTCAGCAGTGACTTCGCGCAGTGGAAGTAGCACTTCGTCACTTCGATCCGCGTGACCAGCAGCGCTGGCCGTCCCTTGCTGTGTAGGTGAGCGCAGAGTTCCGGATCGTCGACGAGCGTGGCACGTCCCTGGATGCGTAGCGTTTCGCCCGTGCGTGGCGCCACGAAGATCAGCTCGACCGCCGGGTTGGCGAGGATGTTCTGCAGCGAGTACACGAGACGGTTGCCCTTGCGCTCCGGTAGCAGCAGGACGGTATCGCTCTCGACGATTGCGACGGCGGGATGGTCACCCTTCGGCGAGACGCAGGGCCGACCCTCGGCATCGGCCGTGGCCAGGAAGGCCAGCGGAGCCTTGCCGATGAAATCCCGGGCGGCGGCGTTCAGGCGAGTGTGGAACTTGCGCTCGACGACGGGGAGCGGTTCGCCGACGAGGGCGCGCAGTTGCTCCACGGATGCGATGGTGCCGGGCCGGGGACTCGTCATGGGGCACCGTTGGGAGGATCGTGGTCGAACGTCCGCTGACTCAGCGGTGGCCCGCCGCGAACTCGTCGAGCGGATAGATCGGGCGGCGCAGTTTGCGGTACTCGAACGCCGTCCAGTCGGATGTGCCCACGCCGGGGGCGTCGCAGAACACGTGATCCTTCGCGATGGGCAGGAAGACCGGCCGGAAGTACATGCGCGACTTCAGCAGGAGGAATCGCTTCGTCGTCGGATCGATGCCGACGCTCGTGAAAACGCCACGGTCCCACGGTTCCTGGTTGCGTTCGATGATCACGATCTCGGCGTCGCCGGTGTCGAGCACGGCGGTGCGTCCCATGTGGCAGCGCATCCCGGTGAACTGCGGGCCCGTCACGGTGTACTCGCCATCGGTGATCGCGCGGACGACGCCGGTCAGTCGGAGCGGTTCGCCTTTCCGTCCGATCGCGGGCATGTCCATCTTGCCGCCCACGTCCAGCGTGATGCTGGCACCCACGCCGGCGGCGATCATCGCAGCCACCGCTTCGGGATCGCGCACGGGACCCACGGCGATGCCTTTCAGACCGAGTCGCAGCGCTTCGCGGAGCACGAACATGGTGTCCTGGTTCGCGCCCGACGCGCAGTTGTCAGCATGATCGAGCAGGAGCACCGGTCCGCCGACCGCGTCTGCGGTCTTCTTCGCGCGAAGCAGCGCGGTCTCCAAGGGTTCACCGCGGTAGATGAATTCTTCCTTCCGCGCCCACGCGACGTCGAGGATGCGCTCGCACTCGGTGCGCGCCTTGGCGGCGTCGCCGTCGGCCACCGTGACGACGCTGATGCCCGCGTCGCGGATGTCCGCCTGCTGGAAGCCACTGAAGGCCGTCGCAGCCAGGAGACCGTTCCGCTCACCTTCGCGCGCGGCTTCCACGAATGCCTGGTTCGGCCCCTCGTTGGTGTTCTGCTTGAGGGTCTGCGACAGCAACGGCCGATTGCCCCAGGCCATCACCGGCTTGATCTCCCCGCGCAGCGTCCGCAGCAGCAGCGTGCCCGCAAGATGTCCGGATTCGTACTGGTCCACGTGCGGATAGGTCTTGTAACCGGTCACGATCGTGGCGAGGTTGACCATGTGCTCGGTCACATTCGCGTGCAGGTCCAGTGACACCGCCACCGGCACGTGCGGCGCGACCTGACGCAGGCGTTCGAGCAGCGTCCCCTCGCCGTCGTCCGTGCGATCGGCCACGACCATCGCGCCGTGGAGATCGAGGCATACGCCGTCGCATCCCTTCGCCACTGCCTCACAGAGCAGGTCGCAGAAGCGGTCGAAGGCAGCGCCGTCCACGGGGCCGCTCGGGTTCGCCCACGCGGCGTACGGCGTGACGATCTCTGCCCCGGCGGCTTCTGCTAGATGGATGAAGGCGGCCATGGGCAGGCGCGTGCCGTGCATGGCATCAAAGGCCGCGCGGCCCAGGTAGGGGCCATCCGAACCACCGAACGACTCCCAGGGCGTGGGGACCGGCGAGAACGTGTTGGTTTCGTGCTGCAGCTGGGCGATGACGAGTTTCATGCGGTGCTTCCTGGAGCGATGGTGGCGGCCTGAAACGGCGCGCGGGGCATCGAGGCCCCGCGCTTGGATAACAACTGTGGGAAGAATCTCCGGACTGTCAGGGCAGCGTCTTCAGGATGTCGGAGATCGTCTCGAAGATCCGATCGATCTGTGCCTTCTCGATGATGAGCGGCGGCGACAGCGCGATCGTGTCGCCGGTGGTACGGATCAGCACGCCCTTCTCGTATGCACGGAGGAACGCCTCGAAGGCGCGCGCCGTCGGCTTGCCGGGAATCGGTTCCAGCTCGATACCCGCCACGAGACCAATGTTGCGGATGTCGACCACGTGCGGCAGACCCTTCAGCGAGTGGACCGCGTTCTCCCAGTAGGGCGCCAGCGATGCCGCGCGCTCGAACAGGGCCTCGGATTCGAAGAGGTCCAGCGTCGCGATCGCGGCCGCTGCGGCCAGTGGGTGACCGGAGTACGTGTAGCCGTGATAGAACTCGATGGCGTTCGCCGGGCCGGTCATGAACGTATCGTAGATCTCGTTCTTCACCACGACCGCACCCATCGGGACGGCGGCGTTGGTCAGGGCCTTCGCGCACACGATCATGTCGGGCGTCACGTTGAAGGTCTGCGAGGCGAAGGCCTTGCCGGTGCGGCCGAAGCCCGTGATGACTTCGTCGAAGATCAGCAGGATGCCGTGCTTCGTGCAGATCTCTCGCAGGCGGTCGAGGTAGCCCTTCGGCGGGACCAGCACGCCCGTCGAGCCGGCCACCGGTTCGACGATCACCGCCGCGATGTTCGAGGCGTCGTGCAGCGCGACCAGTTGCTCCAGCGCATCGGCGAGGTTCGCGCCGTGCTCCGGTTGCCCGCGGGAGTACGCATTGGCCTGGGGGAGATGCGTGTGGGGAAGGTGATCCACCGAGGGCAGGAGCGCACCAGAGAAGGTCCGGCGGTTCGCGACCATCCCGCCGACCGAGATGCCGCCGAAGCCCACGCCGTGGTAGCCGCGCTCGCGCCCGATGAACCGGGTGCGGGTGCCTTCGCCGCGGGCGCGGTGGTAGGCGAGCGCCATCTTCAGCGCCGTGTCGACGGCCTCGGATCCCGAGTTCACGAAGAAGGCGTGGCCCATGCCCTTCGGGGTGATGCGCACGAGGCGCTCGGCAGCAACGAAAGCGGCGGGATGATGCATCTGGAAGCCGGTCACATAGTCGACGTTCTCGGCCTGGCGTTTGATGGCATCGACGATCGGCGCCCGGCAGTGGCCCGCATTCACCGCCCAGAGACCGGCGATGCCGTCGAGGATCTGGCGGCCATCGAGCGCCGTGTAGTGCATGTCTTTCGCCGACACCAGGAGACGGGGCTGTTCCTTGAACTGCCGATTCGAGGTGAAGGGCAGCCACAGCGGATCCATGTTGAGATCCTGCAGTGAGGTCGGGATCAGGTCGCGAATGTTCATCGGCAGGGCTCCGGCAGGGGATGATGGAACGCCCGGGGCTGCGCAGACTGCGTCGGCGGCCGGGCTGGGCACCTCGCGAGTATAGCCCTCGCACCGCGAATGGGGAGGCCCCGGACGGGGTGTCCTCGATTGAGCGGCGGGCCCCTTTCCCTTAGAGTGATGGCCCCCGCCGTCGTGTCCTCCCGCGCGCCAGACATCCCTCCAGCGGTCTCCGGCGTAGTGCCGGAATCCGATCGTTGCCAAGCAGTCCAGAGGAGAGCCCAGATGTCCGAAGCCCCGGTGTCCGACGCACGACGTGCCAGTCCGATCCTGCACCACTACCCGAATTCGCCCTTCGCCGAGAAGGTCCGGCTCATGTTGGGGTTCAAGGGGGTGGCGTGGCAGTCTGTGACGATTCCCCGGGTGTTGCCGAAGCCCGATCTGATGCCGCTGACCGGGGGCTATCGCAAGACGCCCGTGATGCAGTTCGGCGCCGACATCTTCTGCGACAGCGCGTGCATTGCCCGCGAACTCGAGCGGCGCTTCCCCGGCCCCGCGCTCTTCCCCGGTGGTCATGGCGGGCGCCTCGCCATCATGGGTGCCTGGGCCGACAGCCGGTTGTTCCTCGAGATCGTCGGCGTCGTCTTCGGGACGGCCGCCGACAGCATCCCGGCCGACCTGAAGGAAGACCGGTACCGCTTCTCCGACGGGATGATCGATCTCGATCGATTCAAGGCCGACCAGCCGTACCTGCGCAGCCAGGTCCGCAGCCATCTCTTCTGGATCGAGCACGCGCTGGACGATGGCCGCCTGTTCCTCGACGGCGCCGCACCCACGTACGTCGATTTCTGTTTCTACGCACCGCTCTGGATGCTCCGGAATCGTGCTGCGGATCTGCGTCCGATGGATGACATGCCTCAGGTCGTCGCCTGGATGGACCGTATGGCGGCGCTCGGTCACGGCACACCCACCGACCTCGACCCGAAGGCCGCCCTCGCGATCGCGAAGGACGCCGCACCCGCCGACGTCACCCTGGCGCATCCCGAGTCGCCCGACGGCCTCTCGCCGGGTGTCGCAGTGACCGTCGCCGCCGACGACTACGGCAAGGATGCCGTGGCCGGCCGTCTGGTCGCAATGAGCGCCCAGCGTATCGTCATCCGTCGCACGGACCCCGTGGTGGGCGAGGTCAACGTGCATTTCCCGCGCTCCGGATTCCGGCTGGCGCACGTCTGAGGCTACGCATCATGGATCTGAACTACACCCCCGAGCAGCTCGCGTTCCGCGACGAGGTCCGCGCCTTCGTACGCGCGAGCCTGCCGCACGAAGTTTCCCGGAAAGTCATCGAACACAAGCATCTCGACAAGGCCGACTACCTGACCTGGCAGCGGATCCTCTTCGAGAAGGGCTGGATCGCGCCGCACTGGCCCGTCGAGTTCGGCGGCTGCGGATGGGACGCCGTGCGCCGACACATCCTCGAAGAGGAATGCGCCGCCGCCGGCGCCCCGCCGCTCATCTCGTTCGGGCTCCACATGGTCGGCCCGGTCATCTACACGTTCGGATCGCCGGAACAGAAGGCGCGGTACCTCCCGCGCATCCTGTCGTCGGAGGACTGGTGGTGCCAGGGGTACTCCGAGCCCGGTTCCGGTTCCGACCTCGCATCGCTGCAGACCCGCGCCGTGCGTGAAGGCGACCACTACGTCGTGAACGGCCAGAAGACCTGGACCACGCTGGCGCAGCACGCGGACATGATCTTCTGTCTGGTGCGCACCTCCACCACCGGCAAGAAGCAGGAGGGGATCTCGTTCCTGCTGATCGACATGCACAGCCCGGGCATCACCGTGCGCCCGATCATCACGCTGGACGGCGCGCACGAGGTGAACGAGGTCTGGTTCGAGGACGTCAAGGTGCCGGTGGAGAACCTCGTCGGCGAGGAAGGCCGCGGCTGGACGTACGCCAAGTTCCTCCTGTCGCACGAGCGGACGAACATCGCCGGCGTCTCGCGCTCGAAGCGTGAACTGGCGTTCCTCAAGGCCATCGCCGCGAAGGAGTCAGACGGTGGACGCCCGCTCATCGACAACGTGCGCTTCCGCGACAAGATCTCGCGCGTCGAGATCGACCTGATGGCCCTCGAGATCACGGTGCTGCGCGTGCTGGCCGCCGAGAGCGCGGGCAAGGCGCCGGGTCCGGAGGCGTCGATCCTGAAGATCAAGGGCACCGAGATCCAGCAGGCCCTGTCGGAACTGATGATGGAGGCCGTCGGCCCCTATGCGCTGCCTTATCTGCCGGCGCAGTGGAGCAACCACTGGTTGGGCGAAAGGGTGGGACCCGAGTACGCAGGGCCACTCGCCGCCAGGTACTTCAACATGCGGAAGGTCACGATTTACGGCGGTTCGAACGAGATCCAGCGGAACATCATCTCGCAGGCGATCCTCGGACTCTGACCACGACGGGTGACGCGGCGACCCCGGTCGCCCGCGTCGACGATCCGCCATCCACAACACGCTCCACCGGAACCACGCCATGGACTTCGACTACACGGAAGAGCAGCAGATGCTGCAGGACGCCATCGGGCGCTTCCTCGAGAAGAACTACACGTTCGAACAGCGTCGCGAGATCGTCGCCTCGCGCATCGGCTACAGCCCGACCGTATGGGAGGGCATGGCGGCACTCGGCCTGCTCGGCGTGCCGGTCGCGGCCGACGCCGGCGGATTCGGCGGTGGCGGCGTCGAAACGATGATCGTGATGGAGGCCCTGGGCCGGCATCTGTCCGTCGAGCCGTATCTCGGGACGGTCGTGATGGCCGCGAGCTGTGTTGGCGCGGTCGGCACGAAGGACCAGAAGGACTACCTGCTGCCGCTCATCATGGACGGGTCGATGCGGCTCGCCTGCGCCTTCAACGAACCGGGCGGACGCTACGACCTGAATCACGTGCAGACCACCGCGCGACAGGACGGCGGGTTCTGGATCCTGAACGGTGCGAAGTCCGTGGTGCTGCACGGCGCCGTGGCCGACCTCCTCATCGTGTCCGCGCGTACAAGTGGCGAACCCGGTGATCGCGAGGGCATCAGCCTCTTCTTCGTGAATCCCGGCGAGGACGGCGTCGGCGGGCGCGAGTACCCCACGTACGACGGCATGCGCGCCGCCGAGATCACGCTCGACAACGTGCAGGTCAGCCACGACTCCCTGATCGGCGTCGATGGCCACGCGCTGCCGGTCATCGAACTCACGGTGGACCGCGCGATCGCTGCGCTCTGTGCCGAGGCCGTGGGCGTGATGGAAGCGCTGAACGCCGCGACGCTCGAGTACCTCAAGACGCGCAAGCAGTTCGGCGTGCCGATCGGCCGCTTCCAGACGCTGCAGCACCGGATGGTCGACATGGTGATGCACTGCGAGCAGGCGAAATCGATGGCACTGCTGGCCGCCGTGAAGGTGGACGATCCCGACGTCGTCGAGCGGCGCCGCGCGGTGTCCGCCGCGAAGGAACTCATCGGTCGCAGCGGCCGCTTCGTGGGTCAGCAGGCCATCCAGCTGCACGGCGGCATGGGCATGACCGACGAACTCGCGGTCGGGCACTTCGTGAAGCGCCTTGCCGCGATCGACACGCAGTATGGCGATGCCGACCACCATCTGGATCGCTTCGCGACTGCAGCGCAGACGCCTGCGGAGCCGATCCTCGCCAAGCCGCGCTCGCGCTGGAAGCAGCTCTGATCGCCTGCGGCCGTCCGACGAAACCGTACTGAAGGAAACGACATGATCGACAAGGTGGGAGTGATCGGCGCCGGCCTCATGGGCTCGGAGATCGCGCTGGTGTGTGCGCTCGGTGGCAAGGAAGTGATCCTCTCCGACACGACGCAGGACGCGCTCGATCGCGCCGTCGCGAATCTCGCCAAGGTGGTCGAGAAGGGCGTGCGGCGCAGCTTCTACACGGAGGAACAGGGCGCCGATGCGTTGGCGCGCATCCGCACGTCCGTGGATCTCGCGGCCCATGCCGACAGCGATCTCGTCACCGAGGCGGTGTTCGAGAACGAGGAGGTGAAGGCGAACGTGTTCCGCCAGCTAGATGCGATCTGCCGTCCCGACACGTTCATCGCGAGCAACACGTCGACCATCTCCATCACGACGCTCGCGTCGTACGTCTCGCCCGCGCGCCGCGCCCGCTTCATCGGCACCCACTACTTCTCGCCCGTGTCGCGCATGCGCCTCGTGGAGGTGATCCCCGGTCTCGACACGGGCGACGGCACGGTGGGCGTGGTGATGGATTTCTGCCGCGACATCGGCAAGGCGCCGATCCGCGTGAAGGACGTCGTGGGTTTCGTGGTGAACCGGATGCTCCACGTCTTCATGATCGAGGCGATCCGGCTGGTGGAGGAGGGCGTGTGCACGCCCGAGGAGATCGACGTCGCGTGCAAGCTGGGCCTCGGTCATCCGGTCGGGCCCTTCGAGTTGAACGACGCCGTGAGCAACAGCCTGTCGCTGCAGGCCCAGGAGATCCTTTTCGATGCCTACGGCGAGCGCTTCCGTCCGCGCCCGCTGCTGAAGCAGATGGTGAAGGCCGGCTACAACGGCAAGAAGGCCGGGCGCGGCTGGTACCGCTACGACCCCAAGCCCGGTCAGTGAGGCCGGTTGCCATTTCTCTCTCAGGATCACCCGCCATGCCCAAGTACTACTTCGAGGACTTCATCGTCGGCGACACCGTCGAGATGGGTCGTCGCACGCTCGCGCAGGACGAGATCATCGCCTTTGCGACGCAGTTCGATCCGCAGCCGTTCCACGTGGACCCGGCGGCTGCGGCCACCGGCCCGTTCGGCGGGCTCATCGCGAGCGGCTGGCACACCGTGTCGCTCGTGATGCGGATGATGTGCGACAACTATCTGCTCGACTCCGCGAGCCTCGGCTCCCCGGGGGTCGACAACGTGAAGTGGTTGAAGCCCGTGCGCCCCGGCGACACGATCCGCGCGACGCGAACCATCCTCGAGGCGCGCACCTCGAAGAGCAAGCCCGAGGTCGGCATCGTGAAGTCGCGCTGGGAGGTCTACAACCAGCACGACGAGCCGGTGATGACCATGGAGGGCTACGGCATGTTCGGGGTGCGGAATCCCGGGCCCGCGCCGGCCGCCGGCTGACATCCGTCCGACCCACCAGCAACGCTCCCCTGGAAGACACTCGATTGGCTGCTCGCTTCGGACCCAAGGTCCATGTGGTGTTTCGCAAGGAAGACCTCGACGGATTGCGCATCGAGGGCAAGGTCGTCGTCGTCCTCGACATTCTCTTCGCCACATCGACCATCGTCGCGGCGCTGGCGAACGGGGCGACATCGGTGATCCCGACGCTCGACGAATGGGGCGCACGGGCGCAGGCGGCCGAGCTGCCCGAGAACAGTTTCGTGGCGTCCGGCGAGCTGTACGCCGAGACCATCCCCGGATTCGCCCCGCCGGCGCCGCTCGCGCTGGTCGACTACGGGATCGCGGGGAAGACCGTCGTGTACTCCACGACCAACGGCACGGTCGCCATCCAGAAGTCCATGGGCGCCGCCCACCTCTACGCCGGTGCCGTTCTGAACGGCGAGGCGCTCGTGGAACGGGTCTGCACGTCGCATCCCGGCGAGACGGTGATCATCGTCTGCTCGGGCTCGGCAGGGAACGCGAACCTGGAAGACATGATGGGCGCCGGTTTCTTCGTCGACCTCTTCGCGGCCCGCTATGCGGGCATGCACGATCTCTCCGACGCCGCGCTCGCATGCCATCAGCTCTATCGCGGCGGGACCCTGCTCGACACGCTGATGCGTTCCCGCGTCGGACGGATGATGCAGGAGCGCGATCTCGTTCATGAGGTCGAGTACGCCGCGCGGCCCTCAGTGCTCTCGGTGGTGCCGCGCCTGGATGGCGCGCGGCTCGTCGCATGACGTTCCCCGTGCGCGCTTCCGGTCTCGCGCTGCTGGTGGTGGCCATGATCGCCGCCGGCTGCACGGCCGACGCGTATCGGCAGGAGCGCGAGAAGATCGAGTTCGAGATGACCGAGATCGATGATCGCGGCCTCGAAGGGCCGCCGGGCGGCAAGCGTCGAGTGGCCTACGAGTTCTGCATCCCGTCCCGGAAGGACTACATCACGCAGGTGCGGGTCATCGACCCGTCCCTGCAGCTTTTCCCGACGGTGCCCGGGCGCTCCGGCTGCACGACCGAGCAGATCCTCGCCATCGGGCACACCGCGGCGCCGCAATGGCGGGAGCGCATCGAACGCCTCGCCGCGCTGCGCTACGTGAAGCGCATCCTGCGCTCCGACTTCGAATGACCGATCCTGGGAGTCGCCGCATGCGAAACGATGGAAGTCCGCGATCCGTGCGAACGCTGGCGATGCTGTGCGCCGCGCTGCTCGCGGTCGGTTGTGCGGCGACCGGCGACCACGACCACGGCCCGGCCGCCGATCATGACCACGGCAAGGCCGCTGGCGCCGCGAAGCCCGTCGATGGCACGGCGCTCACGGGCACCGTCACCTACCGGCAGCGCATCGCGCTGATGCCCGATGCCATCGTGAAGATCTGGCTGCAGGACGTCTCGCGGCCCGGTCTTCCGGTGCCGGAGATCCTCGACGAGCAGGAGATCCGCCGTCCGGGGCAGGTGCCCATCCCGTTCTCGCTGCGGTACGACCCGGCGAACATCGATCCGACGCACACGTACACGCTGCTCGTGCGCATCTACGAAGGTGACCGCACGCGGTTCACCAACGCGAAGCCTTTCCCCGTGATCACCCACGGCGGGTGCACCGACCGGTGCGAAGTCGTCGTGGACATGATGCAGTGACGAACGCGGAGGACGCCCCCATGATCTCCGAACGCGACATCGACCTTCCGAACGGACAGCGGCTGCACGTGGCCGAGGCGGGCGGCGGGCCGCTGATGCTCTTCCTCCACGGATTCCCCGAGGCCTGGTTCATGTGGCGCGGGGCGCTGGAGAAGTTCGGTGACCGGTTCCATGCCGTCGCGCCCGACCAGCGTGGCTACAACCTCTCGACGAAGCCCGAGGGCACGAAGCACTACCGTGCGAAGGCGCTCGTGCAGGACATCGTCCAGCTCATCGAGGCCCTCGGTCACGAGCGATGCATCCTCGTGGCCCACGACTGGGGCGGCGCCATCGCGTGGAACGTCGCCGCGTGGCATCCGGAACGCGTCGAGAAGCTGGTGATCGTGAATGCGCCCCATGCCGTGACGTTCGGGCGCGAACTGGCCACGAGCGAGGCCCAGGTGACCGCGAGTGCCTACATGACCCTCTTCCGGCAGGCCAAGGCCGAGCGCGTGATGTCGGAGGGCGACTTCCGGCGTCTGCGCACCATGAGCTTCGATCAATGGGCCGCCAATGGCGGTCCCGGGGACGCTGCCACGCTCGCGGCCTACGTCGAGGCGTGGTCCCGCCCAGGCGCGCTGACCGGGATGCTCCAGTGGTACCGCGCCTCGCCGCTGCATCCACCGGAGCCCGATGCGCCGCTGCCGGTGCTCGATCCGGAGATGTTTCGTGTCAAGGTCCCGACGCTCGTGATCTGGGGAGAGCGCGACCACGCGTTGCTGCCGGGGAACCTGGAGGGGCTCGGCGAAGTGGTGGATGATCTGCGTGTGGTGCGCATCCCCGATGCCTCGCACTGGGTCATCCACGAGCGCCCGGCGCAGGTGATGGGTGCCATCGAGGAATTCGTGGGCCGTTGACGGGTCCATGGACCGGGCAGGGGTGCCCGGTGTGTTCATCCACGGTCGAGGGGAGCGCGACGAGGGAGTGATGCGATGACGATGGTGCGGATCCTGGCGGTGCTGGCGCTCGCAGTCGTGGCGGCAGGGAATGCGTCGGCCGAGGACTGCAGCCGGCCGAAGACGCCGGCCGAGCGGCTCATCTGCTCGAACGACCGGGTCAGCGATGCGCGCGAGCAGATGACCGTGGCCTTCTTCATGGCTTATCGGCGGCTCAGTACCGACGAGCGCCGGGCCGAGATGCGCGATCAGCAGCGGGCATTCGAGGCAAAGGTGCGCGATGGCTGCACCGACGTACCGTGCATCCTAGAGGCTTACGCGGAGCGGACGCTGGAACTGGAGCAGAACTAGAGCCTGTTCACACGACGGACACCCGCGGGTGTCTGTAGTGCGAACAGGCCTCAGGGAGGCGAGGCATCGCGAAGGCGCCCCCCTGTGGATCGCCGTCGGAGCCGCTACCGCAGCGCCGGCTCCAGGTGGCGCCGGATGAACTCGTGGAAGTGCACCATGCCATCCTCCATGGGCGACTGATACGGCCCGATCTCGTTCTCGCCCCGCAACCAGAGGGCCTTGCGCCCCTCCTGCATCCGGACGCAGATCTCTTCGTCTTCCACCGCGGTCTCGGCGTAGGCCGCCTGTTCCGCCTCCACGAATTCCGGCTCGAAGAGCGCGATGTCCTCGGGGTAGTAGAACTCCACGATGTTGGTGCAGGCCTCGGGGCCCCGCGGCACGATGGTCGAGATCACCAGCACGTGCGGGTACCACTCCACCATGATGTTCGGGTAGTAGGTGAGCCAGATCGCGCCCTGCGGAGGCGTCGCGCCGCCGTAGTACTTCAGGATCTGCTCGTGCCAGCGCCGGTAGACGGCCGAACCGGGCTTGCCGAGGTTCTGGAACACACCGACGGTCTGGACGCTGTACCAGTCGCCGAACTCCCACTGCAGCCCCTCGCAGTCGACGAACTGGCCGAGACCGGGGTGGAAGGGGACCACGTGGTAATCCTCGAGATACACCTCGATGAACGTCTTCCAGTTGACCGGGTACTCGTCGATGCGGGTGCTGTGGTACAGGTAGCCCGAGAAATCGAAGTCGCGGTGCAGGGCGGCGCTGGCGAGGTCGCGGGCGATGTCACGCTGCCCCGAGAACAGCAGGCCGTTCCAGTTCTGCAACGGCGACTTCGCGAGGTCGAGGCACGGGTTGCCCGGGAAGTGCGGCGCCCCCAGCAGCTTGCCCGTCGTGTCGTACGTCCAGCGGTGGAGGGGGCAGATGATGTGCTCCGTCCGGCCGCGGCCCTTCAGCATGATGGCCTGGCGGTGGCGGCAGACATTGCTCAGCAGTTCGACGCCCTGGTCGTTGCGGAACAGCGTCTTGCCATGGCCCATCCATTCGAGCGTGTGGTAGTTGCCGGCATCCGGCACCATCAGTTCGTGCCCCACGTAGCCGGGGCCGCGCTCGAAGAACAGTTTCATTTCCAGCTCGTGTATCCCCCGCTCGAAGTACCAGTCGACCGGCAGCTGCGTCGGCGTCTTGGTCAGGGCGGAAAGATTGGCCAGGTCAGTCATGATGTGTGTGCCACCCCCATTCCGGGTTGAACTGCGAGAGCATCGGGATGCTCGAGAGACTGCGGCCCCGGCGCGATCGCTTTACGAATCGCGGCAATGGGCCCTAAGAAAAAACCGTCCGCGAAGTTTCCGTAGGCGGGCCATCGAAAAGAACTGACCGCCACAACTTCGCCAGCGGGCTCGCGAAAAAACAAAAAGCCGCCCGCGAAATGCGCGGCAACGGCCCGGGTCGCAACACAGGGAGCGCTGCGCGACACTGGATCTTCAGCGTCGGAACCTTGTGCCTTGACAAGGCACGGATTTTCCCCCACCCCGCACCCCGGGGCAAGGACTTGTTGACGCTCTGCAGCAAGGCGAAAACTCCGTTGACCCTCCGTCTTCGCATGCGGTAGATTCCGGCCCTTTCCGTGGCTCAGAGTGCCCATGGCGAAAGCCCCTGAATCGAAGGCGCCTCCGAGCTTCGAAGCCGCCCTTGCCGAGCTCGAAGGCGTGGTTGCCGCAATGGAGGGCAGCCAGCTCACGCTGGAGGCTTCGCTTGCGGCCTATCGTCGTGGGGCCGAGCTTCTGAAGTACTGTCAGGGCATGCTCGAAGATGCCCAGCAGCAGATCCGCATCCTGGAGGGGGAGACGCTCCGCGCCCTTCCCGGCACCGATGACGACGACTGATCCGGCCGCGGGCGGGAATTCGACGAGCGGTCATGGCACGGGAGGTCATGCGATGAACGATCTCGCAGGCTGGATGCAGGCCCGCCAGGATCGCATCGAGCAGTTCCTCGCCGCCCTGTTGCCATCACCCGCCATTGCCCCGACCCGGCTCCACGAGGCCATGCGCTACGCCGTCCTCGGGGGCGGCAAGCGCGTCCGTCCGTTGCTGGCCTACGCGGCCGGGGAGGCCGTCGGTGCTGATCCCGCACGCGTCGATCGCGTTGCTGCGGCCGTCGAACTCATTCACGCCTACTCGCTCGTCCACGACGACCTTCCGTGCATGGACGACGATGTGCTCCGACGGGGCAGGCCCACGGTGCACGTCCAGTACGATGAGGCCACCGCCATGCTGGTCGGCGACAGCCTGCAGAGCCTCGCCTTCGAGGTGATCGCCGACGGATCGATTGCCGACGATCCTCGGGTCGAGCGCCAGATGGTCGGCATGCTGGCCCGCGCCTCGGGCTCTCGCGGCATGGCGGGCGGGCAGGCCGTCGATCTCGACAGTCAGGGGAAGACACTCTCGGTCCCCGAACTCGAGTTCATGCACGGTCACAAGACCGGCGCGCTCATTCTCGTGGCCGTCCTGCTCGGCGCCCGGTGCGGCAATCCGTCCGACGCGGAGATCGCCGGGCTCGGCCGTTACGCGAAGTTCGTGGGGCTCGCCTTCCAGGTGGTGGACGACATCCTCGATGCCACGGCGTCCACCGAGACGCTCGGCAAGACAGCCGGCAAGGATGCCGACGCCGACAAGCCGACTTTCGTGAGCGCGATGGGCATCTCGCAGGCGAAGGGCTTCGCGGACGAGCTTCTCGCGGATGCGCTCGCCTCCCTCGACATCGTTGCGGAGCGCGGCGAGCGGCTGCGGCAGATCGCAAGGTACGTCGTGGCGCGCGACCGATGACTGCGTACCCGCTGCTGGAGACCATCGAGACGCCTGCGGACGTCCGTCGACTCGACCGCCGTCGCCTTGCGCAGCTGGCGACGGAGCTTCGTCAGTTCATCATCGAATCCGTCGCAGCCACGGGCGGCCACCTGTCGTCGAACCTCGGCACCGTGGAACTCACGGTGGCCCTGCACCACGTGTTCGAGACTCCAGCCGATCGCATCGTGTGGGACGTCGGCCACCAGACCTACGCGCACAAGATCCTCACCGGGCGGCGTGTGGCCATGTCGACCCTGCGACAGCTCGGGGGCATCGCAGGCTTCCCGCGTCGGGAGGAGAGCCCGTACGACACCTTCGGGACCGCGCACTCCAGCACGTCGATCAGTGCTGCGCTCGGCATGGCGATGGCAGCTCGGCTCGCGGGTCGCCGGCAGCATTGCGTGGCCGTGATCGGCGACGGCGCGATGACCGCGGGGATGGCCTTCGAAGCGCTGAACAATGCCGGGGCCACCGACGCGAACGTCCTCGTCGTGCTGAACGACAACGACATGTCGATCAGCGAGAACGTGGGTGCGCTGAACAACTACCTCGCGAAGCTGCTCTCCGGCGGCCTGTACACGGCGGCCCGCAAGGCAGGCGAGCGCGTTCTGCGGGTCGTTCCGCCAGCGCTGGAACTCGCGAGGCGTGCAGAGGAGCACGTGAAGGGGATGGTCACCCCCGGCACGCTCTTCGAGGAGTTCGGGTTCAACTACATCGGCCCCATCGACGGTCACGACCTCGACGTCCTCGTGTCGACGATGAAGAACATCCGGAAGCTCGATGGCCCGCAGTTCCTGCACGTCGTGACGCGCAAGGGCAAGGGCATGAAGGCGGCCGAGGACGATCCGATCCTCTACCACGGCGTGTCGAAGTTCGATCCCGCCGTGGGCATCGTCGCCAAGCCTCCGGGGAAGCCCACCTACACGCAGGTCTTCGGCGACTGGCTCTGCGACATGGCAGAGCGCGATCCGCGTCTGGTCGGCATCACGCCTGCCATGCGGGAGGGCTCCGGCCTCGTTCGGTTCTCGCAGGAGCATCCGAAGCGCTACTTCGACGTCGGCATCGCCGAACAGCACGCGGTGACCTTCGCTGCCGGCATGGCCTGCGAAGGCATGCGGCCGGTCGTTGCGATCTATTCGACCTTTCTGCAGCGCGGCTACGACCAGCTGATCCACGACGTCTGCCTGCAGAACCTGCCGGTGGTGTTCGCGCTCGATCGTGGCGGCCTCGTCGGGGCCGACGGCCCGACCCACCACGGCGCCTTCGATCTGTCGTTCCTCCGATGCCTGCCGAACATGGTGGTGATGGCGCCGGCCGACGAAGACGAATGCCGGCAGATGCTCTTCACGGCGTTCTCGCTCGGAGCGCCGGCCGCCGTCCGCTACCCGCGCGGCAGCGGACCGGGAACGGTGCCCGCGAAGGAAATGACAGCCCTGCCGCTCGGCAAGGCCCACGTTCGTCGTCGCGGTTCGCGCGTCGCGATCCTGGCATTCGGGTCGATGGTGACGCCGGCGCTCGCCGCGGGCGAAGCCCTCGATGCGACGGTCGTGAACATGCGCTTCGTGAAGCCGATAGACGACGCGCTGATCGCCGAACTCGCCGCGACCCACGATCTCATCGTGACGGTCGAGGAAAACGTCACCGACGGTGGTGCCGGCAGCGCGGTGGCGGAGTCGCTGTCGCGCAGCCGTCTCGCGCGACCGACCTTGCATCTCGGACTGCCGGACGCCTTCGTCGAGCACGGCGACCACGCGTTGCTCCTCGTGCGCTGCGGCCTCGACGCGGACGGGATCACGCGCTCGGTGCAGGCCCGGCTTCATCGTTAGTCGATTCGGCGCGCGTCTATAATCGCCGCAGACATGTCGCATCGCGTTGCAACCCGCGACAGCGACATCCGGCGCGCGAATCCACCCCGGTACCGCGCACCGATAACCTCCGGCCGATCGGGGACATGCCTCCGACGTCGCCGCCCACGAGAGGACCATGCCCGATGAACAAGCCGGAACAGATCGTCATCCCCGATGTGCAGAGCAGCGCGGACACCAGGCGCATCGCCATAGATCGGGTAGGCATCAAGTCGATCCGCCATCCGGTGCGTGTGCGCGATCGCAACGGTGGCGTGCAACACACCGTCGCCCACTTCAACATGTACGTGCATCTGCCTCACAACTTCAAGGGCACGCACATGTCGCGTTTCGTGGAGATCCTGAACGTCCACGAGGGCGAGATCTCCGTCGAATCGTTCGAGCCGATGCTGCGTCACATGGTCGAGCGCCTGGAGGCGCAGTCGGGCCATGTGGAGATGACCTTCCCGTACTTCGTGAACAAGGCGGCGCCGGTGTCGGGTGTGAAGAGCCTGCTCGACTACGAGGTGACCTTCGTGGGTGATATCGTCGAGGGCGAGTACCGCTTCACGATGAAGGTCGTGGTGCCCGTGACGAGCCTGTGTCCGTGCTCCAAGAAGATCTCCGACTACGGTGCGCACAACCAGCGTTCCCACGTGACGATCACCGCGACGACCGAGGGCTTCGTCTGGATCGAGGATCTCGTGCGGATCGCCGAGGACCAGGCGTCCTGCGAGCTGTATGGCCTCCTGAAGCGACCCGACGAGAAGTACGTCACCGAGCGCGCCTACGACAATCCCAAGTTCGTGGAAGACCTGGTGCGCGACGTCGCGACGGTGCTGAACAACGACGATCGGGTCCTGGCCTACGTGGTGGAGTCCGAGAACTTCGAGTCGATTCACAACCACTCGGCCTACGCCCTCATCGAGCGCGACAAGCGCGTCGCCTGAGGCTTCCGCCCCGGCGTCCCTGCCGGGGCCATCGACATCAGTACCGCAGTGTCATCGTGAGTTGCGAACCCTGGTTCCGCAGGTCCAGCCGGTTCAGGAAACTCATGCCGAGGAGCGCGAAGGGCATGTCGTTGCTGGCGTGTACCAACGCATCGACGTTGTTTTGCACGATCCCGCCCACCTTCACCGAGTCGAGCTTCACGCGGTAGACGACGGCCGCGCCGTTGGCGGTGTTGCTGATGCCGCGTTCGCCGCGCGTGAAGTCGATACCCAGCCGCCGGGCGTCGCTGGTACCGAGCGACACCATCGTTGCCCCGGTGTCGACGAGGAAGCGGATCGGCATTCCGTTGATCGATCCTTCCGCCATGTAGTGGCCGCCATGGTCCGCGTTGAGCACCACGGTGGGGCGTTTGCCCGTCTCGAAGTTGCCGCCGAAGGACTGCGACCCCATGCCCAGCTGGCGGCGCTTGCCGTCGATCTCGAACGTGGCGATCTCGGAGGTGGCCGATATCAGCTTCACGGTGCCGATGCTCTCGCCGTTGGCCAGGGTTTTCGGTCGCCCGCCGTCGATGATCACGATGGCCTTGCCGTTGAAGAGGCCGGCGACCTCGATCTGTACCGCGAGGGCCGACGTCAAAGGAACGAGACTTGCGAGCGCGACTGCAATAGCCTTCGCCATCGAACCGCGTTTCCCCAGCCAACCCGACTTCGCCGCCATGAAACCCGTCGCCATATTTCGCCACTCCCCCACGGAAGGTCCAGGCTACTTCGCCGAGCACCTCGATGCCCGAAATGTACCTTGGAAACTGATCGCGATCGACGCGGGGGATGCCATCCCGGTCTCGTCGACGGATTACGCCGGCCTCGTCTTCATGGGCGGGCCCATGAGCGTGAACGACGACCTCCCGTGGATTCCTCCAGTGCTCGCGCTGATCCGGGATGCCGCCGCCGCGAACGTCCCGGTGCTCGGCCACTGCCTGGGCGGGCAGCTGATGTCGAAAGCCCTCGGCGGCGTGGTGACCAGCAACCCGACCAAGGAGATCGGCTGGGGCGAGATCAAGGTGGAGGACAACCCGGTCGCGCGGACATGGTTCGGTGCGGAAACGAAGTCCTTTCTCTCGTTCCACTGGCACGGCGAGACCTTCTCGCTGCCGCCAGGAGCGACCCGGATCATGGCGAGCCAGTACTGCGGCAATCAGGGCTTCGCGATCGGCCCCCATCTCGGCATGCAGTGCCACGTGGAGATGACGGAGCGGCTGATCGCCACCTGGTGCGAGCACGGAGTCGATGAGATCGTGGCCAGCCCCGGCCCGGCCGTGCAGCAGGCCGACGAGATGCAGCGGGAGGCTGCCCGGCACGTGGCGGCCCTGCACGAGGTGGCAGGGCGACTCTACGACCGCTGGATAGAGGGATTGCGCCGCTGATGGCGAGCGATGGCTCGCGAGGGCGCTTGCTGGTTGCCGCGCAGTTCGCGCTGCTCGCGATTTGGCTCGTGGCGGGGCCGCGCGTTTCCCCCCACGTCATCGGGATCTTCCTGCAGCTCGGCGGTCTTGCCATCGCCGCGTGGGCTTTCGTCGTGATGACCGCGGCACAGCGTCGCCTCTTCCGCATCGCGCCCGATCCGACCGGGCACTCGACGCTTGTCACCTGGGGGCCTTACCGGTGGGTGCGCCATCCCATGTACGCGGCGATCCTGCTGGTGGTCGGGCCAGCCTGGATCGCGGTCCCGCCCGACTGGCGGGCGATCGGCTTCGCAGCGCTCGCGGCCGTGCTCTTGACCAAGCTGCGGCACGAAGAGCGTCTGCTGGCCGGGCACTTCGATGGCTACGCCGCGTACTGCAAGACATCGTCCCGCTTGATACCCGGCCTGTACTGACCCGGCCACCCGCCCGCGCGCGGGCATCGGATCACTCGCGGAAGTTCTCGTACTGCAGCGGGAAGTCGGTGATGGACGATTTCACCAGCGCGATGGCTTCCTGCAGCGTGTCTCGCTTGGCGCCCGAGACGCGAACGGCATCGCCCTGGATCGATGCCTGGACCTTCATCTTGCTGTCCTTCAGCAGGCGGACGATCTTCTTCGCGAGTTCCGTCTCGACGCCGGTGCGCACCGTGATGACCTGCTTCAGCTTGCCGCCGCTGATCTTCTCGGGCGTTTCGTACTTCAGGCTGCGTACATCGACGGCGCGCTTCGCAAGCTTGGTCGTGAGGACGTCCCGCACCTGCGAGAGCTTGAAGTCGTCGTCCGCGAATGCGGTGATCACGTTCTCGGCCAGCTCGACGCGGGCATCGGAGCCCTTGAAGTCGAACCGATTGCCGACTTCCTTGTTCGTCTGGTCGACGGCGTTGCGGAGTTCCTGCGTGTCCACTTCGGACACGATGTCGAAAGAAGGCATGGGCTTTCCTCCTTTGGGATGAAGCGGTGGATCAGTGGCCCGCCGCCAGCGGGATGGTGAACGACTCCACGGGGGCGCCGGTGCCGTCGTCGAACTCGATGGCTGCGAGGATGCCGTGGCGGGCGACGGCCTCGGCGTCGAGATCGTCGCGACCATACACCGTCCACAGCGCCCCGAGGGCGTAGTCGCCGCCGCTCCCGTATGCATAGAACCGCGAGAACTCCTGCACCGTGCGCTGACCCGACACACCGAAGATGCCGTGCGGGTTGGCGATCAGCACATCGAGCCGCGTGGACTCGATGGCGTCTTCCTTGTCCTCCTCGGCCTGCAGGAAGTAGCGCTCCTTGAACTCGCCGTGCATCCGGTTCCAGGTGCGGAAGATGTCCCCCACGGAATCGAGGGCGGGCGGGGTGTCGAAGCTCCCGAAGTAGTCGTCGACGATGTGCTTGAACGTCGCGTTCCCCGTCACCGCGAGCAGGCTGTCACCCACCCGCAGGATCTTCGTGTGGTTCACCACGTACTCGGCGGACTCCTTCGCCGGACCCCACTTCGTGAGGGTGTCGCCAGCGATGGCGACCACCCCCTTCTTGCGCACGACGGCGATCGTGGTCATCAGCCGAAGTGGCAGACGTAGTCGAGCGTCTCGAGGGTCTCGATCTCGAACGACGCGTTGCCCGGCACGCTGAACTGCTCGCCGGCGCCGAACGTCTTCCACTCGGTGGCGCCGGGCAGCTTCACACGGCAGCGGCCACCGTTCAGTTCCATGATCTCGGGGGCACCGGTGTTGAAGGTGAGCGTGCTCGGGAAGATCACGCCGACACTCTTGCGCGTGCCGTCGGCGAACACGACGTTGTGGCTCACGCACTTCCCGTCGAAATAGATGTTGGCTTTCTTGACGACCGTGACGTTGTCGAACTTGTCCATGACGATTCCTAGCGGGAGGTGGTGCGCTTTGCGGCAGGCTTCTTCGCGACGGCGGCCTTGGGCTTGACGGCAGCGGCCTTGGGCTTGACGGAAGCGGCCTTGGGCGTCGCGGCGGGCGCTGCTTTCTTCGGCGCAGCCTTCTTCGCTGCGGACGTCCGCGTCGGGCTCCGACGGTTGGCGGCGATGCGCATCCGCAGTGCGTTCAGCTTGATGAATCCACCGGCGTCGGCCTGGTTGTAGGCGCCGCCGTCGTCGTCGAACGTGGAGATGCGCATGTCGAAGAGGGAGTCCTTCGACGAGCGGCCCACGCACATGATCGTGCCCTTGTAGAGCTTCAGCCGGACGAGGCCGTTGACGCGCGCCTGCGAGGCATCGATCAGCTGCTGGAGCAGCTCGCGCTCCGGGCTGTACCAGTAGCCGTTGTAGATCATGCGGGCGTAGCGGGGCATGAGGTCATCCTTCAGCGACAGCACCTCGCGGTCCATCGTGATGGATTCGATCGCGCGGTGCGCCTTCAGCATGATCGTGCCACCGGGGGTCTCGTAGCACCCGCGGGACTTCATGCCGACGTAGCGGTTCTCGACCATGTCGAGGCGCCCGATGCCGTGGCGACCGCCGATCGTGTTGAGCGTCGCGAGCACGTTGGCCGGCGACAGGCGCTTGCCGTCGATGGAGACGATGTCGCCTTTCTCGTAGCCCAGCTCGATGATCTGGGGCTTCGCCGGTGCCTTCTCCGGGGAGACCGTCAATCGCCACATGGAATCTTCGGGGGCGAAATCCGGATCCTCAAGGATCCCGCCCTCGTACGAGATGTGCAGGAGGTTGGCGTCCATCGAGTAGGGCGCGCCGCCGCCCTTGCGCTTCTTGAAGTCGACCGGGATGCGGTGCTTGTCGGCGTAGGCGAGCAGCTTGTCGCGCGAGAGGAGATCCCACTCTCGCCACGGCGCGATGACCTTCACGTTTGGCATCAGTGCATAGGCACCCAGCTCGAAGCGGACCTGGTCATTGCCCTTGCCCGTGGCGCCGTGCGAGATCGCGTCGGCGCCCACCTTGCGGGCGATCTGCACCATGTTCTTCGCGATCAGCGGCCGCGCGATCGACGTGCCCAGCAGGTACTCGCCCTCGTACACGGTGTTGGCGCGGAACATCGGGAACACGAAGTCGCGGACGAACTCCTCGCGGAGATCCTCGATGAAGATGTTCTCCTTCTTGATGCCGAGCGCGATCGCCTTCTTGCGGGCGGGTTCCACCTCTTCGCCCTGGCCGATGTCGGCGGTGAACGTCACCACCTCGCACTGGTAGACGTCCTGGAGCCACTTCAGGATCACGGAGGTGTCCAGCCCGCCCGAATAGGCGAGCACGACTTTCTTGATGGCGCTCATGTCGATGGGTCTCGATGGGAGTGAAAACGGTCGGGGGCGCGCGGCAGATCGACGGCGGCGGGGAATGCGTCCGCGTGCAGTCTGGATGCGTCCACCCCCGGGGAATCAGGTCTTGCTGGGGTCGTTCTTCTCTTCGCGCTGGAAGTCGCCGTCGATCCACTGGCCGCGGAGCACCTTGCCCTCCGGGGTGCGATAGCTGCCGAACCCGTGGGGCTTGCCGTTCTTCCAGCCGCCCTTGTACACGCTGCCGTCCGGCGCGAAGTAGCTGCCTTCGCCTTCCTGGCGGCTGGCCTTCCATTCGCCTTCGTAGCGTCCGCCGTCCGTGTGCGTCATCACTCCGACGCCTTCGGCGTACCCGCGGGCCATCTCGCCTTCGTACTTCTCGTCGGCGATGCCGGACTGGTACCACTGCAGGACGCCCTTGCCTTCGGTGTAGCCATCCCGGCAGGCGCCGGTCCAGGTGACGGTCTCCTCGGCGCGCGGCGCCGGGTTCACGACGCGGCAGCCGTTCTGGTCGGTGATGGTCTTCTCGTCGTCGTCCGCCGCATGGGCGGTGAATGCGGTCAGCGCGATGGCCAACGCGGCGAGGGTGCGTGTGAGTGTCGAGTTCATGCCGTATCTCCGGGAATCATGGAATGGACCTCCCTGGGGCCCGCGGCTGGTCTTGCGCCAGTCATGCGGATCGAGCTGCACTGCAGATTGTGAAACGGACTCGGGGGTCATGGGCTGCCAGGTGGCGCGTGTCTCAGCTGTCGATCTTTCCGAGCAGCAGGTACTCGAGCAGCGCCTTCTGCGTGTGCATGCGGTTGCCGGCTTCATCCCAGACGACGCTGTGGGGGCCGTCGATCACTTCGGCGGTGACCTCCTCGCCGCGGTGCGCCGGCAGACAGTGCATGAACAGTGCGCCGGGTTTCGCGACGCGCATCATGTCGGCGTCGACCTGCCAGTCGTGGAAGTCGCGGCAGCGCTCCTCGTTCTCGGCCTCGAATCCCATGCTCGTCCAGACGTCGGTGGTCACCAGGTCGGCATTGCGGGCGGCATCCATCGGGTCGCCGAACTGCTCGTAGTGATCGGTCCCGTAGAGACCGGCGCGCTCGGGTTCGACCTCGTAACCCGGCGGTGTGGAGACGTGGACGTTGAAGTCCAGCAGTTCCGCGGCCTGCAACCACGTGTTGCAGACGTTGTTCGAGTCGCCGATCCAGGCGACGGTCTTCCCGCGGATATCGCCGCGGTGCTCGATGAACGTGTAGATGTCGGCCATGATCTGGCAGGGGTGGTACTCGTTCGTGAGCCCGTTGATCACGGGAACGCGCGAATGGCGCGCGAAGCGCTCGATGATCTCCTGCTCGAATGTGCGGATCATCACCGCGTCGCACATGCGGGACATCACCTGCGCTGCGTCCTCGACGGGTTCGCCACGGCCCAACTGGGTGTCGCGGGTGTTCAGGTAGATCGCGCTGCCCCCCAGCTGGTGCATCCCAGCCTCGAAGGACAGGCGGGTCCGCGTGGAGGCCTTCTCGAAGATCATCACCAGAGTTCGGTCGGTGAGCGGCCAGTAGCGCTCGTAGCGCTGATAGCGATCCTTGATGATCCGGGTCCGCGCGAAGACGTGATCGAATTCCTCGCGGGTCAGATCCTTGAATTGAAGAAAATGCTTCGGGGTCGACATGGGTGGCATCGCCCCGTGGCCTGGCATCAGCCGGCCACGGCAGCGGGTTCCTGGCTGCGCACGAACGTGCGGGTGAAGGCGGAGAGGCGCGGGAAGACCGGCTGCGCCTCGGCGGGGAGTCTGGGCGGGATCGGCGTCCGGATGTCTCTGCACGCGCGGTCCGATGCCATCGTGGGGTGGCGCTGCTGCTTCGTCGGGAGGCGGTGCATCGGGGACGGTCCTGGCATTGCTGGCAGTGGTCTCAGTGGTCTCGACAGGCGGCGCCCCGGGATGGGCGCGGGAAAAAAATACGGCGGCTCTTGTGCCGCCGTGTCCGGGATGATTTCACACGGTATTTTGCCCGTTCCTTCCATCGACGCAAGGGGAAGATGGGGCAGGGCGTGCTCAGGTGGCCAGTGGCTGGAGTGCCGCTTCCTCCCCGCGGGTGACCACGCGCAGGCAGGCCCGGTGTCCGACGGTGACCAGGCCGTGGATCTCCTCCCGTCGCGGCGACCGCAGCAGGCCCGCGAGATAGGCGAGGAGGTCCGCCGTGATGACCTGCCCCGGAACCACCACCGGGATGCCCGGAGGGTAGGGCACGACGGCATCGGCGGCGACGCGTCCCACGAGCGCGGCGTCGAGTCTGTCCAGATCGTCCAGTAGCGGCAGGCGCTCGCCCTCGGTGTAGAACGCGTCGCGGGGCAGCAGGCGAAGGCCGCCGAAGCGCGGCAGATCCGGCAGCCGGCGCGGGGCGAGCGGCGGCCGGCGTTCCCGCGCGATCCGCATGAAGGCATCGTAGAGGCGCGAGACCTTGCTGCGCGTGGTGCCGATGGTCAACAGCAGCGACACCGTCCGGAAGGTCGATTTCTCGACCTGGATGCCGAAGCGATCGAAGAGCTCACGCTGCAGTTCGTCGGACGTATGGCCGCAGCCGGCGATGTCGACGGTGATCTTCGTCGGGTCGAGCTGTATGCCATCGTCCGCCAGTGCGGGCGAGATGAGATCCTCGAGCGCGAGTGCGCGGAACACGCCCGTCGCATTCAGCTGCTGCCGCAGATCGGCGGCCAGGGCCAGCGTGCGCGACAACAGGCGGAACCCCTCGAGAGACGCCTGCTTCCTGGCCACGTCGAGGCTCGCGATCATCGCGTACTGCGGGCTCGTGGACGTGTGCATCATGAAGTTCTCGCGGAACCCGTGCTCGTCGAAATCGGGGTCGTTCACGTGGATCATCGAGGCCTGGGAGAACGCGGAAAGCACCTTGTGCGTGCTCTGCGTCGCGTAGTCGGCACCGGCCTCGAGCGCCGTCGGGCGGAAGGCGGGATGGAACCGTGCGAAGCCGTACCAGGCCTCGTCGATGATCACCTTGATGCCCTTCGCGTGGGCGGCCGCGATGATCGGCGGCAAGTCGTAGCGCAGCCCGTCGTACGTGCACGACGTGAGGATCAGCGCCGTGGCATCGGGGTGCGCCTCGATGGCGCCGAGAAGCGTCGCCTTCGGGACGGGTCCGTAGAGCCCGTAGAGCGGATTGACCGAAGCGTCGAGGTAGACCGGTCGCGCGCCCGAAAGCACGACGCCGTGGTGGACGGACTTGTGGCAGTTGCGGTCGAGCAGCAGCTTGTCGCCCGGCGACAGCAGGGTCTGGAAGATGATCTTGTTGCCGGTGGACGTGCCGTTCGTCGAGAAGTACGTGCGCCGGGCGCCGAACGCCCGCGCAGCCAGCTTCTGGGCGTCGGCGATCACGCCGCGGGGCTCGAGCAGGGAGTCCAGCATCGGGACCGAGACCGACAGGTCGGCGTCGAAGGCGTGCTCTCCCATGAACTCGTGGAATTCCGCCACCCAGGGGCTGTCGCGCAGGCTGTCGCCGGAGGAGTGTCCCGGCGTGTGCCAGGCATCCTTGGCCATCAGCACGTAGCTGCGGAGCGCATCGAAGAACGGGGTCCGGGCGCGCTCCGCCAGCGCGGCCTGGATGATGCGGAACATGCCCCTCGGATCGTGCTCCTCCCGGTAGAAGTAGCCGTCCACGGTTTCCGTGAAGAGGCTGTCCACCACCTCGTCCTCCTGCGCCCGGTCGATCAGGATGAAGACGTCCACCTCGGGCCGCAGCGCATTGATCCGCCGGACCAGTTCCACGGCGGAGAGGGAGGTGTCGGCGCCGGCGTCGTCGAGGTCGTAGAGGCGATCGTCGACCAGCGCGGCCTGGATGTCGCCGTCCGCTTCGATGGCGGCGATGGCCTCCGAGGCGCTGGCGACCCCGATGGCCGCAAGGCCGAACGGATTATCGAGGCTGCGGGCTGCCGCGTTGAGGCCCCGGACGATGGAAGCGAGCGCCTTTGGCGCGTCGTTCACCACCAGGATTCGGCTCGTTGGCTTGGGCATTTGCACTCCGCAGCGGGTGATTCATGCATCGCCTGCCGGCGAGTCCCGTTCGACAGCTGAGGACTCAGGCCGCCGATGATTCCAGGCGCACAAACGAAAAACGCCGCGATGCTGTGCATCGACGGCGTTGCGTTCGCGGATGAAAAACGCCGCCATGCTGGGCATCGGCGGCGTTGCTGTCGCGGCGCTACTGTCGAAGGGGTCCCGCTTCGAGGGCCACCCGTCGCGACGCTGGTGTTACACCATCGCCTTCACGGCGCCTGAGAGGCGGCTCTTCACACGGGAGGCGGTGTTCGCGTGGAACACACCCTTGCGGGAGATGGCATCGATGGTGGACTGCGCTTCCTGGAAGATCGTCTTCGCTGCGGCCTTGTCGCCTGCCAGGATGGCCTTGCGCACTTTCTTCACCGCCGTGCGCACTTCGGAGCGCAGGGCAGTGTTCTGTTGGCGCCGCGTCTCGGACTGGCGTGCGCGCTTGCGGGCTTGTGCCGAATTGGCCATGAACTTCGATTCCTCGGGAGATTTTCGTGAAAGTGGGCGATACTAGCCGCCTTTTCCCGGTGGCGCAAGGCACGCCCGAGTGATCGGCGCGCATCTGCCGAGGTCCCGAATTGGGGCGGGGCACGTGCCCGCCGACGGGGCTTCCCGAGGATCCTCCCGCGGCTCTCCGCACCCGCCCGCCCCGCATCCGTTCCTGCCCCGATGAATCTCCTCAAGGCGCTGGCGACCGTCAGCAGTATGACCCTGTTGTCCCGCATCCTGGGGTTCGTCCGGGATGCCGCCATCGCCAGGGTGTTCGGGGCGGGGATTGCCACCGACGCCTTCTTCGTCGCCTTCAAGCTTCCCAACCTGCTGCGGCGGATCTTCGCCGAGGGCGCGTTCTCGCAGGCCTTCGTGCCGGTGCTGGCCGAGTATCGGAGCCGGCGCGGCGACGACGCCACCCGGGACCTCGTCGACCACGTCGCGACGCTCCTTGCTCTGGTGCTTCTGGTGGTCACGATCGTGGGCATTCTCGCGGCACCGGTCATCGTGTATCTCAGTGCGCCGGGATTCGCCGCCAGCCCGGCTAAGTTCGACACCACCGTCGCCCTGCTGCGCGTCACGTTCCCGTACATCCTGTTCATCTCGCTCTCGTCGCTGGCCGGGGCCATTCTCAACACCTGGAGCCGCTTCTCCATCCCGGCCTTCACGCCCACGCTGCTGAACCTGTCGTTCATCGGCTTCGCGCTGTTCCTGGTGCCGTACTTCGATCCGCCGGTGATGGCGCTCGCCTGGGCCGTTCTTCTTGGCGGCGTGCTCCAGCTCGTCTTCCAGCTGCCCTTCCTCCGCCGCATCGGCATGCTGCCGCGGCCGCGGCTGGCTCTGCGGGACGAGGGCGTCTGGCGCGTACTCAAGCTCATGGGCCCGGCCATCTTCGGCGTGTCGATCGGGCAGATCTCGCTCCTCATCAACGGGATCTTCGCGTCCTTCCTCGTCACGGGCTCCGTCTCGTGGCTCTACTACGCCGACCGGCTGATGGAGTTCCCCACCGGGATCCTGGGCGTCGCCCTCGGGACGATTCTTCTGCCCAGCCTTGCCAAGACCTTCGCGCGGGACGGTGCCGAGGAGTATTCGAAGCTGCTCGACTGGGGTCTGCGGCTCACGCTGCTTCTCGCCGTGCCGGCAGCGGTCGCCATGGCGGTGCTTGCGGTGCCCCTCGTCGCGACCTTGTTCCAGCACGGTGCATTCGGCGCCCACGATGTCGAGATGACGCGCCGCGCGCTCATGGCCTACAGCATCGGACTTGTCGGTCTCATCCTGGTGAAGGTTCTGGCGCCCGGGTTCTACGCCCGACAGAACATCCGGACGCCGGTGAAGATCGGACTCGTCACGCTCGCTGCCACACAACTGCTCAACCTCGTCTTCGTCGGGTTGCTCGGGCATGCGGGCCTGGCGCTGGCCATCGGGCTCGGAGCCTGCATCAATGCGGGGCTGCTGTACGTATCCCTCCGCCGGGCCGGCATCTACCTGCCGGGCGAAGGCTGGACAGGCTTCCTCGGAAGGCTCGGGGTCGCCGTCGTCGCGATGGGCATCGCGATCGCCATCGCCGCGGGCGGCCCGGACGCCTGGGTCACCGGTGGCGCGATGGCCCGCGTACTCAAGCTCACAGGCATCGTCGTGCTCGGTGCCGTGGTCTACTTCGGCGCCCTCTACCTCATGGGCTTCCGTCCGCGGGATTTCCAGAAGCGGATCGCCTGAGGGTCGTGCGGTTGCGTCCCTGGCTTATCGACAACGCGACTTAGCTTCTTCGAAAGTCGTTGTTAGAGCGATAAGGTCGTCGTCCTAGAATCCGCCGGGTGTGCGAGAGAGCAATCTCGGACGCCCGGTACCCGACGACGGGCCCGGAACCTCTCGGGGGCGCGAGTGCAGATCGCATATACGGTATCCGGCCTCGCCGTCGGCTTCATCGTCGGGCTGACCGGTGTGGGTGGCGGGTCGCTGATGACGCCGCTGCTCGTGCTCGTGTTCGGGATCAATCCCGCCACCGCCGTGGGTACCGACCTGCTGTACGCCTCGATCACGAAGAGCGCGGGTGCCGTCGTGCATTCGCGGAAGGGGCACGTCGACTGGAAACTGGTCGGTGCTCTCGCGAGCGGCAGTGTGCCCGCGGCGCTCGTCACGGTCGGGATCCTTCACATGATCGGCGTCGAGGGGCGGGTCTCTTCCGGTCTCATCACCGGCTCGCTGGGCGTGGCGGTGATCCTCACGGCGATCGCGCTCCTGTTCAAGGAGCGACTGGTGAAACTGGCCCGTACGGGGGAAGGCGCGCGGCGCTGGCGCGAGCGCCATGCCTACCGGGCCACCGCGCTCACCGGCGCAATCATCGGCGTGCTGGTCTCGCTCAGTTCGGTCGGCGCCGGGGCGCTGGGCGTGACCGCACTCTTCTGGCTCTTTCCGGCCATGGCGACGGTGCGGATCGTCGGCAGCGACATCGCGCACGCGGTGCCACTGACGGCGGTGGCGGGGCTTGGACACTTCGCCATGGGCACGGTTGACATCCCCCTCCTCGGGGCCCTGCTCCTGGGATCCCTGCCCGGCATCTACATCGGAAGTCACCTGAGCAGCCGTGTGCCGGAGCAGTGGTTGAGGCCGGCGCTGGCATCGCTCCTCATCCTCGTGGGCGGCAAGCTCGTCCTGTAGACGGTCGCCACGACGCCACCTTTTCACACGCCGTCGTGGCGCACGCCGCGGCTGGCAACGCATTCGACATCGGGGAACTGGCAGGCATGTACGTATACGATCAGATCGACCGGACCATCGTCGCGGAGCGCGTCGCGCAATACCGCGATCAGTTGCGCCGCTTTCAGGCAGGGACGTTGTCGGAAGACGAATTCCGGCCGCTGCGGCTGCAGAACGGGCTCTACATCCAGAAGCACGCGCCGATGCTCCGCGTCGCGATCCCCTACGGACTGCTGTCATCCACCCAGTTGCGGATGCTCGCGACCATCGCGCGGAAGTACGACCGTGGCTATGCGCACTTCACGACGCGTCAGAACATCCAGTACAACTGGCCCCGTCTCGAGGACACCGGTGACATCCTCGCGGACCTCGCCTCGGTCGAGATGCACGCCATCCAGACGAGCGGCAACTGCGTGCGAAACATCACCTCCGACGAGTTCGCCGGCATTGCACCCGACGAGATCCTCGATCCGCGGCCCATGGCCGAGATTCTTCGTCAGTGGTCCACGTTCCACCCCGAATTCGCCTTTTTGCCGCGGAAGTTCAAGATCGCCGTGAGTGCCGCCGCCGAGGACCGTGCCGCGACGGCCTTCCACGACATCGGCCTCTACCTCGAGAAGGACGCCGCGGGCGGGATCCGTGTACGCGTGCTCGTGGGTGGCGGCATGGGTCGCACACCCATCGTCGGCGTCGTCATCCGACAGGATCTGCCCTGGGAGCACACGCTCACCTACGTCGAGGCGATCCTCCGGGTCTACAACCGCCACGGCCGCCGCGACAACATGTACAAGGCGCGGATCAAGATCCTCGTGAAGGCGCTCGGGCCCGACGAGTTCGCGCGGCAGGTGGAGGAGGAGTGGGTACATCTGAAAGACGGCGCCGGGCTGCTGACCCGCGAGGAGTACGACCGTGTCGCGGCGTATTTCGTGGCACCGGTCCACGCCACGCTGCCGTCGGTGGACGCGGCGCATGAGGCCCGCCTCGCGGACGACGTGCCATTCCGCCGCTGGGCCGGCCGGGCCGTGCGTCCCCATCGCGTGCCGGGCTATCGCGCAGTGGTGCTGTCGCTCAAACCCACCGGAGTGCCGCCCGGTGACGTGACCGCCGACCAGATGAACCGCATCGCCGACTGGGCCGAGCGCTTCGGCTTCGGCGAGCTGCGCGTGTCGCACGAACAGAACGTGATCCTGCCCGACGTGCGCCTCTCCGATCTCCACGAGCTCTGGCAGGAGGCCCGCGCCCACGGCCTCGCCACGGCGAACCAGGGGTTGCTGACGGACATCATCTGCTGCCCGGGGGGCGACTTCTGCTCGCTCGCCAACGCGAAGTCGATTCCCATCGCCGAGGCCGTGCAGCGCCGCTTCGACGATCTCGACTACCTGCACGACATCGGCGAGATCAATCTCAACATCTCGGGTTGCATGAACTCCTGCGGCCACCATCACGCCGGCCACATCGGCATCCTCGGCGTCGACAAGGACGGGGCCGAGTGGTACCAGGTGTCGATCGGGGGCGCCGACGGTTCCTCCGCCGGCCGCGGCCGCAGTGCCATCGGCAAGGTGATCGGCCCGTCGTTCGCCGCGGACGCCATGCCCGAGGTCATCGCGCGCCTCATCGAGACCTATCTCGAACTGCGCGCCGACGGTGAGCGCTTCATCGATGTCGTCGAACGCACCGGCATCGCCCCGTTCAAGACCCGCGTCTACGCCACCCCGGTGGCTGCCGTGCAACGTGCCGAGGAGGCCGTCGATGTCTGAGATCATCCTCCGCGACCGTGTCGTCGCGGACACGTGGCAGATCCATCGTCCCGAGGCCGGGACGTCCCCTGCGGTCCCTGCGGGCCACGTCCTCGTGCCGCTCGCGATCTGGCTGGGCCAGGCCGACGTGATCGCATCACGGAGCGACGTCGGTGTCTGGATCGCGCCCCACGAGGATCCTGCAACGCTCCGTGACTCGCTCGATCGACTGCCGGTCGTGGCCGTCGACTTCCCGAAGTTCACCGATGGCCGTGGATACTCCATCGGACATCTGCTGCGCACCCGATACGGATATCGCGGCGAACTGCGGGCCATCGGCGACGTCCTGCCGGACCAGCTCGACTATCTGCGCCGCGTGGGCTTCGATGCCTATGCGGTCCGGGCAGACAAGGACATCCGCGATGCGCTCCGGCTGCTAACGACGTTCTCGGAGCCGTATCAGAATTCCTGGGAACCGCCGCTGCCAGCCTTCCGCCGGGTCGCGCGCGGGCAGGTGACGGAGGTGCCGCGATGACGGCCGCGAACACCATCGCTGCGCGCCGTGAGGAAGTGCTGGCGCGACTCGACGCGATCGCCCGCGAGTTCCCGCGCGTCTCGCTGGCGTCGAGTCTCGGCGCCGAGGACATGGTCCTCACCGACATCATCCTGCGCGAGCGGCTGCCGGTGCGGATCTTCACGCTCGACACGGGTCGCCTCCATGCCGACACCGTCGGACTGATCGGTCGCGTGAAGGTCCACTACGGCCACGACATCGAGGTGTTCCGTCCGGTGGAGGAGAGCGTCGACGCCTACGTGCGTGAACACGGCGCCAACGCCTTCTACGAGAGCGTCGATCTGCGCAAGCGATGCTGCGCCATCCGCAAGGTGGAACCCCTCGCGCGCGCCCTTTCCGGACAGCAGGCATGGGTGACCGGGCTTCGCCGCGCGCAGGCCGTCACCCGCACCGATCTGCCGTGGCGCGAGCACGACGCCGTGCACGGGATCGAGAAGTTCAACCCGCTGGCCGACTGGTCGGAGGACGATGTCTGGACTTACCTTCGCGGTGCGGCCGTCCCCTACAATCCGCTGCACGATCGCGGCTACCCGTCGATCGGCTGCGACCCCTGCACGCGGGCGATCCGTCCGGGCGAGGACGTCCGTGCCGGTCGCTGGTGGTGGGAAAGCAGCGACAGCAAGGAATGCGGCCTGCACGTGGCGACCACACCCGTTTCGGAGATTGCCCTTGAACGCTGATCTCAACCTCGCGTCGCCCCGTCTCGGACACCTCGACTGGCTCGAGTCGGAGGCCATCCACATCCTCCGCGAAGTGGCGGCTGAATGTCGCAAACCCGCGCTCCTGTTCTCTGGCGGCAAGGATTCCATCGTGCTGCTGCGTCTTGCCGAGAAGGCCTTCCGGCCGGGCCGCTTCCCGTTCCCGCTGGTGCACATCGATACCGGCCACAACTTCCCGGAAGTCATCGCCTTCCGCGACAAGCGCGTGGCCGAGCTGGGCGAGCGTCTGATCGTCGGCCATCTCGAGGACGCCATCCGGGCCGGCCGCATCCGACTGCGCACGCCGGACGAGAGTCGCAACCGGCATCAGTCGGTGACGCTGCTGGAGACCATCGCCGAGCACGGCTTCGATGCCTGCATCGGCGGTGCGCGCCGCGACGAAGAGAAGGCGCGTGCGAAGGAGCGCGTGTTCTCGTTCCGCGACGAGTTCGGGCAATGGGACCCGAAGAACCAGCGGCCCGAACTGTGGAGCCTGTACAACACCAGAGTCCATCCCGGCGAGAACATGCGCGTGTTCCCGATCAGCAACTGGACCGAGCTGGACGTGTGGCAGTACATCGCGCGCGAAGGTCTCGAAGTCCCGCACATCTACTACGCCCACGAGCGTGAGGTGGTTCGGCGCCCCGGTGGGCTGCTGCCCGTTTCGGATCTCGTGCAGCCGCGGACAGGCGAGACGGTCGAGCGTGTGACCGTGCGTTTCCGCACCGTGGGGGACATGACCTGCACGTGCCCGGTGGAGTCGCCGGCGCGCAACGCGCACGAGATCATCGACGAGACGGCCGTGACGCGCATCACCGAGCGCGGCGCGACCCGCATGGACGACCAGACCTCCGACGCGTCCATGGAACTGAGAAAGAAGGAGGGCTACTTCTGATGTCCGCCATCGAAAGAATTCCGCCCGTCGACACGGGCGTGCTCCGCTTTTCCACCGCGGGTAGCGTCGACGACGGCAAGAGCACGCTCATCGGGCGCCTGCTCTACGACACCAAGGCCATCTTCGAGGACCAGCTCGCGTCCATCGAACGCACGTCGAAGGGGCGCGGCCAGACCGCGGTCGATCTGTCGCTCCTGACCGATGGCCTGATGGCCGAGCGCGAGCAGGGCATCACGATCGACGTCGCGTACCGCTACTTCGCCACGCCGTCGCGCAAGTTCATCATCGCCGACACGCCGGGGCACGAGCAGTACACGCGCAACATGGTGACGGGCGCGTCCACCGCCGATCTCGCGATCGTCCTCGTCGATGCGCGGAAAGGGCTGCTGCCGCAGTCGCGGCGCCATGCCTACATCGCGAGCCTGCTGCGGATTCCGCACGTGGTGCTGGCCGTCAACAAGATGGACCTCGTCGAATACGACGAGCGCGTGTTCCGCGACATCGTCGCTGCCTTCAACGACTTCGCGAAGGATCTCGGCATCGGGCGCATCGACGCGATCCCGCTGTCGGCGCTGAACGGCGACATGGTGGTGGACCGTGGCGATCGCCTGCCGTGGTATCAGGGGCCGACGCTGCTGGACCTGCTCGAGTCGGCAGATGTAGGTCGCGGTGCCGAGGCCGGGCCGCTGTTCTTTCCCGTGCAGTGGGTCGCACGGCCGGGCGACAGCGGTGTCGAAGGGGCCCGCGGGTACGCCGGTCGCATCGAGGCCGGACACGTCGCTCCCGGAGATGCCGTGACGGTGCTGCCGTCGGGGCGGACGTCTAAGGTGCGCTCGGTGCGCACGCTCGATGGCGAACTCGACCGCGCCCACGCCGGGCAGTCGGTGACGATCGTGCTGGACGACCAGCTCGACGTGTCGCGCGGGGATGTCATCGCGACCACCGGGCACGCGCTCACGGTTTCCCGCGAGTTCGAGGCGACGCTCTGCTGGTTCGCCGACGAGCCCTTCGAGCGTCAGCGGCGGTATCTCATCAAGCACGGCACGCAGACGGTGAGGGCGATGTTCGATCGTCCGAAGTTCCGCATCGACGTGAACTCGCTCGGCGTCGAAGAGACCGACACGCTGCGACTCAACGACATCGGCAGCATCGGCGTCCGGACCGCACAGCCGCTCGCGTTCGCGCCCTATCGCGACAACGCCGCCGCCGGCAGCTTCATCGTGATCGACGAGGCCACCAACGCCACCGTCGCCGCCGGTTTGGTCGCCTGATCCATGACAACCTCCAATGCATCACGCCGGATCGTCGGCAAGGTCTGGCTCGTGGGGGCCGGCCCCGGCGCGCCCGATCTGCTCACGCTGCGGGCGGCCGATCTCCTGGCCCGCGCGGACATCGTCTTCCACGACGCGCTCGTGCATCCGGGCACGCTCGCCCTGGCGCGGCGCGCGAAGCTCGTCCCGGTCGGCAAGCGCGCCGGCCACGTCTCCACGGACCAGCGGTTCATCAACTCGCACCTCGTCGAGGCCGCGACCCATCACGAAGTCATCGTCCGCCTGAAGGGGGGCGATCCGATGCTCTTCGGTCGTGCCCAGGAGGAGATCGACGGTCTGGTCGCTGCGGGCGTGCCGTTCGAGGTGGTCCCGGGGATCACCGCGGCGCTCGCGGCCTCGGCAGACCTCGGAGTCTCGCTGACCCGGCGAGGCATGAGTCGCAGCGTGACGTTCGCGACGCCGCGCATCGGGCCGGGCGAGGAGTCCTCGGACTGGGCAGTGGCGGCCGGCCGGGCGGACACGACGGTCCTGTACATGGCCGCTGGCACGCGGGGCGAGACCGTTCGCGCGCTTCACGCCGAAGGGCGGGCGCTGTCCACGCCGGTCGTGGTGGTCGAGAACGCATCGCTGCCGGATACGCGGCGATTCGTCACGACCTTGGGTGACCTCGCAGCGCTTCCGCTGGACGAGGCCACCGGACCCGTCCTGGTCCTCGTCGGTGCCGTTTACGGCGAACTGCTGGCAGCAGCGGATGCCGCGGTGGGCGTGGGCGCCGCCCGCGCCGGCGTGCGATGAGTGCATCGGCGGCTGCGATGCCCCGCACAGGCATCGTCCTCTTCGCGCACGGTGCCCGGGACCCCGGATGGGCGGGGCCCCTCCGGGCCATCGCGGCGCGGATCCGCGAGGCAAGCCCGGGTCTGCGGGTCGAGCTGGCGTTCCTGGAGTTCATGGCGCCGTCGCTCGCCGACGCCGTCGCGGCGATGACCACGGACGGGTTCGACCGGATCACGCTCGTGCCGCTCTTCCTCGCCCAGGGCGGCCATCTCAAGAAGGATCTCCCGGTGCTGCTGGCGGACATCCGTGCGCGGCATCCCGGTGTCGACATCCGCGTCACGCCCGCGATCGGTGATGCGCCGGAGCTGGTTTCGGCGATCGCCCAGTGGGCGCTCCGTCAGCACGGTGATGCCTGATGCCGGCCGCCCGGTCCCGCCGGCACGCTACTGGTAGCGCAGCGCCTCGATGGGCTTCAGGTTCGCGGCCTTGCGCGCCGGATAGAACCCGAAGAACACGCCGATCGCGGCGGCCACGGCGAACGACAACACCACCGACCACGTCGTGACCTCGGCGTAGACGCCCGTGGCGCTCGATGCGGCCATGGCGATGCCGACGCCGAGCGCCACACCCAGCACGCAGCCCAGCACCGACACGATGATCGCCTCCGCGAGAAACTGCGTGAGGATGTCGCGCCGGCGCGCCCCGATGGCCATGCGGATGCCGATCTCGCGCGTCCGCTCCGTCACCGACACCAGCATGATGTTCATGATGCCGATCCCGCCCACCACGAGTGACACGCACGCGACGGCGCCCAGCAGTGTCGACATCACCTTCGTCGCCTGCGCCTGGGCTTGGGCGGCGGCGCTCATGTTCCGGATGATGAAGTCGGGCTCCTGACCCTCCTGGATGCGGTGGCGCTCGCGGAGCAGCGCGGTCATGTCCTGTTCCGCCTGCGGCATCGCGGCTTCGCTCGCGCCCTTCACGAGCATCATCCGTACGCTGTTCGGGAACTGGCTGCCGAAGATCTTTCGTTGTGCGGTGGTGAACGGGACGATGACCGTGTCGTCCTGGTCGCGGCCGTCGAAGCTCTGGCCCTTCGGCGCCAGCGTGCCGGTCACGATGAAGGGGGCGTTGCGGATGCGGATCGTCTGGCCGATGGGGTCGTCGTCGCCGAACAGCCGGTCCGCCACGGTGTGACCGAGGATCGCGACGCGTGCCGCGGTGCGGAGGTCCGCCTCCGAGAGGGGTTCGCCGCGATCGATCTGCCATTCGCGCAGCGTCAGATAGCTCGGCGTCGTGCCGTACACCTGGGTGTTCCAGTTCGTCGCGCCGTAGACCACTTGCGCCGAGCCGGGCTGCAGGGGCGCCACATCCATCACCGTCGCCAGTTCCTGCACCGCGTTCGCATCGTTGATCGTGAGCGTCGGCGCGCTGCCCGTGCCCGATCGGACGCCGCTCGTCGTCGAGAAGCTCGACATCACGAAGAAAAGATTCGAGCCCAGCGTCGCGATGGTCTGCTTCACCACGACCTGCGCCCCCTGGCCGATCGCGAGCATCAGGATCACGGCGCCCACCCCGATCACCATCCCGAGCATCGTGAGAAACGTACGCAGCTTGTTGGCGCCCATGGCGAGCCAGGATTCGCGGAGGATCGCGAGGATCATCGCGTTGCCGCCTCGGCGGCAATCGTCCGGCCGGCGCGCTCGTCCTCGACGATGCGTCCGTCCACGAAGGTCACGCGCCGGTCCGCGTAGGCCGCGACGTCCGCCTCGTGGGTGACGAGCACGATGGTGATGCCGTCCTCCTCGTTGAGCGCCGTGAAGATGCGCATGATCTCCTGGCTCGTGGCGGTATCGAGATTGCCGGTCGGTTCGTCGGCCAGCAGCAGTCGCGGGCGATTCGCGAGCGCGCGGGCGATGGCCACCCGCTGTTGCTGGCCCCCGGAGATCTGACTCGGGCGGCGGGCTTCGAGGCCAGGCAACCCGACCTTGCCGAGGAGGTCCCGCGCGCGCGATTCGCGCTCGGCGCGCGGGACGCCGCCGTACACGAGGGGCAGGGCGACGTTCTCGGCGAGACTGGCACGCGGCAGCAGGTTGAACCCCTGGAACACGAACCCGATGAAGCGGTTGCGCAACCTGGCGAGGGCGTCGCCGTCCAGCCGGGACGTGTCGTGCCCATCCAGCGAGTAGTGGCCCGAGGTGGGGGTGTCGAGACAGCCGAGGATGTTCATGAACGTGGATTTGCCCGAACCCGACGGCCCCATGATGGCGACGAACTCGCCCGGCAGGATCGTCAGGTTCACGTCGCGGAGCACCGGTTGCGGACCGGCAGCCGTCTCGTACTGTTTGTGCAGTGCCTCGACGCGCACGATCGCGTCGGTGGTCGCCCCTGCCATCAGAACGCTCTCATCGGGCGGCTGCTGCCACCCGAGGCGCCTTCCGCGAGCCGCGCCTGCACGGCCACGCGATCACCGACTTTCAGTTCACCGGACGTGATCTCCACCGTCCGGTTGTCTGCCAGGCCGGTCGTCACCGAGATGGGTACCAGTTCCTCGCCTCGGGCGACGAACACGCGCGCCCCGGGGCCACGGCTGCTGCCGCCTGCCTTCGCCTTCTCGTCGGGTTTCGCGCCAGGCTTCGTCCCGGTGCCCGGCGGCTTGCCGCCCGGTGCGGTTTCCTTCGGACGGAACCGGAGCGCGGCCGCCGGCACGAGCAGGGTGTCGTCCCGCTGATCGACCTGAACGGCGATGTAGGCGGTCATCCCCGGCATCAGCACGAGATCCCGGTTGTCGACGCCCACGACGACGTTATAGGTGACGACGTTCTGCTGGATGATCGGGCTCAGGCGGATCTGCCGCACCGTGCCTTCGAAGTTGCGGCCGGGAAAGGCGTCGACGGTGAATTTGACGGCCTGGTCGGTACGCACGCGACCGATGTCTGCCTCGGCGACGTTGGTGTCGATCTGCATGCTCGCGAGGTCCTGCGCGATCTGGAAGAGCGTCGGCGTCTGGAAGCTCGCCGCGACGGTCTGCCCCAGGTCCACCGAGCGGGCAACGACGGTGCCGGAGACCGGCGACCGGATCACGCTGAAATCGAGATTGGCCTTGTCGCGCGCGAGTTGGCCCCGCGCTGCGCGCAGCTGGGCCTCGGCGGACTTCCGGGTCTGGATCGCTTGGTCGAGATCCTGCTGCGGCACGTAGTCCTGGCGCAGCAACTCCCGGATCCGCGCCTCGTTCACCCTGGCGAACTCCAGCGCGGCCGTGGCGTTGGCGACGTTGCCACTGCTTTGTTCGACGGCAGCGCGGAATAGGGTCGGATCCAGTTCGAGCAGGATCTGACCTTCCTCGACTTTCGAGTTGAAGTCGGCGTACATGCGCTGGACCGTCCCGGAAACCTGCGTGCCGACGTTCACGAGCGCCACGGGGTTCAGGGTGCCGTTGGCGGTGACGGTCTGCGTGATCGGACCGCGCGTGACCTCCTCGAACTGATAGCGCTCGTCGAGCGTCTTCACCTGCGATGTCTGCCAGGTGCGCCAGCCGTAGAAAGCGGCCGCACCCAGCGCGGCCACCACGGCGAGCTGGACGGCGACCCGTGTCCATTTCATGGTTTCGTTTCCCCGGGGTTCGGTCCGCGCGCGTGGCGGACGTCGGTGAACAGCGTCATGTCGAGGGTTCCCACTGCCTTCGCGAGCGTGACCTTCGCCACGTTCCAGCGAAAGCGGGCCTGGATGCGTTGCAGATTGGCCGAGGCCAGCGCGCTCTGCGCGTTCATCAAGTCGGCCAAGGTGCCGGCGCCTGCACGGTAGCGGCCCAGCGCGAGTTCGTAGGATTCGGTGGCACTCGCGACGAGGTCGGCGGCCGCCCCCAAGGACTCGCCCTGCGTGCGCACGGTCTGATAGGCCTGCCAGACCTCGAGGCCCACGTCGTTGCGCAGCCGATCGCGATCGGCGAGCCGTTGTTCGACGCGCTCCTGGGCCGCGCGGATCCGATAGCTGAGCTGGTAGCCGGTGAAGATCGGGACCGTGAGCGAGAGACCGACCACACCGGTCCGTGTTTCGAGGCCAGGATTCACCGAGGTGCCGGAAAGATTTCCCGTGGCCGATACGGAGGGCTGGCTCGCGGACTCCTGCACCCGCACGGATGCTTCGGCGGACCGTACCTGCGCGTCTGCGGCGAGGATGTCCGGGCGCCGCAGGAGTGCCGCGTCGATGAGACGATCGACGGCGGCTTCGGCGAGGCGCCGCGCTTCGAGGTCCGCCGGCGGAGTGATCTTCAACAGTCGGCTGGCGGGGAGGCCCATGCGATTCGCGAGCACGCCGCGAGCCGCTGCGGCGTCGCCTTCGGCCTGGGTCTGGGTCAGTCGGGCTTGCGACATCGCGGTCTGAGCCTGCAGGACATCGGCCCGCGTGGCCGCGCCGGCGGCCTGCCGACCGCGGGCGGCGTCGAGACTCTGCTGACTCGCGCGCGTGGCAGCGATGGCGGCGGCCACGGCTTCCTCGGCGGCGAACAGGCCGAAGTAGGCATCGGTGGTGGACTGCAGGACGGCCTGCAGTGTCGCATCGTGGGTCCAGTCGGCGGCCAGGAGCGCGTCGCGAGCCTGATCGAGTGCCGCATCGCGTCCGCCGGCATCGAGCAGCAGGTAGTTGAACGACAGGCTGCCGGTGGCAAGATCCCGATTACCCGGTGCGATCGTGTTGCGCGCGTTGGAGCGCTGCACGCCCAGGGTGCCTGTGACGTTCGGCAGGTACGCACTCCGGGCGACGCCAACGTCAGCGGCTGCGGCGCGGGCGGCGGCCCAGGTCTGGCGGGTCTGCGGGTTGGCGCACAGCGCGCGATCGAGTGCATCGACCAGGGCGATGGCATCCGGCAGCGGCCCCGCATTGCAGAGGGACGTTGCCATCGTCCCGCCCCACGCATGAGCAGGCGTGGCCGGATGACCTGATGCCGTATCGAACGGGTCTCCGGGCGCCGCCATTGCCAGCCCACCGCTGAGGAGCGCGGTGACGGCAGCAGTCGCGAGCGTGGCCGTGTTGTTGGCGGGGCGGGTTGGCACTCGGCGGGCTGGATGCATGGCGTCGATTGGATCACGGATGGCTGGCATCAGCCTTTCCCGTGAGGAATGTTGTGTCGCGGACCGTGGGTTCCGCCAAGGCCGAAGGCAGCATCAGGGACTCCCTCCGTCGCCACAGGTTCCACTTTCGGGCCTTTCCGATCGATCGCGTCGTGCTTGCAGCTCAAGTGGCCCCACTGCGCGCCGTTAGGCTGTTCGTCCCGTCGGACGGATTCCAGAATCTGCCCCGGAAGACACGGAATCCAATGTCTCTTCTCATTTCTGCCGTAGCCGACATGACCGGCCAGCGCGATCGTGACCTCCTCGAGGTGACGGTCGCGGAGGTTTTGTTCGGCCTGCTCGACGCGCAGCGCATCGCGCTCTGGAAGGTGATCCCCCACAACCACGGGGCGCGCGTCCGACTCATGGCGGGGCTCGAAAGCGGACAGGTCGTTGCCATGTCGGACCCGGCGGTCGAGCCCGAGATGCTGCCACGCATCGACCACCACGAGGGATTCTCGACCTGCTTCGAATCGCAACTGCCGTTGCGACTGTCCGTCCCCGGGACGGGGGCACGGAGGCATGTCTATCCCGTCACGTCGGAACGGGAGCCGGTCGGGCTGCTGGAGATCGAGTCTGCCGCGGACTTGAGCGAGTCGCAGGACCTCGTGGTGGCCGGCCTGCTGCGGATCTACCGCAATCACCTCTCGCTCCTCGACTACAGCGAACACGACACACTGACCGGCCTGCTCAACCGCCGCACGTTCGACGACATCTTCGTGCGGCGCGTCTCCCGACAGGGGATGGCCATCTATGCGGACCGCGAGATCGAGTTCATCGGCCATCGCCGGGTGTCGCTGCCTGGCGAAGCGCCATGGCTGCTCGTGGTCGACATCGACTACTTCAAGCGCATCAACGACCGGTTCGGGCATCTCTTCGGGGACGAGGTGCTTCTTCTCATGGCGAGATTCATGCGATCGGTGTTCCGACCCCACGACGTCCTGTTCCGCTTCGGCGGCGAGGAGTTCGTCGTGCTCCTGGCACCGACGGATGCGCTCGGCGCGGAGGCGGCCGCAGAACGCTTTCGGGCTTCGGTCGAGAACTTCCCCTTTCCGCAGGTCGGTCGGGTCACCGTGAGCGTCGGCTACACGAGGGTGTCGCCGGACGACACGCCATTCGGCGCCTTCGGGCGCGCGGACGAAGCCCTCTATTACGCGAAGCAGCACGGGAGGAACCGCGTGGTCTGTCACGAGGCGCTCGTGAAGAGCGGCGACGTCGAACTCAAGGAGAAGGTGGACAACGAGGTGGAGTTGTTCTGACGGCGATCTCCGGGTTGCCCAGCGAGACGGACCTCGTTGTGCAGTCGGGTGCGGGGAGCGCTTCAAGGTCCCGGGGCGCGCAGTCGGTCGTGGACGATGGCCCCGACGACCACGAGCGCGCCGACCCATTGCCACGGACCGAGGTGTTCCCCCAGCGCGAGTCCCGCAATGCCTGCCACCGCGACCGGCTCCAGGTTCAGCATCACCGCAGCCGACGCGGCGCCCACGGATGGCAGCAGCAGGAAGAGCAGGACGACCCCCGCCGCATAGAAGATTGCGAGGCCGGCCAATCCCTGCCAGGCGGGGCCGTCCGTCGGAAGCGTCAGGGCGCCCGCCGCGATGGCTGACCCGCCGAAGATGGTCGCCGCGGTGCTCATCATCAGGAAGGTACGGAGCGGGGCGGCGACACCCGGAGCGAGTCGGGGCGTCATGACGAGAATGCCGGTGAATGCCAGCGAGGCGCCAGCCGCCGCGGCCAGGCCCGGGAGGTCCACGCGGTCGGGATTCACGCCCAGCACCAGCGCGAGCCCGCAGAAGGCCGCCGCGAGGGACGCCGTACGGGCTCGGGTGAGGCGATGCTCGCCGAGCGCCGCCGATGCGATCGCCGTGAGAAAGGGGTACGTGTAGAAGACGAGGATCGCGAGCGTCACCGGGAGACGTTTGACTGCCACCTGGATGAGCAGCGTCTGGACGACGACGCCGAGACCGAGAAGGAGAATCCCGCGGAAGGCGGAACGGGACACACGGAGCGGCGCGCGTCGCCATCTCAACAGGCACAACAGAATCGCGCTCGCGCACAGCGCGCGGAATGTCGCGGCGGTCATGATGCCCACGCCGTGCCCGAAGGCGAACCGCGCGCAGACGTGCCCGGTGCCGAGACTGAGTGCCGCACCCAGCAGTCCGACGGACGCCCACCAGCGGACAACGCGATCTGTCACAGGGATGCCGATGAACGCTCAGGAGCCCTTGCCGGGGCGTTGCTTCTCGTATTCCTCGTACGGCTGGCTGGGCTGCGTGGCGCGCTCCGTAGGGGTCCTCAGGGCGTCGTTGCTCTGTCGGGCACCCTCGTAGACGCCACCGGGACCCGCGCAGCCGCTGATCGCCGCTGCACCGAAGGCGCCCATCACGATGAGGACGCGGCGCATCAGGAGCGCGCGCGGAAGGCGTCGATGAACGGTCGGACCGCCTCTCGGCGCGTTTCCATCGCTGCCTTGATCTGCAGACCCACGGCATCGATGTGTCGGATGATCGCGCCCTGGAGCGGGATCGCGATGAGCTTCGAGTACCGAGGGCCTACGCAATACCGGCTCTCGGGACTGCAGGCGACGAACTGGAATGCTTCCCGGTATTTCGTCGAGAACTCCAATTCATTGTCTTTCTCGGGGATGCGGGCCTGCGCCGCCTTCTGCAGCGCCTTCAGCTCGCCCTCGGCGCCCTTCAGGTCGTATTTGAAGCGGCCCGAGTACGTGTAGTTGAAGAGCGTCATCTCGCCCATGAACCAGTCCATCATCGCGAGCTGCGCCTTGCCGGATTCACTCGCGAAGTGGTTGGCGATCGTGTCGGAGTCCTCGCCGGCGAACGTGGTGGAGACGTATTCCGTCCGGATGTCCTTGACCCATGTTTCCTGGGCCAGGAGGGCCATCGGCGCATCGACCGTCTCCTGAAGCAGCAAAGCCTCGGCCTCCGCCCATTCGGGCACACCCTCCTTCCAGGCGGCGCCGGCGCCTGCCTCCTTGCCCCATGCAGCGAGCAGGTCGCGGGCGAGGGTGAGGGACAGCTGCTTCGTGATCAGACGGGCTGCCCCGATGATCAGGGCCTCGTCGTGGGACTTCGCGACCCGTTCGGCAGCGGACCGCCGGTCGGCGTCCTCTTCCGCCTTGGTCTCGGCCGCCAGGGCGATGCCCGGCAGGAGCACTGCGGCGAGCGCTGCACAGGCGAGCTTGCGCATCCACATCTGCATCGAATCACTCCCTTCTTTGTCGATCGGATCTCCCAATCGAGTATAGCCCCGCGCTATTGCAGTGCGGCAGAGCCTGGCGGGGCAGGCATGCCGTCGGGACCCCGGGGCGAGCGCTCCGCGACGAAGGCCCGAGCCTGTCCCTCGTACTCCTCGCGCAGATGCGGCTGGCGTGCGATCAGCGCTTCCTTCGCGTCTAGCGCACGGTCGGCGTCGGTGCCGGAGGGCAGCAGGAGGGTCGCCACGCAGTAGTGCACCAGGGCGAGCCCACCGTGCCGTTCCCCTGCCAGGCCGTTCATGTGGATGTCGGCGAGGACCAGGTGTGCCAGTCCGTCGAGCTTGTCGGCCGCGAATTCCAGCAGGCTGAGCGCCTTCTGGAGATCGGACTCGGGGACCTCTCGGGAGAGATGCATGAGGGCCAGGTGCGTTGCGGCAACCTCATGACCCTGGTGCGCGGCCCGTTCGTACCAGGAGGCGGCTTCGACAGGATCTGCGGGGCCGCCGAGACCCGCCTGGAGCATCCGGGCGAACTGCATCTGCGCCTCCGAGACTCCCTGGCGGGCCGCGGCCTCGTACCAGCGTCGCGCCGCCAGGTGGTTTCGCGGTCCGGCCTCTGCGCGGTCGTACATGTGTCCGAGGGCGAACTGCGCCCAGGCGTGCCCTGCGTCGGCAGCGCGCGAGTACCAGTCGCGTGCCTTCTGGAGATCCAGCGGCGCGCCGGGCTTCTCCGGCAGATCGTGCAGAAGGCCGAGATCGAACATGGCCTGGGTGTCGCCGGCCTCCGCGCGGGCGGTCAGACCGGCGAGGCGCTCGAGCGCCGTGGTGTCGTCGTTCATGGTGTGGGGTGCGAGGGTGTCTTGTCGCTGGGCGCGCGGAAAACGGAAAGGGCAGCCCGTGGGGGCCGCCCCTTCATTCGTCGGATCGTGCTCAGCGCTCGGTGGTCTTGCGGATGTCCTTGGTCTCGCTCCATTCCTCGATGCCGGTCTGGATGTTCGTCAGACTCATGAAGAGCTGGTAGTACACATCCTTCACGTTCTTCGTCTCCTTCACGATGGAGGTGATCTCGCCGGTGACCCGGTAACCGGCGCCGACCATCTTGCCCTGCTGCACGGCCTTGTCCTGGTCGTACTGCTCACCCTGCTGGCGCTTCAGCTCGTCGAGCTGCCTCTGCATCTCGGCCTGGTCCACGGCAAATCGAACGCGCCCGCTCTTCTGGAGTGAGGAGCGCATGCGGTTCGTGATGGCGCGCGTGTCGATGTACTCGCTGGTCTTGTTCTTCACTTCCTGCGTGGTGACGATCGGGAGGTTGCCGCTGGCGATCACTGGCGCCTGGAGCATCGACTGGGTCATCTGTTCGGCCAGCATCTGAAGGTCGGTGGAGCCGAACTGGTTGGTCACCGTCTCGACGGATCCGGCGTCGCCGTAGCGGGTCTTCGGTCCTGCGCATCCGGCGAGGCCGATGGCGGTGGCAAGGATGAGCAGGGTGGCCAGGCGGGCGGGGCTGGTGGATAGGGTCCGGGTCATGGGTGTGCTTCTCCTGGGTCCGAGGGGGCGGGTCACTCCTGACCCATCACGATGAACTTGAAATCGCGTGCCTTGGGATTCGGGGCGATGGCGGTGACGGTCTGGCGCGAGTTGCCGTACATCAGCAGCGGCTTCCAGGTTTCCTCGTCAGCGGCGCGCATCCCTTCGGCATCCGACCAGCGGAACTTGTACATGAGGCGCTCGACATCGCTCTCGTCGTTGAACACGACGACGTCGACCTTGAGGAGGTCCCCGGTCGTCGTGCACCGGATCTCCTCGAGTTCGACGTCCGGATTCTGTCCGCCTTCCTTCGCTACTTTCGCGCGCACCAGATCGCCCATGGTCGAGATCTTCGTGTCGCCGATCGGGCATCCGAAGGCGAAGCCCGGCTTCTCGAAACCTTTCTTCGTCCCGCAGCCGGTCACGAACAGCGCGGCAAGGGTTACGGCGACGACGGTTGATGCTTTCATTGCAGTGTCCTCCAGGAGCGGGGGGAAGAGGGAAGGTCGATGACTCGTACGTGAGCATACATGCCGAGGTCGCCCGGTTCTCCGGCGCTTTCGGCCGATGGAAGTTCCGGTGCCGGGGTTCCACCGGGCATGCCCGGGGGCGCGACGAACGCGTGCCCGCGCAGCAGGCGGACCGAGACCAGCGCGTGGCTGGCGGTGAGGTTGACGTCGAACCGCGCCGATCCGTTGTCGGAACGGACGCTCACGGGGTGCGATCCGCGTGGCAGGCGAGCGCGCGCGATCGTGACCTGCGCGGGCAGGGTCCGCCAGCCGCGCTCGTCCGCCTGTTCCACGACCGCACCGCCGATCTGGAGCGCGAGCAACGCGATGGCGGCACCGAGGGCATCATCCCGGTTGCGCTGCTGGGCCATCTGCCTCTGAAGCTGGTACTGCGCCACGGCTTTCGTGGCAGAGCGAACGAAGGCGCGAAACATGATTCCCGGCATGTCGTCCTGCAGCGCCCGTCTGGCCATGGCGTCGAGGTCGAGGATGTGTGCCGTCGGAAGGGTGTCGAAGCCGCCGATCTGGATGTCCGGTGCCTGGTAGCCGAACGGGGCCGGGGGCAGGACAGGGAAGGAGACCTGCACGAAGGTGAAGGCGCCGTAGGCGGGGATCGGAATCGGCAGGCTGAAGCTGCGGGACTGCCGGCCGGGGATGGCACCCGTCTCGATGACGAAGAGCGTGTCGCAAAGGGCGTCGTCGGGTGCGCCGGTGCGCGCATCGAGCCCGCCAAGTGCATCGTCCAACGCCGACTCCCCAGGACGCAGCTCGATGGCCGTGCGATATCCAGGCGCGGCGAGGCTGGGTTCGCCCAGCGCCTCGTAGACGAAACCGGCGAGGTAGTGGGAGAGGGCATTCTGGTAGCCGTTGCGCAGCGCGTTGGCCTCCGGCGTCGCGATGGATTCCACGGGGTATCCGTTGATCTCGCGAAAGCTCACCTGGGCAGACTTGCCCGCGGCTTCCTCGCGCAACTTCTGGTACTCCCGTGCTCTGACCTCGACAATCAGCGCCTCGCGCTCGTGCGTGCGCTTGATCTCGACGCGCGCCTTGTCCCAGTCGCCGAGGGCCAGGTGGTCCATCGCCATACGCGTGGTGATGAGCACCTTCTCGTAGTCCGAGCCTTCGTATGTTCGGACGCGATCGTTCAACAGGAAGCTTCCAGTCTGTCCGACGGCCCTGGTCGGATCGAGCTTGACGGCCGCTTCCCACGCGAGGACCTCGGCGTCCGCCTTGCGGAACGACTCGAAACTGCCCGTGAAGTCGTTCGAAAGTCGTTTCAACTCCCCAAGTTCCATGTGGAAGAGCAGGTCCTTGTCGTCGGACGTGTTCTGCTTCTCGAGTACGGAGATCGCGCCGGACAAGTCACCGCCCGCGGTGCGCTCTATGACCTTGTCCATCTCGGCGCGGTAGCTTCGCAGCGCCCCGCAGCCGCTGAGCAGCGCTGCGCAGACCAGCACGGCGAGGATCCGGATGGCGGGCGGAGGCGGCGCTACGTTCGAGTCTGGATGCGGAAGTGCGGAAGTCATGCAGTGGCGGTGCCGGAGTGGACCCTCGGGTCGGAGCAGGGCCGACCCATTCTGACACGCCCGCGACCGGGCATGGCAACCGGACATTGACGGCGGAGTTGGCGACGCATTTCATCGCTGAAACGAAAACGCCCCGCTGTGGAAGCGGGGCGTTCGTGCAATGCTGCCCGACGGTGACGGTAATTCCTCGTCACCTGTATAGGTGCTGTCAGCTCCCGATCCGGCGGCTCTGACGGCGGGAGGTGCCCAGTCCTACCAAACCCAGGCCGATGGCCACCATGGCCCACGTGCCCGGTTCGGGGATCGGCAGGGCCGATCCGGTCATCTCGACGCGAAGTCCGGTGGGATTGAGGGCGGCGGTGCCGTTGAACACGACGAAGTCGATCGTGTTGATACCCGATACGAAGTAGTCGTCCAGCGTGAAATCCGCATAGCCGAGGCGGAACGACTCGAACAGCGTGGTGTTGCCCGTCCCGTTGCCGTTCACGAGGATGTCCAGCCCGTTGTTGTCGGACATCCAGCGACCGACGATGACGGCTGTGGACGGGTCGAACCCGGTGAGATCGACGGTGGTCCGGTAGGTGTACTGGCCGGTTGCGTTGTTGTTGCCTGCGTCGGCGCGTGGGCTGATCCACTTCGATATGGACGAATTGGCAGTCCAGGGGCCGATGGGGAAGCCGCTGTTGGTCACGAAGGCTTCCGGGCCGTCATACGTGGCATCCGGGCTCTGGATCAGCGTGTAATGCGGGTCGATTGCGCCGCCAGGCAGCGGATTGCCGGAGGCGTCCACGCCGGTGTTGAACACGGCGAGGTTCGAGATCGTGATCGCGTGGGACGGGCCGGCGAAGGAGAGCGTCGCGGCGACGGCAAAGGCGGCGGTGAGGAACTTGGTGTGGATCATGACAGTGCGAACTCCGAGGTATTCCGTGGCTGACGTATCGGGAATCTTTCATTCCGAGAGCTTGGGTCGGTAAGCGGAATCCGTGCCATTTCTAAAATCTGTTGTTATGGAAGAATTTTTGATGTCTCGTCGTTCGATGGGACTCGCCTTTGTAAGGCGCATCGACAGCGGTGACGGGCTGCGGCGGCGGAATCTCCAGGCAACGTCAGTCCGGCGCGCGATCGTCGACGGGCCGTGCGCGGGCTTCGATCAGCGCATACAGCGCGGGGAGCACCACGAGAGTGAGGAGGGTGGAGGTGATCAGACCGCCGATGACCACGATGGCAAGGGGGCGCTGGACTTCGGATCCCGGTCCCGTGGCGAAGAGGAACGGGATGAGGCCCAGCATCGCGACGGTCGCCGTCATCAGCACGGGGCGCAGGCGGGCGCCGGTCCCTTCGATGATCGCCTCGTTCACCGTCCGGCCTTCGGACCGCAGGGAAGTGATATACGACACGAGAACGATGCCGTTCAGTACGGCGATGCCCCATAGGGCGATGAAGCCCACCGAGGCAGGGACGGAGAGGTACTCGCCGGTCACGAAAAGTGCGATCACGCCGCCGATCGACGCGAAGGGCAGCACCGTGATGATGAGGGCCGCGTACCGCAGCGAGCGGAACAGCAGGAAGAGAAGGAAGAAGATTGCGGCGATCGTGGCCGGGACGATGAGCATCAGGTGCGACATCGCCTTTTCCATGTTCTGGAACTGCCCCCCCCATTCGAGCGAATAGCCCGGTGGCAACGGCAGCCGTGCGGCGATGTCCTTCTGGAGTTCCGCCACGAAACCTCCGAGATCTCGGCCGGCGACGTTCATCCCCACGACGATCCGCCGCTTTCCGCCTTCGCGCGAGATCTGTGCCGGACCCTCGATCACCTGGATTTGCGCCAGGTCCCGCAGATGCACGCGGGTGCCGCGCGACGAGATGAGGAGCATGTCCTCGATGGCGGCTGCATCGTCGCGAAACTCGGCGGGCAGTCGCACCGAGGCAGGGAATCGCCACTCGCCCTCGAAGACGTCCGTCGCGGTCTTCCCACCCACCGCGATCTCCACGAAGTCGCGGATGTCCGTCACATTGAAGCCGTGCCGGGCGATGGCCTGGCGGTTCACCTCGATCTGCAGGTACTGCTGACCGGACACTTTCTCGATCCGGAAATCCTGCGCCCCGCGTACCCGCGCGGCGATCGCTGCGATCTGTTCTGCGAGGAGGCGCAGCTCCTCCATGTCCGGGCCGAAAACCTTCACGGCGACGTCCGAACGCACACCCGTCACCATCTCGTCCACGCGGTCGGAGATCGGCTGGGCCATCACGATCTGCACGCCCGGGAGATCCGCCAGTCGTTCGCGCATGCGCTGGGCGATGTCGTCCTGGGTCCAGCCTTCCGGCCACTCGCTGCGCGGCGTCAGCGTCACGATGGGGTCTGCCTCGTTGGGGCCTGCCGGGTCCGCGGGTGACTCGCCGCGACCGATCCGCGACACCGCCATCTTGACGCCGGGGATCTCCATCATCCTGCGCATGGCCTCCTGTTCCATGCGCACCGATTCATCGAGCGAAATGCTCGGCGCTCGCATGATGTTCGGGGAGACCGACCCCTCCTTCATCTCCGGTATGAACGAGGTGCCGAGGAACGGGAACAGGGCAAGCGTGCCGACGAACAGCGCGACCGAGATGGCGACCGTCTTCCGGCTGTTGCCGAGCACCCACGTGAGCAGCGGACGGTAGCCGAGCTTCACCAGGGCGATGACCCGGGTGTCGTGGTCGGCGCCGCCCTTCAGGAGATAGCGGGCGAGAGCGGGCGACAGCGTGAGCGACAGTAGCAGCGAGATCGCGAGCGCGATCGCGATCGTGAAGGCGAGCGGCGCGAACATCTTTCCCTCCATGCCCTCCAGCGTCATGAGAGGCAGGAAAACGAGAATGATGATGCTCACGCCGAACAGCACCGGCGTTGCGACTTCCATGGTCGAACGCAGGATCGTGGCCGAGCGGCTGCCGATCGCGCTTTCCGCGCGCCCGAGATGGCTGAATGCGTTCTCGACCACGACCACCGAGCCGTCCACCATCAGTCCGATCGCGATGGCGAGCCCGCCGAGCGACATCAGGTTGGCGGAGAGTCCCACGCGGTTCATCACGATGAATGTCACCAGCGGTGTCAGCACGAGTGTGGCCACCACGATGAGCGACGACCGCACGTCTCCGAGAAACAGGAACAGGACGATCACGACGAGGATGATCCCCTCGATCAGGACCTTCACCACCGTGCCCAGCGCGGCATCGACGAGTTCCGATCGATCGTAGTACGGCACGATCCGCAGGCCGTCGGGTATCGCGCCGCTCGCGTTCAGCGCGGCGACCCGCGTCTTCACCCGCGCCACCACCGCCTTCGCGTTCTCGCCGGCGAGCATCATCACGATGCCGCCGACGCTCTCCGTGACCCCGTTCTTCACCATCGCGCCGAATCGTGGCTGATGCCAGATGCGGACCTCCGCCACGTCGCGGATCAGCACCGGCGTCGTCGAGACCTCCTTCAACACGATGGCACCGATGTCTCCGACGGATCTCACGAGGCCCAGTCCGCGGATCAGATACTGATCCGCATGGTGCGCGAGCACGCCGCCGCCGAAGTTCGTGTTGTTTCGCCGGAGCGCCTCGTAGACGTTGGCAGGGGTGATGCTGAAGTGGCTGAGTCGATCCGGATCCAGTACTACTTGGTACTGCTTCACATACCCGCCGGTCGAGTTGATCTCGGCAACGCCGGGGATCGATCGCAGATACGGGCGCACCACCCAGTCCTGCAGGGTGCGCCGCTGCGTGAGCTCCTCCCTGGTGAGGGCGCGCTTGCCGTCGTCGGGATGCTCCAGCGTGTACTGGTAGACCTCGCCCAGAACGGACGAGACTGGCCCCAACTGCGGCGTCACGCCCTCGGGCAGGCGGTCGCGTACCTCGATGAGGCGCTCCGTGACCATCTGGCGGGCGAGATAGAGATCGGACTGCTCGGTGAAGACGAGCGTGATCAGCGAGAGCGACGGGCGATTCAGCGACCGCATCTCCACCAACCCGGGCAGGCCCGTCATCGCGATCTCCACCGGCACGGTGACGGCGCGTTCGATCTCCTGCGGCGAACGACCCAGTGCCTCGGTGGCAATCTGCACCTGGACGTTGGTGACGTCCGGGAATGCATCCACCGACAACTTGCGTACGGACGCGAGCCCGGCGACGAGAAGGATGCAGGCGACCACCACCACGACGACCCGCTGTCGCAGCGCCCCGCGAATGACAGCCTCGATCAAGCGCCTCTCCGACGTGATGGACTGCGAAGCCGGAGGATACGCTCCGGCGGCAGGCCACGCCGGAGCGGCGTCATGGCACTCAGTGGATCACGACACCCCAGGGCATCTCCCCGACCGCGATGTCCTTCACTTTCTTGTTGGTGGCGGTGTCGATCACCGAGACCGAATTGGACCGGCCGTTCGCGACATACAACTTGGCGCCGTCAGGGGTGATCGCCATGTTCCAGGGGCGCTTGCCCACCGGGATGGTCGCCACGACGGCGTTCGATGCCGTGTCGATGACCGACACGTTGGCGTCCTTGCCGTTGGAGACGTACACGCGCTTACCGTCGGGGTGCATCGTCACGCCGTTCGAGTAGTTCCCCGTGGCGATCTTGGCGACGACGGTCCGCGTGGCCCAGTCGATGGCGTAGGTCGTATTGGCGAGTTCGCATGCCACGTACAAACGGCTGCCGTCCGGTGTGAACGCCATGCCGCGCGGGCGGCTGCCCACCTGGACCTGGGCCACCTGCTTGCGGGTGTTCACGTCCACGATGTCGATCTGGTCGGCTTCCTCGGCGCTCGCCACCATCCAGCGGCTGTCCGGGGAGAAGATCGCGTGCTCGGGGTTCTTCCCCTTGACCTTGATCGAGAAGACGCGCTTGCCGGTGGCCGTGTCCACGAACGCCACCGAGTTGCTGACCTCGACGGCGGCGACGACGTAGCGGCCGTCCGGGGAGATGGCGACACCTTCGGGCGACTCGCCGAGGTCGATGAGTTCTGCGACCTTGCCCGCTTCGATGTCGACAACGGCGAGAGCGTTCTTGGGCTGATCGCTCACATATGCCTTCCGTCCATCCGGACTCACCGCCAAGCCCCGTGGCTTGTCCCCGGCGGGAATCGTGCGGACGACCGTGTCCGTGTCGGTGTCGATGACGCTGAGGGTGCCCGACTTCTCGTTCGGGACGTACGCGAAGGGAGCGGCACCGACATGGGCCGCGAGGAACAGTGCGCTGGCGAGTGTGGCTGCGAGGGTCTTCGTGATCACGCGCAAGATCTCCGTGTGATGGGTGGGACTGGCTGGGATTGCAGCTCCGCGGGATCCGCGAACCTGCCAAACGGGGCAACGCGTCGCGATCATCCCGGACGACATCGTCCTTCGCGAGGGCGCCGAGTATCGCATGGGTCCCGTGGGTCGCCGGTCGCGCCGTGGCAGGGAGAAACTCCCATTCGTGCCGAGGGGAAACCGTCCTTGTGACCCCCCTGGGCTTTCGGTATAAAACCCGATGCCGTGGCACACGCGCCGCGTTCGACGGATGCACGAAGTGGACGGAGCGAAATTGGAGACGACGATCGACGGGTGGGCCGGCCGGCGGGCCACGAGCGGTGCAGGCGCTTGGCGAGATCTCGCTTTCGTCTTTTCGGTGACGGTCATCACGTTTCTGCTGGCCGGGCTCTTCGAGCTGTCCGAGGGGATTGGTGGGTGGCTCACGCCGTTCGAGCGATACCAGCTCGACGAACTGCCCGCGGCGATCCTCGTGCTGGTGGCGGGCCTGGGATGGTTCTCCTGGAGGCGCTCACGGCATGCGGCGAGGGAGATGGAGTTGCGCCTTCAGGCGCAGCAGGAACTGAACGAGCAGCAGGCCCACTATCGGGAGCTCTTTCACGAGGACCTCTCCGGCAACCTCCTGGCGACGATCGACGGCGTGATCGGGCTCGCGAACCCGGAACTGGCGCGGATTCTGGGATTCACCGATCCGAACGACGCGATCGGGCGTTGCATCGGCGATTTCTACGCGGATCCCGATCTCTGGATCCGCCATCGTGACGCGCTGGCACGCGGCGAGAGCATTGCGTCGTCCGGTCTCCGGCTCCGACGGGGGGATGCCGCCGAGGTGTCCGCGATCGCGCGCCTGTCGAGTCGGCGACGGCCAGGGGGGCGGGTCGAAATGCATGGGTTCTTCACCGACGTCACAGCACTGGAACTCGTGCGGACGGCGCTTGCGAAAGCGCTCGACGAGAACCGGCAACTGGCGCAGCGTGGCATCGACATGCTCGAGGCCGAGCGCAAGCACATCGCCCGCGAACTCCACGACGAGATGGGCCAGTGGCTGAACGCTCTCAAGATCGACGCGGTTTCCATCCGCGACCGTCCGGACATGCCGGCCGAAGTCAAGGCGACGGCCCAGGCGATCGTCGAGTTGACGAATCATGTGTACGACGTCGCGCGCGAGTTGATGCGGCGCCTGCGTCCGGTCGCCCTCGACGAGCTGGGGGTCGTGTCGGCCCTTCAGTATTCGGTTGATCAGTGGCAGCGTCGCCACGCCGGTATCGCATGCCGTTTCGAAGCTGAAGAACTGCCCGAAAACCTCGGCGAGGCCGTGAACATCACCCTGTACCGGATGGTCCAGGAGTGCCTGACGAACGTCACCAAGCATGCGAGCGCATCGCAGGTCGACATCCGCGTGACGCACGATCGGCGTGCGGGGGAGGTCTCGGTGCAGGTGTCCGACAACGGTGCTGGATTCGACAGTCTGGAGCCCAAGGGCGGGCTCGGACTGGTGGGGCTGCGCGAGCGCATCGACGCGCTCGGCGGCCGTTTCTGGGTGGAGGGCGGTCCCGGTCACGGCACCCGCGTATGTGCGCGGGTACCTGTGACCGACGCGGGAGCATGAGCATGGCCAACAAGACAAAAGTGCTGCTGGTGGACGATCACGCCGTGGTGCGTGAAGGGTATCGGCGCCTGCTGGAAGGCACGCCGGACATCGTGGTGGTCGCGGAGGCGCGCAACGGCGAGGAGGCCTACCGCTTCTTCTGCGATCACGCTCCGGATGTGGTGGTGATGGACATCACGCTCCCGGGCATCGGCGGGATCGAGGTCGCGCGCCGGATCCTCACTCGCGAGCCGACGGCGCGGGTCCTGATGTTCAGCATGCACGAGGACGTCGTGTTCTCGTCCCGCGCGTTGCAGACCGGTGCGCGTGGCTACGTCACCAAGGCGAGCGCTCCGGAAGTCCTGGTGGAGGCCGTCAGGCTCGTTGCAGCCGGCAAGCTCTTCATCAGCCACGACATGGCCCAGGAACTGGCGGTCCAGATGCTCCCGGGCCACGAGAATCCGCTGCAGGGGCTGTCACCGCGGGAGTTCGAGGTGTTCCGACTGCTCGTGGCCGGTCACGCGATCGGGGAGATCGCGAAGATCCTCTCGCTCTCGTACAAGACCGTCGCGAATCACCAGTGGAACATTCGCCAGAAGCTGGACGTCTCCAACACCGCGCAGGTGGTCCGCATGGCCATGACGCATGGCCTGCTCTCGCCGGACCATCCCGCCGCGGAGACGGTCGTGAACGGCGGGTAGTCGACCGCACGAAGTTTCAGCCACGCCGTCCGCTCTACGCGGTGTGCCGCGAATGCGACAGCCATGGGCGCCGCGCCCGATCGGAGGCTCCTGCCTCTGAGGCCAGGGCCCTGGCGCCCGTAATCTTCGCGCCCTCTTGCGTTCGGTCGGCGAGGGCGCCCAACGCGGGGTCTCCCCTGTGGCGCTGGGCGGATGTCGGTCGGCGAACGCGCATGACGCCCAATTCTCCGTGGTCCCTTCCTGAAGCTCTCCCGGTTCATCCGGGAATCTTTCCCTAACGTCGCCTCGTGCCACCCCCCTAGCCTTCAGGTACGGGTGATCCGTCTGCATATGCGCGATCGCCCATGCCATCCGGTCCATTCAATACGGGCAGCGAGACCACGCCGACGACCCCATCGAGGGGCGCGACGATGCCTGGGACCGGGCGACCGACAACAACAACGACATCGGCGTGTGATGCACCGGGAAGAAGATGAGGAGGCGCCGTGCCCCTACGCGGGAGCGCGGTGGTTTGTTGCGCGAGGGGGGCGGCGTGCAGTGCGACGGATCGCCATGGGCGCCGCCGCTGTGTGTTCCATCGGGGGTGCGGGCATCCTGCCGGCAACGGCACAGGATGGTTCTGCGGGAGCAGTGCCGAATGGCACCGGACTCGTGGCGCCGACGGTGCGGGTGACGGCACCGCGCATCGTCACCCCGTTACCCGGCATCGTCATCGAACGGGAGCAGATGAGCACGAACGTTCAGAGCGCAACGGCCAAGGATCTCGCGGACTCCCGCGCCGTCAGCCTCACCGACTTCATGAACACGAACATGCAGTCGGTGACCGTGAACGACTACCAGGGCAACTCGTTCCAGCAGGATCTCAACTTCCGCGGTTTCTCGGCTTCCCCGCTCATCGGCACGCCCCAGGGCTTGTCGGTCTACGTGGACGGCGTGCGCGTCAACGAGCCCTTCGGTGACATCGTGAACTGGGACCTCATTCCGAACAACGCGATCCGCCGGATGGACCTTCTACCCGGGTCCAATCCTCTGTTCGGGTTGAATACGTTGGGCGGCGCACTGTCGATCAACACGAAGTCGGGATTCACCGACGCAGGGATCGAGGCCCGATATCTCACCGGCAGTTGGGGGCGACAGCAGGCGCAGGCCTCGGTGGGCGGCAGCAATGGGCCGATTGCGGGGTTCCTTGCGCTGAACAGCATCGACGAGCGGGGATGGCGGGTGAACTCCCCTTCGTCGATCAAGCAGGGCTTTGCCAAGGCCTCCCTCAAGGTCGGGCGCCTCGAGGCTGGCCTCACCGGCATCCATGCCGACAATCGTTTGGTGGGCAACGGCATGGTGCCGGTGGAACTCTACAACCAGAGCCCCACATCGGTCTTCACGTCGCCCGACGAATCGCGCAACCAGCTCACGCACATCAATTTCCACGCGGGCTACAGCCTCTCGGACACGCTGACGGCGTCGATGGTCGTGTACCGCCGTCAGATCTCCCAGCGCTCGGCCGGCGGTGATTTCTGGGACGAATGGAGCCAGGCGGCCAACGGCAGCCGGACCGACCCGTGCCCACCGTCCGTGACGACGTCGTTCGCGCCGGATGGGGCCACCGAGATCGACGCCACCGGTTGCCCCGGCGTCACGCCGAACGGCGTTTTCAACTACGGGGCGGCCGACCAGCTGGCCCGTGGGACCTCGTTCCAGCTCAGCAAGGTGGGTGAGACCGGGCAGATCGTCGGTGGTATCACCTATGACCGCTCCGATGTCGGCTTCAGTCAACGTCAGCGTCTCGGCTGGATCGGCGAAGGGCGGGAGGTCTACCTGGATCCCGCCTCCGCGGCAACCACAGGTCTGACGGCGCTTTCCAACGACGTCGTCCGCAACAATCTCTCCGGGCACAGCGCTACGACGGGCGTATTCCTGATGGGCATCTGGTCGCCCACGCCCACGGTCAACTTGACGCTCGGTGGCCGGTACAACCGGACCCGCGTGCAGAACTCGTTGATCTCGGATCGTCCGATTCCGCTGTACCAGTTCACCGATGCGCTTGCACGTCGATTCAGGGAGCGCTGCGGCGCGGAGAACAACGATACCCGGGCGCGCTACTGGTGCAGTTCGGGGGACTACGTCTACGAGAGCTTCAATCCTTCGTTCGGTGCATCGATCCTGCCGACGGAGACGACCAACCTGTTCGCGAATGTCAGCCGCGGCAGCCGCGTACCGTCGATCATCGAGTTGGGATGTGCTCGTGATCGCCAGCTGGAGGCCGAATTCGGGAGCCAGAACCGTGGTCTGCTGCCCGGCTGTTCGGTGCCGACGGCGCTCACCAACGACCCATTCCTCCCCCAGGTGCGTTCGCGCAGCGTCGAGTTCGGCATCCGTGGACGGAACGACACCGGCAACATCAACTGGAACACGAGCGTGTTCCGCACCGATCTGCACGACGACATCCTGTTCGTCTCGCTCGGGCGTCGCAATCGTGGCGTGTTCGATACCTTCGGCCGGACCCGCCGCCAGGGCGTCGAGGTCGGCATGACCGGCGTGTGGGGTGCGCATACCGTGCGCGCGGCTTACACGCACATGCAGGCGACCTTCGAGAGCACGGCCCGCCTCGTCAACGAATCGAACAGCAGTGCCAACACGGCTGTCGGCCAGGTGGCCGAGTTCAATGTGGAACCGGGTGACCGCATCCCCGGGCTGCCGAGGGACACGCTGAGGCTCAACTGGTCAGCCGACCTCACCGAACGGTGGAACCTCGGTCTGACGATGATCGCCCACGGCTTCTCGTATTCCCGCGGCAACGAGAACAACGACCACTCGCCCGGCGGTACCGATTCCGATGGGTCTGCCGTGACTGCGCGGAACGATCCGACAATCACCGTGGACCCGGGCCGTGCCTTCATCGGACAGGGGCGGACCGGCGGCTACGCCTTCTTCAACTTCATCGCCACGTATCGGGCGACCGACCAGTGGAGCCTGTTCGCCAGGATCGACAACGTGTTCGATCGCCGCTACGCCACCGCGGGTGATCTCGGTCTGAACCCCTTCGCGCCGTCCCGTTGGGGCGCACGGGATGCCAACGGTTTCAACTACAACAGTTTCGACTGGACCCATTCGCAGTTCATCGGCCCAGGGGCGCCGCGTGCGCTTTGGGTCGGCGTCACGTTTTCCCTTTCCCCGCCGCGCGGCAGTGTGAACTGATGCGCAAGGGGGTCCATTCCCGGCCCGAAGGCATGGGCCGTTCAGGCAGTAACCAGCAAGGAGACTAGAAGATGAAGTTTCAGAAGACGTTGCTAGCGGCGGCCCTCATGGTCGTTGCGACGGCTGCGCAGGCAGGCAGTTTCGTCGAGTTGCCTACAAGCGGCACGTTGCGCCTGAGCGGCGCTGCGAATCAGAACGTGGACCGGTTCATCATCCCCTCGGGCCCGGTCATCGCCACCGATGCAGACGGTTTCAACACCTACGATTTCCCGGTTTCGTTCACGCTCCTGGCGTCGCGCGTGTCGGACGTCATGCTCGGCGGTCAGGTGGTCGGCGATTTCTATGACTACGTGTTCCGCGACAGCACGGACAGCAAGCTCGTGTTCGGCAGTCGCCTGACCCTGGACGACGACGGCGAGATCAACGACATCTTCCGCGGTGGTTTCACGGGTTTCAGCGCGGCGGCCGCCTGGGCGTTCACGAACGACACCGATCTACGGATGTACTCGGCAGCTCGGACTTCGACCGGTCTCAAGCAGGGTGCTGACGTCTTCAGCCCGGACTGGGTGGATTTCCGCTCGGATCTGAACGTGGAGGAGGGCAACCCGAATACCGGCCTTTACCTCATCAAGACCGACGCGCCGGACTTCGCTCTCAAGGATGGCGTGATCCGCCTGTGGCAGGGCGGGGAGGAAGGTCAGACCCAGGAATCGTTCTTCCTGGCCGGCTATGCACCCACCACGGCGCCGATTCCGGAACCGTCGACCTACGCAATGCTGCTGGGTGGTCTGGGTCTGCTGGGCGTGATGGCGAAGCGTCGCCGCAGCGCCTGATGATCCGTCGTTGATCCGGCAGTGACGCGGCCCGGTTCGGCACGATCCACGTGTCGGACCGGGCCGCGCTTCGTTGAGGATCCCAGCCTCGGTTTCTCCGAGGCGGTGCGCGGGCGGTCATCCCTGCCTGTGCCGAACCATTGGCAAGCGAGCCCCGAATGGCTGAATCTGCTCGTACAACCGTCCTTCTCGTGGACGATCACGCCGTCGTCCGTGAGGGCTATCGACGACTTCTCGAAAGGACCGACGATCTTCAGGTGATCGCCGAGGCCAGCACCGGCGAGGAGGCCTATCGCCTCTTCTCGGAGTGCAAACCTCGCGTCGTCGTCATGGACATCAGTCTTCCCGGCATCGGCGGGATCGAAGCCGCGCGGCGCATCCTTGCCCGCGAGCCCGAAGCCCGGGTCCTGATGTTCAGCATGCACGAGGACGTTGTTTTCTCTTCGCGCGCGCTGCAGGCCGGTGCCCGCGGCTATGTCACCAAGTCGAGCGCTCCGGAAGTCCTGGTCGATGCCGTCCGCCTGGTGGCCGAGGGCAAGCTCTACATCAGTCACAAGATGGCGCAGGAGTTGGCTGTCCAGATGATGCCCGGTGGCCAGCACCCGCTGAATGCACTTTCCGCCCGCGAGTTCGAGGTGTTCCGATTGCTCGTCGCGGGGCACGCGGTGGCCGAGATCGCGAAGATCCTGTCGCTCTCGTACAAGACCGTGGCGAACTACCAGTCGAGCATCCGTCAGAAGCTCGACGTGGCGACCGCCGCCCAGGTGGTCCGCATGGCCCTGTCGCATGGATTCCTGACCGGCGACATTCCCGGCATGGAAGGCGGTCACGGCCAATGAAGCGGCTCGAAAGGATCGGGAATTATTCCCGCCCCTGACCGAGTCGATGGCGCCTGTGATGGGTCGTTCCAGGGCACTACATTACGTCCCGTAGCTTGCTTCACCGCGAAGACCCGGGGCGCCGAGTGACCGGCAGGCCTGATGCAGTACCCCCGGGTGTTCGTCACTCCTCTCTCTGCCAGGGCTGGATCCGTACGGATCCGGCCCTTTTTTTTCGCGTTCCGTCGGCTATTCCGGCAGGAGGGACGGGTCGGCCCCGAGGGAGGCGAGTCGGGCCCGGTAGACCGCCAGCAACTCGCGGATCTCGCCCTGCTCGCCTGCCGGGAACAGGCCGATGTGGTCGATCACAGGCCGTAGCGTCGCCGTGCCTTCAGGCCACCGGTTGAGCGCTGCGAGCGAGCGCGCCAGCTCGACGCGACGACGGCTGATGGCGATCGGATCCGCGATCCGGGCATCCGCCGCGAGGTCGAGCGATTCGGTCAGCGCTTTGGCGGCTTCCCCGAAGCGCGCTCCCCGGCGGTAGAAGACGCCGAGCTGATAGAGCGCATCCGACTGCTCGGCCTTGCCCATCGACGTACGGGCACGGTGCAATGCCGAAAGGTAGTAGGCCTCGGCATTGGTGCCGCTGCCGTCGGCTTCGGCCTGCACCGCAGCTTTCCGGTACTGCTCGAAGATTGCGTTGTCGGAACTGCAACCCGCCACCAGCGTGGCGGCGGCGAGCATCCGGCAGGCCTGCCGCAGCAGGGCATGACGTGGCGGAACGACATTCATGCGTGAACCTCGTGGATGGCGACGCCGCAGTCCGACGCCGATCGGCTCTTGGGAGTGTACCGGCGCGCGGCAGATGCCGCGATGTCCCGCGACCGGGCGGGATAGAATCGATCGGGACACCCACCCGGACGCCGCCGTGAAGCTGGAACGCATCCGCATCGAGTTCGACATGGAGCAGGACCGACTGCTCATGTTCATCCTGATCCACGGCGCCGCCGAAGTGCGGCTCTGGCTCACGCGACGTTGCGTGAAGCGGTTCTGGATTGCCATGCAGAAGATGGCGGAATGGAAGCCCGAGATCCAGCGCCAGCCCACCCCCGAAGCCCGGACGGCTGTGCTGCAGTTCGAGCACGAGAAGGCCCTCCGCGAGGTGAAGTTCTCGCGCCAGGAAACCGAACCGCCCGAGGTGGCCCCGCGAGCCCAGCCCCTGGGCCCTGAACCGCTGCTCGTCACCCGGATCCAGGCCCGCCGCGAGCCCGACGGCCGCACGCTGATCGCTCTCCTTCCCGCCGACGGGCAGGGGGCGCACCTCACCCTCAGTGAAAGCCTGTTGCATGGGCTCATGAAGCTTCTGCAGCAGGCGGTGGCAAAGGCCGAATGGGATCTCGTGCTGGAGTTGCCGCAGGTCGATCTTTCCGTTGCCGGCGCGGAGGGCGCACGAACACTCAACTAGACCGCATCGCGGTGCCGTGTCCCTCACGGTCCGTACGTTTTGACAATGGGTGGAGGCCAGGGCGATGAGCCGCCGCCACTCCGACGAATTCACCAAGAGGAAATTCCATGAAGTCTTCGAACGCCAGCCTGAACACGCCGTGGCGCGTGCTGATCGCCACCCTCGCTGTTCTCTGTACCGTGCTCTTCTCGGGGGCACTCCGGGCGGAGGATGTTCCGGGGGATCTCGCCGTTCCGGTGGACGATCCCACTGCGGTGGAACTGGGAAAGGAGAAGTACAGCGCGAAATGCGGGGGGTTCTGCCACGGCAGCGGCGGCAAGGGCGCGCGGGCGCCCTGCATCGTTTGCGGACGCTACAAGCGCGGGGGAACCAACGCTCAGCTGGTGAAGAACATCGCCGACGGAATCCCTGGGACTCCGATGGGCGCCTTCGGCGAGGTCTATTCCCGCGACGAGATCATCGCGTTGGTGGCCTACCTGCGGTCCGAGCAGAAGCGGCGGGAGGCGGAACAGCAGTAGCAGGTTGCACGCGGGTGATGTCCAGTCCCTGAATCGTGGGTCGAGCCATGGCTCGACGCGGTGTGGGCTTGGGCACTTCGGCGAATCCAGGAACTCGGGCGTCGGGCGAAGCCCGACCCACGGGGGATGTTTTCAGCGCTGAGGCATCCTGTAGCAAAGGCCCCTTCGTCGGTCGAGCATCGCTCGACGCAGCGATGGCTTGGGCACTTCGGCGAATCCAGGAACACGGGCGTCGGGCGAAGCCCGACCCACGGGGGATGTTTTCAGCGCTGAGGCGTCCTGTAGCAAAGGCCCCTTCGTGGGTCGAGCATCGCTCGACGCAGCGATGGCTTGGGTACAAGGGCGAATCCAGGAACGCGGGCGTCGAGCGAAGCTCGACCTGCATCGCCGACGAAATCACATCCGCTCGTCGATCCACTCCACCCAGTGCCTCACCGGCTGCTTCATGCCGGTCTGGATGTGCGTGAGGCACCCGATGTTCGCCGTCGCGACACCCTCGGGGCCGCCGCTCTCCAGCGCCTGCACCTTGTTGGCGAGCAGTTGCTGTGACAACTCGGGTTGCAGCAGCGAATACGTGCCCGCGGAGCCGCAGCATAGGTGTCCATCCGGCACCGGCGTGAGATCGTACCCCGCAGCGGTCAGCAGGGCTTCGGCCTTGCCGCGGATCTGCTGCCCGTGCTGCAGCGAGCAGGGCGAATGGAATGCCAGTTTGCGCCGCGGCTTGCCGGCCACTGCCTTTTCGAGCATCGCCACCAGCTTGTCGCTCTCCGCCGCGAGCACTTCGGTGAGGTCGCGCGTGGCCTTCGAGATGCGCTCGGCGCGCGGCGCGTAGGTTGCGTCGTGCGCGAGATGGTGGCCGTACTCCTTCACCGTCGAGCCGCAACCACTTGCCGTCATAACGATCGTCTCGGCGCCGCCGTCCAGCAGCGGCAGCCATGCATCCACATTGCGACGCATGTGGTCGCGGCCGTCGTCCTGGTAGTTCATGTGGAAGGCGACCGCGCCGCAGCAACCGGCCTGGGGCGCCTTCACGAGCGAGATGCCGATCCGGTCGAGCACGCGGGCCGTGGCGGCATTGATGTTCGGCGAGAGCGACGGCTGCACGCAGCCTTCGAGCACCACCATCCGACGGGCATTCGTCGGGGCGGGCCAGGCATCGGCGCGCTGCGCTGCCGGGATCTTCTTCCGCAGCGCCTCGGGTAGCAGCCCACCGAAGGCACGACCGGCGGCGAGTGCCGGGGAGAACAGCGTCGGCGACGAGAACACCGTGGCCATGGCCTTGCGCTTAACGCCCTCCATCGCCGGGCGACCGACCTGGTCGTCGACGATCTTGCGGCCGATGTCCACGAGCTTCCCGTACTCCACGCCCGACGGGCAGGTGGTTTCGCACGATCGGCAGGTCAGACAGCGGTCGAGATGCAGTTGCGTCGACTCCGTGGCTGGCGAACCTTCGAGCACCTGCTTGATGAGGTAGATGCGGCCGCGCGGGCCGTCGAGTTCGTCGCCCAGCAGTTGATACGTGGGACAGGTGGCGGTGCAGAAGCCGCAGTGCACGCAGCGGCGCAGGATGGCCTCGGCCTCCTGGCCCTCGGGCGTGTCCTTGATGAAATCGGCGAGGTGGGTTTCCATGATGTCCGGGCAGGGGGCGCGCGACGAAGGGCGCGTCCCGGTGTCGTTGGGGGAGGGGCTGTCAGAACGCCGGGTGCATGCGGCCCGGGCCGAAGACGCCGGCCGGGTCGAGCGCCTTCTTCAATCGTTGGTGCAGCGCCAGCACGCCGGGCGCCAGGTGCTGGATGCCCGCACTGCGGTCGCCACCGCGATACAGCGTGGCATGGCCGCCGGCGGCTTTCGCTGCGGCGTGGACCCGCTCCGCCGGCAGCGTTGCCGCCACCCAGCGCAGGCTCCCGTTCCATTCGATGGCCTGCGGGCCGAGCCCGAGCGCCGGCGCGGTCGAGCGGATCGACAGCCGCCACAGCGTTGCGGGCTCCGCGAAGAACGGGTGGGTCTGGTCGCGCACTGCGGTCCAGAAGGCTGCGTCGTCGGCCATCACCTCGCCGCCCATGCGTGCCTTCGCCGCGGTGACCGCCGCTCCCGCGCCGGAGAGCCGCACCGCCAGCTTTCCGTCGAGATGGAACGCGGCCGACAGCGGCAGCGGTTGTCCCGCCCAGCGGTTCAGCGCCTCGATCGCCGCGGACTCGTCCATGGCGAACGCGAGGGTCGTCTCGACCTCGGGCTTCGGCAGCACCTTCAGCGAAACCTCGGTGACGAGCGCGAGCGTTCCGAACGAACCGGCGACGAAGCGCGAGAGGTCGTACCCCGCCACGTTCTTCATCACCTGCCCGCCGAACGAAAGGTCGCGACCCGCGCTGTCGAGCACACGCACGCCAAGCACATAGTCGCGGGCGGATCCGGTCGCTGCACGACGGGGGCCCGAGAAGCCCGATGCGACCACGCCGCCGATGGTGGACCCGGCCCCGAACCGCGGCGGTTCGAATGCGAGCATCTGGCCGCCTTCGGCGAGGGTCGACTCGACCTCCGCGAGCGGTGTCCCGCTGCGCACGGTCATCACGAGTTCGGAGGGCTCGTAGTCGACGATGCCTGCATGTCCCCGCGTGTCCAGGATGTCGCCCTGGAGGCTCACGCCATAGAAGTCTTTCGTGCCGCCACCGCGGATGCGCAGTGGTCGTCCGGCCGAGACGGCGGCGCGGATGGTGTCCTGGAACTGTTCGATCATGAGAGTTGCGGTGGGTCCGTGCGGTGTCGGGTTGCGCTCAGAAGCGCGGCAGGTCGGGGAACGCTTCCTTCCCGCGGGCCACGTGCATCTGCCCGTACTCGGCGCAGCGGTGCAGCGTGGGCACCGCCTTGCCGGGGTTCAGCAGCCCGTGGGTGTCGAAAGCGGCCTTCACCGAGTGGAAGGTCTCGAGCGCGTCCGGCGTGAACTGCTCGCACATCTCGCCGATCTTCTCGACACCCACGCCGTGCTCGCCGGTGATCGTGCCGCCCGCCTCGATGCAGAGCTTCAGGATGCGCGATCCGAACTTCGCGGCGTGCTCGGCCTGGCCGGGCACGTTGGCGTCGAACATGATGAGCGGGTGCAGGTTGCCGTCACCGGCGTGGAACACGTTGGGGCAGCCGAGCCCGAACTCCTCGGAGAGCTGCGCGATGCCCTTCAGGACCTCGGCGAGCTTCCGCTTCGGGATCGTGCCGTCCATGCAGTAGTAGTCGGGCATCAGACGGCCCACGGCGGGGAACGCGGCCTTGCGGCCCGACCAGAAACGCAGGCGCTCGGCTTCGTCCTTCGAGAGGCGGATCTGGGTTGCGCCGCTCGCGCGCATCACGGCTTCCATGCGCTCGATCTCGGCGGCGACCTCTTCCGGCGTCCCGTCGGATTCGCAGAGCAGGATCGCTTCGGCATCGAGCGGATAGCCCGCGTGCACGAACTGCTCGACCGCGCGGGTCGCAAGCTTGTCCATCATCTCGAGACCGGCAGGGATGATCCCGGCGCCGATGATGTTCGCCACCGCGTTGCCGGCTTTTTCGAGCGAGTCGAAGGCCGCGAGGACCACGCGCGCCAGTTGCGGCTTCGGCAGGAGTTTGACGGTGATCTCGGTGACGACGCCGAGCAGGCCCTCGGAGCCCGTCATCAGCGCCATGAGGTCGTAGCCCGCGGCGTCGAGGCCTTCGCCGCCGAGTTCGAGGATCTCGCCCTCGATCGTCACGACGCGCAGCTTCAGGATGTTGTGCACCGTGAGACCGTACTTGAGGCAGTGCACGCCGCCGGAGTTCTCGGCGATGTTGCCGCCGATGGAGCACGCGATCTGGCTCGAAGGATCCGGCGCGTAGTACAGGCCCAGCGGCGCCGCGGCCTCTGAGATGGCGAGGTTGCGCACGCCGGGCTGCACGCGGGCGGTCCGCGCGAGCGGGTCGATGTGCAGGATGCGCTTCATCTTCGAGAGGCCGAGCGTCACGCCCTGCGGATTCGGCAGTGCCCCGCCCGACAATCCGGTGCCGGCACCGCGCGCCACCACCGGGACCCGCATCTCGTGGCACACCTTCAGCACTGCGGCGACCTGCGCCTCGTCCTCGGGCAGCGCCACGGCGAGCGGGACCTCACGGAAGGCGGAGAGGCCGTCGCACTCGTACGGCTTGGTCTCTTCCGGGAGCGCGAGCAGGCAAGGCGCCGGCAGCACGGCGCGCAGACGCGAAATGAGCGCGTGGCTGTCCACGGCGGGAATGGCGGAGATGGCTTCTGGCTTGCCCATGGTCAGCCCTCGATGAGAATGGCGCGGAAATCGTTGACGTTCGTGAGGGTGGGGCCGGTCACCACCGTGTCGCCGGCCACCTCGAAGAAGCCGTGGCCGTCGTTGTTCGCGAGGCAGGCCTTCGCGTGGACACCGTTGGCGGCCGCGCGTGCGATCGTCGTGGGGTCCAGCAGCGCGCCGGCGGTTTCCTCGGCACCGTCGATACCGTCGGTGTCACCGGCCATCGCGTGGACCCGCGGTACCCCGTCGAGGGCTACGGCCAGTGCCAGCAGGAATTCCACGTTGCGTCCGCCGCGACCCTTCCCGCGGATCGTGACGGTCGTCTCGCCACCGGACAGCAGCACGCAGGGCGCCTTCACCGGCTGCCCGTGACGCAGCACCTGCCGCGCGATACCCGCATGGACCATCGCGACCTCGCGGGATTCGCCCTCGATGGCATCGCCCAGGATGAGCGGCGTGACGCCGTTCGCCCGTGCGACGGCTGCGGCAGCTTCGAGCGCCATCTGGGGCGCGGCGATCATGTGGGTCTCGCAGTGCGACAAGCGCGGATCGCCGGGCTTCGGCGTCTCGTCGGGCGCTGCCCGCAGGTGCGCCATCACGGCGGCGGGCTCGGTGATGCCGTACTTGTCGAGCACCGCGAGCGCGTCTGCGTACGTTGTGGCGTCCGGCACCGTCGGCCCCGAGGCGATCACCGCGGGGTCGTCGCCTGGGACGTCCGAGATCGTGAGCGTCACGACCTTCGCGGGTGCCGCCGCGGCCGCGAGCCGCCCGCCCTTGATCGCGGAGAGATGCTTCCGGACGCAGTTCATCTCGGTGATGTTGGCGCCGCATTCCAGCAGCCGCCGATTGATCGCTTGCTTGTCGTGGAGGGTGAGGCCCTCGCCGGGGAGCGCCAGCAGCGCCGAACCGCCGCCGGAGATCAGGCACAGGACGAGGTCGTCGGCGGTGAGCCCCTTCACCATGTTCAGGATCCGTTCCGCCGCCTCGCGCCCCGCGAGGTCGGGCACGGGATGCGCGGCCTCGACGATCTCGATGCTGCGCGTCGGCACGCGATGACCGTATCGCGTCACCACGAGACCTTCGAGCGGACCGCCCGTCCAGTGGTCCTCGACGGCCTTGGCCATGGCGGCCGACGCCTTGCCTGCACCCACAACGATGGTCCGGCCTTTTGGCGGCTTGGGCAGGAATGGCGGGACGCAGCGGTCCGGCAGCGCGGAGGCGACGGCGGCATCGAACATCTGCCGGAGAAGTTGTCGGGGAGGGAGGGCCATGGCGGGCGGGGCGTCCGGAGGCGATCGGAGGAGGGTGGAGTTTACTTGTCCGCAGAGGTCGCCGGCACCGTCGGACGCGCATCGGCCAGCACGGACAGCAGGATGCCCGCCAGCAGCACCCCGAACCCGGCCAACTGACCGGTACCCACGGTCTCGTCGAACAGCAGCCACGCGAGAAGGGCGGAGCCCAGCGGTTCGCCCAGGATCGCCACCGCGACCACTGGTGCCGGCAGATGGCGAACCGCATAGTTGAAGGCCGTGTGCCCGACGAGCTGCGGGCCCAATGCCAGCGCCGTCACGAAGCCGAGCGCGGCGACCGGCAGGACGAGGTTCTCGCCGGCCGCGACTGCCATCGCGAGAAGCGCGACCGCCGCGACGGCGTAGACGGTCCAGACATAGGCGAGGAGGGAGAGCCGGTCGCGCAGACGCCGTCCGAGCAGCAGGTAGATCGACGCGGCCAGCGCCCCGGCGAGCGCGAGCGCGTTGCCCAGCAGCGGGGCCGGCGCGGTACCCGAGGCAGGCCCCTGCGCGCCGAACACCAGTGCGCTGCCGGCCATGGCGAGCGCGATGCCGCCGATCATCACGTTGCCGGGCCGCTCGCGCAGCACCAGCCAGGAGAGGAGGCCGACCCACACCGGGTTCGTCGTCACCAGCACCGCGCTGCTGGCGACCGACGTGTACGCGAGCGAGCTGATCCACGTGGCGAAATGCAGCGCCAGCACGACCCCGCAGACGATGAGCAGCGTCCGGTCGATGCCCGAGAGTCTGGGGAGATCATTGCGGACCCGACCCCACGCGAACGGCGCCAGGACGACCGAGGCGATCGCAAGCCGAAGCGCCGCGATGGCGAGCGGACCGGCGCCGTCCTGCATCGCGTACCGGATGAGGATGGAGGCCGAGGCCACCACCAGCACGCCGATCGCGAGCACGGCGTGCGGCAGCCACGTACGGCCGGTCACGGGATCGTCGTGCCGCGAGGCTTTCAGCGCCAGCGCGCCATCCAGCCCAGCCCATCCTCGGTCCTGCCCGCGGGACGGTACTCGCAGCCGATCCAGCCCTGGTAGCCGATGCGGTCGATGTGGCCGAACAGGAAGTCGTAGTTGATCTCGCCCGTGCCCGGCTCGTGGCGCCCGGGGGTGTCTGCGAGTTGCATGTGGCCGATCTTGGCGAGGTGCTTCGCGATCGTGGGGGCGAGGTCGCCCTCCATGATCTGCATGTGGTAGATGTCGTACTGGAACTTGATGTTGGGCGCGCCGGCGTAGTGGAGGATGTCGATCGCCTGGTCCGACGTGTTCAGGTAGAAGCCGGGGATGTCGCGGGTGTTGATTGCCTCGATCAGCACGTCGATGCCGAGCTTCGCGGTCTCGGCTGCAGCGAACCGCAGGCTCGCGAGATAGGCCTCGCGCATCGTCTCCTCGTTCAGCCCGCGGGGCTTCAGGCCGGCCATCACGTGCAGCTGCTTCACGCCCAGCACTTTCGCGTACTCGAGGGCCTTGCCGACGCCGTCCTGGAATTCGCCGAATCGTGCGGGGTCGCAGGCCGTGCCGCGATCGCCCGCCGCGAAGTCTCCGGGCGGCATGTTGAAGAGCACCATCGCGAGCTTGTGCTTCTCCAACTGTTCGCCGATCTGCGCCGGCGTGAAGTCGTACGGGAACAGGAACTCGACGCCCTTGAACCCCGCCCGGGCCGCCGCGCCGAAGCGCTCGAGGAACGGCACCTCGTTGAACATCATGGACAGGTTGGCGTTGAACTTGGGCATGGCGGATCTCCGGCCTCTCGAGGAAGGGCGCGATTATCCGGCATTGCGCGCCGCGCCGCCCGCGATGGCGGGCGATGCGGCCGATCGTGTACCCTCGACCCTCCCCCGAACCACGGCACGAGATCCCCATGCGCTTCACCGGCACCGACAGCTACGTCGCCACCGAAGACCTCATGATGGCGGTGAATGCCGCCATCACCCTGCAACGGCCGCTGCTCATCAAGGGCGAGCCGGGCACCGGAAAGACCATGCTGGCGCAGGAGGTCGCGACGGCGCTGGGCCGGCCGCTGCATCAGTGGCACGTGAAGTCCACGGGCAAGGCGCAGCAGGGCCTGTACGAGTACGACGCCGTCTCGCGCCTGCGCGACTCCCAGCTGGGCGACAACCGGGTCGAGGACATCGCGAACTACATCAAGCGCGGTCCGGTGTGGGAGGCCTTCGAGTCGGAGTCACCGGCCGTGCTGCTGATCGACGAGATCGACAAGGCCGACATCGAGTTCCCGAACGACCTGCTGCGCGAACTCGATCGCATGGAGTTCTTCGTCTACGAGACGCAGAAGCTCGTGCGGGCGCGGCACCGCCCGCTCATCATCATCACGTCGAACAACGAGAAGGAGCTGCCCGACGCCTTCCTGCGCCGCTGCTTCTTCCACTACATCAAGTTCCCCGACCGCGACACCATGGAGCGCATCGTCGCGGTCCACCATCCCGCCATCAAGCAGGACATGCTGCGCAACGCGCTGACGGCCTTCTTCGAGATCCGCGACGTCCCTGGCCTCAAGAAGAAGCCCTCGACGTCTGAGTTGCTCGACTGGATCAAGCTGCTCGTCGCCGAGGACATCCCGCCCGAGGCGCTGCACACCCAGGATTCCGGGAAGATCGTCCCGCCGCTGCACGGCGCGCTCATCAAGAACGAGCAGGACGTGCATCTCTTCGAGCGGCTCGTGTTCATGAACAAGCGCGGACGCTGAGAAGCGCGGAGGCGTCGCCAGGCGCGGAGGCGCCGGGACACTGTGGGGGGCGTGCTGGCGGGACCGGGAACGATTCCGCCCCGGGCGTTACCAACCGGGTCTTCGGGGCCTGCGCCGCCCCCATTCGTCCCATCTTGTTCGAGGAGCAGCCATGAAAGCGCAATGGAACGGCACCGTCATCGCCGAGAGCGACGACATCGTGGAGGTCGAGGGCAACGCCTACTTCCCCATGACGTCACTCGACCGCAACCACGTGATCGACAGCGCAACGCATACCTTCTGCGGTTGGAAGGGGCGGGCGAGCTACTTCAGCCTGAAGGTCGGCGACGCGATCAATGCCGATGCCGCCTGGTATTACCCGGAGCCCAAGGCGGGGGCCGAAGCCGTGGCCGGTCGTGTCGCCTTCTGGCGCGGCGTGAAGGTGACGGATTGAGGCGGCGGCGCGATGCCCGATAACGCAACGCAGATGGCCGCCCCCGATGCCACGACGAGGCGGTACCGCGACGTGCGCCAGCGCACCGAGCGCCTGTGCGCTCCGCTCGCCATCGAGGACCACGTTCCCCAGCCCGTGGGGGACGTGAGCCCACCCAAGTGGCATCTCGGGCACACGGCGTGGTTCTTCGAGGCGATGATCCTGCAGCCCAACCTGCCGGGCTATCGCGTCTTCCACGAGCGCTTCGGGTTCGTCTTCAACAGCTACTACGAGACCGTGGGCGAGCGCGTGCAACGCGTGCAGCGCGGCGATCTCAGCCGCCCGACGGTTGCGGAGGTGCTGGCCTATCGCGCCCATGTCGACGCCGCCATGGGTGAGCTGCTGGCGGCGCCGCTGTCCCCCGAACTGGCGACCTTGATCGAACTGGGTCTCCAGCACGAGGAGCAGCATCAGGAACTGCTGCTCACCGACATCAAGTTCATCCTCGGCGTGAATCCTCTAGCCCCCGAGTACGACCCCCGATCGGTCGGCGCCGTGGAGGTGGCGCAGGAGCACGCCGGGCCCGGGCCGGTCTCCGACGCCTGGGTGCGATGGCCCGGCGGTGCATTCGAGATCGGCCATGCCGGCGATGCGTTCGCGTTCGACAACGAAGGGCCGCGCCATGCCGTGCTCGTGCCGCCCGTCGAACTGCGCGCCGCGCTCGTCACGAATGCCGAATACCTTGCGTTCATGGCCGACGGTGGCTATGAACGCTTCGAGCATTGGCATGCCGAGGGCTGGGACTGGATCCGCGCCCAGCCGCGTCGCGCGCCCCTCTACTGGATCCCGCATCCCGACCATCCCGGAGAGTGGCTGCACTACACGCTCGCCGGACTTCAGCCGCTGGCGCCCCAGGCCCCGGTCACGCACGTCAGCTACTACGAGGCCTACGCCTTCTGCCAGTGGGCCGGATGGCGGTTGCCGACGGAGTTCGAATGGGAGGCCCTGGCGACTTCGATTCCGTGGGGCCGTCGATGGGAGTGGACCGAGAGCGCCTACCTGCCGTATCCGGGATTCCGGAAGGCCGCGGGTGCGGTGGGCGAGTACAACGGGAAGTTCATGGTGAACCAGAAGGTCCTGCGCGGCGCCTCGTACGCGACGCCCCCCGGTCACGCGCGGTTCACGTACCGGAATTTCTTCCACGCACCGCTGCGCTGGCAGTACACGGGGATCCGGCCGGCACGCGATGGCGGGCCGACATCGTGAGCCGGGTCCGCTACCACGTGTCGTCCTCCGTGGCGTCCCGGGCGCCCGACGGCGCGACCGATGAACCCCTCGACGAAGCGTTTGCACGGGCGGTCGTCGAGGGCCTGAGCGCGCCGCAGAAGGCGCTGTCGTCCGCCTGGTTCTACGACGACGAGGGTTCGCGCCTCTTCCAGGAGATCATGGCGCTCGACTCGTACTACCTCACGCGCACGGAGCACGCCATCCTCCGCGGCCGTGGTGACGAACTGGCGCGGCGGATCGCCCCGGACGCGCGACCCGTGGACCTCATCGAACTCGGCAGCGGCGATGGCGAGAAGTCGCTGTCGCTCTGCGAGGCTCTCGCGCGGCGCGGTGCGCAGTGCGTGTTCAAGCCCATGGACATCTCGTCCCATGCGCTCGAGCAGCTGTCGCAGCGCTTTGCCGAGCACCTGCCGGGCTTTCCGGTGCAGCCGCTCTGTGGTGACTACTTCCTGAACTGGCCCGCCACGGATCCCGGGCGTCGGCAGGTCGCGATGTTCCTCGGCAGCAACCTGGGCAACCAGACGCACGACGGTGCCATCGCGCTGCTGCGGCGGATGCGCGCCCACCTGCGTCCGGGCGACGCGCTCGTGCTGGGCCTCGACCTGAAGAAGGATCCACACGTGATCCGCGCGGCGTACGACGATCCCGAAGGCGTGACGGCACGCTTCAACATGAACCTGCTGACGCGGCTCAATCGGGAACTCGGCATGGACTTCGACCTCGACCAGTTCAGCCACTACGCGACCTACTCCCCGCTCGACGGCGCAGCGCGCAGCTTCATCGTGAGCCGCCGGCGTCAGATCGTGCACAGCCGGCGGCTCGCGTGCGACTTCGCCTTCCAGGCCGGCGAGACGATCTACACGGAGCAGTCGCAGAAGTACAGCCAGGGCATGATCGACGCCATGGCCCGTGAGAGCGGCTTCGACGTGCAGTGCCACTTCACCGACGAGCGTGGCTGGTACACCGTGGTCGTCTGGCAGGCGATCGACGCTGCCGCCTGAGCGGTCCCTGGAATGCAGACACCGAGCCCATCGTCCTGACGCCATGCTCACCGACTTCTTCCTCGAACTGAAAACCGGCGGCGTGCCGGTCTCCGTGCGCGAGTACCTCACGCTCCTGGAGGCCATGCAGGCCGGGCTCGCCGACTACCGCGTCGAAGGCTTCTACTACCTCGCGCGCGCCTGTCTCGTGAAGGACGAGTCCCACTACGACAAGTTCGACCGCGTGTTCGCGTCGTACTTCAAGGGCATCGCGGCACTGCCGGACGGGCTGCTGGCAATGATCCCCGAGGACTGGCTGAAGAAGCAGGCGGAGCTGCTGCTGTCCGACGAGGACAAGAAACTCGTCGAATCGCTGGGCGGCTGGGAGAAGCTCATGGAGACGCTGAAGCAGCGGCTCGACGAGCAGAAAGGGCGGCATCAGGGTGGGTCGAAGTGGATCGGCACCGCGGGCACCTCGCCGTTCGGCGCGTACGGATTCAACCCCGAGGGTGTACGCATCGGCCAGGAGGGTGGCCGCAACCGCAGCGCCGTGAAGGTGTGGGACGAGCGGCAGTTCCGCAATCTCGACGACGATGTCGAGATCGGCACCCGCAACATCAAGGTGGCGCTGCGCCGCCTGCGCAGGTTTGCGCGCGAGGGTGCTGCCGAGGAGCTCGACCTCGACGACACCATCCGTTCCACCGCGCGCAACGCGGGTTGGCTCGACATCCGGATGGTCCCCGAGCGCCACAACGCCGTGAAGGTGCTGCTGTTCCTCGACGTGGGCGGCTCCATGGACGACCACGTGCGCGTCTGCGAGGAACTGTTCTCGGCCGCGCGCAGCGAGTTCAAGCACCTCGAGTACTTCTACTTCCACAACTTCCTGTACGAGAGCGTGTGGAAGGATAACCGCCGCCGCAACAGCGAGCGGTACGGCACGTTCCCCCTGATGCACACCTATCCGCACGACTACAAGGTGATCATCGTGGGCGACGCCACGATGAGCCCGTACGAGATCGCGTATCCCGGCGGGTCGGTCGAGCACCACAACGAGGAGGCCGGCGCCGTCTGGCTTCAGCGCATCCTCGATGTCTACCCGAAGGCCGTGTGGATCAATCCGCAGCCCGAGGACCGCTGGGACTACTACGAGTCCGTGCGGATGACGAAGCAGCTGATGGGCGACCGCATGTATCCGCTCACGCTCTCGGGCCTCGAACAGGCGATGCGGGAGCTGACGCGGTAGCGGTTGCGAGGCACGGTCCGACGACCGCAGGTTCCGACGCCAAGCCGTCGTGTAGTCGCGTTCGATAGCGCACGGTTTTTCCGACGCTCACCGGCGATGCTTGCGGTCGCAGGCGAGACGAGGCCGATGAAGTCATTGAATCGAACGGACACGCGCCGACAGCCGTCGTCGCACCACCAGAAGCACACTGCCCGCGCCGTACCCGACGGCCGCGCGTGAGACGTCGTCGTGCGTCCTCGTGGGCGCGGGTGATCGCGAAAACCATGGCGTCGATGACGAGGCTCGTCGTCCGGTCCGGACAGCGAGCCGTCAGGAGCGCGAAGTCTTCCTCGGCTCGCGTTCGGAAGCCGGCGACCGACCTCGGGCACTGGACGTCCGGGATCGCCGTCGGAGTTCATGGTCCGCGCCGCTATCGACTGTTCTGCCCCGAGGGCTTGAAGGAAGGGGAGAGCCTGCCGCTGGTCGTCATGCTGCACGGATGTCTTCAGGACGCCACCACATTCGCCGCCAGCACCCGGATGAACCGCATAGCGATCCGCGAGCGTTTCGTTGTTCTGTACCCCGAGCAGGGGAGACTGGCGAATCCCAGGGCCTGCTGGAACTGGTTCGACACCGCCAACGGACGCGCCGCCCGGGAGGCAGCCTCGATCCTGTCAGCGATCGATCAGGTGTGCCGGGCGCATCCTGCGGACCTCTCGCGCGTCGCCCTCGCCGGAATGTCCGCGGGTGCCAGCATGGCCGCGCTTCTCGTGACGCTGCATCCACACCGATTCCTGGCGCTGGTGATGCACTCGGGCATTCCGCCGGGGACGGCTACATCTCCCCGATCCGCGCTGGCCGCGATGCGCGGTGGACAGTGCACGCGTCCACTGGACGTGTCGCCCGCTGTGATGGCCGCCGACTGGCCGCCGCTCCTTGTGATCCAGGGATGTGCCGACCGGGTCGTCGCCCCGAGCAATGGCCGTGCGGCTGCGCTGATCTGGGCAGAGGCCGCAGGCGCGCGAGCCAGCACCCCGCGGACCGTGCGGCGTGGCAGGCGCCATTCCATGAACATTTCCGACTTCACGCGCGAAGGGCGCCTCGTCGCCTCCCTCGTCGAGATCGATGGGTTGGACCACGCATGGAGCGGAGGGCCTGCCGGGCTGCCCTTCAGCGATGCACGGGGGCCGGACGTCTCGGGTTTGGCCTGGCGCTTCATCGCGAAGCAGCTTCGCCGCCGAGAGGCTGATCGCGAGGGGGGCGCCGCCCCGCGCAAATGAGCGATACCGCACGGAGGGACGCCCGGCTTTGCAGGATGCTCCGTGCCGACCATGCATCCACAGCGCGCGCCGGGGATCGTGGCCGGATCCCGCCTCGATGCGGGACCGAAACGTCGGCGTGAAGCATCCATTTCCAGGAGTCAGACCCATGATCCGACGCAGCCTCATGACCGCGATCGCTGCTGCCGTCATCGCCATTCCGGGTGTCGCCCCGGCAGCTACCCTCGGGTTCGATTTCTCCAACCCTCTCGAACTCACCGAACTCAATCAGACCGGCAACCTCGGACTGTTCGATCCGTCCCTCGGCATACTGAACTCGGTGATCCTGACGCTCTCCGGTAGGAACGAGACGACGCTGTCGCTCACCAACACGGCCGTGCAGGACCAATTGGTGAGCGCTGCCGTTTCGACGGACCTGTTCTTCTCGTCCTCCCTGGTCGGCCTCGGCGCGCTGCTGGTGAATCCGGTGATCTCGCTCACGAACGCGACAGGCTTTGTCAACATCGCATCCGGAGACACGGCCTTTTTCGGGCCGCTCGTGGATGCCATGTCGGTGAACCCGCTTCCGCCGTCGTCTCTTTTCGTGGGCGTCGGTACGTTCAGCGTCAGTTGCGAATCGTTGAGCGGCATCAGCATCGCAGGGGGCGGCGGCAACGTCGCGGTGGATCAGGCGACGCAGGCGGCCTGCGGGGCATCGATTGTCTACGACTACACGCCCGTCCCGGCGCACCAGACACCAGAGCCGGGCGTTCTGGCGTTGCTGGGCGCGTGCGTCGTCGGGACCGTGGTGGCGCGGAAGCGGACCTAGAAGTGCCGGCTCACAGGGCAGATGGGAACGCCTCGGCGTCTTGTGCTGCCCTCGCAGGGGGCGCCGAGGCCAGGTACCTTCACCCGCCGAAGTTCAGCTGGCGCGGCGCCAGGTAGCGCCGCACGATTTCCTCGGGGGGCAGGGGTTTGCTGAACAGGAACCCCTGGTGCTCGTCGCAGCCGAGGCGCTTCAGCATCGCCAGTTGCGCGAGGTTGTCGACGCCCTCGGCGGTGACGCGCAGCTTGAGGCCGTGTGCCATGCCGATGATCGTGGCGACGATGACGTCGCTCTCCTTGTTCGAGCCCAGCTCGCGCACGAACGAGCGGTCGATCTTCAGCGTGTGAATGGGCAGCTGGTTCAGGTACGCGAGGGACGAGTACCCCGTCCCGAAATCGTCGACCGCGATGCGCGTGCCGTTCTTCCCGAGCTTGCGAAGGACCTGGATGCTCTCGTCGGCTGTCTTCCAGAGCACGGACTCCGTCATCTCGAGTTCCAGCCACGACGGATCGAGGCCGGTCATGGCGAGGATGCGGTTCAAGGATTTCGCGAACTCGCGTGGCTGGTCGAACTGGCGGGCAGAGATGTTGACGGCCATGCGCAGCGGCGGGAGGCCGGCCTCCTGCCAACGCTTGTTCTGCTCGCACGCGGCCCGGAGGGCCCACAAACCGATCGCTTCGATGAGCCCGGTCTCCTCGGCGACATCCATGAACATCGACGGCGCCACGAGGCCCTTGCGCGGGTGTTGCCAGCGCAGCAGTGCCTCGACGCCGATCACCTTGCTCGACGCGATGTCCACTTGCGGCTGGTAGTGCAGCACGAACTCGTCGTGGTCGAGCGCGAGGCGCAGCGCGGTCTCGAGATCGTGGCGCTCGACGGCCCGGATGTTCATCTCGCGCGAGAAGAACTGGTAGTTGCGGCGGCCCTTCTCCTTCGCGTGGTACATCGCGGTGTCGGCGTTCTTCATCAACGTGGCCGAGTCGTCGCCGTCCGCCGGGAAGATGCTGATGCCGACGGAGCACGATGTGGTCAGCGTGTTCCCGGCGATCTCCATCGGGCGTGCCAGCGAGTTGAGAATCTTGCGCGCCACCTGCGCGGCGTCCTCCGCGTGCTGCAGCCCCTCGACGGTCACGACGAACTCGTCGCCACCCAGCCGCGAGAGGGTGTCACCCTTGCGCAGGCAGCCCTGGACGCGCGCGGCGACCTCCTTCAGCAGCAGGTCACCGACGTGGTGGCCCAGCGAGTCGTTGATGTTCTTGAATCGGTCGAGGTCGAGGAACATCAGCGCCACCGACTCGCGGCTGCGCCGCGCGTTCACGAGCGCCTGTTCGAGACGGTCGTGGAGCAGCAGGCGATTCGGCAGCCCCGTGAGTGGATCGCGCGTGGCGAGCTGGCTGATGCGCTCCTCGGCCTGCTTGCGATCGGTGACGTCGCGCACGGTGCCCCGATGCCCGATCACGGCCCCGGCGGCGTCTCGCACCGCGACCGCATTCACCATGATCCAGACCGTGTTGCCCGAGCGGGTGAGGACCATGTGTTCGAGATCGCGGAACGCGCCGTCGGCCTCGGTGTTCTCCTCGAGCCAGCGCTCCACGCGCTCGGCCTCGCCCGCCGGCATCAGCTCGGCGACGCGCCGCCCGATGAGGTCTCGGTCGCTGTACTCGAGGACGTTCTTCACCTTGGGCGAGAGGAAGGTGTAGCGCCGCTCGGCATCGGTCTCCCAGACGAATTCGCCGGCGGCTTCGGCGAAGTCGCGGAACCGCGCCTCGCTGCGGCGGAGCTGTTCCTCGACGCGTTTGAGGTCGGTGATGTCGCGCCCCACGCCGCGATAACCGATGAAGTCGCCCGCGTCGTCGAATACCGGGTCGCCGCTCGACAGCCCCCAGCGGCCCGTCTTCCGGCCGCGGACCACGAGATCTCGGAAGGGCTTGCGGGCGGCAGTGATCTCCCGATGCGCCTGCTCGGCAGTGGGGGATTCCCACTCGAAGTGGTCGTCGAAGCGCGTCCTGCCGATGAGGTCCGCGGGCTCGGCGACGGCGCGTCCCTCCGCCGTCGGGGAGATGTACGTGAATCGCAACTCGGCATCCTGCTCCCAGTACCAGTCGGCCGACATCGCCGTGAGTCCGCGGAAGCGTTGCTCGTTGGCGCGGACCTTCTCCTCGGCGGCGCGGCGCGCGGTGACGTCGATCATGATCAGCAGGATGAAGGGCGTCCCGTCCGGGCCCGCCATGCGCGTCTTCTGCACCATCATCCAGACGGTCTCGTCCTGGATGCGGTACGGATACTCGTAGTGGACGTCGGCCTCGCCGGACAGGGCGCGGACGTCGGTGCCGATGAAGAAGTCGGCGTCCTTCTTGTCGAAGAAATCCCGGTCGGTCCGGCCCAGGATCAGGTCGGAAGTGCGCCTGAAGAATCGCTCGAACGCATCGTTGACCGCGACGTAGCGATGCGCGGCGTCCTTCACGAGCACCGGGCTCGGGATGGCGTCGATGATCGTGTGCAGGTAGACGCGGGATCCGCGGATATCCGGCGACGGTGCCTCGGCCGGTGCTTCGTTCCCTCTGGACGACCCCCGCGTGGCGATCGCCTGCCATGCAAACGCCGCCGGGAGCGTCGCGAGGAGGCCGATGAAGCCGCCGCACCAGGCACGGACGCCGTCCGGGAACGTATGGAGGATGACCGTGGCAATGCCGGGCAGCAGGGCCGGCAGCACGACCGCGGCAGCCATGGTGGCCAGAACGCGCTGCGTCGAGGCGGAGCGGTCCGCGACCAGCAGTCGGCGGACGAGCAGGGCTGCCACGGAGGCGGCGCCGACCTCCGCGAGACCTGCAATGAGCCCCGGCCGGACGGCGCCTTCCGAGGCGAGCGCGAGCAGCCCGAGGGCGATGGCGACGCCAGGCCAGTGGCTCCAGCCGCGCAGGACGAGTACGGCACCGGCCACGCCCAGTGCGGGGGCGAACGGCAGCGGCGCGCCGCCGAGATGGTCGAGCAGCTGGCCTGCACCACCCGCAAGCAGCACCACCGCCGCGGCGAACCACGTGGTGACGACCGGGCTTCTTGCGACGGGCGGATTCGTTGGCGTCATGGCACGCACCTCTTTCACAACGGGGCCTACGCCGAGGGCGCAGTCCGGCGGCGTCGATCCCCCGACAACGGCGGGGCTGCCTTGAGAACTTCGTCGATCGTGGTGACGCCCTGGGCCACCTTCAGCGCACCGCTGATCCGGAGCGGCTTCATGCCGTCCCGGTAAGCCTGTTCGCGGACATCGGCGAGATCCATCTCGGCCGTCACGAACTTCCGCTGCTCCGGGCTCATCAGCATGATCTCGTAGATGCCCACCCGGCCGAGGTAGCCGGTCATGCGGCATTCGAGGCAACCGCGCGCCGCCCAGACCTGCTTCGGACGTTCGGACTGCCACGGGTTGATCAGCATCTTCCAGGTCTCGTCGTCCACCGGCACCGTCTCGCGGCAGTGGGGGCAGAGGGTGCGGACCAGGCGCTGCGCCATCACGCCGAGGATCGTCGAGTGCAGGAGGTAGGGCGGGACGCCGATGTCGAGCAGACGCGTCACGGCCGAGGGTGCGTCGTTCGTGTGGAGCGTCGAGAGCACCAGGTGACCCGTGAGCGCGGCCTGGATCGCCATCTCGGCGGTTTCGAGATCGCGGATCTCACCCACCATGATGATGTCCGGGTCCTGGCGCAGCAGGGTCCGCACGCCGGCGGCGAAGTCGAGGCCGATGCCGTGCTGCACCTGCATCTGGTTGAACGCCGGCTCCACCATCTCGATGGGGTCCTCGATGGTGCACACGTTGACGTCGGGTTTCGCGAGCAGCTTCAGCGTCGAGTAGAGCGTGGTCGTCTTGCCGGATCCGGTCGGGCCCGTCACCAGCACGATCCCGTTCGGCTGGCCCGTCATGCGCGTCCAGCGGGTCTGGTCGTCCTCCGAGAACCCGAGTTCCCGGTAGTCCTTCACGATCACGTCCGGGTTGAAGATCCGCATCACGAGCTTCTCGCCGAAGGCGGTCGGCATCGTCGAGAGGCGCAGTTCGACCTCCTGGCCGTCGGGGGTGAGGGTCTTGATCCGGCCGTCCTGCGGGCGGCGCTTCTCGACGACGTCCATGCGGCCGAGGATCTTGATCCGGCTCGTCATGGCGGCCATGACCGGCGTGGGAATCTGGTAGACCTGATGCAGCACGCCATCGATGCGGAACCGGACGTTGCCGGTGTCGCGGCGGGGCTCCATGTGGATGTCGCTCGCGCGCTGCTCGAAGGCGTACTGGAAGATCCAGTCGACGATGTGGACGATGTGGCGGTCGTTGGCGTCCACCTGCCCGCGACTGCCGAGCTGCACGAGCTGCTCGAAGTTGGTGATGTCGTTCAGCTCGCCCTTCTTCTGCTGCTGGGCGCCCTGGACCGAGCGGGCCAGGTTGTAGAACTCCACCAGGAAGGCGTCGATGTCCGTCGGGTTCGCGACCACCCGCCGGATCTCGAGTCGCAGTGCGCGGGACAGTTCCTTCTCCCACTCGCGCACGAACGGTTCGCACGTGGCGATCACGCATTCCCGGGCGGTGACCTGCACCGGCAGGATGCGGAACCGGGTGGCGTAGGCATTGGACATCACCTTCGTGACCGCCGCGAAGTCGATCTTGAAGGGGTCGACGTGCAGGTAGTCGAGGCCCACCTTGCCGGCCAGCCACTCGGTGAGCGGCTCGAGCGTCAGCACCTTCTTGGGATTGCGCGGATCGCGCCACTTCTGGTCGGCCACCAGCACCAGCGGGTGGACGGCGACGCGGCGGGCTGGCTGTTTCGCGAGCAGGTCGCGGGCGGCTTCGGCCGTGACCAGAGCGTCGGCCACCAAGTCGTCGAGGACTTCCTGGAGGGTGAGCCGGCGATCCGGGGCGGGTGTCGTGGGGGTCGCGATGTCCATGGAATGCGAGGGATCGAAGCCGCCATTGTCCCTGTTTTCCGCGGTGGTGGGGACCGTTCCGAAGGGTCGCTGCACCATGTGGGTGCGCGTGCAGTCAGCCCCCGACCCTTGCGGCATCATACGGCCCGCCGGACACGGACCGGCCCGCAGGACCCATACCAAAAATACTGCTCATTGGAGGATCTCCCCATGGAGGCTGCACGCCATCAGGACGTGCTGTTCGTGCTACTCGGCGCCATCATGGTGCTCGCCATGCACGCCGGCTTCGCCTTTCTCGAACTCGGCACGGTCCGGGGCAAGAACCAGGTCAACGCACTGGTGAAGATCCTCGCGGATTTCTCCATGTCGACCATCGCCTACTTCTTCGTCGGCTACGGCGTCGCCTACGGCACCAGCTTCCTCACCGGGGCCGAGGGCCTCGTGCAGGGCAGTGGCTACGAACTGACCAAGTTCTTCTTCCTTCTCACGTTCGCCGCGGCGATCCCGGCCATCGTGTCCGGCGGCATCGCGGAGCGGGCGCGATTCCATCCGCAGCTCGCCGCGACGGCGATCCTCGTGGGTCTGGTCTACCCGTTCTTCGAGGGAATCGCCTGGAACAACCGGTTCGGCGTGCAGGACTGGATCACGGCCACGTTCGGCTTCGCCTTCCACGATTTCGCAGGGTCCGTGGTCGTCCACGCGGTGGGTGGCTGGATCGGACTGATGGCGGTGGTGCTGCTGGGGCCCCGGCAGGGGCGGTATCGGAAGGACGGCGGGGTGTCGTCCCACCCGCCTTCCAGCATCCCGTTCCTCGCGCTGGGTGCGTGGATCCTGACGGTGGGCTGGTTCGGCTTCAACGTGATGTCGGCCCAGACCCTGGAAAACATCAGCGGTCTCGTCGCGGTGAACTCCCTCATGGCCATGGTCGGCGGAACGCTCGTCGCGCTCTTCCTCGGGCGGAACGATCCGGGCTTCGTGCACAACGGTCCGCTCGCCGGTCTCGTGGCGGTCTGTGCGGGCTCGGATCTCATGCATCCCGTGGGGGCGCTGGTGACCGGGGCGGTTGCCGGCGGTCTCTTCGTCGGTCTTTTCCCGGTCGTGCAGAACCGGTGGCGCATCGACGATGTCCTCGGCGTGTGGCCGCTGCACGGACTGTGCGGCGCCTGGGGCGGTATCGCTGCGGGAATCTTCGGTGCGAAGGCACTCGGCGGGCTGGGTGGCGTCAGCATCGGCGCGCAGTTGGTGGGCACGGTGACGGGTGTCGTCGTGGCGGTCGTCGGCGGAGCGCTCGTGTACGGTGGGCTCAAGGCGCTCGTCGGCATCCGGCTGGATGCCGAGGCCGAGTTCGAGGGCGCCGACCTTTCGATCCACAAGATCTCGGCGACGCCGGAGCGCGAGTCCTCCTTCTGAGGGGGAATGCCCCCGCGTGGATCGCCACGAAGAAGAGGCCTCGCACGAGGCCTTTTTCGTGACAATGGCGGGTGAACCGGCTTCGGCCGCACTGGAGAATGCGCTTGGAGGAACCTGATCTTTCCCGTCTGACCCTGTCCCGGACGCCTGCAGTCGCGGCGGCGACGCGCCGACGCAGGGGTGCGCGCCGCCTCGTGGTGTGGGCCGTGGTCATCGCGGCGGTGCTCGCCGGGGGCGCGATGGTGGCGCAGCGGATCCGCGAGGCGCCCGTCGAGGTGGAGCAGGCGTCCGTGACGACCGCGTACCCCTGGCAGGCGGTCTCGGTGCTCACGTCCACCGGGTACGTCGTCGCCCAGCGCAAGGCGGCCGTGGCGTCCAAGGCCACCGGCCGGCTCGAATGGCTGGGTGTCGCCGAGGGTAGCCGCGTGAAGCAGGGCGACGTGATCGCACGGTTGGAGAACCGTGACGTCGCCGCGGCCCGCGACCAGGCCGGGGCCAACCTCAAGGTCGCCCGCGCGAACCGCGACCAGGTGAAGGTGGAGCTGGCGGACGCCGTGCGCGAGCAGCGCCGTGCCACCGATCTCCTGCGCCAGAACTTCATCTCCGAATCGGCCCACGACACCGCGGTGGCCCGGGTCGACAAGGCGCGCGCGGTACTGCGCTCGCAGGAGGCCGCGATCTCGGTGGCGGAGGCGAACCTCCGCGCTGCCGAGGTGGGCGTGGAGCAGACGCTCATCCGCGCGCCGTTCGACGGCGTGGTGCTGACCAAGAGCGCGAACATCGGGGACGTCGTGACGCCGTTCTCGTCGGCGCTCGATGCGAAGGGGGCCGTCGTCACCATGGCCGACATGGCGACGCTGGAGGTCGAGGCCGACGTCTCCGAGGCGAGCCTCTCGAAGGTGATGGTCGACCAGGCGGTCGAGATCCAGCTCGATGCGCTGCCCGATCGTCGCTTCCGGGGTGTCGTTGCCCGGATGGTGCCGACGGTCGATCGCGCGAAGGCGACGGTGATGACCAAGATCCGTTTCCGCGATCCCGATCCCCGCATCCTGCCGGAGATGAGCGCCAAGGTGACGTTCCTCTCGCGCGAGGTCACCGACGCCGAGCGCGAGCCGCGGGTGGCGGTGAATCCGGCGGCCGTCGTGAAGCGGGGTGGGGCGGATGTCGTGTTCGTCGTGAAGGACGGCATCGCGAAGTCGATGCCGGTGGTCACGGGGGCCCGGATCGGTGACCTCGTCGAACTCACGCGCGGTGTCTCGGCGGGAGACAAGGTGGTGCTGAAACCCGGTGACAAGCTCGCCGACGGCGCGGCCGTGAAGCCGCTCGCCAAGTGAGTACCGCGGAACCCCGCACGCCGGTCGTCGAGATCCGCGGCCTCGCGAAGTCGTACCAGCGCGGCGGCCAGTCCGTGGCCGTGCTCTCCGGCCTCGACCTCGACATCTTTCCGGGCGACTTCCTGGCGCTCATGGGGCCGTCCGGCTCCGGCAAGAGCACGCTGCTCAACCTGATCGCGGGCATCGACAAGCCCGACAGCGGGACGCTCCGCGTGAACGGTGTCGACATCACCCGCCTGTCGCAGTCGGCCCTCGCGGAGTGGCGCGCCCATCACGTGGGCTTCATCTTCCAGTTCTACAACCTGATGCCGGTGCTGACGGCGCTGGAGAACGTGGAACTGCCGCTGCTGCTCGCCGACCTCGGCCGCCGGGAGCGCCGCGAGCGCGCCGAACTCACGCTGTCGATGGTGGGCCTCGCCGACCGCTCCAGCCACTATCCGTCCGAACTGTCCGGCGGACAGCAGCAGCGCGTGGCCATTGCCCGCGCCATCGTGACCGATCCGACCCTCCTCGTCGCCGACGAACCCACCGGCGACCTAGACCGCGTCTCGGCGGGCGAGATCCTGAACCTCATGGAGCGCCTGAACACCGAGCTGGGCAAGACGATCATCATGGTCACGCACGACCAGCGCGCCGCCGAGGCAGCGCACTCGATCGTGCAGTTGGAGAAGGGGGCGATCGAGCGGGGGGCAGGGGCCGGGCGCTAGCCTTCCGCTCCAGCCCTCCCTCCCTCGTTTCCCGACACCCATGTTCCTTCGCCTCGTCTCCCGCAACACCCTGCGCCACAAGCTCCGCACGGCGCTGACGCTGCTCGGTCTGCTCGTGGCGATCCTCGCGTTCGGGCTGCTCTCGACGGTCGTGGATGCCTGGTACGCGGGCGCGGAGGGGGCGTCGTCCACGCGGCTCATCACGCGCAGTTCGATTTCCCTCGTCTTTCCGTTGCCGATCACCTACCGGGAACGCCTCCGACAGATCGACGGCGTCTCCACCGTGACGACCAGCAACTGGTTCGGCGGCGTCTACGTGACACCCAAGAACTTCTTTCCGCAGTTCGCGGTGGACGGCGAGACCTACTTCTCGCTGTACCCCGAGTTCATCCTCGACGATGCCCAGTACAAGGCCTTCATGCGCGACCGGAAGGGCGCGATCGTCGGCCGGAAACTTGCCGACCGCTACGGCTGGCAGATCGGCGACACCGTGCCGCTGCGCGGGACGATCTACGCCGGCAACTGGGAGTTCGTGGTGCGCGGGATCTACGACGGGCGCGAGGCGAAGACGGACACCAACCAGTTCATCTTCCACTGGCAGTACCTCAACGAGACCGTGAAGCGACAGATGCCGCGGCGTGCGGACACCGTGGGCATCTACATCCTCGGCATCGATGCGCCGGATCGCGCCGCGGAGATCTCCGAACTCGTCGATGCCCAGTTCCGCAACTCCCTCGCCGAGACGCTCACCGAGACCGAGAAGTCGTTCCAGCTCGGGTTCGTCGCGATGACGGAGGCGATCGTCGTCGCCATCCGCATCGTCTCGTACCTCGTCATCTTCATCATCATGGCCGTGATGGCGAACACGATGGCGATGAGCGCGCGCGAGCGTCTGCCGGAGTACGCGACGCTGAAGGCGCTGGGGTTCCAGCCGTGGCGCGTCGGCGGTCTCGTCTTCGGTGAGTCGGTCTTCATGGCGATGGTCGGCGGCGCGCTCGGCATCGCGCTCACGTTCCCCGTCGCCGAGGCGTTCGGTCAGGCAATGGGTTCGTTGTTCCCCATCTTCCACGTCTCCACCGGGACGGTCCTGCTGCAGATCGCCTGCTCCGTGTTCGTGGGGCTCGTGGCAGGGGTGGTGCCGGCAGTGCGGGCGGGCAACGTGCGCATCGCCGACGGACTGAGGGCGGTGGCGTGAACACCGACTTCGTTGCACGGCGCGAGTTGAGATGCGCGGCGCGCTGCGGCCGGACAACGCGCACCGAATCGGCAGACCGATGAAGATCCCGTTCTCCTACTGCCTGCGCAATCTCTGGGCGCGACGCCTCACCACCGCGCTGACGACGGGGGGCATGGCGCTCGTCGTCTTCGTGTTCGCGACGGTGCTCATGCTCGAGCAGGGCCTGCGATCCACGCTGGTGTCGACGGGCAGCGACGACGCCGTCGTCGTCATCCGCCGCTCGGCGGGCACCGAGGTGCAGAGCGGGGTCGATCGCGTGCAGGCGGCCGTGGCCGAGAGTCAGCCGGAGGTCGCGGTGGGGGGCGAAGGCGCGCGGCTCTCGTCGAAGGAGACCGTCGTGCTCATCTCTCTGCAGAAGCGCGGCGGGGGCGCATCGAACGTCGTCATCCGGGGCGTCGGCGAAGCGGGCTTCGCGTTGCGCCCGCAGGTGCGCCTCATCGAAGGGCGGGCGTTCCGGCCTGGGACGGCCGAGATCGTCGTGGGGCGCAGCATCGCGGAGCGCTTCGAGGGCGTCGGCGTCGGCGACAGCCTGCGGTTCGGCATGCGCGAGTGGCGCATCGTGGGGCGTGTGGACGCCGGCGGCAGCGGCTTCGACTCCGAGATCTGGGGCGATGCCGAGACGCTGATGCAGTCGTTCCGCCGCACGATGTTCTCGTCCCTCGTGATGCGGCTGCGCGACCCCGCCGCCTTCGACGCCCTGAAGGCGCGGCTGGAGGACGATCCGCGGCTCACGGTGGAGGTGAAGCGCGAGCGCGTGTTCTACGCGGAACAGTCGGAGACCCTGGCACGCTTCATCCGCATCCTCGGCCTGACGCTCTCGATCATCTTCTCCGTAGGCGCGATCATCGGCGCGATGATCACCATGTACGCGTCGGTGGCCAATCGCACCGCGGAGATCGGCACGCTGCGGGCGCTCGGATTCCAGCGGCAGAGCATCCTCGCCGCGTTCCTCGTCGAGGCACTGCTCCTCGGTGCGGTCGGCGGCGCCATCGGTCTGGCCGGGGCTTCGCTCATGCAGTTCTTCAGCATCTCGACGATGAACTGGCAGTCGTTCGCGGAGATCGCGTTCCGCTTCGAGCTGACGCCCGGGATCATCGCGTCGTCCCTGGCATTCGCGATCGGGATGGGCCTGCTCGGCGGCTTGCTGCCGGCGTCGCAGGCGGCGCGGATGAAGATCGTGGACGCGCTACGGGCGGCTTGAGGCGGCAGCGGGTGATGCCCGGTAGGGAGGGGCCCATGGCCACCGAATACGGTGGATGCAAGGAAACGCTCCAACCGAATTCGACGCTCTCGCGGGCATGGCCCGCTCCTACAAAAAGCGTGGCCGATCCCACGGTCGGTGGCGCATCCACCATCCCTGTAGGAGGGGCCCATGGCCCCTCCTACAAAGCCAACCTCACCGCGTCTCCGCCTCCGGTGGGGCGTTGTCGGTGTGCAGGTCGATGCGGTACGTCTCGGGCCCGTGGTACACGGCGAAGGCCGTGATGAGCGCCATCACGATGATGTAGATCGCCACGCCCCACGGCGCGCCGTCCATCTGCAGAACGAGCCATGCCGCCAGGAAGGGTGCCACGCCGCCGGCGAGGATCGAGCCGAGTTCGCGCGCGAGCGCGAAGCCGCTGAAGCGCAGCCGGGCCCCGAACAACTCCGCGAAGTACGCCGCCTGTGGACCGAACATGCCGGATACCGAGATCGAGATCGCGGGGATGAACGCGAGCGAGATGATCAACGGGTCCTTGGTGTCGATGAGCATGAAGAACGGGAAGGCGTACGCGGCGCCGAAGAGGGCGGCCCCGATGTAGACCGGTCGCCGGCCGATGCGGTCGGACAACGCCGAGAAGAGCGGGATGGTGAGGAGCGACAGACCGTGCGCGATCATGATGCCGGTGAGCGCCGTCCCCTTCGGTACGCCGAGGGTCTTCGTGAGATAGCTGAGACCGAACACAGGGAAGAGATAGCCCAGGCCGTTCTCGGCGAGTCGGGCGCCGACCACCACGGCCATCTCCTTCGGATAGCGGCGCAGGGCCTCCAGCGCTGGCGATTTGAGTGGCTTGCGCCTGGCGACGGCTTCCTGGAACACCGGGGTCTCGGTGACCTTCGCGCGGATGTAGAAGCCCACCAGCACGAGCACGATGCTGAGCAGGAACGGGATGCGCCAGCCCCAAGCGAGGAACGCCTCCTTGGGCAATGAGGAGCAGACGGCGAACACGCCCGCGGCGAGGAGGTTGCCGACCGTGACGCCGATCGGGGCCCAGCTTCCGAAGAGCCCGCGCTTGCCCTCCGGCGCGTACTCCACGGCCATGATGACGGCACCGCCGTACTCCGCTCCGGCCCCGAAGCCCTGCACGAGTCGCAGCAGCACGAGCAGCACAGGCGCGAGCAGGCCGATGCTGTGATAGGTCGGCAGAAGACCGATCAGGAAGGTGCCGCCGCCGACCATCAGCAGCGTGATGACGAGGACCGGCTTGCGGCCGAGCTTGTCGCCGATGTGACCGAACACGATGCCGCCGATCGGTCGAGCCGCGAAGCCGACACCGAAGGTCGCGAGCGACGCGAGCGTGCCCACTGTCGGGTCGAGATCGGGAAAGAACAGGTCCCCGAAGACCAGGGCCGCGGCGGTCCCGTAGATGAAGAAGTCGTACCACTCGAGTGCCGAACCTACGGCCGCCGCCATGATGACCCGGCGCTGTTTCGCATCCATCCGTGTCCTCCCCCCATCCATCGTCGGCGCGCGCCGCGTGGTGTGTTCTTCGCTGGAACTGCCCGGGCCGTCAGGGGCAGGTGTGCAGATGCTGCGAGACGGCTTCCTTGGTGGTGACCCGCAGCAGCGTCCGCGGATCGTCGGGATCCGTGAGGGTGGCGCTGTGGAGCATGGCGGCGTTGTCCCAGATCACGACGTCGCCGACACCGTACTTCACGCGGTGCTGGTACCGGGGCTGGGTGGAATGCGCGGCGAGGGATCTCAGCAGATCGAGGGCCTCGGCGTCGTCCATGCCGTCTATCCCGATGGAACTTCCCGACACGGCATAGAGGGCCTTGCGGCCAGTGACCGGATGCCGTCGCACGAGCGGGTGCCGGACGACGCGGATGTCGCGCTTCTCGATCTGCGCTTCGCCCAGCGGAGGGGCCTTCTCGCGCGACGCAGGGTCGCGGTCGTCGCGATCGCCGTAGAGGTGCAGCCCGACGAGGGGCTCGATGCGGGCCTTCGTGTGTTCGGGCAGGTCGTCGTAGGCGCGGGCCTGGTCGGCGAACAGGGTATCGCCGCCCGCCTTGGGCACCGTGATCGAGTAGAGGAGGGTGGCCAGGGCGGGGACGTCGAGATACGAGTAGTCGGTGTGCCAGTAGGTGCCGCCGTCCGCGAGGCCGATGGGTTGCCCGTCGCGACGGACGTTCGACAGGATCAGGATCTCCGGCAGCTTCGGATGGTGGTACTGGTCGAGTACATGGGGCTCCGGGCGGCCGAAGCGCCGCGCGAAGTCGAGAAACCTCGGCGCTTCCAATCGTTGTGCCCGGATCGCCAGGACGCGATGTTCGTGGAGGGCGTCGCGGATGGCCTCGAACGCGACGTCGTCGATCGCCTGCGACAGGTCGAGGCCGTGGAGTTCGGCGCCGGTGCCTGTGCCGGAGGGCCGCAGGTCGAACATCGCACCCATCACCGACAGTCCCGGCGCGACTTCACCGGCAGATCGGGCAGGCGAAATCCCTTTGCCATGCTCATGCGCTTCCCCCCTCGCATGCCCGGAAATGCGGGCTTCGCGTTCGTTCGATGCTCGTCGGTGCGATCCCGATGCCGTTCCGGGCGCGGCCGGATTATCGATGCCAGCGCGTCGGTGTGCACCACTTGTCGAGGGTGCGATGCAGCATCGCGTCGTCCTCTCACCGGGGCGACGGGGTCAGCCGGGTGCGGCGACCGTGTCGAAGTCCGGGAACACTTCGGCGATGGTGGTGACCTCGCCGGCGTGCGGCGCGGCGTACCCCGGCAGATCGGCCACGAGCGCTTCGAACTGCTCGCCGCGCAGGAGAGTGAGAAGGTCGCGGATCTCGGGTCGCTCGAGCGTCCGCACGAGGGTCAGCAGGAAGTACTGTTCCTTGGCGATCGGCACGAAGTCGAGGCGGAACTGTCGCGCCGGCGGCTCGACGCCGAAGGCGACATCGGCCATCCCGCTCGCGACGAAGGCGGCCACGGCGGCGTGGGTGAACTCCTCGGTGCGATAGCCGTGGATGTCGTCGCGCTCGACCCCGGCGTCGTCCAGCAGCTGGTCGAGCAGGAGCCGGGTGCCCGCGCCCTTCTGGCGGTTCACGAAGGTGATGTCGTCCCGGGCGAGGTCAGCGAGGCTGAGGATCCCCTTGGGATTGCCCCGCGCCACGAAGAGACCCTGGGTACGCGTGACGAGGTGGATGAGGCGCTGCTTCGCCGGCTGGAGCCAGCGGGCGTACCGCGCGAGGGCCTGGGTGCCCAGATGACCTTCCGGGACGTGGAACCCTGCGAGGTCGCATTCGCCGCGCGTCAGCGATGCGAGGGACTCGACGCTGCCGAGGTAACGGAGATCCAGCTGGATGTGGGAGCTCTCCCGCAGGAGATCGGGGAGGCGCGCGACGGCGAAGCCGTGGCTCGCATGGACCCGGATCGTCGAGGCTGCGGTGGCCACGAGCCGGTTGATCTCGAGGTTCAGTTCCGAGGCCAGGGACTCCATCTGCGGACCCAGTCGGGCGCTCGCGCGCTGCTCCGCCCAGAGCAACTTCTCGCCGAGCATCGTGAGCGTGGTCCCCTTGCCGCGCTCGAAACGTACGAGCGGCACGCCGAAGAAACCGTTCCAGCCCTCGAGGAGGTTCCAGGCATGCCGATACGAGATTCCGAGTCGTGCAGCAGCTTCCGTGAGCTTGCCTGTGTCGTGGAGGGCCGAGAGCATCCCGAACAGCTCGGAACCCAGGCGGGTGCCCGCTTCGTTCTCGACAACCCACGTGGGTTTGACGGAAATTCGGTTCATATGCACGGTTCCGCATATTGAGTCCGGAATGGACGACCGTTACGGTATACGTAATCAAGGCCATCAGGGAAGTGCATATGCTGTGTTGTGCATAACCCTGGGCGTTGCCTCGTCGACCTGACCGGGTCGGGAGGTGCATGGCCGTCCGACCCATCAGGAGGATTCGCGATGCAAGAGACGCAGCTCCAGCGCGTCCAGGAAGCAGTCGCGCGGTGCCGGGATCTCCCGGGAGCGCTGCTGCCGATGCTGCATGCCATTCAGGACGACCTGGGCTATGTCCCGCCGGAGGCCGTTCCCACCATCGCCAAGGCGCTCGCGCTCTCGCGGGCGGAAGTCCACGGCGTCATAAGCTTCTATCACCACTTCCGCAGTGCCCCACCCGGGCGCCACGTGATCCAGGTCTGCCGTGCGGAGGCGTGTCAGTCGATAGGCGCCGAGCGACTCGTCGCACGTCTGCGGGAACGGCTCGGCATCGATTTCCACGGCACTACGGCCGATGGCGCCGTCAGCCTGGAGGCCGTCTACTGCCTGGGCAACTGCGCCTGCGCACCGGCCGTGATGGTCGACGGCGCACTGCGGGGCCGCGTGACCGAAGCGGTCCTCGACGAAATCATCGATACCGCCGCCCTCGTTGACGAGCACGTGGGCGTCGCGGGAGGTGCGCGATGACCGTCCGCATCTTCGTCCCCCGCGATTCCAGCGCGGTCTCCGTGGGTGCCGACGCCGTCGCGAAGGCGATCGCGGACGAGGCGACGCGTCGCGCGATTCCCGTCGCCGTGATCCGCAACGGCTCGCGCGGGATGCTCTGGCTCGAACCCCTCGTCGAAGTGGAGACGCCAGCGGGGCGGGTGGGCTACGGCCCCGTGACCGTTGCCGACGTACCGAAACTCTTCGACGCCGGTTTCGATCGGGGCGCTCCGCATCCGCTGTGCATCGGTCCCGTCGATGCGTATCCATGGCTCGCGAAGCAGGAGCGTCTGTGCTTCGCGCGCGCCGGTGTCACCGATCCGCTGTCGTGGAGCGAGTACGTGGCCCATGGCGGCAGCCGAGGCCTGCGGGCCGCACTTGCGATGACCGGGGCGGATGCCGTGGCGGCCGTCACGGAGTCCGGGCTCCGCGGACGCGGTGGCGCGGCATTCCCCACGGGCATCAAGTGGAAGACCGTGCTCGACACCGCCGCGGATCAGAAGTACGTGGTGTGCAATGCCGACGAGGGTGATTCGGGAACCTTCTCCGACCGGATGGTGATGGAGGACGATCCCTTCGTGCTGATCGAGGGGATGGCCATCGCGGGCATCGCCACCGGTGCCACCGTTGGGTACATCTACCTGCGCTCCGAGTATCCGTACGCCGAACGCGCTCTGATGGCCGCCATCGAGACCGCGCGCAGCGTGGGCGTGCTGGGCGACGACGTGCTCGGTTCCGGTCGACGCTTCGAGCTGCACGTGCGGCGCGGCGCGGGGGCCTACATCTGCGGCGAGGAGACCTCCCTGCTCGAGAGCCTGGAGGGCAAGCGGGGCATGGTGCGCTTCAAGCCCCCGGTGCCGGCGATCAGCGGTCTGTTCGGCAAGCCGACCGTGCTCAACAACGTCATCACGTTTGCGTCGATCCCGATCATCTTCGATCGCGGCGCGACGTTCTATCGCGACTACGGCCGCGGCCGGTCGCGCGGCACGCTGCCGATCCAGCTCGCCGGCAACATCAAGCAGGGTGGCCTCGTCGAGAAGGCGTTCGGCGTGACGCTCAACGAACTGCTCTACGACTTCGGCGGGGGTTCGGCCAGCGGTCGGCCGATCCGCACGGTGCAGGTGGGCGGGCCGCTCGGTGCCTACATCCCCGAATCGCAGTTCGACGTGCCGCTCGACTACGAGGCCTATGCGTCCATCGGCGCGATGGTGGGGCACGGCGGCATCGTCGTGTTCGACGACACCGTCGACATGGCGCGCATGGCCCGCTACGCGATGGAATTCTGCGCCATCGAGTCGTGCGGCAAGTGCACCCCGTGCCGCATCGGCTCGACGCGTGGCGTGGAGACGATCGATCGCATCATCGAGGGCCGCGATCGCGGTGCGCAGCTGGCCATCCTCGAGGATCTCTGCAACACGATGCTGTCTGGCTCGCTCTGCGCGCTGGGCGGCATGACGCCATTCCCTGTCATGAGTGCCCTCAAGCACTTCCCGCAGGACTTCGGACTCGGCCCAGATGGGCTGGCGGCTGCGGCCTGACGGCCGCCGCAAGGAGGAGGACATCATGATCAGCACCATCCGTTGGAAGGATCTCGGCACACCGGCGCGGGTATCGGAGCGCATGGTGGATCTCGAAGTGGACGGCATCGCTGTCACCGTGCCCGAGGGCACCTCCGTGCTCCGCGCCGCAGCCGAGGCCGGCATCTCGATCCCGAAGCTCTGTGCGACCGACAGTCTCGAGCCGTTCGGCTCCTGTCGGCTGTGTCTCGTGGAGATCGAGGGGCGGAAGGGCTATCCCGCCTCGTGCACGACGCCGGTGGCCGAGGGCATGGTGGTGCACACGCAGACCACGGCCCTCGCGAAGCTGCGCCGCGGCGTGATGGAGCTGTACATCTCCGATCACCCGCTCGACTGCCTCACCTGCGCCGCGAACGGCAATTGCGAACTGCAGGACATGGCCGGCGCCGTGGGTCTGCGGGAAGTGCGCTACGGGTACGACGGCGAGAACCATCTGAACCAGGCGAAGGACACCTCCAACCCGTACTTCACGTTCGACCCCTCGAAGTGCATCGTGTGCTCCCGCTGCGTCCGCGCGTGCGAGGAGACCCAGGGCACCTTCGCGCTCACCATCGACGGACGCGGCTTCGCATCGATGGTGTCACCAGGGCAGAAGGAGGACTTCATGGACTCCGAGTGCGTGAGCTGCGGCGCCTGCGTGCAGGCTTGCCCGACGGCCACGCTCATGGAGAAGTCGGTCATCGACCAGGGCCAGCCCGAGCACTCCGTGATCACGACCTGCGCGTACTGTGGCGTGGGCTGCTCGTTCCGCGCGGAGATGAAGGGCAACGACGTCGTGCGGATGATCCCGCACAAGGACGGCAAGGCGAACCGCGGCCACTCGTGCGTCAAGGGTCGCTTCGCGTTCGGCTACGCCACGCATCCCGACCGCATCACCACGCCGATGATCCGCGCCAAGATCACCGATCCGTGGAAGGCGGTGAGCTGGGAGGAGGCCATCGGCTACGCAGCCTCCGAGTTCAAGCGCATCCAGGCACAGCACGGTCGTGGCGCCGTGGGTGGCATCACGTCGTCGCGCTGCACGAACGAGGAAACGTACCTGGTGCAGAAGCTGGTGCGTGCCGCGTTCGGCAACAACAACGTCGACACCTGCGCGCGCGTCTGCCACTCGCCCACCGGCTACGGGCTGAAGACGACGCTGGGCGAGTCCGCCGGCACGCAGGCGTTCGACTCCGTGATGAAGGCGGACGTCATCATCATCATCGGGGCGAATCCGACCGATGGTCACCCGGTGTTCGCGTCGCGCCTGAAACGTCGTATCCGCGAGGGGGCGAAGCTCATCGTCGCCGACCCCCGCACCATCGATCTCGTCGACGGTCCGCACGTGCAGGCGTCGTACCACCTCAAGCTGCGGCCGGGGACGAACGTCGCCCTGGTGAACTCCCTGGCGCACGTCATCATCACCGAGGGGCTCGAAGCCGCCGACTTCGTGGCCGAGCGCTGCGAGGCGAAGGACTACGCGAAGTGGCGCGACTTCATCTCGCAGGAGCGCAACTCTCCCGAGGCGCTGGAAGCCGACACCGGTGTGCCTGCGGACCTCGTGCGCGGCGCCGCGCGACTCTTCGCCACCGGCGGCAACGGAGCGATCTACTACGGCCTGGGGGTCACCGAGCACAGCCAGGGGTCGACCATGGTGATGGGCATCGCGAACCTCGCGATGGCCACCGGCAACATCGGCCGTGAAGGCGTCGGCGTGAACCCGCTGCGCGGTCAGAACAACGTGCAGGGTGCGTGCGACATGGGGTCCTTCCCGCACGAACTGCCCGGCTATCGTCATGTCTCCGACGGTGTCACGCGTGCGCTCTTCGAGGGCGCGTGGGGCGTGAAGCTGGAACCCGAACCCGGCCTGCGCATCCCCAACATGCTCGACGCCGCGCTCGACGGCAGCTTCCGCGGCATCTACATCGAGGGCGAGGACATCGCCCAGTCCGACCCCGACACGCAGCACGTGACGGCGGCGCTGGAGGCGATGGAGTGCGTGGTCGTGCAGGACCTCTTCCTGAACGAGACGGCGAAGTTCGCGCACGTATTCCTGCCCGGCTCGTCCTTCCTGGAAAAGAACGGGACGTTCACCAACGCGGAACGCCGCATTTCGCCGGTTCGCAAGGTCACGCCGCCGCTCGCGGGGAAGGAAGACTGGGAGGTCACGGTGATGCTCGCGGAGGCACTGGGCTATCCGATGCCCTACAAGCATCCGTCCGAGATCATGGACGAGATCGCGCGCCTCACGCCCACCTTCCACGGCGTCAGCTACGAGAAGCTCGATGCGCTGGGCAGCATCCAGTGGCCCTGCAACGACGAGGCGCCCGAGGGTACGCCGACCATGCACATCGACGCGTTCGTGCGCGGGCTGGGCAAGTTCGTGATCACGGAGTACGTGCCGACCGAGGAGCGCACGAGCCGCAAGTTCCCGCTGATCCTGACGACCGGCCGCATTCTCAGCCAGTACAACGTGGGCGCCCAGACGCGCCGCACCGCGAACTCGGTGTGGCACGACGAGGACCGCCTCGAGATCCATCCGAGCGATGCCGAGACGCGGGGCATCCGCGAGGGCGACTGGGTCGGCATCCGCAGCCGCGCGGGCGAGACGGTACTGCGCGCCAAGGTCACCGAGCGCATGCAGCCCGGGGTCGTCTACACGACGTTCCACTTCCCCGAGTCGGGCGCGAACGTGATCACGACCGACAACTCCGACTGGGCCACGAACTGCCCCGAGTACAAGGTGACGGCGGTGCAGGTGGAGCCGGTCACGCAGCCGTCCGAATGGCAGCGGCGCTTCCGCGAGTTCAGCGAGACGCAGGCGGATCTGCTCGCCAAGCGCGACAGCGTGGGGGCCTGACGATCACCGGCGCGGCACAGGTCGTGGGCCCGCTCCGAAAGGCTGCTGACCTGCCGGAGACCAACGGGCCCGATCCGCATGAAGCCGCGGCGGCGTTCGAGCGTGTGCCGGTGTCGCAATGGCGGGGCGCGCCGGTCGCCGTCGAGGATGCCGTGGCGGTGGAGGTGCCGTGCGCGTTCGTGGTGAACGGTCGCCCCTTCGCCGTGATGCTGGCATCGCCGTCGGACCTCGAAGACCTCGCGCTGGGCTTCTGCCTGACCGAAGGTGTTGTGACCGACGCGGGCGAGTTCCAGGGCGTGGAGGTCGTGGCCGAAACGCGCGGATTCTCCATCTACGTCAGCGTCCCGAAGTCGCGTGCCGATGCGGTCGCCCATCGCGAACGCGCTGTGGCAGGCCGCACCGGCTGCGGACTCTGCGGTGAACGCATGCTCGAAGACGCAGTGCGTGCGGCGCCGCCGGTCGCTGGCGACGGGTCGTTCCGGATTGCCGCGCTGCAGGCCTCGGTCGCGGCGGTGGAAGCGGCACAGGCGCTCAACCGTCTCACCGGCGCCGTACATGCGGCCGCGTGGATCGATCAAGCCGGCGCGGTGCAGACCATTCGCGAGGATGTCGGTCGACACAACGCGCTCGACAAATTGATCGGTGCGCTCGTGAAGGCGAAGGTCGATCCTTCGAGCGGGTTCGTTTTCGTGACGAGCCGGGCCAGCTACGAGATGGTCCACAAGGCCGCCATTTTCGGCGCGCCGATGCTGGTGGCGGTCTCCGCACCCACAGCCCTCGCTGTCGAGATGGCGCAGGCTGCCAATCTCACGCTCGTCGGGTTCGCACGTCCCGGCCGGCATTCCGTGTATTCGTGCGCCCATCGCCTCATCGAATAGGACGACAACGCCCCATGGAGATCGAACGCCTCGTCCACATGGCGAACGACATTGCCCGCTTCTTCCAGGCGGAACCCGATCACGCCGAAGCAGTGAGCGGCATCGCGACGCACATCACCAGGTTCTGGGACCCGCGCATGCGGCGCGAGATCATCGCGCACGTGGAGACGGGGAAGGGCGAGGGATTGACCGACCTCGCCCTCGAAGCAGTGAGACAGTTGGAGTTACCTGCGGCGCAGGTTTGATTGCCTTCGGTTGGGGTTCGAAGAAGGGCCCCAACCGGAATCCACGCTTTCGCGGGCATGGCCCGCTCCTACAGGTCGTGCGTCCGCGTCACGCCATGGAAGCGAAGGTCTTGCAGGAGGGGCCCATGGCCCCGAAAGTGGTGGATGCCGTGGAAGCGCGTCAACCGACCGCTCCCTCGCTCAATCCTCCCGTCGCAGATGCGGGAACAGGATCACGTCGCGAATGCTCGGGCTGTCCGTGAGCAGCATCACCAGGCGGTCGATGCCGATGCCTTCGCCCGCCGTCGGCGGCAGGCCGTACTCCAGCGCGCGCAGGTAGTCGGCGTCGAAGTACATCGCTTCCTCGTCTCCCGCCTCCTTGGCCTTCGCCTGCTCGGCGAACCGTGCGGCCTGGTCTTCGGGGTCGTTCAGCTCGGAGAAGCCGTTGGCGATCTCGCGACCCGTGATGAACAGCTCGAAGCGATCCGTGATGCTCGGATCGGCGTCGTTGGCGCGGGCGAGCGGTGAGACGTCGGTCGGGTGCGCCACGATGAAGGTCGGCTGGATCAGCTTGTCCTCCGTCGTCTTCTCGAAGAGTTTCAGCTGGAGCAGGCCCACGCCGTCGGTGGGGAACACCTCGACCTGGAATGCGTCCAGCGCGCGACGCAGATACTCGGGCTTCGCGAGATCGTCGAGGGTGTGCTGCGGGTGGTACTGATGGATCGCCTCGGCCATCGTGAGCCGGTCGAAGGGCTTCCCGAGATCGATCTGCGCGCCCTGATAGGTGACCAAGGTCGTGCCGAGCACGCGCTGGGCGACGGTGCGCAGCAGATCTTCCGTGAGGTCCATGAGGTACCGGTAGTCCTGGTAGGCCTCGTAGAACTCGAGCATCGTGAATTCGGGGTTGTGACGCGTCGAGATCCCTTCGTTCCGGAAGTTGCGGTTGATCTCGAACACCTTCTCGAAGCCGCCCACCACGAGGCGTTTCAGGTACAGCTCCGGCGCGATGCGCAGGTACAGCTCCATATCGAGCGCGTTGTGGTGCGTGACGAACGGACGCGCCGCCGCACCGCCCGGGATGGGGTGCATCATCGGCGTCTCGACTTCCAGATAGCCGCGGCCCACGTAGAACTCGCGGATGGCCTGCACGATCTGCGAGCGCTTCACGAACACGGCGCGCGAGTCAGGATTCGTGATGAGGTCCACGTAGCGCTGGCGGTACTTCTGTTCCTGGTCTGTGAGGCCGTGGAACTTCTCGGGCAGCGGCCGCAGCGACTTCGACAGTATCCGAAGGCCGGTCACCTTCACCGTGAGTTCGCCGGTGCGGGTGCGGAAGAGGGTTCCCTCGGCACCGAGGATGTCGCCGAGATCCCAGTGTTTGAAGGCGTCGTGCAATTCCACGCCGGTGACATCGTTCGTGACGTAGATCTGGATGCGGCCCGACATGTCCTGCAGCGTCGCGAAGCTCGCCTTGCCCATCACCCGTTTCAGCATCATCCGGCCTGCGAGGCACACGGACACGGGATTCGCCTCGAGGTCTTCGTTCGTGCGGCCTTCGCCGGTGCGATGCAGGTCCGCCGCGAGATCCGCGCGCCGGAAATCGTTGGGGAACGCAGGGCCATGCGCACGCAGCGCGTTCAGCTTTGCGCGGCGCTCGGCGATGATCTGGTTCGTGTCGACAGGTTGGGGCGTGGGCGCGTCGGTCATGGTCTTTGGACTAGGGTCTAGGGACTGGGGTCTAGGGGCTGGGAGAGGGCGGGGCGCTGCGGGCGCCCCAGAATTCGCGCACCGCGAGCGGCGCGCTCAGACGCCCTGTTTGAGGCTCGCGGAGATGAAGTCGTCCAGATCGCCGTCCAGCACGGCCTGGGTGTTGCCCACTTCCACGTTGGTCCGCAGGTCCTTGATGCGCGACTGGTCGAGCACGTACGAGCGGATCTGATGACCCCAGCCGATGTCGGTCTTGGAATCCTCCAGGGCCTGCTTCTCCTCGTTGCGCTTGCGCATCTCGAGCTCGAACAGGCGGGCCTTCAGCATGAGCATGGCCTCGGCGCGGTTGCGGTGCTGCGAGCGGTCGGCCTGACACTGGACGACGATGCCCGTGGGCTCGTGCGTGATCCGGATGGCGGAGTCGGTCTTGTTGATGTGCTGACCGCCGGCACCGCTCGCGCGGAAGGTGTCGACGCGGAGGTCCGCCGGATTGATCTCGACCTCGATGGAGTCGTCCACCTCGGGATACACGAAAACGCTGGCGAACGAGGTGTGCCGGCGCGCGTTCGAGTCGAACGGGGATTTCCGCACCAGGCGATGCACGCCGGTCTCGGTGCGCAGCGTCCCAAAGGCGTACTCCCCGCTCACCTTGAGCGTCGCGCTCTTGATGCCGGCGACGTCGCCTTCCGATTCCTCCAGCAGCTCGACGCTGAAGCCCTTGCGCTCGCAGAACTTCAGGTACATGCGTTCGAGCATCGACGCCCAGTCCTGCGCCTCGGTGCCGCCGGCGCCCGTCTGGATGTCGAGGAAGCAGTTGTTCGGGTCCATCGGGTTCGAGAACATGCGGCGGAATTCGAGGGCCGCCACCAGCTTCTCGGTCGCGGCCGCATCGGATTCGACCGCCTCGAGTGTCTCGTCGTCTGCGTCGGACTTCGCGAGGTCGAACAACTCGCGACTGTCCGTAAGCTGCGTCTCGATGCTCTCGATCGAGACGACGACGTCCTCCAGGGCCTTGCGTTCCTTGCCCAGCTCCAGCGCCCGCTTCTGGTCGTTCCAGACACCGGGGTCCTCCGACAGCCGCACTACCTCTTCGAGCCGACCCTTCTTGGCATCGAAGTCAAAGATACCTCCGGAGTTCGGCGGTGCGCTGGCCCAGGTCTTCGATCCTGAGGGAGATGGCGTTCTGGCGTTCGGCGTCCATGCGTGCGTGTTCCGGCGAGGTGGCAAAGGGGCCGAATTCTACCCGCTCGATCCTCTCGGGGCACGGCCGATGTGCGGTGCGGTCTTCATTCCGGTGCCTGCCAGTGCTCCACCATGAGTTGCAGCGTGCGGGCGCCGTTCCATTCGTTGGCCTCGATCCGATACGCCGCCCGGATGTGCGAGGGCAGGGGGCCCACCTCCCCGAATCGCATCGCCGCGAGTTCGCTGCCGCCACCACTGCGGCGGAGTCTGAGCTTGAGATGCCTGCCACCGACGATGCGCTGGTCGCGGACTTCGAACTCGTCCTCGAAGAGCGGTGGCGGGAAGCCCTGACCCCAGACCTGGCCGGCGAGGAGATCGGCGACTTCGAGGCGCAGGTCGGCGTCGTCCAGCCTGCCGTCGGTGTCGACGGTGCGGGCGAGATCGGCGGGCGTGACGAGCCCGGCCACCACGGATTCGAAGGCGTCGCGGAATCGCCCGACGTCCTCCCGTCGCAGGCTCACCCCGGCGGCCGCGGCGTGGCCGCCGAACCGGATGAGCAGGCCGGGATGGCGACGGTCCACGAGGTCCAGCGCATCGCGCAGGTGGAGCGCCGGTATAGATCGGCCCGACCCCTTCAATGCGCCGTCCGGGCCTTCCGCCAGGCAGATCGTCGGTCGGTGGAACCGCTCCCGCAGGCGCGAGGCGAGCAGCCCGATGACGCCCTGGTGCCAATCCGGGTCGTGCATCACGATGCTGCATCCGGCGCCAGGGTCCGCACCTTCCAGGCTCGCGAGGGCGGACGCCTGCATCCCGGCTTCGATCTCGCGGCGTTCGCGGTTCAGGGCGTCCAGACTGGCAGCGAGCCGCGCAGCCTCGCCGGGATCATCCGCGACGAGGCAGGCGATGCCCTGCGCCATGTCCTCCAGTCGGCCCGCGGCGTTGAGGCGGGGGCCGGCGACGAACCCGAGGTCGTACGGCGAAGCCCGGGTCGGATCGCGCCCCGCTGCCTTCAGCAGGGCGAGGATGCCCGGCCGGGCGGTGCCGGCGCGGATGCGCTTCAAGCCCTGCGCCACGAGCACGCGATTGTTGCGATCGAGCTTGACGACGTCGGCGACCGTGCCGAGCGCGACGAGGTCGAGCAGTTCGGCGAGGTTCGGTTCGGCGCGCGAGGCGAAGGCGCCGCGCTTCCGCAGTTCGGCGCGCAGCGCGAGCATCACGTAGAACATGACGCCCACGCCCGCGAGGCTCTTGCTCGGAAACGGGCAGTTCGGCTGGTTGGGATTCACGATCACTTCGGCCGCCGGCAGGGTGCTGCCCGGCAGATGGTGGTCCGTGACCAGCACCGGGATACCCAGCCGCCGTGCCTCGTCGATGCCGTCGTGACTGGCGATCCCGTTGTCGACGGTGATGATCGCGTCGGGGCGCCGTTCCGCTGCCACGCGGACGATCTCCGGGGTCAGGCCGTAACCGTATTCGAAACGGTTGGGCACCAGCGTCTCGACCTTCGCCCCGAACCGCGACAGGGCCAGCCAGCCGACGGCCGACGCCGTCGCGCCGTCGGCGTCGTAGTCCCCCACGATGAGGAGCCGGCGGCCGTCGCGGATGGCGTCGGCCAGCACGACCGCCATGGCATCGGCGTTCAGGAGCAACGATGGGGCGTGGAGTGCGCCGAGCGCGGTGTCGAGTTCGTCAGGGGAGGCGATCCCGCGGCCGGCTGCGAGGCGGGCCATTACCGGGTGCATGCCGCCGGCGACGAGATCGGCGAGGGCGGCGTCGGGCACTGGCCGTACGTGGAAGAGGGCGCTCATGCGGCGCGGGCGCGATGACGGTGCGCGAGACCGGGCTCAAGGTGATTCATGCCGCGACGATATCACCCATGCCCCGCAACACCGCCAGCATCGCGGGAGCCCCCCGGCAGATCCATTTCGGAATGCCCGTGCGAAGCCCGGAGGTCCACCTTGTCCAGACAACGAACCAGCATCGCCACCCAGGTGGCGGTCATCGCGTGTGCCGTGTTTTTCGTCGGCATCACCGCGTTCTCATTCCTGTCGTACTACCGCGCCGCGGGGAGCTTCGACCGGGTCTGGCGCGAGGATCTCCAGGCGCGGGTCGTTCTCCTCACCGGTCAGCTCGCGATCATGGACGCCACCGCCAGGAGCGGCGCGGACCGCCTGTCGGGCGTCTTCAGCGGCATGCTGCCCGGGCCGATCCGGGTCGACGAGAGCCGCCCGGTCCAGATCGGCGACAGATCGGTGCCGTCGGTGTACGCCGGCGGACAGATTCTGAATCTCGATTTCAGTGTGGTCGACAGTTTCAGCCGACTGACCAACGGCGCTGCCACCATCTTCGTGCGGACGGGTGACGATTTCATGCGGGTCACCACCTCCCTTCGCAAGGAGGACGGGTCCCGCGCGATGGGCACGATGCTCGGGAAGGCGCACCCCGCCTACGAGCCGCTCATGAAGGGGCAACCGTACCTCGGCCGCGCGGATCTCTTCGGGCATGTGTACATGAGTCGTTACTCTCCCGTCGTCGATTCGCGCGGGGTCACGGTGGCCATCCTCTACGTCGGCTTCGACATCACCGAAACCGTGGCGCAGCTGGTCAAGCAGATCGACGAGACCCGCATCGGCGAGGGCGGGCTCTTCTTCGTCATCGACGACTCGCAGGGCGAGGGTCGCGGCAAGCTGATCGTCCATCGGGACGACAAGGGACGCAATGTTCTTCAGGACGGTGCCGGCCTGGAGGGATACCGGGCTGCGCTCGATGCCGGCGAGGGAACCGTCGTGGCCGGCGACCGGATGTACGTCGTGACGCGGTTCGCGCCCTGGCAGCGGGTCGTGGGGGCGAGCATCTCCGTCGACGAACTGCGCGCCGAGGCGGTTGCGCTTCGCAACGTGCTGTTGCTGCTCGGCGTCGCGGTGCTCGTGGTGGGATGCATCGCAACCTACATGGTGCTCCGTCGCAAGCTGAGTCCGCTGGAACGTCTCGCCGCCGACGCCGGACGCCTCGGTAGCGGCGACCTCACCGTGCGCGTCCCGGTGACCAGTCGTGACGAGGTGGGCGAACTCGCCGCGGCTTTCAACGGCATGGCGGACCAGATCGCCGGGATCATCGCCCGCCTGAAACAGGCCACGGGCAGCGTCAAGGAGGCCGTCCGCGCGGTGCAGGACGAGTCGGCGCAGGTGCGTCACGGATCCCAGGAACAGAGCGATGCGGCGTCGCGCGTCGCCGCAGCCCTGGAGGAGGTCACCGTGAGCCTCGACTGCGTCGCTGCCAATGCGCGCGATTCGCAGGGGCTGTCCAAGCGTACGGATGATCTGTCCGCCCACGGTGAAGCGGTCGCGGCGCGCGCGGCCGAGGAGACCATGGCCATTGCCACAGCCGTGCGCGACACCGCCCAGTCCATCGGGATGCTGAGTCGCCGTTCGGAAGAGATCAGCCAGGTGGTGAAGGTCATCAAGGACATCGCCGACCAGACCAACCTGCTGGCGCTCAACGCGGCGATCGAGGCGGCGCGGGCCGGCGAGCAGGGGCGCGGCTTCGCCGTCGTCGCCGACGAGGTGCGCAAGCTGGCCGAACGCACCAGCCAGGCGACGCTGGAGATCGCCGAAATGATCAACGCGATCCAGAAGGAGACCGACGGCGCCGTCACCGGCATGCGCTCCGGCTCCGAGCGGGTCGAGGAAGGCGTGCGCCTGGTGCGTGAGGCAGTGAACGCTCTGTCGGAGATCCGCGGCGCGGCGGGCGAATCGCTCGACAAGGCCGGCGAGATCTCGCGCGCGATGGACGAGCAGAGCGCAGCCGGCATCGAGATCTCGCGGAACGTGGAACGCATTGCGACCATGGCGGACGAGAACAACGCGGCCGCCGAGCGCAACAACGCAACGGTCGCCAGGCTCGAGGCCCTCGCTGCCGAGCTGTCGGCCCTCACCGAAGGGTTGCGCGTCGCCGACGGCGGACGGTAGCGACCACCGGGCTACGCCGCTGACGCCTGCAGTCGCTGCCGGCGTCGCCAGAAGCGGCGCAGGGCCCCCCGGGTGACGGTCACGGTGAAACCGTCGCGCCCGGCCGGGACGATGATCTCCAGTCTGTCGATCTGCGCCGCCCGCAGGGCTTGCTCTGCCGGAGCCAGGAAGTCCCGATCCAGGCGGCCAAGGGCCGTCTGCCACGCGGCGACGTCGCCATGGGCCGCATCGTCTATCCCGTCGTCGATCCAGCAGAGCACGGCGCCGGACCGCGCCGCCGCCAGGCAGGCGGAGGGATCCGTCGGCGCCGGTCCGGTCGACGCGCCGCTCGCCTTCGCGAGTCCGCGTGCTTCCAGGGAATCGGCGTGCACTGCCGTGAAGGGCCGCATCGGTGGTGGCGCAGCCACACCCCCACCCCAGAACCAGACGCTGTTGATGGCCAGCCGGCCGCGTGCCTCGCGTGCTTCGTTGATGGGGAGCGGGTGGAGGACCATCTGCGCCTCGTTGAAGCGCTGCGTCCAGAGGCGGGCGCCCTCGCCGGTCGGCAGCAGGGCATCGACGCTGCGGCCGTGGGCCAGCGATGGCGGGGCGGTCTGTGCGGGCAGAGCGTCGGCTCCCGTGGCGACCCACCGGTCCGGTGTCAGCTGCCGGAAGCGCATGTTGTCCTCGGCGAAGAACCGGTCGAGCGCAGCGACACAGGCCGTCGCTTCGTCCGTCGTGATTCCGAGGTGCCGGCCACCGGTGAGGAAAAGCTCCGCCCCCTGCGGGCGCAGGTGGACGGGGTCCACTGCCGTCCAGCAGGCATTGCCCGGATCGATACCGGCGCCCAACACGGCGAGCGCCGCGAACGGTGGTGCGGCGCTGTAGCCATGCCGCTCCGCGAGCCATGCTTCCGGGGACGTTGCGTCGAGCGATCGGCGCTCGCCCCGGCCGAGCAGCCGTTCCAGGATGGGGACGGACAGCCCCTCGTACACGCGCGGATCGCGGGCGTCGGGCCAGCGCAGGGCCGGCAGGAGGAGGTGCACTGCGCGGTCGGTCATGGCCGGCATGCTCCGCTGCGACCATGCATCCACGTGGTCACGGCACATGACGCCGGCACCGGCTGTCTGCCAGAATAGGGATCCACTGCTGGTCTGAGGCGCACTTGCTTCCTTTCGAGTATTTCGTCGGTCTGCGCTACACGCGGGCGAAACGGCGCAATCACTTCATCTCCTTCATTTCCATGACCTCCATGGCGGGCATTGCCCTGGGGGTCGCCGCGCTCATCGTGGTCCTGTCCGTGATGAACGGATTCCAGAAGGAACTCCGCGCCCGCATCCTCGGGGTCGCCTCGCACGTGCAGCTCTCGGCTTTCGAGGGCGGGCTCGCGGGCTGGGCCACCGTCGCGGATATCGCGAAAGCGAATCCCGAGGTGATGGCTGCCGCCCCGTACATCCACGCGCAGGGCCTGCTGTCGTTCCAGCAGACGGTGCAGGGTTCGATCATTCGCGGGGTGGTCCCGCAGATGGAGGACCAGGTCGCCGACATCGGCCGCAGCATGAAGCAGGGCAGTCTCGACGCGCTGAAGCCGGGCGAATTCGGAATCGTGCTGGGCAAAGAGCTGGCGCGCAACCTCGGCGTACGCATGGACGAGAAGGTGACAGTCATCGCGCCCCAGGGGCAGGTCACGGCCGCGGGCGTGCTGCCGCGGGTGAAGCAGTTCCGGGTGGTGGGCATCTTCGAGGTCGGGATGTACGAGTACGACTCCGGTCTGGCACTGCTGCATCTCGCCGATGCACAGCGCCTCTACCGCCTGGAGGACAAGGTCACCGGTGTGCGGCTCAAGTTGAAGGATCTCTACGCGGCGCCGCGCGTGGGCCGCGAACTTTCGTCGACGCTGCCCGCCGACGTCTTCGTGACGGACTGGACCCGCAGCCACGCGAACTTCTTCCGTGCCGTGCAGATCGAGAAGCGGGTGATGTTCATCATCCTCACGCTGATCGTCGCCGTGGCCGCGTTCAACATCGTGTCGACGCTCGTCATGGCCGTCACCGACAAGCAGGCGGACATCGCGATCCTGCGCACGCTCGGCGCGTCGCCCGGTTCCATCATGAAGATCTTCATCGTGCAGGGCGCTCTGATCGGCTGCATCGGTACGATCGTCGGGACGGTGGCCGGCGTGCTGCTCGCCCTCAACATCGATGTCGTGGTGCCCTTCATCGAGCGCACCTTCAGCGTCCAGTTCCTTGCGAAGGACGTCTACTACATCAGCGATCTGCCGTCCGACCTGCAATGGGACGACGTCTTCGTGATCGCCGGTGTGTCCTTCGGACTGTCGCTGCTCGCGACGCTCTATCCCAGCTACCGTGCGTCGCGGCTCGAGCCAGCCGCCGCGCTGCGCTACGAGTGACGCCATGAGCACGCCCGTCATCCGCTGCCGCTCGCTCGGCCGCACCTATGCCGAAGGCCTGGCGCCCGTGGAAGTCCTGCGGTCCGTGGATCTCGAGATCGGCGTCGGCGAACGCGTGGCGATCGTCGGGGCCTCGGGCTCGGGCAAGAGCACGCTGCTACACCTGCTGGGCGGGCTCGATGCTCCGACCGTCGGGACCGTCGAACTGATGGGGCAGAAGATCGAAGGCCTCTCGGCGCGCGTGCTCGGCGAACTGCGTAACCGGCACCTCGGGTTCGTCTACCAGTTCCATCATCTGCTACCCGAGTTCTCCGCGCTGGAGAACGTCGCCATGCCGCTCATCATCCGTCGCATGCCGGAACGCGAAGCCTTCGGGGCGGCGCGGGCGATGCTGGAGCGGGTCGGTCTCGGAGCGCGTCTCGCCCACCTGCCGGGGGAACTCTCCGGCGGCGAACGCCAGCGGGCCGCCCTCGGGCGGGCGCTGGTGAGCCAGCCCGACTGTCTTCTCGCGGACGAACCCACGGGCAACCTGGATCGCCGCAACGCCGAGGGCGTGCTCGAGCTGATGCTCGAACTCAACCGCGATCTGAAGACCAGCCTCGTCATCGTCACCCACGACCCCGATATCGCCGCGCGCATGGATCGCACGCTGCGCATCACCGACGGCGTCCTGACCGGCTGAGCCGCCGTCCCTATCGCGGGCGGTGATCCCAACCGGCCCGCGCCGCGTCCCCGTGGTCGTGGGCCCTAGGTCAGGCACCCGCCCATGCTGCAAGCCTGTGCATTCGTCGCCGGTGCGTGGTGGCTGCAGCAGCAGGCGACGCTTCCGCCGCTGTCCGCGGCCTTCCTGATCCTCGCTCCCGTCCTTGCCGCCGTGCATTGGCGCGGCACCCGACCGGCGCCCCTGCGTCTCATCGCGGATGTTGCCAAGCTCGCGGCATGGGGGCTCACCGGGTTCTTCCTCGCGGCGACGGTGGCGGCTGTGAAGCTGTCGGACGGCCTGCCTTCCGCCGACGAAGGGCGCGACCTCCGCGTGGCAGGCGTCGTGGAAGGGTTGCCTGTTCCGGGCGAGCATGGCTGGCGGTTCGCATTCCGGGTGGAGCGCTTGCTGACTCCGGATGCCCACGTGCCGGGGCGGCTGCTTCTCGGGTGGTACCGCCCCCGCGACGCCCGTGAGACCGGGCCGTCGCCCGTCGCGCCAGGCGAGCGCGTGGTGATGACCGTCCGGCTCAAGCGACCCCACGGGGCGCGCAATCCGCATGGCTTCGACAGCGAGGGCTGGTTGTTCGAGCAGGGGATCCGTGCAACCGGGTACGTGAACGACCGCACCCCGGTCGTACGCGAGGGCTTCGCCAGCGGGTCGCCCGGCGCGTGGATCGACCGGACACGCGGCGCGCTCCGGGCCCGGATCCTCGCCGCGCTCGCCGACGCGCCCTACGCGGGCGTCATCGTCGCGCTTGCCGTGGGCGAGCAGCGCGCCATCCCCGTAAGCCAGTGGGACCTCTTCACGCTGACAGGCGTGAATCACCTGATGAGCATCTCGGGTCTGCACATCACGATGCTCGCGGCGCTCGTGCACGGGGTGGTCCTGCGGATCTGGCGCCGCCTGCCGGCGATGGCAGTGCAGCATCCCGCCGACGATGTCGCGCGCGTCGCGGGCTTCGCCACGGCGCTGGTCTACGTGCTTCTCTCCGGTTTCGCGGTGCCTGCCCAGCGCACGCTATGGATGCTGGCGGTCGTCACGCTGGCCGGATGGCTGCGGGTCTTCACCGACGGAGCACAGGTGCTGGCGGTGGCCCTCGTGCTGGTGGTCGTACTCGATCCGATGGCCGTGATCTCGCCGGGCTTCTGGTTGTCGTTCGGTGCGGTCGCGCTGCTGATGGCCTTCACTGGCCAGACGGGTGGCCGCTGGGCATGGATCACTGCCTGGACGCGCACGCAGTGGATCCTGTTCGCAGGTCTTGCCCCCGCCATGCTCGTCCTGTTCCAGCAGGTCTCCCTCGTGGCGCCCGTCGCCAACGCCTTCGCGATTCCGCTGGTCGGGTTGGTGGTCGTGCCGCTCGCGTTGGCGGGCATGCTGCTGCCGATGGATTGGCCGCTCCATCTCGCCCACACGGTCATGGCCTGGACGGTGGATGGATTGGCGCTCGTGGGTCAGATCCCGGGCGCACGGTGGACGCAGGCGGCGCCGCCGACATGGACGGTGATGCTGGCGCTCGCCGGTGCCGCCTGGATGCTGCTGCCCCGTGGTCTGCCGTCCCGCTGGCTCGGCCTGCTCGCTTTCCTGCCGCTGCTGCTTCCACCGGTCTGGATGCCGGCGCCCGGCACGGCACGGATCACCGTACTCGACGTCGGGCAGGGGCTTGCCGTGGTCGTCCGTACGGCGACCGGGACGCTGCTCTTCGACACCGGCCCTGCCTGGTCGGGCGACGCGGACAGCGGGTCGAGGACCATCATCCCTTTCCTGCGTGGCAGCGGCGTGCGGTCCATCGACGTCATGGTCGTCAGTCACGACGATCGCGACCACACGGGTGGCGCCGCCTCCGTGCTGTCACGGGTACCCGTCGGTGCGGTCCTGACATCGCTCGTGCAACCGCACGCTGCACTTTCCGGCGCGAAGCGGGTCGGACCGTGCTTGGCGGGGCAGCGCTGGGTCTGGAGCGGAGTGACCTTCGAGATGCTCCATCCCGCCCGGCAGCCGTCGGCGCGGTCGATGCGCGACAATGCGAGGAGTTGCGTGCTGCGGGTGAGTGCGGGCGGACGCGCGGTGCTGATTCCGGCGGATGTGGAGGCCGATTCCGAACGTGCGCTGCTGGCCGGTGGCGCCGATCTCTCCGCAGACGTGCTCGTCGCGCCCCATCACGGCAGCCGGACGTCGTCCACGGCAGCGTTCGTCGCCGCTGTGCGCCCGGCCTACGTCGTCGTGACGGCGGGTTATCGGAATCGATTCGGCCATCCCCATCCGGACGTCTCGGCCCGATACGCCGCGGCGGGAACGACGCTGATGCCGACGTTTCGCGATGGCGCGGTATCGTTCTCCCTGGACGGCGAGCCGGTCCGGATGGAGCCGTGGCACCCGCGGCACGCGCGCTATTGGCATCGACGATGAAGCCCTTCCGGATTCGGGGCGAACGACAGGGAGTCTCATGATCGTGCAGTCACAGCCCGCGGCAACCGATGCCGCTGGCGCCCTCTCCGCCTGGCGCACTGCCGGCGCCCGGATCGATGTCGCGGACGAGGCTCGCCTGTCCGATGCCCTTGCCGTCGTGGCCGGCGCCGCGGAACACCGCTCCCGCATCGCGCTCGATGCAGCGGGCATTCTCGCCGAGCTTCGACTGGATGCGGAGGCAATCGTGGCGGCGCTGCTGCTCGGCGGGGACGTCGACCTCGGCGAACGCGATCTGGTCTCCGAACGTTGGGGGCAAGGCGTCGCCGCGCTCATGGACGGCGCCCGCCGCATGCGCGAGACACAGGCCCTCCTGCCGGAGGCCGCGAACGCGCGACGCGCGCCCGATCACGCCCACCAGCTCGAGCAGTTGCGGAAGATGCTGCTCGCGATGGCCCAGGATGCACGGGTCGTGCTGCTCCGCCTTGCGGAACACCTTGGCTGGATGCGCTGGATCGTTCGAGCGGGAAGCGACGCCGAACGCGAAAGCGCCGCCCACGAGACCTTCGAACTCCTCGCGCCGCTGGCCAACCGTCTGGGCGTCTGGCAGGTGAAGTGGGAGTTGGAGGACCTCGCGTTCCGCTGCCGCGATCCCGAGACCTACCGGCAGATCGCCCGCGACCTCGACGAGAAGCGCGCCGACCGCGAGACCTTCATCGCCGCGGTCACGACGCGTCTGCGCGACGAACTGGCGGCCGCCGGATTGAAGGGCGAGGTCACGGGCCGCCCTAAGCACATCTACAGCATCTGGAAGAAGATGCAGCGCAAGGATCTCGGGCTCGCCGACGTCTTCGACGTGCGCGCGGTGCGCGTGCTGGTCGACGACGTGAAGGACTGTTACGCCGCGCTCGGGATCGTGCACAACCTTTGGACGCCATTCCCGCGGGAGTTCGACGACTACATCGCGAAGCCGAAGGCCAACAGCTACCGCTCGCTGCACACGGCGGTGATCGGCCCCGGCGACAAGGTGCTGGAAGTGCAGATCCGCACCCACGAGATGCACCAGGCGAACGAGCTGGGCATCGCGGCGCACTGGCGCTACAAGGAGGGTGGGCGCCGGGATCTCGGATTCGAGGAGCGCATCGCCTGGTTGCGGCAGGTCCTCGACTGGCGGTTGGGCGATGCCGATTCCGGCGAGCTTGCCGAGTCGTTCCGCACCGAGCTGTTCCAGGACACCGTTTACGTGCTCACGCCGCAGGGTCGGGTGATCGACATGCCGCGCGGGGCCACGCCCGTCGACTTCGCGTATCACGTCCATTCCGACCTCGGCCATCGCTGTCGCGGCGCGAAGGTGAACGGCGCCATCGTCCCGCTGAACCAGCCGCTCGCGACCGGGCAGCGGGTCGAGATCATTGCGGCGAAGGAGGGCGGCCCGAGCCGTGACTGGCTGAACAGCGCGCTGGGCTACCTTCGGAGCCAGCGAGCGCGCGCGAAGGTCCGCCAGTGGTTCAACAGCCAGAATCTCGAACAGGCGACAGCCCAGGGCCGCACGGTGCTCGAAAAGGAGGCGCAGCGGCTCGGGGTGGCGCTGCCACCGCTGGAAGCGCTCGCGGGGGCGCTCGGCCACGGCAAGGTGGACGACATGCTGGCTGCGGTCGGGCGCGGCGATGTCGGGACGCGGACGCTCCATACCGCGCTTCGCGGCGCGCCCGCACCCGATCCGGTGCGCCGGGATCCCGTGCGGGATGCCGACGCGCCGCCCGCCACGGGACGCACCGGCGGCGTGCTCGTGGTCGGGGTCGACCGACTGCTGACCCAGCTGTCGCGATGCTGCAAGCCGGCGCCTCCTGATCCGATCATCGGATTCGTGACACGTGGCCGCGGAGTCTCCATCCATCGGGCCACCTGCCCGAATGTCCGCCAGCTCCCGGTGGATCGACAGGTCGACGTCCAATGGGGGGCGGATCGCCCGGATGCCCGCTTCACGGTGGACATCGAACTCCAGGGCGGCACCGAGGACACCCTCCTTCGCGACGCCGCCGACATCCTCTCTCGCGAGAAGGTGGCCGTGCGGGCTGCCCGGACAGTGACCCATGGTTTGCGACAGCGACTCCGGATAACAGTCGACGTCGCGGGTGGCGAACAGCTCGCGCGGGTCATGACCGTCCTGCGCGATGTGCCCGGTGTCGGGGAGGTTCGTCGCTGCTGACAGCGGTCGGCTGTGGGAAGAAGCTCCATAAAGTTCAGGAGGGTGGTTCCGTTAAGACCCCCTGAACGTAGTGGCAGTGCGACCTTCGGGCGGGCACGGTCCTTCGTTCCAATGACTCACGAGGAACCATGACCGCACAACCCAAGGACCAGCCGCTCGCGACCAGCACCCCCTGGATCGTCGCGTTCGTCGCGCTCGCCTTCCTGGCACTTGCCTGGCCGGTGTCCGCATTCGGCGTCGGCGCCGGCATCGTATTCGCCGGGTTGGGTACCGCGGCGCCGTTGGCGTGGCTCGCGTTCCACTACCACGGCATCGCGAGGCGAGAATCCGCTGCGCGCCTGCAGCGCGCGGAGCCGGCGGCCGCTTCCGAGGCTGTGCTTGCACTCGATGCCGTCGCCGGGGGCATGGTCCTCGCCGACGGTGCCGACGACGAACTGCGCCGGATCGACGGGCTCATCTCCGATGCGGCGCCGACGCTGATCGAGGCTTTCAACGCGATCTCCACCGACGTGCGCCGGCAGCAGGCCATCTTCGACACCATCGTCACCGGTGAAGGCTCCGACCTTTTCGTCACCTTCGTCGCGGGGACTTCCCGCACGTTGCAGGACTACGTCGAGAAGATCATCGAGGGCAGCAAGAACGCGATGCAGCTCGTCGAGCAGATGGAGCGCATCTCGGAACAGGTCACGCACGTCAGCAGCATCCTCGGCGAGATCGACGCCATCTCCAAGCAGACCAACCTCCTGGCGCTCAACGCCGCCATCGAGGCTGCCCGCGCCGGCGAGACCGGCCGGGGGTTCGCGGTCGTCGCCGACGAAGTACGAAACCTCTCGAATCGCACGACGAACTTCAGCAGCCAGATCCGGACGCGCATGCACACCGTCGCAGCCGACATCCGCGAGGCGGACACCCTGATCAACTCGATGGCCTCGCAGGACATGGTGACGGCCCTGTCGGCGAAAACCAATGTGGAAGATGCGCTCGTCGAACTGTCGCGCTCCAACGACGTGATGTCGAAAGCTGCACTCGAGGTCGGAAAGATCGCGCTTGCCGTGGAAGCGCGCGCCAATGCCGCGGTGACCAACTTGCAGTTCCAAGACCTGGCGGGGCAGCTGGTGACGCATGCCAGGCGCCGGGCGAATGCACTGAAAGCGGTGCTGGAAGGCGCTGGGACGATGGCGACTTGTCTGCGGGACGGGCGGGATGCCGGTCGCATCGAGGGGCATGTGCAGGAACTGGAACGACTCGTCGCAGACGCGCGCGAAGTCATCGATCGAACGCCGGTACGCCAGCAGGCCATGGCCGTCGGCGATGTGGAACTGTTTTGAATCGATTCTTGGAGAACTGAGACATGTCGAAGACGATCCTGGCGGTGGACGATTCACCGTCCATCCGGAACATGGTGGCCTTCACGCTGAAGAGCGCGGGCTACGAAGTGGTCGAGGCAGTGGACGGACAGGATGGGCTGGACAAGGCCAAGTCCCGCCGCGTGAACCTGATCCTGACCGACCAGAACATGCCGAAGATGGACGGTCTCACGCTCGTGAAGAACCTGCGCGGCCTGGCCGAGTACAAGACGGCACCCATCCTCATCCTCACCACCGAGTCGTCGGACGAAATGAAGGCCAAGGGCAAGGCGGCGGGCGCCACCGGCTGGCTCGTGAAGCCCTTCGATCCGCCCAAGCTGCTCGAGGTCGTGAAGAAGGTCATCGGCTGAACCGGAACATCCAAGAAAAATCAGACGGGAGCGTGCGATGAGCTTCGACATGGCGCAGTTCACCCAGGTGTTCTTCGACGAGACGCAGGAGCATCTCGCGACCATCGAGAAGGTGCTGCTGGCGCTCGATGTGGCGGCCCCCGATCCGGAGGATCTCAACGCGATCTTCCGGGCCGCCCATTCGATCAAGGGTGGAGCCGGGACCTTCGGGTTCAACGACATGGCGGACTTCACCCATGTGATGGAGACGCTGCTCGACCGCCTGCGCAAGGGCGAGCTTGGTATCACGTCGGGCATGATCGACGCGCTGCTCGACGCGAAGGACGTCATCGGACGCCTGCTCGCAGCGCATCAGTCCGGCACGCCTGCGGACGACAGCATCGAGACGGATGTCCGAGCACGCCTGACGGAGTTCGCGTGCATGGACGAGGGCACCAAGGGCGCGTCCGCGCCGATGGCGACACCGGCGGCTGTGGTCGTCACGCCACGAAGCCGCTTCGTCATCAAGCTCGAGGGCGCCGCCGGCGAATCCGGCATGGACAACGTGCTCGAGGAACTCGGCAGCCTGGGATCGCTTCTCGTGGTCCAGCGCCCGGAGTCGGGACGATCCGGCGCCTGGGAGCTTCGGCTCGACACCTCGGCCGAAGCCGCTGAACTGCGCGACATGATCGGTTACGTATTGCCCGCCGACCGGATTGCAGTCGAACGCGTCGGCGACGCACCGGGTCTCCCGACGGAGTCATCGGGCGGCGATGGATTCGGGTTCTTCGATGACGCCGCGGGCGCTCCCGAGGCGGCAAGCGGATTCGGATTCTTCGATGAGGCCCCCGGCGCACCGGCGGTCGATCCCGGCTATGGTCTCTTCGAGCCGGCTGCAACCACCGCGGCTGAAGTGCCAGCCGGCTTCGGGTTCTTCGACGACGCACCAGGGACGCCTTCGGCAGACTCTGGGAGTGCATCGAACGACCCGGCCAGTTTGGTGAGGTCGCCCGGGCGCCGCGAGTCCGACGGCCCTGCCGAAGCGGGGACCCGCGCGGGACGCCGGCAGAACGACAAGACCGTGGCCGCGCCGGCTGCGGGTGCTGCGGCCGACAGCTCGATCCGTGTGAGCGTCGAGAAGGTGGATCAGCTGATCAATCTCGTCGGCGAACTCGTCATCACGCAGTCGATGCTCGCGCAGGCCGTCGGGCGGACCGAAGGCGCGCTGAGCGAGACGCTCATGAATGGCGTCGCACAGCTCGAACGCAACTCGCGCGATCTGCAGGAAGCGGTGATGTCGATCCGCATGATGCCGATCGCGTTCGTCTTCAGCCGCTTCCCGCGTCTCGTGCGTGACCTCGCATCCAAACTCGACAAGCAGGTGGATCTCAAGCTCGTCGGCGAGCAGACCGAACTGGACAAGGGCGTGATCGAGAAGATTGCCGATCCGCTGACGCACCTGCTGCGCAACAGCCTCGATCATGGCCTCGAGACCCGTGAGGAGCGCGAGGCGAGCGGAAAGCCCGCCGTCGGCACCATCGCGCTGCGTGCGTACCACCAGGGCGGCAACATCGTCATCCAGGTGGTGGACGATGGGCGCGGCCTCAACCGCGACAAGATCCTCGCCAAGGCAAAGAGCCGAGGCATGTCCGTCTCGGACGACATGAGCGACGGCGATGTCTTCTCGCTCATCTTCGAACCGGGATTCTCCACGGCCGAGGTGGTCACCGATGTGTCCGGACGGGGCGTGGGCATGGACGTCGTGCGCCGGAACATTCATGCGCTCGGGGGCCGTGTCGAGATCGCCAGTCAGCTCGGCAAGGGCTGCACCGTATCCATCCGCCTGCCTCTCACCCTCGCCATCCTGGACGGCATGTCGGTGGCGGTCGGGCAGGAGCTTTACATCCTTCCGCTCGGATTCATCGTCGAGTCGCTTCAACCGGCGGCGACGGACATCAAGACCATCTCCGGGCAGGGGGTCGTGCTCAAGGTGCGCGGCGACTATCTCCCGGTCATTCGCCTGCACGAGGCCATGGGCGTCCGACCCAGGGTCGAAGCGTTCCATCAGGGAATCATGGTGATCCTCGAGGCTGAGGGGTCCCGCGTCGCGATGTTCGTCGACGAACTGGTCGGTCAGCACCAGGTGGTGATCAAGAGCATCGAGAGCAACTACCGGAAAGTCCCGGGCATTTCCGCGGCGACCATCATGGGTGATGGCCGCGTGGCGATGATCCTGGACGCAGGCCATCTGGTCCGCGCTGCGACCACGCGGCGGGAATACATCGAAGCAGCCTGAGAGCCGATCGGTACCTGCCAGTCGCAGCAACGATCGTGTTGGGCGGGACGCGACGGAGTCGCGTCAGTGCGGGATGCCCAGCACCAAACTGAATCGTCGAAGAAGGGGAAGCGAATGCGAAATCTGTCGATCCGGGCGAGGTTTGCCTTGCTGGCGCTGGTTCTGATCGGAGCCATGTCCGTCATCGGATTCTTCGGTCTCGAGGGGATGGGCGCGACGAATGCAAGCCTCCATACGGTCTATCAGGACCGGGTCGTTCCCCTCAAGCAGTTGAAGCAGGTCGCGGACGCCTATGCGGTCAACATCATCGACGCTGCCAACAAGGCCAACGCCGGGCTGCTGACAGCCGAAGAGGCGCTGAAGGCCGTGCACGAAGCGCGCGACGTGATCAAGGCCCAGTGGACGAGCTACGCGTCCACGACGATGGTTCCCGCGGAAAAGGTCATCGCTGATGAGGTGCAACGCACGTTCGCCGACGTCGACAAGGCGGTCGAGGCGTTCGAGTCCGAGCTCAAGGGAAAGAGCGGTCTCCTGAAGGGGCGCCTGGACGGCTTCGACGGCCCGCTGTACGCCGCGGTGGATCCTATCGGCGGCAAGATCAGCCAGCTCATCGATCTCCAGATCGACACGGCAAAGCAGGACTACGACGCCGCCGAGGCACTCTACGAGCAGCGTCGTATTCTGGTCGTCTCGATCGCAGTGGCGGCCGCGGTCGCTGCGTGCTTCTTCGGATTCATGCTCTATCGGAACATCGTTCCGCCGATGCTGAAGCTGGCGGGGCAGATGCGCGAGATCACCGCCGGCAACACCAACCTGCAGGTCGACTCCGATCGCTCGGACGAACTCGGCGACGTGGTGACGGCCTTCCGGGCGCTGTACTCCAAGGTCAATGCCGACTTCGAGGAAGCGACCCGCAAGGCGACCGAGAACGAGCGGATCAAGCAGGCGCTGGAAGGCACCAGCACGAACGTGATGGTCGCCGATCCCGACGGCAGGATCCTCTTCATGAACCGCGCCGTCACCGAGATGATGCGCCGGAACGAGACCGATCTCCGCCGCGAGCTGCCCGCGTTGACGTCGGTGAACGACATGCTCGGGTCGAGCTTCGATATCTTCCACAAGAACCCGTCGCATCAGCGGAACATGCTTGCCACGCTGCAGGGGACGCACAAGACGCAGATCAAGCTCGGCGGCATGACCTTCGCGCTGGCCGCCAGCCCGATCGTCGACGGGGCCGGTGCGCGCATCGGTACCGTGCTCGAGTGGATGGATCGCACCCAGGAGGTCGTGGCCGAGGAGGAGATCGCGAGCGCAGTGACTGCGGCGGCCGCCGGTGACTTCACCGTTCGAATGTCCCTCGAAGGCAAGCAAGGCTTCCTGCGTTCGATGGTGGAAGGCCTGAACCGCGTGCTCCAGGCGTCCGAGACCGGGTTGAACGAAGTGAGTCGCGTCACGCAGTCCCTCGCCCAGGGGGACCTCACGCAGACGGTCACCGGTGATTTCGAAGGCCAGTTCGCGCAGCTGCAGACGGATACCAACAGTTCGACCCAGAAGCTGCGCGAACTGATCGGCCAGGTGCAGGAATCGGTGGAATCCATCACGACGGCCTCGAAGGAGATCGCGGCGGGCAACACGGACCTTTCGGGCCGCACGGAAGAACAGGCCTCGAGCCTGGAAGAGACGGCGAGTTCGATGGAAGAGCTGACCTCGACGGTGAAGCAGAACGCGGAGAACGCGCGCCAGGCGAACCAGTTGGTGGTGGGGACGGCGGACGTGGCGG
>LNFM01000506.1_pt1 | contig 167638 bp, 188 predicted proteins | sample 596031 | NCBI WGS metagenome assembly LNFM01 (sample SAMN04254537, study PRJNA301005) | activated carbon metagenome | isolation source: dual media filters at the Ann Arbor, Michigan drinking water treatment plant | place: USA: Ann Arbor | reverse complement strand
AACCGCCGACTTGCCGCGGATCTTGTCTTCAATCTCGATCGCCACGGCCTTGTTCTCTTTCAAGAAGCGGCGCGCCGCCTCCTTACCCTGGCCAATCTTCTGCGACCCGTAGGCATACCAAGCGCCGGACTTATCGATGACGCCGGCCTTAACGCCGAGCTCGATCAGCTCGCCCGTCTTCGAGATCCCCTCGCCGTAGATGATGTCGAACTGCACCTGCTTGAACGGCGGGGCGACCTTGTTCTTCACCACTTTGACGCGGGTTTCAGAGCCGATGACTTCGTCGCGCTCCTTGATCTGGCCGGTGCGGCGGATATCCAAACGTACCGAGGCGTAAAACTTCAGCGCGTTGCCGCCTGTCGTTGTTTCCGGGTTGCCGTACATCACGCCGATCTTCATGCGGATCTGGTTGATGAAGATGACGAGCGTGTTCGACTTCGAGATCGAAGCCGTCAGCTTGCGCAGCGCCTGGCTCATCAAGCGCGCCTGCAGACCTGGCAGGCTATCGCCCATCTCGCCTTCGATTTCCGCGCGCGGCGTCAGCGCCGCCACAGAGTCGATCACGAGCACATCGACCGCGCCCGAGCGCACGAGGGTGTCAGTGATTTCCAAGGCCTGCTCGCCGGTGTCGGGCTGCGAGACCAAGAGGTCATCGAGATCAACGCCCAGCTTGCGGGCATAGATCGGATCGAGCGCGTGTTCGGCGTCGACGAAGGCGCAAACGCCGCCGCTCTTTTGCGCTTCGGCGATGACGTGCAGCGCCAAAGTCGTTTTACCCGAGCTTTCCGGGCCATAGATTTCGATGATGCGGCCCTTGGGCAGGCCGCCAATGCCAAGCGCGATATCGAGCGATAGCGAGCCGGTCGAGATCGCTTCGATCTCCACCACCGGCTTTTCGCCCAGGCGCATGACCGAGCCTTTGCCGAAGGCCTGGTCGATCTGCTTCAGCGCGGCGGACAGCGCCTTCTGCTTGTCAGTTTCCACATTCGCCTCAACAAGCTTCAGCTTAGCCATCGTTTCCGCCCTCCTTAGGCCCTGAGTCCAGGGTTCGCGCCACCGACCAGGGCGCTGTATCATCAGGAATCGAATGTACCGCCTTTGTTCTTGGAACGCAAGCAGAACATCGTGCTCGGGGTTGGGTTTTGGGGATTGGACGTGGGGCGCCAAATGCAGTGGCGCGATGTGTGCATTTACCCAATCCCTATTCCCTAAACTCGGGTTCCGAGGCTTAATCGTTTCGACTGGGAAATACGGAGAGGATCGCGCCATGGCTTCGTCCTTAGCGCCAGTGCCGCCGACAAGCCGCCACCCGGCGACGCTGGAGGGCGTCACCTCCTATCGCGTGAAGACAGCCGCGCTCTCGCGCCCCGCCGGCCCAATCCAAAAGCCGAACCCGGACATGGTGCTCATCACCGGCGCCGATGGCGGCGTTGTCGTGTATCCGCCGAGCGAGAAGCTGGTGATCCTCGCCGCGAAGCGTCAGCGGCCGACTGGGCGCTAAGCGAAAGCGCTGATGTCGCCAAACTTCCCGGCGTTGAAATCCAGGATCGCCTGACGGATTTCGCCTTCGGTGTTCATCACGAACGGCCCGTACTGCACCACCGGCTCGTTCAACGGCGCGCCGCTCATCACCAAGAGCTTCGCATCGCTCTCCGCTTCGATCGCGATCGGGCCGCCCTCGCGCTCGAACACAGCGAGCTGCGACGGCCCGGCACTGTGCTCGCCAACAAGACGCACGTTTCCGCTTTGCACCAGCACAAGCAGCGTATGGCCTTCAGGCAGCGCGAGGTCAGTGCGCGCGCCGGCGTTCAGGCGCACGTCCCAGATATCGATCGGCGTGAACGTGCGCGCCGGGCCTTTGGCGCCCGCGTATGAGCCCGCGATCACGCGAAGCTGTCCTGCATCGTCTGGCAAAGCGACGGATGGGATCTCGCCATTCTGCAGCGTCTGATAGCCGGGCGGCGCCATTTTGTCTTTTGCCGGCAGGTTCACCCAGAGCTGCACCATCTCCATCGTGCCGCCGTTTTGCGTGAAGGCCGCGGAGTGAAACTCTTCGTGCAGAATGCCGGAGGCGGCCGTCATCCATTGCACGTCCCCGGGGCCGATATGGCCGCCATTGCCTGTGCTGTCGCGGTGATCGACTTCGCCACTATAGACGATCGTCACCGTCTCGAAGCCGCGATGCGGATGCACGCCGACGCCGCGCTTCTGCGCGGCGGGCTTAAACTCATAAGGCTGCGCATAGTCGAGCAGAATGAACGGGCTCACCGCCGTTCCATGCGTCTGCGGCGAAAACATCGAGCGCACCGGAAAGCCATCGCCCACCCAGTGCGGCTGCGGCGCGTTCTGCAGGGATACGAGCTTTCTCATGGGCGGCGTCCTCCGCCGCTAGAAATATGGCCCCCGCGCGAGAGCGCAATAAGGCACACGGATGACACTTACGCGGCGCGCCTCAAGCCGCCGTCGCTAGGATCTCCTTCACGCGCCCGACCAGCTGCTCCATCGTCACCGGCTTGCTCATATAGTGCACAGGATATTGCTCCAGCATGTGGCTGAAGCTTTCGGGGGCGTAGCCGGAGAGGAAGAGCACTTTGGCGTTGCCGATGAGTTTGGGATCGGCTTCTTGCAGCATTTCCGGGCCCGTCATGATCGGCATAGAGACGTCTGAGATGATGATGTCGTAGGCGCCAGGATTGCGCGCCATCACTTCAAGCGCTTCTTCGCCGTTCTCGGCTTCCTCGACCTCGTAGCCGCACTCTTTCAGATTGCGCACGATCGAGCGGCGCACGGCGGTTTGATCTTCCACGAACAGGATCTTGCCGCGGCCGGCGACATCCTTGGTCGGCGGCGCGATTAGTGCGCGTTCCTTGGCGTTGATTTCTTCGATCTCTTCCGGCGTCGGCTCGTAGGCCGGCAGGAAGATACGGAACGTGGTGCCGACGCCCATTTTCGAGCTGAAGAAGATGTAGCCGCCCGATTGCTTGACGATGCCGTAGCTGGTGGCGAGGCCAAGGCCGGTGCCTTTGCCGGCCTCTTTGGTCGAGTGATACGGGCGGAAGATTTTCGCGGCGTGTTCGGGCTTGATGCCGGCGCCGGTGTCTTCGACTTCGATCAGAACGTAGGTGCCGTCTTCAATCGGGTTGTGGCCCAATCCGCGCGCCGCTTCGGCGGTAATCGTGGAGGTGCGCACGGTGAGCTTGCCGTCTTTCGCCATCGGCGAATCTTTCGGCGTCATCGCATCGCGCGCATTGGTGGCGAGATTGACCAGCACGCGTTCGAGCTGCGTCTTGTCCACCTTCACATACGGCAGATCGCGGCCGTGGCGGATTTCGTAAGGGATCGAGGCGCCGACGATGCGGCGGATCAGCTCCTGCTTCGAGCCGATGAAATCGCCGACATCGAACACTTCGCGCGCGAACGTCTGCTGGCGCGCATAGGCGCGCAGCATTTCCGAGAGCTCTTTCGCCGTCACCGCGTGATCGGAAATCTCGCGCAGCATCGGATAATCGGCGTCGCCCACCGGGTGACGGCGCAGCAGCGTCGAGCATGTCTGCATAACGACGGTGAGCAGATTGTTGAAGTCGTGCGCGACGCCAGCGGCGAGTTCGCCGATTTCGCGCATCTTCTCGGACTGCGCGAGCCGCGTTTCGAGCTCGCGCTGCTGGCTGACATTGGCGATGTAGGCAATGCCCCGGCCTTCCGGCGAGCGCGCCAAATGCACATGCACCGCCGTCGGCGGCGCGGTGGCGAGCGTCATCTCGATTGGATCGGTCATCGCCTGACGCAAGCGATGCGCTAGTGCGTTCGGTCCTTCGGAGGCTTCGAACAAATCGGCAAACGCCGCACTCGGCGTGGCGCGGCCCTGCGTCATTTCCATCAGCGAGGCGTTGCTATCGAGCAAAGCCGCTGACGCTGGATCGGTGCCATCCAGCACAGCCACGCCAAACGGCGCATGCGCGAAGACGCCGCCATCGGCATGCGTGCCTTCCGTGCGCGGGATTGATGGCGCTTCCGGGGCTTCAGCGTCGGCGAAAAACACGAAAGTGCGGGATGCACCGTCCGCGTCTTCCGCCGGCCAGAACGACAGCGCCGAAGCTTGCGTCTCGTGACCATCGATGCCGCGCAGCGTGACGCGTGCGCGCGACGGCCCAAATCCGCGGCGATCGCGGCGCAGCAGGCGCGAAGGATCATCCTTCACGATGTCCTTCACACGCAGCAGCGAAGGATCGTCGCCCAGACCGAGCACCGAGCGCAGCGAACGGTTCATGTAAATGATCGTGCCGTCCGCGCGCGCAGCGAAGAAACCGACTGGCGAGTCATCGAGGAAGAGCTGGCGGCCTTCCGCCGTCACTTCGACCTGATCGGCCGCGCCAATTTCGCGCAAACGCCACAACACATTGCCGCTCGGCATCGGGCCAACCGAGGCTTCGTAGCGCGTGTGCTTGCCGTTCAGCACAGCTGTCGCCGGCAATTCCTCACGCCGCACATGGCCGAGTTGCGCCGCCTTCGACAACCGGAACATTGGCGCGGACAGCATTGGGTCGGCGCCGAACAGCCGGCTCATCATCGGCGGACGATCGCTATCGCCGAGGACGCCTGTGGTTTCGGCGATATCGAGATAGGCTTGGTTGGCGGTCAGCGGCGAGAGATGGCCGTCGGTGACGAGTGCGGCTTCATCGAGTGCGCCGATCAGCGCGAACTCATTGCGTCCGCTCAGCAGCGATCCTGCCGCGATCGCGCCGCGCTCCGGAAACGCGCCATACTTGCGGCCGGCGCCGCGCGAGAGCCAGAAGAAGAGCACCATGCCCGCCGCCGCAAGCAACACCAGCAAAACCGCGCCCGCCTGCCCCACGCTGGGGCCAGCCGTAATGGCGACCCCCGCCGCACCAACGCCCACGGCAACGGAGACCCAAAAAAGGATCTGGAGCGGATCGAGCCGCCCGCCGCTGCGCGGAGGTTGAAGTTCTGCATGGTCTGTCATGGGCGCGCCTGTTAACGGCGCACTTGACCCCGATTCGGGGCGCCGATCACGGCCAGACACAGAGGGAAAGCCATCTGCCATCGGTCAATCCACCTCACAAAGCCGTGCGACGGCGTCCGCGACGCCGCGCTAGGCGCATAACGAAGCCGATCACCTTCGCCACCGCCTCGTAATGTTCCTTCGGAATCGGCTGATCGATATCCGCCGTCGCGAACAAGGCGCGCGCTAGCGGCGGATCTTCCACGATCGGAATATCGTGCTCTTGCGCTACTTCCCGCATCCGTTGCGCCACCGCATCGACGCCCATCGCCAAGCAAACCGGCGCCGCCGTCTCGCCGGGCTCGTATCTTAGCGCCACGGCGTAGTGGGTCGGATTGGTGATGATGACGCTCGCCTGCGGCACGTTCTGCATCATGCGTTGACGTGAACGTTGCATGCGGATTTGGCGGAGCTTCGCCTTGACCATCGGGTCGCCGTCTTGCTGGCGCAGTTCGTCCTTGATCTCGCGCCTGCTCATGCGCTGGCGTTTCATGTAGCTTTGGCGGGTGAACACGTAATCGACCACGGCGAGCAAAGCGGCGGCGCAAGCGACCGCGAGCAATAACGCGACGACTTTATCCTTGATGAAGGGCAAAAGTGCTGCCGGCTCCAGCATAGATAGATTTTCAATCACAGCATCGTGCGGCCACAAGGCCCAGCCAACGACGGCGCCGACGAGCACGAGCTTGGCCAGCGACTTTACGAAGGACGCAAACGCCTGCTCGCCAAAGACGCGCTTGAAGCCCTCGACCGGATTGAGCTTCTCGATCTTGGGTTGGAGCTTTTCGCCGGTGAATGTCGGCCGATCCTGCACGTAGCGCGCCGCGATGCCAGCCACGGCCAGAGCCACAGCCGTCAGCCCGAAGATCGCGCCGAGCTTCAGGATAATGCTCGTCATGATCGCACGCAGCGAACCGCTCTCGACGGAGAACTGTTCAGGCATGGCGATAAAGCCAATAAAGCCGCGCGCCATCTCGGTCACGATCGGCCCTGACATGAAAGCGACGATCCCGGTCGCCGCCATCAGCGAAAGTGCTGCGCCCACTTCGGGCGTGTAAATGATGTCGCCCTTCTCGCGCGCCTGCTCTAGCTTTCGCGGGGTCGGCTCTTCTGTTTTATCGTCGTCATCCGCGCCGGCCATGGCTTACCTCAGCCACGATGCGTAGCGCTCGAGACTATCGAGCCAGATCAGCATGCCGGTCGACAAACCCAGCGCAATCACCACCAAACCGCCCATGATCTGCAGCGGCAAGGCGACGAAGAAGACTTGAATTTGCGGGATAAGCCGCGACAGCACGCCGAGACCGACGCGGAAGATCAAGCCCGCGGCGATCACCGGCATGGCGATCTGAAAGCCGACGCGGAACGAGGTCGATACCGCTTCCACCGCCAATTGCGCCGCGTCCCCCACCGGCGCCGCCGCACCTGGCGCAATAACGTCGTAAGAGCCGACGACACCGCGCAGGAACATATGATCGAGCCCGGTCGCGAAGATCAGCGCAATGCCCATGATGCTCAGGAACACCGCAAGCAACTGGCCCGATTGCGACGCTGTTGGGTCGGCGGTTTGCGCAAATGCGATGCCGACCTCGAGGCCCATGATCTGACCCGCCGTCGCCGTCGCTGAAATCAGAATGCGCGCCGCGCCGCCGAGCATGACGCCGATCAGCACTTCAGTCGCGACTTGCAGCGCCATGCCAATCGCGGAGTCCGCTGGTGTCGGCACGCGACCCGCCAAAGCCGGCGCCACGCAGATCGCCAACGCCAGGGCGAACGCTAAACGAATACGCGCCGGCACCACGGTTTCACCGAAACCCGGCAGCAGCATGATCATCGCGCCGGTGCGCGCAAACAAAAGCGCCGTCGCCCAAATCTCAACGCCGTAGAGCGTGAGGTTCATCTCAGAACGCCGCGATGCGGGTGAAGATGTCGGTCATGAAGTTGCCAAGCAGACCGCCCATGATCGGCAGGAAGAGCAGGATGGCGAAGAAGATCGAGAGGATCTTCGGCACGAAGACGAGCGTCTGCTCCTGAATCTGAGTGAGCGTCTGCAACAGCGAGACGACGAGGCCGACCACCAGGCCGACGATCATCGGCCCGGCCGCCACCAAAACCGTCACCCAGATCGCATCGCGCCCGAGATCGAGGACTTCTGCTCCGTTCATCGCGCCTTCCTGCCCGGCAATTTCTGCCGACTAAGCGCCCAAGGACGCCGTTCATGGTTAATGCGAGGTTTCGAGGTCGCGCCGCGCCGTCTTACGGCTTGGCAATGTACGAAACCGTCCACCTGAGACGCGAATCCGTGTTCGGCGCGACACGCTCGAACTCAGTTTCTCAGCGGGGCATCCATTTTGCCGATTCGCCCTCATCTTGGATTCAGGCGTGCAAGGGATGTTGAGTCGTTCCGATGCGTAGAACGCGCCATTGGAAACGCTGGACCAGAAGTGGGGCCGACCATGTTTGAAGCGATCGCCGCCTTTTTCAGGGGCCTGTTCGTCCGCAAGGACGACAATTACAGAGCCCTGCTGATCGCCGATCTCGGCATCGAGCGCTAAGCGCGCACTCGTCCTATCCACCCGGCGGCACGCCGGATGAGAACGATTCAATCAGGCTGCCCGCGACCAGTCGCCAGCCGTCCACCAGCACAAAGAAGATCAGCTTAAACGGCAAGCTCACCGTCACCGGCGGCATCATCATCATGCCCATGGCCATCAGAAGTGACGCGACCACGAGGTCGATAATCACGAACGGCACGAACAACATAAAGCCGATCTCAAACGCCCGCCTTAGCTCCGACACCATGAAGGCCGGCGCCAGAATGCGCAGCGGCGTTTCCTCGGCGCTCGCAGGCGGCGTTTCCAGACGCGCCATGTCGATGAAGAGCGCCAGATCCTGCTCGCGCGTCTGGCTCACCATGAATTGCTTGAGCGGCTCGACGATGCGCGGGAAAGCCTCATCCAGCGGCATTTCCTCGTTCATAACCGGGCCGATGCCCGCGTCATAAGCCTGCTGCCAAACCGGCTGCATTACGAACGCGGTCAAGAACATCGCCAGCGACACGATCACCACGTTCGGCGGCGCCTGCTGCAGGCCGATGGCGGTGCGCAGCAGCGAAAGAACGACAACGATGCGCACGAAACTCGTCGTCATGATGATGATGGAGGGCGCGAGCGACAGCACAGTGATCAGCGCCGTCAGCTGCAACACACGCGCGGTCAGCCCATCGCCAGTGCCGAGATCGACGGAGAGCGTCGGCGCAGCAGCCAGCGCAACGCCTGCGCCGACCGTCATCGACAGCAGCAGCGACGACGCCAGGATCATCAGCCAGCGCGGCATGCGTTCGTGCAGCGGCTTGCGCACGGATGGTCTGGCCTCGCTCACGTCTGCGGCTCCGTGCTGATGTCTGGTTTTGCTGCTTGGTCGCCGACGATAATATCACCGCCCGGACCCAGTAGGATAAGATGCTCGCGATCGTCGCAACGCACGATCACCATGCGCCGGCGCGGATCGAGCATCAGGCTCTCCGTCACCCGCAGCCGCTTAGGTCCCTGCCCTTGCGGTTGCAGCATGCCGAGCCGCCGCGCGCCCCAGGCTGCGCCGACGATGAGCGCTAAAGTGACGATGAGCGCGAAGAACGAGCGCGCCCAATCCAACCAGTCCACGATACCCTCTCCATTCTGGAGCTTCAGGCTCTTGGCTCGGCTGGTTTGGTAAATGAGACCTTAATTTGCGGACCCGAAATTAAGCCCCGCTTAACCATCGCCTGTTCGACTAGGCAAAGTTTGCAGCCCTCTGAGTCGGACCTTGGATCTCGCCAACACGCCCTTCTTCGGCCTCTTGCGCCAACGCTTGGATCATCTGAGCGAACGCCAGCGCTTGATCGCCGAAAACATCGCCAACGCGTCCACGCCCGGCTATCGCCCGCGCGATGTCGATACGGCCGATTTCGAGCGCATGGTGATGAGCGCAGGCCGCTCTGGCGGCGTGACCCTGGCGCGGACTTCGCCGGGACATATGGGCGCTGGCGGCGGATCGGGTTCGGTTGCGGTTGTGACGCGCGACGATTCCGAGACGACGATCGACGGCAACGCCGTGGTGCTCGAAGAACAGATGACGCGCGCAACCGAAACGCGGATGGCGTTTGAAACTGGCATCGCGCTTTACCAGAAGGGCCTTGAGCTGATCCGGCTCGCCGCCCGCGCGCCTGGGAGATAGCTGAATGAGCGATATCAACGCCGCCCTCTCGGCCGCCGCATCGGGCATGCGGGCGCAGCAAGTGCGGATGCGCATCGCCGCGGAAAACGTCGCCAACGCCAATTCGGTTGGGACCGATCCCAATCAAGAACCCTTTCGCCGCCGCATTCCGTTGCTTGAGAGCACGACGCTGGCATCCGGCGCGCAAGGCGTTCAGGTGCAGGGTACATCCTACGATATGAGCGCTTTTCGCCGCGAATATAATCCGAGCCATCCGGCGGCGGGCGAAGACGGCTATGTGCAATTGCCGAACGTCGACACGCTGGTCGAGATGATGGACTTGCGCGAAGCCACGCGCGCTTACGAAGCCAACCTCAACATGATCGATGCGGCACGCACGATGACGACGCGCGCGCTCGACCTTCTGCGGAGATAGATAGATGGCCATCGATCCAGTCTCAGCCGCACGGGCTTATCAGCAAGCGGCGGGCGCAACCGGCGCTGGCGGCATTGAAGCCGGCGATAGCGTCGACTTTGGCAACATCCTCCAGGATGCGCTCCGGCAAGCGACGCAAAGTACGCAAGGCGCCGAAGCCCAAGCGCTCAATGTCGCGGCCGGCCGCGGCGATATTGTCGATGTCGTCACCGCCATCGCGGCGGCGGAGACGCAATTGCAAACCGTCATCGCCGTGCGCGACCAAGTCATTTCGGCGTATCAGGAAATTCTGCGCATGCCGATTTAAGGTCGGGGTTCGGGATTCGGTTATCGGGGATCGGGCGACTCTTCCCGACAACCGAACCTCGATTCCCGAGAACCGAGCTTGGGAACCTCCATACGGAACCGGCGTTCAACGCTCGTAAGTTTCGTTAAGGAGAGTTTCCCATGCTTGGCTGGGCGATCGGCTTTTTTGTTGCAGCACTTGTGGCTGCCGTGTTCGGATTCGGCGGCATAGCGTCGGCGTTCACCGGCATCGCCATCATCCTTTTTTGGGTGTTTCTAGCTCTTTTTGTTCTTTCGCTTGTCTTCAACACGTTCGGCGGCGCGCATGCGGCGACGCACGGCGGAAGTGGTCGTACGTTCGCGACGGTGGCCCTAGTCGCCGGTGTTGCGATCCTGGTTTATGCGTGGGTCGACAATGACATGTCGGCTGAACGCGTCGGCGCCGAGATCGATGAGACGGCGGTCGAATTGGCCGATGGCGCAAGCGAAGCGCTGGGCCGCGCCGGCGACCGCGCCGAGGCTTTGGTCGATGAAGCCGGCAACGAAATTCGCCAGGACGCGTCGGAAGGTTTGGACGAAGCGTCCGACACCGTCGAACCCGAGACCAACTAAGTTTCCCCCTCCCCCCGCAACTCAACGGCCCGAGCCTCGCTTGGGCCGTTTTTGTTTTTTGAGGCAGTAGGCAATGGGCAGCAGGCAGCAGGCGTGCGCGTGCGGCGCCGTGATCCTCCTCGGACCTCGACTGCCAATTGCCTATTTCCTATTGCCCATTGCCCCCGTTCAAGACGTATCGACGCCAGCCACCACGCCGCACGCCGCGACAAGCGCCGGGCCCTTTTCTGGAACGGGATCGATGACGCGCAGGCGCGTGAGGCCGCGCTTTAGGCGGCGCGCCACGCGCGTGACGTGCGCGTCGAGATCGCGCATCAGGGTGAGGATCGCAAACAGACGCGACGCGTGATCGCGCCCGCGCGTGGCGCGGCGGAGCGCGCTGCCGAACTCGATGCGGCGCGTGACGTGATTCAAACGGCCGTGACGATTGCGCGACCTAGGCGGCCAGCGGCCCATGCGCTCGCACACATGGCGCAAAACCAAACGCCGCGCGCACGCCGCCGCAGCATCAAGCAACCGCGCATCGCCGCGCCAACCGGTCGTCATCCAAACCGAGCACGCAAACACCAAAGACTGCAACCACAGCCGAAACCACGCCGTGAGACGGCGGGTGCGGGTGCGATTGCAAGGAATGATGTCGGGCGCGATGCGCATGAGAGACGCAGTATCGCGCAGGTTTAGAGGTGTGGGATTAATTTAGGCGCGGACGGCGCGGGGCGTTGATGGCGTTGAGGTTTTTGGTGGGGGCGTGGGGGATAGGGGCTTATCCCGCACTACGCTGAACTACCTGAATGGCGTTTGCCCAAGAAGACCGCTGGTCTCAACGTATTTCACCCCCGGCGGAAGGATCGTCACAAAATCGCTTTTTCGGAGACGAACTTCTCATCCCCTTCGATTTCGACGAGGCCTGCGGCAGCGTCGATCTTGATTCTAGATACGTTCATGGCGGCATTCCCTAGGGTGATCCGCCGCATATTGGTGCCCCAAGAACTCGTTCAATAGGGCTTGCAAAGAAAAATAGAGGGTTGTTGCAGATTGTTGCCCCGATCTTGGCGGCCTAACCCACCCGCCCCGCCAGCTCCCTGAGCAACGCACCCCCATCCCCGCGCCACGCACTCCCGTGCATGCACGCCAGCGTTTCCGGCTGGAGCGCGGCTAGGCGTTCGAGGTTGGCGCGGGTGTTGGGGGCGTGGGCGAAATAGTCGAGGGGGCCGCGGAAGGCCTCGCTCGGGCCGAGGATGTCGGACTCTACGAGCGGCGGGTGGTCGTTGCCGCCTTGGGTGAAGAGATCGCCGCAGAAGAGCAGCTTGCGCGTCTCGTCGAAGATGAGGCCGCAATCCCAGCCGTGCGGCACGTGCGGGGTGTCGTACCAGGAGAGGCGCGCGCCGCCGATATCGAGCGTCTCGCCATCGGCCAGGGCGCGGGCGGGCTTGGCGTCGGCGTCGTTGACGTTCACCAGCGCGCCGATGCGGCCGCAGAGCGGCTGGGCGTTCGGCGCTTCGGCGAGAAACTCCGCCATCGCGCCGCACTCGTCGGCCTCGTAGTGCGAAAAGCCGATCCAGCGCAGCGTGGCCGGATCGAGCACGCGGGCGATGGCCGCGCGGGTGGCGGCGTGCAGCATGCGCTGGCCGGTGTGCCACAAAAGCGGCTCGTCGGCGGCGATGAGATATTGGTTGAAGGAAAAGCCAGGCACGTCCGAGGCGATGCGAAACACGTTCGCGGCAACCTCGTCGATACGGGCCTCGGCCACGTTACTTCTTGCCGCCAGAGCCGATGCCGCCGGCGGTCGGCGCGCCCTTGGCGGCCTTTTCCTTCTTCGGCTTGCGCTTCTCTTTGTTGGACTTCATCTGACCTTTGGCCATGCGAGACTCTCCGTCGCTTACGCGACGGAGAGTAGGCATTAGGTCGTGGGCAGTAGGCAATAGGAATTTCTCGTACCTATCGCCGGCCGCCGCATCCGGTCTGGTTAGTCGTTGCAATCGCTGTCGAGCAGGCCTTCATCGTTCGGGCCATTGCAGACATCGTTGTCGTCAAAGAAATAATCGACGGCGGCGGCGCCGACTGCGGCGCCGGCGGCGAGAGCGCAGCCGCTGGCCAGTGGGGCGGTCAGCCCAAGGAGGATAAACAGCGCGGCACGCGTGGTGGTCTTCATGGGGATCGGGCTCCTGCAAGCGGTAATCTGATCCAACACAGGAGCTGGCGCAGATGTTCCGTGTGCTCACGCGAATGCTCCCTGCGAAGCGGGGAGCTGGCGAGCGCGGCGCGCGAGACTGAGGGGCGTGTTGGGCGGCGGCGGCACGCGCCCCTCCCCTCGCTTCGCTCGGACCTCCCCGCTTGCGGGTAGGATCCTAAGCGCGCGCTTCGTTCACGCCGCGGCCCAGGGCCAGCAGAGCGGCGTTGGCAATGGCGTCGGCGTCGAGGCCGGCGGCGGCGTACATGGCTTCCGGTTTGTCTTGATCCTGGAAGATATCGGGCAGCGTCAGCGTGCGGATTTTGACGCCGCGATCGAGCAGCCCGTCCTTTGCCAGGAAGTGCAGTACGAACGCGCCGAAGCCGCCGAGCGCGCCCTCCTCGATGGTGAGCAGCACTTCGTGCTCGCGCACCAGGCGGCGGATCAGATCTTCGTCGAGCGGCTTGGCAAAGCGCGCATCGGCCAGCGTGGTCGACAGCCCCATGGCGCCGAGCTTGTCGGCGGCGGCGTTGGCTTCGCGCATCCGGGCGCCAAAGTTCAGAAGCGCAACGGAGGTGCCTTCGCGCAGGATACGGCCCTTGCCGATTTCGAGTGGGATGTGCGCGTCCGCTTGCAGTGCGCCGTCAGCGTCGCCGCGCGGATAGCGGAAGCAGCTGGGCGTATCGTCGATCTGAGCTGCGGTGGCGACCATGCGCGACAGATCGTTGCCGTCGGCCGCGGCCATGACGATCATGCCCGGCAGCGCGCCCATGTAGCCGACATCGAACGTGCCCGCGTGCGTGGGGCCGTCAGCGCCGACCAAGCCAGCGCGGTCCATGGCGAAGCGCACCGGCAGCTTCTGGATGGCGACGTCGTGCACGACCTGGTCGTAGCCGCGCTGCAGGAAGGTCGAATAAATCGCCGCGAACGGCTTCATGCCGTCAGCCGCGAGACCCGCCGCGAACGTCACCGCGTGCTGCTCAGCGATGCCGACATCGTAGGTGCGGTCCGGAAAGCGCTGGCCGAAAATGTCGAGCCCGGTGCCGGCCGGCATGGCGGCGGTGATGGCGACGATTTTATCGTCCTTCTCCGCTTCGCGCACGAGCGCTTGCGCGAACACTTTGGTGTAGCTCGGCGCGCTTGCGCCTTTGCTCTGCTCGCCAGTGACGACGTTGAACTTGTTGACGCCGTGATATTTGTCGGCGGCGTTTTCGGCCGGGGCGTAGCCCTTGCCCTTGGTGGTGACCGCATGGATCAGCACCGGGCGATCGGTGAATTCCTTGGCGTTCTTCAGAATGCGGCGGAGCAGATCGACATCGTGGCCATCGAACGGCCCGAGATAGTGGAAACCCAGCTCTTCGAAGAACGTCCCGCCCGTCACCATGGTGCGCGCGTACTCTTCGGCTTTCTTGGCGACGTCATGGATCGGCGCCGGCAGATGCTCGGCGATCGACTTCGCCGTCTTGCGGATGGCGCGATAGGTCTTCGATGAGGCGAGGCGCCCAAGATAGGAGCTCATGCCGCCGACCGGCGGTGCGATCGACATATCGTTGTCGTTCAGGATGACGATCAGGCGCTTGGTCGTCTCGGCCGCGTTGTTCATCGCCTCATAGGCCATGCCCGCCGACATCGAGCCGTCGCCGATGACGGCGATGACGTGGCTATCGTCGCCGCGCTTATCGCGGGCGACGGCAAAGCCGAGCGCTGCGCTGATCGAGGTGGCCGCGTGGGCGGCGCCGAACGGATCGTACTCGCTCTCGGCGCGCTTGGTGAAACCGCTGAGCCCCTGCCCTTGGCGGAGCGTGCGGATGCGGTCGCGGCGGCCGGTGAGGATTTTGTGCGGATAGGCCTGGTGGCCGACGTCCCAGATGATCTTATCGCGCGGCGTCTCGAACACGTAGTGCAGCGCCACTGTCAGCTCGACGACGCCGAGGCCTGCGCCCAAATGGCCGCCTGTGTGGCTGACGGCGTTGATGGTTTCGGCGCGCAACTCGTCGGCCAGCTGGCGCAGCTGTGTCTCATCGAGTTGGCGGAGATCGGCGGGGTTCCGGACCTGGTCGAGCAGCGGCGTTGGGGTGGCCATGAATCCTCAGCGATTTGATCTGGATCAAACCTACCCCCGTTCCCGCCCCTTGGCGACGCCTAAGCCACGGCAGATGTGTGGTTTTACCGCCCGATTTCGTGCGGCTTGGGGGCGCAGGCTTGGGAGCGTCGTCTCAGAACGAGAGCACGAGGCCTTGGTTCGGTGGAACGTCGCCCATCGCCAAGCGCGCCCAAGCGGATTGGATCGCTTCGGCGCCGACGCCGCGTTGCGCAGTCACAAAGGCGCGCGAGGCTTCGTAGAAGCCGCGCAAGTCTTGCTGCATGGCGGGGCCGAGGTCCGGGGCGGCTTTGAGACGTTCGGCGGCGTAAGTGGGGACGAAGAAAAATTCTGGCTTGGGCCCCGGCAGAAGCGCAGCGGGCGCCGCACCCGCACTTTGCCAATCAGTGATGCCGATAATGATACTGCGCGTCAGTGCATCACCGAGCGCGGTGTGGACGGCGGCGGTGAGATCGCGGCGGCCGAGGAAATCGACGAAGGTGGCGGGCGCCGGCGGGGTGAGCGTTGCAGCGTCGGCGTAGAGAACGACGCGATCGTAGAGGCCGGTGTCGCGCACATACGCTTCGTTGCCGGGCGATGTGAGGCCGATAATCTCTTGGCCGCCGAGGCGGCGCAGCTGATGCGCGGTGGCGAGTGCGGTCTTCGACGATGCGCTAGAGAGCACGACGGCGCGCGCTTGCGCTTGGCGCACACAATCGGCAGCCCACCAACCGGTGGCGTAAAGGGGGCGAAACAGCGCTTGCTCCGGTTCGAGGGCCGCATCGTAGGCGGGATCAGTCGCCGTGTCGGTGTAGAGATTGTAGATCGGCGACTTCGACGCGCGATGCGGCGCGGCGTCGAGAAAGCCGCCAGCGGTTTTGCGGACGACGACGTCGAGTGTTTCAGCGATCGGGTAATAGCCGTAGAAGCGCGCGCCTTCGGCGATCTCGGGCGCGTTCGATTCGGTGACTGTCGCGAAGCCCCAGACCGGTGTTTTGCCCCAGCCTTCCGGCGCCGGGAAGAAATCCCAATAGCCGAGCATGCCCGCGCCGAAGGCGGCATAAGTGATGTTATTGGCGGTGAGCGCGAAGAGATCGAGCTTGAGCCGCGCGGCGCCTGGAGCGAGCGCCGCCGGCGCGACATCGACCCATTGTGTCGTGCGGATGTTCCCTTTGCTGATGTGAAGCTCGCGCATTGGGTCTCTCCTCGCTCTGGTTGCCGATGCGGTAGCGGTTCCCGCAGCACGCGTCACGCCAAACATCGCACAAGGGTTGGCGCGGCGGCGCGGATCGGTAGTGTGCGCCGCGCGCCAGTGGGCCGATGGGGATTTTCGCGAATGATGAGAGTGTGCGCCTGCCTTGCGGCTTTGGTTCTAAGCGCGAGTTGCGCAACGCCGGCGACGGATGCGCCAACGCCGACGGCCACAGCAGCTGCGGTCGATCCCTATCTTTGGCTCGAAGAGGTCGAGGGCGAGCGGGCGCTGGATTGGGTGCGCGCCGAGAATGCGCGTTCGCTGGCGATCCTGGAGGGCGACGCGCGCTTTCCTGAACTGTTGCAGCGCGCGCTGACAGTTGCGGAGAGCCGCGACCGCTTGCCGCTTGGCCAAGTGCGCGGCGGCTATCTCTACAATTTCTGGCAGGACCCCGACCATGTGCGCGGCATCTGGCGGCGCGCGACGCTTGCGAGCTACGCGGCGAACGCGCCGGTTTGGGAGACGCTGCTCGATCTCGATGCGCTGGCGGCAACGGAGAATGCGAACTGGGTATGGCAAGGTTCGGACTGCGATCCCTCCGGCCAACGCTGCATGATCTCGCTCTCCAATGGCGGGCTCGATGCCTCGACCGAGCGTGAGTTCGATGTGAATGCGCGCACCTTCGTGGCCGGCGGTTTCGTTGTGCCGGAAGCCAAGTCGAACATCGGTTGGCTGGATCGCGACACGTTGCTGGTGGCGACCAATTGGGGCGACGGCTCGCTGACAGAGTCAGGGTATCCGTTCCAATTGCGGGCCTGGCGGCGCGGAACGCCGCTCGCGAGTGCGAGCGAAATCATACGCGGGCAAGCGAGCGACGTATCGCTCGGCGTGACCACGCTGGAGGATGAAAGCGGCGATCACATTGCCATCGCGGTCGAGGGCGACACGTTTTTCGAGGCGGTCTATTGGCTGATGACAGCTGAGGGCCCGCGGCGCATCACACTGCCGCGCCGCGCATCCATTCGCCGCTACTTCGCCGATCGGCTCATCGTGACGCTCGAGGAAGCGTGGAGCATTGGCGGCGTTCAGTATCCCTCAGGCGCGCTGCTTGCGCTGCCGCTGGCGAGCGCGACGTCAGCGGCGCCGCAGATCGAAGTGATTTTTACGCCGGGACCGCGCCAATCGATCGAAAACGTAGCGGCGACCAGTAGCGGACTTTTGGTTGCGGGCTTCGACAATGTGCGCGGGCGCTTGCAGCGCTTTACGTTGCGCGGCGGCGTTTGGAACGGCGAGCAAATCGCGCTGCCGCCAACCGGCGTCGTCACCATCGCCAGCGCATCGACCAGCAGCGCGCAGGCGTTCGCCGTGTTCGAAGATTTCCTGACGCCATCGACGCTCTACGCCATCGATGGCGGCGCCGCGCGCGCGGTGCGCTCACTGCCGGCGCAATTCGATGCGTCGCCTTATGTGACGGAGCAATTCGAAGCGACCAGCGCTGACGGCACGCGTGTGCCCTATTTCGTGGTGCGCCGGCGCGATGTGGAGATGAACGGCGAGAACCCGACATTGCTCTACGCCTATGGCGGTTTTCAACTGTCGCAGACTCCAAGCTACAACGCCTATCTCGGTCAGCTTTGGCTCGACCAAGGCGGCGTTTATGTGCTGGCGAACATTCGCGGCGGCGGCGAGTTCGGGCCGGATTGGCATAGCGCCGGACTGCTGACCAACCGCCAGCGCATCTATGATGATTTCTACGCCGTTGAACGCGACGTGATTGAGCGGCGCATAACGAGCCCGCGCCGGCTCGGCATTTCCGGGCGCTCGAATGGCGGCTTGTTGATGGGCGTGATGCTGAACCAGCATCCGGAGATGGTGCATGCGACGGTGATCGGCTCGCCGCTCTTGGACATGCTGCGTTACGATCAATTGCTCGCGGGCGCGTCATGGGTGGGTGAATACGGTTCGCCGAACGTGCCGGAGCAGCGCGCGTTTCTGGAGCGGATCACGCCCTATCAAAACTTGGCGCCGGGCGAGAATTTCCCGCTCGTCTTCATCTACACATCGACGAAGGATGACCGTGTCCATCCCGGCCACGCGCGCAAGTACGCGGCGCGGCTGCAGGAACTGGGCGTGCCGTTTCTCTACTACGAGAACATGGACGGCGGTCACCAAGCCAACGCCAATTTGCGCGAAGCAGCGCGGCGGCGCGCGCTGGAATACATGTATCTGACGCAGCGCCTGATGGACTAGCGCGCTACTTCTTTTCCAGAAGCAGCGTGCCCTCCTTCTTAAGCTTGCCAGAAATCTTGTCGGCGAAGCCCGCGAGCAGGCGCGGCAGATCGACTTCGATCTTCAACTCGGTGTCGCGCACATCGATGCGGCCGGTGATCGTCTGACCCAGCGCCTTGGCGTGAAAGCCGAGACGACCGTTCTCAGCCCAAGCGTGCTGGATCTTGCCCATGCCGGCTTGGCTCATCTGATCGGTGAACCGGCCAAGGCTCGCTTCGACGCGCTGGCGCGCTTCAGCGCGGCCGAGCTTATGCGGGATCGTGATGGTGATCGGTTGCGCCATGGCCGGAGCACGCGCGCAGCGTGCCTCAGGTTTCGCGCGCTGCTCAGTACCGCCGCTGGACGATGAAATCGACGGCGTCGGTGAGGATGTGAGCGCGGTGGCCGAACAGGCCCAAGTGCGCCTTGGCTTGGTTCGCCAGCATGCCGATGCGCTCGCGCGTCGCGTCGGCGCCGAGCACGGTGACGAAATTGACCTTGCCGCGATCCTTGTCCTTGCCGACGGCCTTGCCGGTGTCGCGGGCAACACCTTCGGCGTCGAGCAGATCGTCGACCATCTGAAACGCCAAGCCAACGTCGTGCGCGTAGCGCATCAGCGCCGTCTTCTCCGCCTCCGAAGCGCAACCGACCATGGCGCCGGCTTCCACGGCGAAGTTGATCAGCGCGCCGGTCTTCAAGCGGTTCATGCGGGTGACGGCGATGAGATCGGAGCCGATGTCGGCGCCGGCCATGTCGGCCGCCTGCCCGGCCACCATGCCGAGCGCGCCGGCGGCCTTCGCCAGGCCCAGGATCAGCTTGCAGCGCATTTGTGGATCGGTGTGCGTCGCGGGTTCAGCGAGCAACTCGAACGCAAACGTCAGCAAAGCATCGCCAGCGAGCAGCGCCGTCGCTTCATCGTACTGACGGTGCAAGGTCGGGCGACCGCGGCGCAGATCGTCGTCGTCCATGCACGGCAGATCGTCATGGATGAGCGAGTATGTGTGCACGCACTCGATCGCGCTCGCCACGCGCAGCAACATGCCCTCGTCGGCGTCGAACATGCGGCCGACTTCGAGCGTGAAGAACGGGCGCAAGCGCTTGCCGCCGGCGAGCGCCGAATAGCGCATAGCGCTAAGCAGACGCGACTCCGGGCCTTGGTCGCGGGGCAGCAGTCCGTCGAGCGCGGTGTTGATCCGCTCGGCGGCTTCCTTGAGGCGGGTTTCAAATCGAGACATCGGCGCCTGCCGTAGCAGAGCCCCGGCCGGGTGCAAGCGGGCGGCGCCTTCCCGCCGCGGGGGAATGGCTTGGCGCTGGCCTGTGGACTTTCCAAACACTGGGTATCCAGGGCATCATGGGGCCAGGGTTTGGGTGCGCGACCGCCACCAGCGGCGCGCTGTTGACGCTTGTATTTGAAAGAGTGAGGAAAAATGGCGACGGTGGCGATCATTCACGCGGCCGAGGACGCACTGCCGGCGCGCGCGCTGGCTGAAAAGCTGCGCCAGGCGAAGCTGACCGTCGTGCTTGAGAAACAGCCGGGCGACGAACTGCGCGGAGCCGTGAAGGACGCCAAAGTCACCGTCGCACTCTGGTCGCCGCGCTCCGTCGGGCAACAGCCGCTTGTCGATGACGCCGTGTTCGCGCGCGGCAAAAGCAAACTCGTCCATGCCGTCATGCAGAACGCCGCGCCGCCGAGCCAGTTCAGCAATGATGCGAGCGTGAACCTGACAGGCTGGCGCGGTGAAGACGATTTCGCCGCTTGGCGCGATCTGGCCAAATTGGTGACGGATAAAGCGGGCGTTGCGCCGTTGCCCCCGCCAGCGCCGCGCGGGCCGAGCCCGTTCTTCACACCCGGCATTGTGAACCCCCAAGCGGAAGCTGAAGCTGCCGCGCGTCACAGCGGGCGGCCTTCAAACGGGCCGATGAGCGCCCAACCAGGCGTCACGCCGCGCCAGCCACAACAACCGCAAGCGGCACAGCGCTCACAGCAACCGCAGCAGCGTCCGCAACAGGCGCAACAACCGCGGCCCGCCGCCGCAGCGCCTCCGCCGCGGCAAGCGCCGCCTCCGCGCCAAGCTGCGCCCGCCCCTCAATCCTCCGAGCCGAAGAAAGGCGGCGGCGCTGGTTTGATGATAGGCATCGCTGCGGTCGTCGTGCTCGGCCTCGCCGGCGGCGGCTATTATTTTTACAGCCAGTCACAAACTGCGGATTCGACTTCGGCTGCGTGGGAATCGGTGGCGCAGAATGACGCTGACGAGCTGCGCGCGTTCATCTCGGGCGATCCCGGCGAATACCGCGACGAAGCCGAAAGCGCTTTAGCGGCGCTGGAAGAACGCAGCTTCGAAGCGGCCAGTGATTCCGATACGATCGACGCGCTGGAAGCCTTCCTCAACGAATTCCCGGACAGCGAGCACGCCATTACGGCGCGTGGACGCATCGCGGAACTGCAGACGCTTGAGCCCGCGACCGAGACGCCGCCCGAGGGCCAACTGCCGCCGGAATCAACCTTGCCAGATCCCGATCTCGTGCCGCCCAACGCAACCGCACCGGATGCTGGCCCGCCCTCATTGACGCCGCCGCCAGAGCCTACCGTCGCTGAAGAACCAGAGCCGCTGCCGACCAACTAAGCGGCCCTTCTCACGCACGCGCGGGCATGCAAAGTGTCCGCGCGTGACGATGAAGGGTGGAAAATGATCAAGACAGTACTCAGCGCTTTGTGCGCGATGTTCGCGATGAGCGCGGCGTTCGCTGGACCTGCGCACGCGCAGGATTACACCGGCACATGGTACGGCGCTGTGAACTGGGAGGGCGCCGAGTACGACGGCGACACCATCGTGTGGGAGTTCGGGCGCGGCGGTTCGTTCACCGATAGCCACGGCGAAGGCGGCACTTGGAGCACAACCACGACCGGCGTCGTGCTGCGCTACGTCGGCGGCGGCCAATCCGTCTACACGGGCGATCTTGTCGGCCCGACGACCCTTCTCGGCTGGATGACCAATGGCGAAATGAACGGCCAGTTCGTTCTATCGCGCAATCCGCTCGGCACGCCTGATAATGGCGGCGGCGGCATTGCGGTTGCGGCCGGCGGCGTGCCGGAAGGCTTCAACATCGATCCTGCACGCGCCGTGCTGCGCGGCGATGTCAGCCAACTCATTTCGGCATTCGTGTGGGGTGGAACGCCCCAAGGCCATGATTATTGGTCCGACTTCCACGGCCAGGGTCGTCCGCTTACGCCCGAAGCGCGCGCCGCTGTGCAAGGTTGGATCAACAATTACGAAGCTAGCGAAGGCGGAGGCGGCGACGGCCCGAAGTAAAATCGACAACCGGAAAACGGTCACAAAAAGGGCGCGGTTGAACGGCGCCCTTTTCGTGAATCTCAGTAGAGCCGCCCACCCTCAAGCGCGGGGCGATCGACGTCGAGCAGCACCACGTTGCCATTGCGATCTGGAAAGCCGAGGCAGAGCACTTCGCTCATGAACTTGCCGATCTGCTTCGGCTCGAAGTTCACGACGGCCGCTACGCGGCGGCCGAGCAATTCGCCGATGTCGTAGTTCTGCACCACTTGCGCGCTCGACTTCTTGACGCCGAGCGGATCGCCGAAATCGATCCAGAGCTGATAGGCCGCCTTCTTGGCCTCCTCGAACACCTTCACATCGACAATGGTGCCGAGGCGGATGTCCACCTTGAGGAAATCCTCGAAGGCGATAATGGGCAGGCGCGCATTGGCTTGCGGATCGTCGGCCATGGACGTTTCTCTCTCCCTTACGACCCGATCTTCGCGGGTTCTGTGCGCGGACCGTCGGGGCCCATCACGATTTGGTCAACCTCGAGCTGGGCGTCTTTAAGCTGGCCCTCGCAACGGGCCTTCAAGGCGGCGCCGCGCTTATAGATGCGAATCGAGTCAGCCAGCGGAACGTCGCCCCGCTCCAGATGCGCGACGATTTTCTCCAACTCCTGCAAGGACTCTTCGAAGGAGAGCTGGGCGGGGTCGCGGGTTTCTGGGGTCATGCCTGGCAAAATATGGGTTGAGGGCGGCTTAGGGAATAGGGCTTAGCCCTTCGGGGCCTTCTCGTAGCGGCGATAGCTCCAATACTTATCGCCCTTGTCCTCGACTTCGCGCCAGCCTTGGCGGCGCAGCACCGGACGCATCATGCGGTTAAACCAGCCATGGGCGCAGAGCAGCACATTCTGCCCACGCAGCGCCTGAGCCGTCAGGGTTGCAACCGCCGCTTGAGCGCGGAGTTCAGCGTCGGCGAGCGTTTCACCGTCCTCATGGCCGCCCAGCATCCAAGAGGCGCGGGACCATACGCCCCAATGCCGCGGGCTGCGCTTGCCTATGATGCCAGGCGGCGGCAACGGCGCTTCCACGAAAACCGGATCTGTCAGAATTTCGCGGCCGTCGGCCAGCATTTCGGCGGTGTGAATGGCGCGCGGCAGAGTCGACGCAAAGATGATGTCGCTGGCTTGCGCGAGACGCAGCAAGTCAGCGGGCGGTTTCTCATCGGGATGCAGGCGCGCCAAATCGTAGTTGCGCCACCATTCGCGATAGCCGTCGCGATCGACGCGGACCTTGCTGTCGGCGTGAGGCTGGCCGTGCCGCGTAATGACGATCGTTCCGATCTTCGCGGCTGAACGGCGATCTGACGTCTCGTCGGGCGCCATGGTCGTCGTCATTCTGACCCTGCGCGCGGCGGACTCCCCCTCCCCGTGAGCGGGTCTCACACGCGCTGTAACGCTCGCACATAAGCCAGGGAGGACTTGGCGAGCGCGGCCAAGTCGTAGCCGCCCTCCAGAGTCGAGACAAGCCGACCCTTGCAGCGCCGTAATGCTATTTCGCGCAAGCGTTGCGCCTCCCAAGCGAAATCTTCTTCCACAAGTTCCATTTGCGCGAGCGGATCGGCCCGATGGGCGTCAAAACCGGCTGAAACGAGGATGAATTCGGGATCGAAGGCATCGAGCGCAGGAAAGATTTTTGTTTCCATCGCCTCGCGCCACGCCGCGCTATCGGCCCCCGCCGGCAGCGGCGCGTTGACGACATTTCCGTTGACGCCCGTCTCATTGGCCTGACCCGTCCCAGGATAGAGCGGCGCCTGGTGGGTCGAAGCGAAGAAGACGCGCGCATCTTTCTCCGCAACAGTCTGCGTGCCGTTGCCGTGGTGCACGTCGAAATCGATCACGGCGACGCGCGAGAGGCCGTGCGCCTCGAGCGCGTGCAGCGCGCCGATGGCGACGTTGTTGAAAATGCAAAAGCCCATCGGCGCCATCGGCTCGGCGTGATGGCCTGGCGGACGCACGGCGCAGAACGCCATCTCATCGTCGCCCGCCATCACCGCATCAACGGCGGCGACGCATGCGCCGGCGGCGCGGTAGATCGCTTCGCGCGAACCGGCGGAGATGTAGGTGTCTGCATCGAGACGCACGCGCGCGTGGTTAGCCTCGGCGAAGGCGCGTTCGAGCGCGTCGATATAGGCGCGCGGATGTACACGGGCGATGGCGTCACGCGATGCGAGCGGCGCTTCTCGGCGATCGAGATCGGCATCGTCGAGCGCGTCCAGCACAGCTTGTAAACGGCCATCATGCTCGGCGTGGCCGGGCGGGGTTTCGTGGCGCAGCATGGAGGGGTGCGTAAACAACAGCATAGCGCTGATGTAGCGGCGCGCCCGCCCTCTCGCCAGCCTAGATGACGATGTGACCGCGGTGCGGCGGTGCGGTTTCCGGCGGGCCGTATTCGAACGGCTCGACGCTCTCGATCACCGCCGCCAGGCCTTCGGCGCTCACCGGCGCGATCAAAGCGGCGTCCGCGCCAGCAAGCCGTGAGAGCATCACCGGCATCGATGTGCGCACACGCTCCGATACAGACACGATGATCGCCGCAGGCGCACGTTGACGCAAATAACGGATAAGCTGCAGCCCCTACACATCGCGCACGAGCACGTTGACGACAATCACCCGTAGCGAGACTTCAGCGGCAATCTCAGCGCCGAGTTCGCCCAACGGGGTTTCGTGGGTCACGAAACCCATGCCACAGAGAAGCCGAGCGAGCTGTGCGCGGCGGACATCGTCGGGCTCAATCACACACGCCGCACCCCGCCAAGGCATGCGATGATCTTGCTTCGTCGTGCGAGCAGACCATTCCAGGGGAGCGTCCATGACGTCCTCCTCGATTGGGAAACGCGCCAGACGTCATAACGATCCAGACTATTCGTGGTTAGCGCCGAGCTACCACGTTCGGTCTATGGCGCGGTTTGCTCGCGGGCGATGGTGAGTTCGACGCGCGCGACGCGCAGGCCCCAGAGGCCGACTGTGGCGCGGTTCAGAATGTTGCCGTCGCTTGTGTTCACCAGCACGTCGCGAAAGCGTACGCGGCGGCCTGGGCTGCCGTCGTCAGAGGGCAAGCGCACGTCGTACTCGAGCCTGAACGCATTGCCGTCTTGAAAGCCGATGGCCTCGCCGATGACATCCTCGCGCGTGCCGGTGAAGCGCCCAGGCGCCACGCGCTGCAAGCGCCAAGTTTTGCGATCGCGCTCGCCGTCATCATAGACGAAGTCTTCGACCAGCGTCAGCGTCTGGCCGTCCCAGGTTCCGTTCAGCGTCGCGTTGAAACCGCGGCGGACGCCGTTGATGGCGCGGAATTCCCCGCGCGCGACAGTCTGCCCCAACAGATCCTCTTCCAGCACGAACGCGTCAGGCCCCGCCTCCTGGGGCACGGGCGGACGCGTCGCGCAGGCGGCTAGAACGATCAGACTGGCCGCGAGTGCTGCGGCGGTGACGATTTTCATGGGTGGCTCCGGGGTTCGCAAGCTCATACGGGCCCAGTGCGCCGACGGATCGTCGCTCGCCGCAACCCGCCCGCGCTTCGGCGAAAAGTCGTTGCCCGCCAGCCCCGCCCTGGTCATCAAGCCGGGTCATTCGAGGGACTCTCCATGAAATTTCGCCCGTTCGCCCTGGCCGCCTTGTTCGCGGTGCTGACGCTATCGCCAGCTTCGGTGGCGCAAACCGCCCGCGCCTGGTTCGAGAACGCGCCGACGCCGGTGCGCTACGAGATTTCAGTGACACCCGATATCGAAGGCGGCACGTTCGCCGGCGAGACGACGATCGTCATCCAGAGCGATGAGGCGCGCCGCACGATCGTGATGAACGCGCTCGATATCGAAGTGACGCGCGCCATCATCGACAATCAAACGGTCGCCTTCGCCGTCGATAACGACGCGCAAACTTTGACGCTGACGCCGCGACGACCGCTGCGCGCCGGGCGGCATACGATCCGGCTCAATTACAATGGCCGCATCTTCGATGATGCCTACGGCCTCTTCCGCGTCGAATACGATCAAGACGGCCAATCCCAGCGCGCATTGGCGACGCAATTTCAAGTCGGCGATGCACGGCGCTTTTCGCCGATGTGGGACCAGCCGAACATGCGCTCGGTGTTTTCGATCAGCGTGACAGCGCCAAGCAACTTGATGGCGATCGGCAACATGCCGGTGGAAAGCGCGACCCGCCTCGCCAATGGGCTGACGCGCACGCGCTTCCAGGACACGCCCGCGATGGCGAGCTATCTGCTCTTCCTCGGCGTCGGCGATTTCGAGCGCGTAACAACGGATGTGGACGGCGTCGAACTCGCAGTCGTGGTGCGCCGCGGCGCGACCGAGCGGGCGCGCTATGCGCTCGAGGCGGGCGTGGAATCGCTACGCTATTTCGAAGAGTATTTCGGCATCGAGTATCCGCTGCCCAAGCTCGACATGGTCGGCGTGCCGGGCGCCGGCGGCTTTGCGGCGATGGAGAATTGGGGCGCCATCCTTTATTTCGATCAGTACATTCTGGTTGACGAGAACGCGACGAGCGAGAGCGAGCGGCGCTTCGTGTTCGAGGTCGTCGCGCACGAAATCGCACACCAATGGTTCGGCAATCTCGTCACCATGCGCTGGTGGGATGATCTCTGGCTGAACGAAGGCTTCGCCTCTTGGGCCGCAGGCAAGGCTATGGATGCGCTGCATCCGGAATGGCAGCCTTGGCTCTCGCAACGCGCGGGCGGCACCGAAAGCGCCATGGGCCTCGACGCGCGCATCGGCACGCATCCAGTGGTGCAGACAGTCAATACGATCGACGACGCGAACTTGGCGTTCGACGCGATCTCTTATGAAAAAGGCTTGGCCGTCATCCGCATGATGGAAGCCTATGTGGGCGAAGACGCGTTCCGGCGGGGCGTGCACGATTATCTGAGCGCACGGCTCTACGGCAATTCGGTCACCGAGGATTTGTGGAGCGCGGTGCAGGCGGCGTCGGGACAGCCAGTGCTCGATATCGCGCGAAACTATACGCTGCAACCGGGCTATCCCGTGCTGATGGCGGAAGCTTCGTGCGGAGCCGCGAGCAGCAACGCAATCAATGTTCGTCAGCGCCGCTTTGCGCTTGACGACGCCGCGCGCACCGCTGAACGCTGGGCGACGCCTGTGGTCGCCACGGCCATCGGCTCGTCCGCCAACGTGCGCGGCGTGCTGCCGGCGCAAGAGAGCGGGCAACTCCAGGTCCCGGATGCGTGCAATGGCTATTTGCTCAACGCCGGCCAAACCGGCTTCTTCCGCGTCCACTACGCGCAAGCGGACTTCCAGCGCCTTGTGCAAGGCTTCGCGCGGCTCGAAGACGCCGATCAGCTTGGCTTGATGCTCGACTATTGGGCGTTCGGCCGCTCGGGCGATGCGCCGCTGACCGACTACCTCGAACTCGTCAACGTCATGCCGGCTGACGCCAATCCGATCGTGGTGATGGATGCGGCGACCTCGTTGACCGCTGTCGCGGGCTATGCGCGCGGGCGCGACAGTGAGGCCGCGGTGCGCGCTTACGGTTTGCTCGTGCTGCAACCGTACTTCGCGCGCTGGGGCTGGGATCCGCGCAACGATGAAGACCCAAACATTCGCCTCGCCCGCCCATCTGTCATCTCAGCACTCGGCGCGCTGGGCGATGAGACGGTGATCGCGGAAACGCGGCGGCGGCTGACGGCAGCGGACGGCGGCGACGCATCGGCGCTGCACGGCTCGGTCCGCAGCGCCGCGATGGCGTTGATCGCCGCGCGCGCGACGGCGGCTGAGTATGAGGCGATGCTGACGCGCGCACGTGCGGAGACGGACTTCGTCGAACAACGGCGCTTGTGGCGGCTGTTGGCGTCGGCCAGCGACGAGGCTTTGGCGCGGCGCACCCTGGCGCTGACGCTCGGCGAAGACATCCCGCGCCAAATCAGGCCGCAAATCGTGCAGACAGTCGCCGGAGCGCACCCGGCGCTGGGGTGGAATTTCTTCCTAGAGAACCGCGCAGCGATCGAAGGCTTACTCGATCCGCTGCAGCGGCTCGAGTATGCCGCATCAATCGCGGGTCAGAGCACCGATCCCGCAATCGCCGAAGCGCTCGTCGCCTACGGACGCGATAGCCCCAGCGCACAAGACACCATCGCGGCCACCGCCTCGAACATGCGTCTGCGCGCGCAGCTGGCGGAGCGGACGATGCCGGCGGTCGACGCGTGGATTGCGCGGCGGAGCCCGCCGGCGCGTCGGCGGGGGCGCTAGCGTTTCTGCAAGAACGCAGAGAATGCGGCGGCGGCTTCAGGGGAGCGCAAACGTTCAGCGAAGAGCGCGCCCTCTTCGTTCATGCGCGCCATCAACGCTTCTCGGTCGCGCATGAGGCGCTTGGTGAGGCGCATTGATTCGGGCGGCTTGGCCGCGAGCTTATGCGCGGCGGCGCGCGCGCGCGCTTCGACCTCACCGCTTGGCAGCGCGGCATTGGCTAAACCCCAAGCAGCGGCGTCCTTGCCCACGAGTGGCTCGCCCAGGCCGAACAGCGCGAAGGCGCGCGTGTGGCCGAGGCGATCCACCATGGTCAGGCTCGATGCGTTCTCGGGCACGACGCCGAGATCGATGAACGGCACGGTGAGGCGCGCGTCTTCGGCGACGTAAACGAGATCGCACTGAAACAGCATGGTCGTGCCGACGCCGATGGCGTGCCCCTGCACCGCCGCGACGATCGGTTTCTCGGCCTGGATCACCTCTTCCAGGAACCGAACGACATGGCGCGGGCCGTCGAACGCGCCCATGGACTGAGCGGCAAAATCCTTGATGTCGTTGCCGGCGGAGAAAAAGTCGCCGACGCTGGTGAACAGCACGGCCCGAATGCTTTCGTCGCCCTGCGCACGCGCCACTGCGTCAGCCATCACGCCGTACATGTCGTTGGTGATGGCGTTCTTCTTATCCGGCCGGTTGAAGCGGATTTCGAGAACGGCGCGATCTTGGGCGACGATGATGTGCTCTTCACTCATGAACCGGCTCCGTTGAAGCTCAGTTCTTGAGCCTATAGCCGGTCTTGAAAATCCACCACACTGCCGCAAGGCAAACCGCGAGGAAGATCGAGATTGCCGCAAGGCTCACACCAATATTCACGTCCGCCGCCTGTTCGCCGAAGAAGGCCCAGCGGAAGCCGCTGATCAGATAAACGATCGGGTTGAACAGGGTGACCGTGCGCCATGGCTCGGGCAGCAGGTCGATCGAATAGAAGGTGCCGCCGAGGAAGGTGAGCGGCGTCAAGATCAGCATCGGCACGATCTGCAGCTTCTCGAAGCCGTCGGCGAGCACACCGAGGATGAAGCCGAACAGGCAGAACGACACGCTGGTCAGCACCAGAAACAGAATCACAGCCGGCCAGTTCTGCACTTCGTACGGGACGAAGAGCCGCGCGGTGGCCAGGATCACCACACCGATGATCACCGATTTCGTCGCCGCCGCGCCGACATAGCCGCATACGGCTTCAAATGCAGAGACGGGCGCGGACAGCAGTTCGTAAATCGTGCCGGCCCAGCGCGGCATATAAATGCCGAAGCTCGCATTGGAGACGCTCTCGGTCAGGATCGAGAGCATGATGAGGCCTGGCACGATAAAGGCGCCGTAGCTGACGCCGCCAATCTCCAGCATGCGCGAGCCGATCGCCGAGCCGAACACGATGAAATAAAGCGACGTCGACAGCACGGGCGAAAACAAGCTCTGCCCGAGCGTACGCATCCAGCGCCCCATTTCGAAGCGGTAGATGGCTTGGATGCCGTAAGTGTTCATACTCAAGTCCTTAAGCGCGCGCACGAGGTTTAACGCGCGAGGCAATCTCGCGGCCCTTTTCCGTCTCCGCTTTGGAGAGATCGTAGGCCGCTTGCAAATTCATCCAGAACGCTGGGGTCGTGCGGAAGTAGCGCGCTAGACGCAGCGCTGTATCGGCAGAGATGGCGCGCGGATTTTCGGCGCGAATGATGTCGCCTATGCGTGTCGCAGGCACCGCAAGCTCAATAGCCAAACGGTTCGCCGAGAGTTCAAGCGGCGCCATGAACTCTTCCTTGAGCACTTCGCCCGGGTGGGTGCGGATACGCGGCACGGCACGGTCTCCTAGTGATAATCCACGATCTCGACGTCTTCGGCGCCATTCTTGGTCCAGCGAAAGCAAATCCGGAACTGATCATTGATCCGAATGCTGTGTTGGCCCTTGCGGTCGCCCTTGAGCGCTTCAAGCCGGTTGCCCGGCGGGCTCAGCAGGTCACTCAAAGCGTCTGCGGCGTCGATCATGTCGAGCTTCCGCAAGGCGACCTTAGCGATTGCGCGCCACGGCCTTGGAGCGACGCCCTCACCGTGAAACCGCGCGACGGAGCTACCCTTGTACGACTTGGTCGCCATATATAACGCCTCACGTTATACGTCAACCGTTATACCCCATCAGCGATGCACCAGGGAAACGAAAATATCTTCGAGCGAGGATTGCTCGGTGTGGAGGTCTTTGAAATCGACGCCGCGTTCGGCGAGCTGTTTCAGCAGGCTGGCGATGCCGGTGTCGTCGGCTTGCGCGTCGAAGCTATAAACGAGTTGGCGGCCTTCGCTGGCGAGCGCCAAATCGTAGCCGTTGATCTGTGGCGTTTCGGTCAACGGTGATTGCAGTTCAAGTGTGAGCTGCTTTTTGCCGAGCTTGCGCATCAGCACGCTCTTTTCCTCGACCAGGATCAGTTCGCCCTTGTTGATGACGCCGACACGATCGGCCATTTCCTCGGCTTCTTCGATGTAATGCGTGGTCAAGATGATGGTGACTCCATCGGCGCGGAGCCCGCGCACCATCTCCCACATGTCACGGCGCAGCTCGACATCGACGCCTGCGCTGGGTTCATCGAGGAAGAGGATTTTCGGCTCGTGGCTGAGCGCCTTGGCGATCATGACGCGGCGCTTCATGCCGCCGGAGAGCGTCATGATCTTGTCGTTGCGCTTTTCCCAGAGCGAAAGATCGCGCAGCACTTTTTCGATGTAAGGCGGGTTCGGCGCAAAGCCGAACAGGCCGCGCGAGAATGTCACCGTATCGATGACGCGCTCGAACGCGTCAGTGTGCAGTTCCTGCGGTACGAGGCCGATGCGTTTGCGGGCCTCCTTATAGTCGCGGACGATATCGAGCCCATCGGCGGTGATCGTGCCTGTCGATAGGTTCACGATCCCGCAGGTCATGTTGATCAACGTCGTTTTGCCGGCGCCGTTGGGACCCAGCAGCGCGAAGATTTCGCCCTTGTTGATCTCGAGATTGATCGGCTTCAGGGCCTGCAAGCCGGACTTATAAGTCTTGCTCACATCCCGGATGGAGATGATCGGTTCGGACATAAAGTTGGATTTCCCCCGGGAGACGCGCCGCACATAGGCGCGCGCTTGGGTTTTCGCTAGTGCCCTTCGATATTCCGCAGGACCAACGCGGCAATCTCCGCAGTGGCGCCCTATCTTTTCGAAGACGATGCAACCCGCGCAAATCCTACACCCCCGCCCCGAGGGCCTCTATTGTCCACCAGCAGACCTCTATGTGGACCCGACACGCCCGGTTCCGCGCGCACTGATCACGCATGGTCACTCGGATCACGCGCGCGCGGGGCATGGGAGCGTGCTGGCGACGCCGGAGACGCTGGCGATCATGGCGGCGCGGTATGGCGCGGCGTTTGCCGGCTCGACGCAAGCGCTCAGTTATGGCGAGCGGCTGAAGATTGGGGACGTCACCTTCTCGCTGCACTCGGCGGGCCACGTGCTGGGCTCGGCGCAAGCGGCGGTCGAGTGCGGCGGCACGCGCGTCGTCGCCAGCGGCGATTACAAACGCCAGAGCGATCCGACTTGCGCGCCGTTCGAAGTCGTGCCGTGCGACGTGTTCATCTCGGAGGCGACATTCGCGCTGCCCGTGTTCACCCATCCCCGCGCCGAAGATGAAGTGAAGAAGCTGCTGGCTTCCGTGGCCATGTTTCCAGAGCGCGCGCACGTGGTCGGCGCATACGCGCTCGGTAAGGCGCAGCGCGTGATGGCGGAGTTGCGGCGAGCGGGTTGGGACAAGCCCATCTTCGTGCACGGCGCGCTGATTGCGCTGACCGAGCTTTATAAGGCGCACGGCGTCGAGCTTGGCGAAGTGCTGCCGGTCGAGACGGCGCCGAAGAGCTATTATGCGGGCGCGATCGTGATGGGGCCGCCGGGCGCGTTGCAGACGCCTTGGGTGCGGCGCTTTCCCGATCCGGTGACATGTTTTGCGTCGGGCTGGATGCGGATTCGCGCGCGGGCGCGGCAGCGTGGTGTGGAATTGCCGCTGGTGATTTCCGATCACGCCGATTGGCCGGACTTGCAGCGCACCATCCTGGACACCGGCGCTGGCGAGATTTGGATCACGCACGGCGAGGCGGATGCTCTGGCGCATTGGTGTGGGACGCAAGGACTGCAGGCGAAGGCGCTGCATCTCGTCGGCTATGGCGACGAGGAAGAACCGGGCGCGGCGGCATGAACCGGTTCGCGGCTCTGTTGGATCGCTTAGCCTATGAGCCGCGCCGCTTAGGCAAGCTGGCGCTGCTGGAAGCCTATTTCCGCGACACGCCCGATCCCGATCGCGGTTGGGCGCTGGCGGCAATGACAGGCGCGCTCACGTTCAAGAACGCCAAGGCGGGCCTCGTCCGCAATCTCGCTGCGGAACGCACCGATCCGTTGCTGTTTGGCCTGTCCTACGATTTCGTTGGCGATCTGGCGGAGACGGTGGCGCTGATGTGGCCCGCCGACGCAACGCGCGCGAACGCGCAACTGACAATCACGGATGTGGTTGAAGGCTTGCAGACGACGCCGAAAGCGGAGTTGCCGCGCGTCGTGGCGGACTGGCTCGATCGTTTGGATGAGAACGGACGCTGGGCGCTGCTAAAGCTGATCACCGGCGCGCTGCGCATTGGCGTCTCGGCGCGGCTGGCGCGGACGGCTTTGGCGCAGCTTGGCGGTAAGTCTGCCGATGAAGTCGAGGACGTTTGGCACGCCGATGCGCCGCCCTACCCACACGTTTTTGCTTGGCTCGAAGGCCGGGCCGAGGCGCCGAGCGTGGCGACGACGGTGCGGTTTTATCCGCCGATGCTCTCGCATCCGATCGAGCCGGAAGAGTTCGCTGGCCTCGATCCGGCAGACTTTTGCGCCGAGTGGAAGTGGGATGGCATTCGCGTGCAGGCGGCGGCAGGTAAGGACGCAGGCGCCAAGCGCGTGGCGCGGCTCTATTCGCGGACCGGCGAGGACTTGTCGGGCGGGTTTCCGGATTTGGTCGCCGGGTTCGATTTTGAAGCGGTGCTCGACGGCGAACTGCTGATTAAGCGCGGCGGAGGCGTGCAGGATTTCAACACGCTGCAGCAGAGGCTGAACCGAAAGACGGTGACGCCGAAAATAATGGCGGAGTTTCCGGCGTTCATCCGCGTTTATGATCTGCTGGCGCTCGCTGATGAGGATTTGCGTGCGCTGCCGTTTGCGGAGCGGCGCGCGAAGTTGGAGGCGTTCGTAAGCGCGCATCCCCTGGCGCCGATCGATCTGTCCCCGATGGTGCCGTTTGCAACGTGGGACGAGCTAACCTTCGCCCGCGCCGATCCGGCCGATGGCGGCGCGGGCTTTGATGCGGGCGCAGTGGAGGGCGTGATGATCAAGCGCCGCGATGCGCCCTATCTCGCGGGACGCCCGAAAGGCTATTGGTTCAAATGGAAGCGCGATCCGATGGTGATCGACGCGGTGCTGATGTACGCGCAGCGCGGCTCGGGCAAACGCAGCTCGTTCTATTCGGACTATACGTTTGGGGTCTGGACTGAAGCCGGCGAACTGACGCCGGTGGGCAAGGCCTATTTTGGCTTCACCGATGAAGAGTTGATCGAACTCGATAAGTTCGTCCGCAACAATACCGAAAACCGCTTCGGCCCGGTGCGTGAGGTGACGCACACGAAGACGAAGGGGCTGGTGTTGGAGGTCGCTTTCGAAGGCTTGCAACGCTCGGCGCGGCACAAATCCGGCGTCGCCATGCGCTTTCCGCGCATTTCGCGTATCCGCTGGGATAAGCCGCCGCGCGACGCCGATACGCTGGAGGCGTTGGAGAAGCTGTTGCCGAAGGGTGCGGAGCGCGCTTGATCGAACGCAATGCGGACGCGGTCGTTAGGCGGAGGCTGACAAAGACCTGGAGGCCTTCATGCGTTCACTGCTTATGGGTGTGATTGGCGCGCTGACGCTCGGCGCCTGCATTAGCCAGACATCGACGCCGGGACCCATCAGCGTAGAAGGATCAGCTGCGGCCGGCTTTGCTTACGCACAGGCGAACTGCGCGCAGTGTCACGCCTTAGCTGCTGGCGAAACGGACTCTCCTTATTTCGGCGCTCCGACGTTCAACGAAATCGCCAACACGCCAGGGATGACAGGGCTTGCCTTGCAAGTCTGGTTGCGCAGTCCGCACGAGAATATGCCGCAAATCATGGTGGATTCGGCCTCGGTCGATGATGTGTGGGCCTATATCGCGTCACTGGAGCGGCGCTGAGTCACCAACCGCCGCCGCCACCGCCGCCTCCGCCGCCGCCAGAACTTCCGCCACCGCCCGAGCCGGAGGAGCTAGAGCTTTGCGGCAGCGCGCTGGTGACGCCTGAGCTCATGTTGGCGATCATGGCTGTGTTAAGCGTCGCCAGCGAGTGCGAGGCGCCCATCGTCGTCCAAGTCGGATTGTAGCTTGCGGCCTCCTGCGGCAGCACGCGCTCGAAATATTTCGTCCACGGCGCCTCGACGCCGAGCGCCACCGCGTACGGCAAGAAGCGTTCATAGCGTTCCTTGGTCATCATCGGCGGCTGTTCGCTGCCCACTTCGACGGCATTGAGCTGCAGCTTCTCGGCAGTTTCGAGATAGAGCTTGAAGCCCTCGATCTCGGTGCGGACGGTTTGCCCCTTCTCCGTCGGCGCCGGCAGCAGATACATGAACACGCCGTTGAGCGCAGCGAGCGCGACGAGGCCGAGCGTGTGCCAGATCGTCCAGTTCACGACCTGCGTCAGCGCAACACCCGCAACGATGATGCTAAGCGCCAGCGCGCCGAGAATGTAGCCCAGATTCCAACGGAAATATGCTTCGCCAAAGTTACGGCCGAGCTTGGTTTGAAACGCGGTGTAGGCGGAGGTGAAGCCAGCATCGTAGTCGCCGCCGAGCCTCTTGGTTGTCGCGCCGCCGAAAATGCCCTGCTCTAGCGCCAAGTCTTCAGCGGCGACGCTGGCATCTTGCACCTGGCTCGGCGTACGGACGAGCACGGTTTCCTTCTTGTCCGACGCATCGATGGTGAGCCGGCCTTTGACGGCGAGGTTCATCAAGGTGGCGATCAGGGCGCGATTGCCGTCGACCGCGCGATTGTAAATGTGATGCACGGCCGCCGGCGAATAGCCACGCGGCGCTTCGTAACGCGGAAACACCGGCCCCTTCGGCGGATCGCGACCGACACGGTTGAAGCCCTGGTAGAGAAAAAAGAAGAGCCCCGCGAGCGACACCCCGAGGATCGCCAGCGCGCCATTGCGCTGCCACCACATCGCGCTTTGATCGCTAGCCGACGGCGGATCGATTAGCCCTTTGGCGAAACCGACAGCAACGGTGAGCCCCTCGCCGGCTTGCAGCGGGCGCGTCGTCTCGAAGATGTGACGATCGCCTTCAGCGCGATAGGTGAAATCTGAGTCGGCCTTGCCGACGGCGCCGGTATAGCCAGCGGTCTGGGTGATTGTGGCGCCAGACGGCAACTGAATCGTCGCGCGCGCGCTGGCGATCGGAAACGCCCAGTAATTGCCGGTCGCGTTCCAGTAGACCTCGTCATAGTCGGCGAAGTATCTCACTTGGTTGGCGACGCGATAGCGCAGTTCGTAAGTGTGCTGGCCGTTCTCGAGATAAACGTCGGGATCGCCTATGCGGATACGATAAGCGCTGTCTTCCGTCTCGGCGTCGTAATCCTCATCGCGCCCGTCGCGGGTGACGCTTAGGATGTCGTAATCGTACGCGTACCGCTCGCCCTCGCCTTCAAAATAGCGGGGCAGATCGCGGAAGATGCCGCGTTGGATTTGATTGCCTTGCGCCGTGACGTTCAGCGTTTCGGTGACGATGATGTCGCCGTCCCGCTGAACTTCCACCAGCACGTCGAAGCGGTTGATCTGCTCTTGCGCGAGCGCTGGCGCTGCGAAGAGAAGCGCGATCAGAGCAAGGAAAGCGGTACGCAAACTCATTGGCCGGCGCCCGTGTTAACTTGCGGCACGGCGCGGTCGGCGTCGTTGCTGATCTCGAAATAGGCGCGGTTGCGAAAGCCAAAGAGCCCCGCGACCACGTTCGCCGGGAAGGTTTCAACCAATGTGTTCAGCTCGCGTACGGCGCCATTATAGAAGCGCCGCGCCATTTCAATCTTGTCCTCGGTGTCGGCGAGCGCCTTTTGCAGGTCGAGAAAATTGCCGCTGGCTTTCAGATCGGGATAACCCTCGGCCAGCGCCATCATGCGCCCGACCGGACGCGACAGCTCGCTCTCGGCGGCGCCGCGTTTGGCCGGGTCGTCGCCGGCCGCGAGGGCGGCGCTGCGCTTTTCGGCGATGTCGGCGAACAGCTGGCGTTCATGCGCGGCATAGCCTCGCACGGTGGAGACCAGTTGCGGAATGAGATCGGCGCGGCGCTTCAGCTGCACGTCAATGTCGGACCAGCCATTGTTAGTCATCTGCCGCTTTGCGGTCAGCGCGTTGAAAATCAGGATCACCGCGAGGGCGACGACGATCGCGACCCCGATCGCCACTATGTTCATCACGTCCATGATCTCTCCCCGATTACCGGCGTTACATAAGCGTGATTGGCGCCGATGTGAAACTTAAGGGAACTTTTCGCCGCGGCGGCGCTTACCGCCCTGGTCGCGAGGAGAAGGTTCCGATGAAGCTCAAAGTGTTTGCCGCCGTGTTGGCGCTCTGGACCCTCGCGGCCTGCGGCGGCGACAATGAGAATTCCGTCGGCGAATTTTCGAACGATCTGCTCGGCAACGAAATCATGGTTGAAGCTGTCCGCGATCCCGAAATTCCGGGCGTGGTGTGTCACGTCACCTATTTCGACCGTAGCGTGCTCGACCGCTTGCGGCAGGGCAATTGGTTTGAAAATCCCTCCAATTCGTCGATTTCATGCCAGCGCATCGGCTCGATCGACGTCGCGGGCGTCCGCAGCACGCGCGCGGGTGAAGAAATTTTCAACCAACGCCAGAGTCTCTTCTTCAAAAACGTGGCCGTGCGGCGGATCATCGATTTGGATAACGCCTCGATCGTCTACGTCTCGCACTCGCGCGAGATCGTCGAAGGCTCGGCCAAGATCGATCTCTCGACCATCGCGCTGACGCCTGCCGAAGTTGCAGCGGCGCGTGCGCAGTGAGGGCCAATCCATTGACGCATTCGGCTCGTACCTAAGGGCTGAATTCGCTTTTCACGCCAGGATATGCCGATGCGCCTCCTCCGTTCCGCTCTCGCCGCTTTGGCGCTGACGTTTGCCGCTATTTCGCCAGCTTCGGCCAATCTGGCTGAAGTCCGCTCTGTCATCCCAAATGCGCAAGCGGTCGGCGCAGCACCTTACCAGTTGTTCGGGATCACGGTGTTCAACGCTGAGCTTTATGCCGCCGAAGGCGCGTTCTCCTGGCAGCGCCCATTCGCCCTCTCGCTGACCTACGCCCGCTCAGCACGGCAAAACACGATCATCAACCGGACCATTAGCGAGATGAGCCAGCGCGGCGCCGGCACCGCTGAGCAACTCGCGCCCCTGCGCACGCAACTCGAAGCGTGCTTCCCGAATGTGGCGCGCGGCCATCGCATCACAGGCGTCAGCACTGGCGTGAACACGGCGCGCTTTTTCGTCAATGGCGCCGCGCGTTGCCAAGTCGAGTGGCCGAACTTCCGCCGCCATTTCTTCGGCATCTGGCTCGATGCCCGCGGCAGCCAAGCGCAAATGAGTGCGCGGCTACGTGGGGAAGCTTGAGCGCATTGGTGGGCAGTTCAAGTCGGCGCGCGCAAGACTTCAAACCCATACCAGATTAGCCATATCCCGAGCAGCACAACGCCGATCTCAAGCGCGAACAACACAGAGGCGACAAGGCGTTTCCGTCTCACGCCTTCGCCTTCATGCTGACGCCCGGCGGCAGCGGCGTGTTTTCCGGCACGAAGAAGTCCGGCATCAGGTCCTTCGTCGGATCGACGCGGTACTTGTCGAAATCGCGCTCGCCTTTTTCGTAAAGCAGTACGTCATCGATGAAGAAGTTGCCCGTGGTCTCGCGCGCGGGCGAGGTGAAGATGGCGTGGGCGGCGTCGGCCATGATGTCGACTGTGCGGCAGTGGCGTAGGCCCTCTTCGCCGGCGAGCGCGAATTCGATGGCGGCGGTGGCGATGCCGGTGCGCGGCCAGAGCGCGTTGAAGGCGATGCCATCGTCCTTGAACTCCTCTGCCATGCCCAGCACGCACATGCTCATACCGAACTTCGCCATTGTGTAGGCGACGTGATTGCCGAACCAGCGCGGCGACATATCGAGCGGCGGCGACAGCATCAGCACATGCGGGTTGGACGCTTGCTTCAAATGCGGGATGCAGGCGCGCGAGGTGATGAAGGTGCCGCGCATGTTGACCTGGTTCATCAGGTCGAAGCGGCGAATGTCGGTCTGCAGCGTGCCTGTGAGCTGGATGGCGCTGGCATTGTTGACGCAGATATCGATGCCGCCGAAACGCGCGACGGCCGCGTCCACGGCGGCGCTGACGCTATCGGGCTCGCGCACGTCTACAACGAGCGGTAGCGCCTGGCCGCCGGCTTTCTCGATCTCCTCGGCGGCGGAATAGATGGTGCCGGGCAGCTTTTTGTGCGGCTCGGCGGTCTTGGCGGCGATCACGATATTGGCCCCGTCGCGGGCGGCGCGGAGGCCGATGGCCAGGCCAATGCCGCGGCTGGCGCCGGTGATGAACAGGGTTTTTCCGCGCAGGCTCATGATGCGTCTCCTCACTTTTGCGGCACTCTAGGCGGTTTCGGGCCCGGTTCCACTGATCCCGCTTTTGACCCGGCGCCAGCGGGGGCCTAAACTGGCATTCATGAGGGCGTACGAGTTGAGCTGGAGAGACACCATGCGGAAATCCGCGCTGGCGGCGGCGGTGATGTGCATCGGCATAATGGCGGGCGGCTCTGCCGCAGCCGAACAATGGAATGACCCGGCGGGTCGCGTCTCGTTCGACGCGCCGCGGGGATGGATCGTCGAGGTTCGTCGCGCCAATCCCGACACCATCGTGATTGCTGGCAATGCCAACAATGAATGCTTTGTGCTGGCTGTGCCGAACAGCGGCACGCGCAGCGCAAGCGTTGCGCGCGTTATCGCGGGCAATACCGCGCCGCTGTCCAATTCGGCGTGGTCGGCGCTGGCCAATGCTGCCACACCGGTGTTTCCCGATGGCAACGCACGGGTAGTTTCGCAAAGCGTCGATACGAGCGGACTGTGGCCGGTGCAGCGGGCCGAACTTTCTGGCGCGGCGCGCCCGGTCACGGCGCTGATGGTTTCACGTCCTGGAATCGAGATCACGGCGCTGTGCTGGACATATGGCGGCCCAGACGCGACGGCAACTTATGAAGCGTTCTTCCGCTCATTGTCACATCCCAACGATGCGGAGTGGGCGGCAGCAGCGCAGGCGGCGCAACCGGCGCCGACCCCGCCGCCGGCCCAATAAGCACAACATCTAGAGCAATCCTGGCGGCGCGCGTCCTTCATATGGCGCGCGCCGTCATGCTTAACGAAACCCTACCGTTCATTGACGTAAATGCTTGGTTATCTTCGCATTTACGCGCAATTCACGACGTTGGTTCATAGCCATGAACCATGAACGACAGACTCTCCGATGTCGCGCCCCTGATTGCAGCGCTGAGCGTAGGCGCCGCCGCCATGCTGTGGCCGCCGCTGGCTTTGTTGCTGCTGGCGATGCTTGGCGCGCGGGTGTTGATGCGGGGCGATATCAAGATTGATCTGGCTCAGTTAGCGGGGCCGGCGCTGGCGGCGTTGGTGGTTGGCGCGTTTGTCGGCGTTGCTGGCGCGATCGGCGTTCTCTTTATCTGGCGGCTGTTTGCGGACACGCGCTGGAGCGTGATGGAAGCAGCGCGCCTCGCCATGCGTGCGGGCCGGCCGGCTGTCGCTTCCGCGAAAGCGCTGGCGCATGCGTGGACGACGCCGCTCTACGGTTTGGCGCTCGTCGCCTTCACCGCACCGCACATGGTGGCAGGCTTGCCGCTCGATCTGCCGCATGTGCCGGTTTGGGTGCCGGTGGCCGTCGGCGTGATTGCCGTGGGCGCAGTGTTCGACTGGGGCCTGCGACGCGCGGCGGATTGGCGCTTAGGCGAACTCGCTACCGCGCCTGCGCTGCACTTGCTGACACACCACGCCATCTTCCTGGTCGCTTACGGCCTGACGCTCGACGTCTCCGCCGGCATCGCCGCGATGGCGGCTTGGCGCTTGGCGCATGCAGCGCCGTTGCGTCAGCTCAGCTTTACCGCCGTTCCATAAGCCAGCACTTCCGTCGCTTGGCCTTGGCCGGTGTCGGTCGTCTCCATACGCAGGCCGATGATCGCATCGGCGCCGAGCGAACGTGCGTGCTCAATCATGCGATCGAGCGCCTGTTCGCGGCTCTCGGCCAAGAGCTTCGTGTACTCGTGGATCTCGCCGCCGACGATCATGCGCAGGTTGGCCACGATATCGCGGCCGATGAAGCGCGAGCGCACGACATTGCCGCGCACGAGGCCAAGGTGCTCGCCGACTGTGCGGCCGTGAACATCGAACGTGGTGGATAGGATCATGTCGCCTCCTCTTGCCCTCACATAGGCATTGCCGGCGCGCGGCGGAAGTGAAAGAGAGCGGCGATGGCCAAGACCGCTCCGCACCGCTGCGCCTGGGCAGGCACCGACGATCCCCTGATGATCGCCTATCATGACGAGGAATGGGGCAAGCCCGTTCACGACGACCGGGTGCTGTTCGAGTTTCTGATCCTCGAAGGCGCGCAAGCTGGCTTGTCCTGGCGCACCGTTCTGCACAAGCGCGAAAACTATCGCAAAGCCTTCAGCGGCTGGGATGTTCGCAAGGTCGCGCGCTATGGCGAGAAAGATGTGGCGCGGCTAATGGCCGATCCCGGCATTGTGCGCAACAAGCTGAAGGTCGCCGCCGCCATCACCAACGCGCAATGCGTGATCGAAGCGCAAAAAGAGTTCGGCTCGTTCGACGCCTATATGTGGAGCTTCGTCGGCGGCAAACCGATCAGCAACAAGGTTCAAAGCTTGCGCGACGTGCCGGCGAAGACCGCCATCTCCGACGCCATGAGCAAGGCGCTCTTGAAGCGCGGCTTCAAGTTTGTCGGCTCCACCATCTGCTACGCGTTCATGCAGGCGGTTGGGATGGTGAATGATCACGAGGCGAAGTGCTTGGCGCGGAGGGGTTAGCGCTCGACGTCCCGATAGCGCTTTTCGCTGGCTTCGCCGCGTTGGTCGGCGATGACTTGGATGAGAATCCAGACGCCGCCGATCAGCATCAGCAGAAAGCCGAGGCCGGCGAGCACGGTGAGGCCGATCGCGGCGAAGACGCCGCCGACGACCAGCGCCGGATCGCCGCCGCTGAGTGCTGCGCCGATCACGGCGCCGACGCCGAAGAACCAGCCGAGCGCCGCCAGACCCGCACCCACGCAAAAGCAAATCAGCGCTCCGTTGGAGCGGCGTTCGGGATTGGCGCCTTCAGGCAACATGCGACACCGTCAATTCTGTCTCTGAGAGCGCTTGCTATTCTGCGAATAAAGTACCCACGCCCAGAATAGCGCGAGGACTACGATACCTGCCAAGCCGCCATAGAACGATAGCATTCCCAAGAAGCTCAAGCTCACCGCTGCCCATAGACCAGGTCCAGTCGTGAAGACCTGCGACCCAAGATATCCACCCAGCATCACAAATGTTAGTCCAAGCAAAGTCATCACTATTGCAATCGCGAACGACGTCAGCGGCGCGACCCAACTTTTGGAGTGAGGCGCGCCTTCAGGCGGCGACATAGCGTGTCACCCCCTGCTCATCGCGCACGCGGCGCACGAGGCCGCGGCCGACGAGGCAATTTAAGTGTGCAATGGCTTCGCCGGTCGCCATGCCGAGCAGGTCTGGGCCGATTTTGCGGGCGAACATGGCGACGAAAATGTCGATGGCGCGCTTGGGTTCGCCCAAGCGGCTCAAAATGCGCGCGAGCGATTTCTCGTGGCCTTCGATCAGATTGTGTAAGCGCTCGTGCAGACCGAGGAACGGTTCGTTGTGCGATGGCAAAACCAACACATCATTCGGCATGACCTCGAGCAGCTTCTTGCAGCTCTCGATCCAATCGGTGAGCGGATCGCCGTCAGGCTCGGTTGGAAACACCGAGACGTTGGAGGAAATGCGCGGCAGCACTTGGTCGCCGGAGATGAAGAGCTTCAGCTCCTCTTGCCAGAGGCAGGCATGCTCGGGGCAATGGCCGTTGCCGGTGATGACGCGCCAGGGCTTGCCGCCAATATCGATGACGTCGCCGTCGCTGATGCGATGGTACGCATCGGGCATGCGCGAGACGGCTTTGCCGAAACCGCCGAAGCGGACTTTGTAAGAATCGAGCGCGTCTTCGTCCCAGCCGGCGGCGCGGTAGAATTTGACGCCCTCTTCCGGCGCTTCTCGACCAGTGTCGGCGACGAGCATGCGGCCGGTGATGTATTCGAGCCGGCTCATCCAAAGCTCGGCGCCGAACTTGCGGCAGATCCAGCCGGCGAGGCCCATGTGATCGGGATGCATGTGCGTGCAGATCACGCGCGCGACCGGCTTGCCTTTGAGCGTAGCTTCGAAAATCGAGCGCCAGTGCTCACGCGTTTCTTCGAGGGCGACGCCGGTGTCGACTATGGTCCAGCCGTCGCCATCCTCTATGAGCCAGAGATTGATCCATTTGAGCGCGAACGGCAGCGGCATGCGTATCCAATGCACGCCCGGCGCAATCTCGCGCGCGACGCCCGCTTCGGGCGGGTCGCCTAGCGGATAGATGAGCGTGGGCCTCGCGGGCCGCTCGTTCGCGATGTCTTGGTCTTCGACGCCATCCATGGACATGGTCACAACCTAGGACGTCACAACTCTCCCGTCATCCCGGCCGTAGCGCGAAGCGCGGAGAGCCGGGACCCAGGGGCAACCCGCTCAACATTGGCCCGTGGGTCCCGGGTCGCGCTATGCGCGCCCGGGATGACGGTAGGTTAGGTGTCAAAATCGCCCAGCACTTCGGCGCCGATTCTGATCTCCGCCAGCCGCGATGGGGCGCGGGCAAGCACGGTGCGAGCATAGAAGCGCAAGGACCCGGCTTGGTCCGGATTGGCGTCGCGCGCGGCGCCTTTCACGAGCAGCATGCCGCCGACGACATCGCCAGCGAGTTGTAGGTAGGCATGCGCGCCAGCGAGAGCATCTTCCTGCGAGGCGCCGAGCATGTAATCGGTAGCTTCAGCGAGCCCGTCGATGGCGGCTGAGAGCTTGGGATGCCCGGAGCCGGCAATCGCGCGCGCTTCCTCGATCAGCACGCGCATCGCTTCGCCGCGATCGCCGAGCAGCTTGCGGCTGTAGAGATCAATCGCTTGGATGCCGTTTGTGCCTTCGTAGATCGGCGCGATGCGGGCGTCGCGGTAGAATTGCGCGGCGCCGCCTTGTTCGACATAGCCCATGCCGCCATGGATCTGCACACCGAGGCCAGCTGCTTCGACGCCGAGATCGGTGCTCCAGGCTTTGGCGATCGGCGTGAGCAAGTCTTCGCGGGCTTTGTCTCCGGCGTCGGCGGCGACGGCGGTGGCGTAGCAGATGGCGCGTGCGGCTTGGATTTTGGCGCGCATCGTCATCAGCATGCGGCGCACGTCCGGGTGCTCGATAATGAGCGCCCCGCCCTGCTTACGCTCGCGCGCATAAGCGAGCGCTTTTTGGTAGGCGGCTTCCGCAACCGCGACGCCCTCCATGCCGACATTGAGCCGCGCCGCATTCATCATCGTGAACATGGCGGCGAGGCCCCGATTTTCTTCGCCGATCAGCCAGCCGGTCGCGCCTTCGTAAGCCATCGTGCAGGTGGGCGAAGCGTGGATGCCCATTTTCTCTTCAAGACCGATGCATCGCACGGCGTTGCGCGAACCATCCTCGTCGCGGAACTTGGGCACGATGAACATAGAGATGCCCTTCGAGCCTGTCGGCGCGCCTTCGATGCGGGCGAGCACGAGATGGATGATGTTGGGCGCGAGATCGTGTTCGCCCCATGTGATGAAAATCTTTTGGCCGGTGATGGCGTAGCTGCCGTCAGCTTGCGGGGTGGCTTTGGTGGTCAGCGCGCCGAGATCGGAGCCGGCTTGCGGTTCGGTCAGGTTCATCGTTCCGGACCATGCGCCGGAGATGAGCTTTTCGAGATAGAGTTGCTTTTGATCGGGCGCGCCGTGCGTCTCGATCGCTTCGATGGCGGCGAGCGTCAGCATCGGCAAGAGGCCGAAGCTCATATTGGCGCTGTGCACGGTTTCCATCACGGCGAGCGCCACCGCGCGCGGCAGGCCTTGGCCACCATAAGCGGGATCGGCGGCGAGGTCCTGCCAGCCGCCGGCCTTGAACGCTTCGTAAGCTTCGCGGAAACCAGGAGCGGCAGTGACGATATCGTCTTTCAGCGTCACGCCCGCGCGGTCGCCGCTGCGATTGATCGGCGCCAAAGTCTCACTGGCGAGTTGCCCCGCGCCGTCGAGGATGGCGGCCAACGTGTCGGCGTCGAGATCGGGATAACGGTCGCGCAAGCGCCACAAATCGGCGCAAGCCTCGAGCGCAAAGCGCATGTCGGCGATGGGCGCGGCGTAACTCATGGCGTCTCCTTGGCGCGACCATAGCCGCCTAGCGCCGCATTCGTCGACGCATAGTGGACGCGCCGAAGCTCCCACCTAAATCACAGTTACCTCGATGTGCCCCGGTGCCAGTCGCGGGGGAACCGTCTACATGTGCGCTTTCACTCCGGGAGCAACCTGATGAAGTATTGGACCGCCGCCGCCGCCGCTTTGGCGCTTGCCGCTTGCTCACAACCGGCCGAGCCACCGGCGCCGCCGCCAGCGGATGTCACCATCGATGCGCCTTCGGGCGAATATGCGATCGACCCGCACCACACGACGGTGAACGTACGCGCGCTGCACTTCGGGCTCTCGCACTACCAGCTGCGCTTCAATCGCGTCAGCGGCACGCTCAACTTCAACGCCGAAGAGCCAGCACAGTCGACGGTGGCGATCACCATCGACACGACGTCGCTCGACACGCCTTATAGTGGCGACCGCGACTTTGACGAAGAGCTGCAGAATTCCGAGTGGCTGGACTCCGCTGGCTTCGCGACGGCAACGTTCACCTCCACCAGCGTCGAGCAAACCGGCCCCAACACTGGACGCGTCACTGGCGATCTGACAATTCGCGGCGTCACCCAGCCGGCGACGTTCGATGTCACCTACAATTCAAGCTGGGCGCAGCACCCGATGGGCTTCCCCACGGCCGGCATCGGTTTTTCGGCGACAGGCACGATTTCGCGCTCGGCCTACGGCCTCAACGTGCTGCAGCCGCGCGCGGGCGATCCCAATAGCGGCGTGTCCGATCAAGTCGAACTCGTCATCGAAGCCGAGTTCAATCGCCCGAATCCGCAAGGCGAACTGCCGGCGCCGAGCCAGCCGGCCGAACCGGTGAACTAAGGTGAGCGAACGGGCTCAACGCTACACGGCGGTGGCGGTCGTCCTGCACTGGGCGATCGCCGCCGCGATCCTGTTCATGCTGCCGCTCGGTTTCTGGATGCATAGCCGGGCTGAGGACGGCAATACGAGCCAGGGTGTGTTTCAGGCTTATCAGCTACACAAGTCTGTGGGGCTGACGATCTTGGCGTTGAGCCTGGTGCGGCTGGGTTGGCGCTTGCTCAACCCGCCGCCCGCTTTGCCGCCGCATATGCCCGGCTGGGAGCGCTTTGCCGCCAAGGCAACGCACTGGCTCTTCTATGCGCTGATGCTGGGCTTGCCGCTGTCAGGCTGGCTGTTTGTCTCGGCGGGCTGGTCGATCCATGACGATGCCCCGCTCGCGGTGCCGACGCGTTGGTTTGGCCTGTTTGCGGTGCCGCATCTGTTCGGCCTCGACCGAGCCTCCGCCGACGTGCGCGAGGATGCGGCCGACATCGCGTTCAATACGCATGCGATCCTAGCGTTTGCGATGCTCGGCTTAGCCGTGCTGCACGTCGCGGCGGCGCTGAAGCATCATTTGTTCGACCGTGACGCCGTGCTGGCGCACATGGTCCCGGGCTTGCGCGGGCCGGGCGAGAGCGCGCCTGCGCCGAAGCGTCCGTTGCGACTGGCTGTCCTGGGCGGGGGGCTGGCCTTGGTGGCCGTGGCGGTGATCGCGCTCGGCTTCAGCGCGGTGCAGATCGCTTCGCGCGCCGCACCGGCTGCGCCTTACACGATCGAGATCGCCGAACCGGAAGCGCCGCTTGCGCCGGAGACGACGCTCGCACCTGATCCCGCCCCCGCAGGCGTGACCGCATGGCGCGTCGATCAGCGCTCGAGTGCGATCACCTTCGCTTACGTCTATGAGGACGAGAGCGGCTCGACCGATTTCAACGGCCGCTTCGCGCGCTGGCGCGCCGACATCCGCTTCGACCCCGACGATCTCGACGGCTCCAGCGTTGTTGTGACCCTTGATACCGGCTCGGCGATCACCGGCATTGCCGCGCATGATGGCGCGCTGCCAGGTCCGGAATGGTTCGACGCCTCCGCGCACCCTGTCGCCACCTTCCGCTCGACCCGCTTCCGGGCGCGCGACGGCGGCTACGAGGTCGATGGCGATCTCACCATCAAGGGCGAGACCCGCAGCATCGACATGCCCTTCCGCCTCACCATCGAAGGCGACCGCGCCGCCGCCACCGGCACGATAGAGATCGACCGTCGCGACTTCGGCATCGGCGAAGGCTCGGGCGACGACCTGATCTCGCGCGATATCGAGATCAGCTGGCGCGTGGATGCGGATCGGGTGCGCTGAGACGTACAAACGCTTCAACGCGAAGGGGTTGCGCCCTAGGTTTGGCGCATGACAACCGACCTCTACGCACAATTGGCCGCCCGCTTAGGCCCTAAGGGCTATGCCGCCGACGCTGAAACGCTGGCGCCGTACCTCAAAGAGTGGCGTGGGCGCTTCACGGGGCACACACCGTTCCTCGCCATGCCCGCAACGACCGAGGAAACGGCCGACGTCGTGCGCTTGTGCGCTGCAGCAGGCGCGTCGATCACGCCGCAAGGCGGCAACACCGGCCTGGTCGGCGGCCAGATCCCCGCCGGCGAAGTGTTGCTCTCGATGAAGCGCATGAACCGTATTCGCGCGATCGATGCGGCAAACGACTCACTGATCGCGGACGCCGGAGTGATTCTCCAGGCTGTGCAGGAATCAGCGCGCGAATCGGATCGACTCTTCCCTTTGAGCCTCGCGAGCGAAGGCAGCGCGACGATCGGCGGACTGATCTCCACAAATGCTGGCGGCGTGCATGTGCTGCGTTACGGGATGATCCGCGACCTCGTTCTCGGCATCGAAGCCGTGCTGCCGGACGGCCACGTGTTCCGTGGACTGAAGGGGCTGAGGAAGGACAACACCGGCTACGATCTGAAGCAGCTCTTCATCGGCGCCGAGGGGACGCTGGGCGTGGTGACGGGCGCCTGCCTCAAGCTCTTCCCGCGCCCGCGCGCACACCAAGTGGCGCTCGCCGCCGTCGCGTCACCGGAGCGGGCGCTGGCGCTGCTCCACCGGATGAAGGCGGCGACCGGGGCGGTGGCGGCGTTCGAGATCATGAACCGGCGCTCGGTCGATCTCGTCGTCAAGAATGTGCCGATGAGCCGCGATCCGCTCCCCGGCGCGCCGTTCATGACGCTGATCGAATTCGAGGGCATGGACGCCGCGGGCTTGCGCGCGAGCATCGAAGACGCGCTCGCCGCAGCCATCAGCGCGGGCGAAGCGGAAACGGCGCTTATTGCTGAAAACGCAAGCCAGGCGCGGGATTTCTGGCGTATTCGAGAAGACATATCGGCCGGCCACAGGCCCGAAGGCGCGCAAGTGAACCACGACGTCAGCGTGCCGGTTTCGCAGACGCCGCTCTTCCTCGAACGCGCCAATGCGGCGGCTGAGCGGATGTGCGCGGGCGTGCGCGTCGTCGCCTTCGGTCACATGGGCGACGGCAATTTTCATTACACGCTGATGCAGCCGGCAGGCTCGGACGCCGCCGCGTTCCCGGGCGAGGCGCTCTCGCAAATGGTCTATGAGACCGCCGACGCGTTGGGTGGTTCGATCTCCGCCGAGCACGGCATCGGCGTCGCGCGCGTCGCCGAACTGGCGCGCTTCAAGGACCCGGAGTCGCTCGCGATGATGCGCGCCGTGAAGCGCGCGATCGACCCGAACAACGTAATGAACCCGCGCGCATTGTTCGTCTGATCATCGGCTCACAACGACACGCGACTCACGCGACTCACAACGCAAACTTGCTTCGCAATCGAAGCGATGCGATGTTGCAATTTCGTCGCGCGAATTTTTTTGCGTGTCGAATGTGCTTGCACACGACAATGCGAAGACGTAAGCGGCGGTTGTTAACGTACTAAGAAGGAGCCAGGGCATGGCCGTGAAAAAGAAGAAGGCAGCGAAGAAGGTGGCCAAGAAGGCCGCGAAGAAGCGCGCTGCACCGAAGAAGGCGAAGACCGCAAAGAAGGCGGCTCCGAAGAAGGCCGCGAAGAAGCGCAAGGCCAAGCGCGCTTCCCGCTAAGTCGGGAACGCTCTTTGGAGATCTCGCTCAAGCGAGGCTTCTAAGAACACGGACGAGAGTCCAAAATGCGCGTCACCTTCGGGTGGCGCGCATTTTCTTTTGCCAAAAGCGCCGCCGCCGGCGCGGCTAAGTGATTTATTTCTCTTGAGTCTTCGCCGATCCCAGCAAACATCGCGCAAGCACGATGAACACCGCATCACCCCCTCCCCAAAGGCCCATCGCCGCTGTCGGCGTGGTCTGTTTGCGTGGCTATGAAGTGCTTTTGGTGCGGCGCGGTACGCCGCCGCTCGAAGATTCGTGGTCCCTGCCCGGCGGGCGGATCGAATGGGGCGAACGCGCCGCCGACGCAGCCTTGCGCGAACTCCGTGAGGAGACAAGTTGCGAGGCCGAGTTGATCGGGCTCGTCGATGTCGTCGATGCGGTGCTGAGTCGGCGCGGCGCCGAGGGCGAGCCGCCTTGGGGTCATTACGTGCTGATCGACTACGCCGCGCGCTGGATCGCGGGCGAACCGAAAGCCGGCGACGATGCACGTGACGCCCGCTTCTTCGCACCCGCCGAACTGGAAGCGCTCGGTCTCTGGGACGAGACGCTTCGCATAATCGCCGCCGCGCGGGCGATGGCTTAAGCCTCGTTAGCTGCGACCGGCTGCGCCGCCTTGCGCGCCTCGGCAATGTCCCACCCCATCTTGACCAGGGACAAGACCGCAAGACCCCAGACCGGCTGGTTCAGCAACAGCAGCAGAAAGCCGCCGAAGATGATGGTGGCGTGCAGCGCGATGATGCGCGGGTAAGGCGCGCCCATCAGTTCGAGCAAATTGACCCGCCTGACCTCGCCGCGCGCGATGAACAGGCCAAACTGCACCAGCTGCCAGAACACGATCGAGGCGAAGCCGATCAGCAGGCCGCTCTTCTGCGCGAACAGCGCCCGCGCCGCCCCGGCCAGATCGAGCATGGTGTCGCCGATGACAGCAGTCTGTCCGCCGAACAAGGCGATGACGAAAATGCCGTGGCCAAAACAGAAGAGCCCGTAGTGGAAGGTGAAGAAGGCGCCGAAGAAAAGCGCGCCTAACCAATTGACCCCGCCGACCACGGCGGCGTTTGCGATCATGCTGGCTAGCGTGCGAACGCCGATGACGACGTTCTCCAACCAGTAGAGAAATATGAGCGCAAAGGCGCTCCATCCCCAAAACAGAACGCCCGCCAAGGGGATAAGGTTAATCGCGATCGCGGCCAATACAGGCCACGTTAAGGACGATAGTGACGGAACTTTCGGCAATCTTGTGCGCTGAATCAAATTCGCGGCTCGCCTAAGGGGCTTGTGTGGGCGCGAACTTAATCAATGTCCTCTAGGGTCTGGGCAAGGAGAACTTCACATGGCTAAGGACAAAGCAGCTCGCGCGGCCGAGCTTGCCGAAGAAGCGCGTGAGCGCGCCGAGGAAGCGTATGAGGCCGCACGCGAGGCGGTCGAGGACGGTCTCGACGAGGCGCATAAGTATATGAAACGTCAATGGCGCGAGCGCCCGGTCGCGGTCGCCGCCACCACGCTTGGCGTCGGCCTGATGATCGGCCTGCTCTTGGGGAGCAGGCGCTAATGTTCGACCGCGCCATGGCCACCGTGATCGCCACGTCGGCGGCGTGCGCGGCCGCCGTGATGGCGGTGTTCTCGCTCGGCTTTTCGCTGTACGCGCTAATGCTGCCGATGGTGGGCGCACCAGGTGCGGCGTCAATCGTCGCCTTGGTGGCGACCTTGGGTGTGGCGCTCTTTGCCTTGTTCGCCGCCTATCGCCGCAAGGAGAAAGAGCGTGAGGCCGCGGCGTTGCAGGCGCAGCTGATGGAAGAGGCGCCGCTGATGGGCTTCGGCCTGGGCGACATCGCCCGCGAGCGGCCGATCGTGACGCTGGCCGTCACCGCGCTCGGCGGCTTGCTGGCCGCGCGTCATCCCGGCTTGGCGCGCGACCTGCTCTCGGTCGTCGCTCGTTTCGGTCGCCGCTAAGCTACGCCCCTCACCGCTTTACAGCGGCCGCCTCCCCGGCAAAGCTACGGCAAACGTGTGGGGAGGAATGTATGAGGCTCGTGGCAGCCGCCGTGGCGGCGTTGGTGATGGTTGGCGTCGCCGACGCACGCACTTGGCGCATACGGGCTGGGGAAGGCGCTGAGCAGGCGCTGCAGACCGCTTTGATCGAGGCAAGCCCGGGCGATACCGTTCGCATCGGGCGCGGCCGCTTTGAATTGAGTAGCGGGCTATCGCTAAATGTCGATCGCGTCACCATCCGCGGCGAGGGCGAAGGCCGCTCCATCCTCTCCTTCGACACCCAGCGCCGCGGCGCCGAGGGCCTCCTGGTGACGGCCGACGATGTCGTGCTGCGCGACTTCGCGGTCGAGAACGCCCGCGGCGACGCCATCAAGGTGCGCGACTGCGACGGCATCACCATCCAGGGCGTCCGCGTCGAGTGGTCGCGCGGGCCGAACGAGAACAACGGCGCCTACGGGCTCTACCCGGTAAATTGCTCCGACGTGATGATCCGCGACTCGATCGCGCGCGGGGCGTCCGACGCCGGCATTTATGTCGGCCAGTCGCGCAACATCATCGTTCGCGACAATCTGGCCGAGTTCAACGTCGCCGGCATCGAGATCGAGAACAGCTTCAACGCCGACGTCTTCGGCAATCGCGCCACCAACAATACCGGCGGCGTCCTGGTGTTCGACCTGCCCGGCCTGCCCCAACAAGGCGGCCATTCGGTGCGCGTGTTCGACAATGAGATCGTCGGCAACAACACGGCGAACTTCGCACCAGCCGGCAATATCGTCGCCACCGTGCCGGCCGGCACTGGCGTACTGATCATGGCCAATCGCGACGTGCACGTGTTCGACAACGAGATCGCCGATCACGGCACCATCAACGTGCTGGTCACCTCCTACCGGGCGGAGTTCACGGACCCGAACTACAACCCGCTGCCGCGCAACATCATGATCCGCAACAATGCGTTCGGAAACGTCGGCTACGCGCCGGTGGGCGATCTGGCGGCGCTGGCGCAATTGGGCCTCGGCATGCCGGACGTGGTTTGGGACGGGGCGACGCTCTATTCCGTCGGCGGCACGCCGCGCAATGAGAGCGTGCGCATCGTCATGCGCGAAAATCGCTCGACGCGTAACCGCACCGGCTCGTTCCTGTCGCTCGGTCTGCCCGTCGCCGGCTCGCCGTTCAGCGAAGCCGCGCCCGATCCGAGCTTCCCGCCACTCCTGGCGCTCGCAGAGCCGGAGGAAGTGGAGATCGACGATTGATCCGCGCACTAATTGCCGTTTGCGCCGTCCTAGCATGTGTCGCGAGCGCCACCGCACAAGCGCCGGCGCGCGTGAACGATGCGGCGATCATGGCGGCGCGGCCGGCGGCGACGCTTTCGGCTTACGGGTTCTTCCGCGACGCTGGCGCGCGTGAGCCAACGGCGCGGGTGACGCCCTATGACCTCAACACCGCGCTCTATTCGGATGGGGCGCTGAAGTTTCGCTACGTCTACATTCCGTCGGGTGCGCAGGCTGCGTACAATGACGACGGCGTGTTCGAGTTTCCGGTCGGCACCGTGCTGATCAAGACGTTCGCGTTTGCAACGGACATGCGCCGCCCGGACGAGAACGTGCGCTTTCTAGAAACACGGCTGCTGATCCGGCGCGCGGATGGTTGGGTGGCGTTGCCCTATGTGTGGAACGCGACCCAGACCGAGGCGCGCTATTCGCCGATCGGCGCGGACCTGCCCGTCAGCTTCAGCAACGAAGATGGCCAAGCCATCGCGCTCGATTGGCACGTCCCGAACGTGAACGAATGCAGCGGCTGCCATGCACGGGATGGTGAGCTGACGCCAATCGGGCCCAGTGCGCGGAATTTGAATCGCCACTTCGCTTACGCCTCGGGCGAAGCGAACCAGATCGGCCACTGGAATAGCACAGGCCTGCTCAGTCCCCTCCCGGCGAGCGCAAGCCCGCGCGTCCCGAACGCCTACGACACGAACACGCCACTCGCGGATCGCGCCCGCGCCTATCTCGATGTGAATTGCGCCCACTGCCATAATCCGGCGGGACCGGCGCATACGTCGGGACTGGATCTTTCGTGGTCGCAGGATGATCCGTCACGCTGGGGCGTGCTGAAGCGGCCGGTTGCGGCGGGTCGCGGTTCGGCTGGGTTCGAGTTTTCAATCGAGCCCGGCCATCCTGAGCGCTCCATCCTGCTGCACCGCATGGCCAGCACCGATCCCGGCGTGATGATGCCCGAGCTTGGCCGCACGCTCGTGGACGAACGCGGCGTCGCGCTGATCCGCGATTGGATCGCCGGGATGGATGCCGACGGAAGCGCTTCCGAGCGCAATTGAAATCATCACCGTCAATCCGGGGCAATGCGAAGCATGGAGCCCGGAATGACGGTGGTTAGTTCGTCGGCGCTAGTGCAGGAAGCTCATGTCGACCATGCCCACGGCCATTGCGGCGTGAAAGGCCAGCGCGGCCAGCACGAGGGACGCCGCCATGAACACCAGCCAACGGATCATGATGATGTTGACCGTCGCCTGGATCAGCGAATGGAGGATGCGCAGCACGACGTAGAGCCAGGCAAGGCCGATATTGATGGGCTGCGTCTGATCCATGAACTGGAGCGCAAAGCAGATCGCGTAGAAGAGCGTCGGCTGCTCGTGCAGATGGTTGTAATTTGAGGCCACCCGGCGCGGGCCCACCGGCAGCATGTCGAACGGCGCGCCGCCGTCCTTGATCTTCTCTGGATCGACCTTCGCCTTCGCCATCGCCGGGATGCGTGTGGCGTAGAGCCAGACCAGCATGATCATGGTCCAGATCACCAGCGCCACGACCGGCGCAATCATTCCGTGCTCGTACATTTTAATGCCCTCCCCGAGTTCAGGGATCATCCGCCCGGCCCGCTGAGCGATCAAGCCTCCCCTTGCGAGAGGCGGCTTGGCGGCGCGCGTGCGCCCCTCTAGGTTCGCGCCGCCTTTTAGGGGACCGCATGACCGAGGACATCCAACGCCGCCGCCGCACGCCGTTTCTGGAAGCGGCGATCGAGTGGATCATCTACACCAGCCGCTGGCTGATGGCGCCGGTCTATCTCGGGCTGATCGCGGCGCTCGCGATTCTGATCATCACCTTCTTCCGCGAACTCTATCTGCAAGCGCCGCTGGTGCTGACGATGGACGAGACGGACATCATCTTATTGGTGCTGACGCTCGTCGATCTTTCGCTGGCCGGCAATCTGGTGCTGATCATTCTGTTTTCGGGCTACGAGAATTTCGTCTCGAAGATGGAAGGCGCCAAGGACGATCCCGATCGCCCAGAATGGATGGGCACGCTCGATTTCAGCGGCCTGAAGATCAAACTGATCGCCTCGATCGTCGCGATCAGCGGCATTCACCTGCTCAAGATTTTCATGAACATCAATCAGTACGAAGAGCGCGACCTACTCTGGTACACCATCATCCACATGACCTTCATCGTGTCGGGTGTTGCGGTTGCGCTGATGGATTGGATCGTTGAGCTCGCACACAAGGTGCACGACAAGCACTAGGCTTACATGCGCTCCGGCACGTCGATGCCGAGCAGATCAAGCGTCAGCGTGAGCTGCTTCAGCGCTGCACCCGCTAGCGCCAAGCGCGAAGCACGGACCGCGCCCTCTGACGGCAGGATCGGGCAGTTGGCGAAGAAGCCGGAGAAGGCTTGCGCCAGCGTATGGGCGTGCTCGGCCAAAAAGTGCGGCGCCTTTTTGTCGTAAGCGGCGGTGAGCGCGCCGTCGAAGGCGTCGAGCGCCAGCGTCAGCGCCCGTTCGGCCTCGTGCTCGACTGTGATCGGCCCAGGCGCCACGCCTTGCTCTTCCGCTTTGCGCAGAATGCTTTTGATGCGGACGGCTTGGTAGAGCAGATACGGGCCGGTCTTGCCTTCGAAGCTCATGAAGCGGTCGAGATCGAAAATGTAGCTGGTGCCGCGGAAGTTTGAGAGATCGGCGAACTTGATCGCGGCGATGGCGACCTTGTGCGCGACGTCCTCGAACTCTTCCTTCGAGAAATCGGCGTCAATCTCGTTTTCCTTCAGCCGCTCGCGCGCTTTCTCTTCGGCTTGGCCGATGAGGTCATTGAGCTTCAGCACGCCGCCGGCGCGGGTTTTGAACGGCTTGCCATCTGACCCGTTCATGGTGCCGAAGCCGACATGCTCCAACTGCTCGCGCGCAATGTAGCCGGCCTTGGCGGCGGCGCGGTAAACCTGTTCGAAGTGATCGGCCTGGCGCTGGTCGACGACGTAGAGAATCAGGTCCGGCTTCTGATCGCGCACGCGCTGGACGATCGTGGCGAGATCGGTGGTGCCATACATGGCCGAGCCTTCTGACGACACCACCAGCAGCGGATCGGGGCTTTCGACCTCGACCACCGTACCGTCTTCGAGTTTTTTCTTCTTCGTCTCGCCAGGGCCCGCAACGCGCACGATGCGCGCGCCCTGATCCTCTTCGAGCAAACCCTTGGCGTCGAGATCCTTGACCATGTCAGGTATCAAAGGATCAGCATCGCTCTCGCCCAGCCAAAGATCGAAATCGACGCCGAGCGAGGCGAAGTCGCGCTTTTGCGCCGCCATCGAGACGTCGCGCATGGCTTTCCAGATTTCACGGTGCAGCGCGCTGCCGCCTTGCAGCGCGGCCGTTGCTTTGCGGGCGCGATCGCGCGTTTCGATATCGCCGCCTTTCACCTTCGCGGCGTAGGCCGGATAGATCGCTTCGAGTTGTTCGAGCGTCAGCGACTGCAGGCGCGCATCAAGCTTGGCGCGATCATCAAAGCCGCCAAGTTCATCTTCGAGCGCGGTGATGACAAGGCCCATCTGGAAGCCCCAATCGCCGAAGTGCGCGTCGCCCCAGACCTGATCGCCGCGGAAGCGATAGATGCGCCTGACGCTTTCGCCGATGATCGAGGCGCGCAGGTGCCCGACATGCATGCCCTTGGCGACGTTCGGCCCGCCATAATCGACAACGACGCGGCGCGGATGCTCGACGACGCTGGCGCCGGCGCGGGCGTCGTCGGCGATGACTTGCGCACGGTTCGCGAGCGCTTGCGGCGTGACTTTGAAATTGAGGAAGCCCGGGCCAGCGATGGTTGGAGTTGAAGCGAGTTCGGTGGCGTTCCAGGCGCCGGCGACGGATTGCGCGATCTCAGGCGGCTTCTTGCCGGCCGACTTGGCAGCCGCGAGCGCGCCATTGCACTGGAATTCGCCGAGGTCCGGGCGATCGGAGCGGCGCACTTCCGCGTGCTTGGCGTCAAGGCCAAGGGAAGAGAACACGGCAGCGTTAGCCGCAGTGAGCGCGTGCGCGAGGTCTTTCATGGCAATAGGCAGTAGGCAGTAGGCAGTAGGAATTCAAGAAACAGAAGAACCGCCTACTGCCTCACCCAATCACTGCCCCGGCGCGGGGCGCGAGCCGGCGTCGATGCGGAAGCGGCGGCCGTCGCGGTTGAACTGGAGTTGCTCGGGCGTCAGTTCGAAGCCGACGAGAACTTCGAAATTCTCGCCCGACGTATCCGGGTTGGCGCGCGGGATGACGATGCGGTCGATTTCTTCGGTGCGGGTCACGACGGCTTCGCCGCGGTCCCAACGCACGTCGACTTCGAAATAGGCCTTTTCGATCGGCGCAATGCCACGGCGCGCGACGGCGACCCAATAGCGATAGGTCTGACGATCCGAGGTCGCAGCTGGGCCTCGGCCGAAGGCCATCTGAATTTCGATCGACATGGTGATCGGATCGTCTTCGATGTAGCGGCAGAGACCCCGCACGCCCTGCATCTCGCCGGTGTACTCAATATTGGCGTAGCGCTCGTTGCCGGGGGCGGCGAAATCGACGACGCGGGAATTGTCGTACAGCACGCCCATGAGCGGGCATGGCCCGACGTTGCGGCGATCGTCCATGCCGAACATGCGCTCAAAGGCGTTCGGCGGGGTTTCTTGCGTCTCCTCCGGCATCACGCCGCCTGGCAACTCAACCACGGCCTCGCGGGAGCCGGAGCAGGCATTGAGCGCGAGCGCGCCGAACATCAGGACAAAAGCAGCGGCGCGCAGTTTCATAGAGAATCCTCTTCAGCCCCCGGGCCATACAGCGGCGGCTGCATGTCTCACCCCGCCCCGAAAGCAAATGGCGACGGGCCGTGATAGCTTTGCCCCGCCCTGCCCGCAACGGGCCCAGGCGCCTTGCCCGAAAAGTTCGCCAAAGAACCGATGACCGTCACGGAAAAACCCCAGATTTCAATCCTGTTAGCCGCCCCGCGTGGATTCTGCGCCGGCGTCGACCGGGCCATCCAGATCGTTGAGCAGGCGATTCAAAAGTGGGGGGCGCCGGTCTATGTCCGCCACGAGATTGTCCACAACCGCCATGTGGTCGAGCGGCTGGAGCGGCTGGGGGCGGTGTTCGTCGAGGAATTGGACGACTGCCCGGAGGACCGGCCGGTGATCTTCTCCGCCCACGGCGTGCCGAAATCGGTGCCGGCGGAGGCGCGGGCGCGTGAGATGATCTTCGTCGACGCCACCTGCCCGCTCGTGTCGAAAGTGCACGTCGAGGCCGAGCGCCATTTCGCGGCGGGCCACGAGATCGTGCTGATCGGCCATGCTGGCCACCCCGAAGTGATCGGCACGATGGGGCAACTGCCGCCCGGCGCAATCACGCTTCTGGAAACGGTCGCCGACGCGGAAGTGTTTCAACCGCGCGATCCAGCCAAGCTCTCTTTCGTGACGCAGACGACACTTTCGGTGGACGACACCGCCGAGATGGTCGGCGTGCTGCAGCGGCGTTTCCCCGGCATCGCCGCGCCGCACAAGGAAGACATTTGCTACGCCACCACCAACCGCCAGGACGCAGTGAAGGCGATGGCGCGCGATGCGGATTTGGTTTTGGTGATCGGCTCGCCGAAGAGCTCGAACTCGGTGCGGCTGGTGGAGGTGGCGACGCGCGCCGGCGCGCGCGATGCGCGGCTGGTCGCTTCGGCTGAGGATGTGGACTGGGCCTGGTTTGCCGGCGCGCGCGTGGTTGGGGTGACGGCGGGCGCCAGCGCGCCGGAGGATTTGGTGGAAGACCTGATCGCGGCGATCGCCGCGCGGTTCAAGGCGCACGTCGAAGAAGTTCGCGTGACCAATGAAGACGTGATCTTCAAACTGCCGCGGGTGTTGGCGGGGTGAGCGACGTCACCACCGTCCCCACGATCATTTACGACGTCATCCAACGCCAACGCGCGCTGCACCCGGATCGCCCAGTGCTGGTCGGCGTCGCGGGCGCGCAAGGGTCGGGCAAGACAACGGCGTGTCAGTTGCTGGAGATGTCGAACCGGCCGCGCTTTGCGCATTTTTCGCTCGACGATGTGTATCTCACTAAGGCCGAGCGGGTTTGGCGGGCGGATAATGTGAGCTCCTTCGATCCCTATCGCGATATGGACGGCAATTTCCAAGTCGATCACAAGCCTCGCCCAGAGATCGAGCGTCTGCTGCTCACGCGCGGCCCGCCGGGCACACACGATCTGAGCTTGGCAAAAGATGTGATCGCGCGGCTGATGCGCGGCGAGGCGACCAAGCTGCCGCGCTTCGATAAAGCGTCGGACGACCGCGCGCCGGAAGACACATGGCCGCTGTTCGAGGGACGGGCGGAAGCGATACTCATCGACGGGTGGTGCATGGGCGCAAAGCCGACAGCGCTCGCCGCCGAACCGCTCAACGATGTCGAGCGCGAAGACGAAGACGGCATCTGGCTCAAAGAAACAGAGACGCAGTTGCGCAAAATCTATGCGCCCTTCTTCGGCACGTTCGATGCGATCGTGTACCTGAAGCCGCCGAACTGGGAGATCGTACGCGCGTGGCGCGCGCAGCAGGAAGAACACTTGCTCGGCCGCGCGCTGACGGCGGATGAAGACGCGAAGCTGGATCGGTTCCTGATGTTCTACGAACGCATCACGCGCAGCATGATGGCGGGCGGCGTGATGGCTGATGTAGTGGTGGAGTTGGATGAGGGGCGTAATTCTGTGAGCGTGGAGCCCACATGAGGATCGACACGTCACTGCTTGTTCGCTTGTCAGCTTTGGCGACGTGGCCAATCGGCACCGGCCTCCTGCTGGATGTCATCGACTTCGCGCTGGGCGACCCAGCCCAAGGATGGGCATGGACCAACGCGGCGGCCATGCTACTGCCAGCAGCGACGATCGCGCCGCTTTGTGCGTTGCTCGCTACACACAGATTCGGCGCTAAAAGATCACTGCAGTTGATTTTGGCTGGCGTGGGCGTCGGGCTTCTCGGCCCGCTGCTGATCATGAGTTGGGTTCTTCTAAATACGACGCATCCGATGGCCTTTGCTTTGCGCGTTCTCGCATCTGGCGGCGCATTGGGCGGCGCCGCGCTGACGAGCTTCGCTTACATCTGGCTCATCCGCCGACCCGATCGCGATCCCGCGAATCCCCCTACATCGACGCCATGAGCAACACGGTCGACATTTGGACGGATGGCGCGTGCAGCGGCAATCCGGGGCCTGGGGGTTGGGGGGCGATCCTGCATTTTGCCGGCACGGAGAAAGAGCTCTCCGGCGCCGAGGCCGCGACCACCAATAATCGCATGGAGCTGATGGCGGCGATTGAGGCGCTCAATGCGTTGAAGCGGCCGTCGAAAGTGCGGCTGCATACCGATTCCAAATACGTGATGGACGGCGTCACCAAATGGATTCACGGCTGGAAAAAGAACGGCTGGAAAACCGCTGACAAAAAGCCGGTGAAGAACGAGGATTTGTGGCGGCTGCTCGATGAAGCCAATGCACGCCACGAGGTGACCTGGAAATGGGTCAAGGGTCACAGCGATAACGAAATGAATAACCGCGCCGATGAACTGGCGCGCGCGGCGATCGATACGGTGCGGGTCCCGCCGGCCAGCGCCCGCGCATGCCGGCGGGACGCCGGCGGTCCATATTGACATTGGTTCAAACTTGAACAATATAGTTTAATCTTGAACTATGGAGCTCATGCCATGTTGAACCGCCGTCATGCGTTGGCGCTTCTAGGCGCTGCGTCGTTCGCGGCTTCCTGCGGTTCGAACGGCCCGGACCCCGCCGCTGCTTGGCGCGATCCTGGCGCGGGCATCGCCGATCCGCGGCGCTTTGCGTTGGCGCATGCGATCCTCGCGCCAAGCCCTCACAACACGCAGCCCTGGCTGGTCGAGTTCGACGACGCGCTCGGCATGACGCTCTATTGCGATCTCGAACGGCGCTTGCCCTTCACCGATCCGATCGATCGCCAGATCACTTTGGGCTTGGGCGGCTTCCTCGAGCTCTATCGCATCGCGGCCTCGCATCTCGGCCAGTTTGCGGAGATCACCCTGTTCCCCGAAGGCGCGCCCTCGCCGCGCCTCGATGCACGGCCGATCGCGCATGTTGCGTTCTCGCCGGTCGTGAACGCTGCGGCGGACCCGCTATTCGCGTACATCACGGCGCGGCGGACCAACCGCAATGTCTACGATCTCGAGCGCATCCCGAACGATACGCTGCTCTTGCGCGCTACGGCGCAAGTCGCGGGCTTCCTCGGCGCGGCGCAATGGACGGTCGAGCCCACGCGTGTAGCGGCGCTGCGCGATTTGGTGTGGCGCGCGTTCGAGCGCGAGATGCAAACCGAGGGCGCGCAGCGCGAAACTTATCGCTGGCTCCGCTTCGGGCGCGAACAAGTCGCCGAACATCGCGACGGCTTGGCGATCGAAGGCCCAATGATTGGCCCGCTGAAGGCGTTGGGATTTTTCGGCGAGGACGATCTGATCAACCCCAATTCGATGGCCAGCGAAACAGCGGCGCGCGATTGGCGCGCGAAGGCGGAAAGCGCAACCGGCTTCATGTGGCTGGCGACGCCGGATGATCGGCCTGAGACGCGGCTGCAAGCGGGCATGGCCTATGCGCGGCTCAATCTGGCGGCGACCGCGTTCGGGATCGCGATGCATCCGTGGAGCCAAGCGCTGCAGGAATACGAAGAGATGGCCGATCTCTACGCGGAAGCAAAGCGCGTGCTGGAGGCGCAGGATCAAGTCGTGCAGATGCTGGTGCGCGTGGGCTACGCCGAAGCGTCCGCTCCTTCCGCACGGCGCGATGCGGATGCGGTCTTGCGCGCATGAAGGCCGATCAAAAGCTGCGCATGGCGTTTCAGACGATGTCCGAAATCGCCATTATCGGGCAATTGGCTGACAATGCGTTGCGCCAAGCGCTGCCGGAAACCCTCTCGATCGCCAGCTTCGGCGTGCTCAACCATTTTGCGCGGCTGGGCGTCGAGGGCGAGAGCCCGACCAAGCTCGCGCGCGCGTTTCAAGTCACCAAAGGCGCGATGACATACACGCTGCAACAACTGGAAGCGCTGGGCTTCGTCACGATCACGGACGACCCCGCCGATGCGCGCGCGAAAGTGGTGCGCATCACCAAAGCCGGCGTGCGTGCGCGCGAAGCTGCGATCGCCCGGGTGAATCCGGGGATGAGCCGAATGCTGCAAGTCATTCCAGCGGAAGAATTTGCGGCAGCGCTGCCCTTTTTGACGCGCCTACGCGAAGTGATGGATGCGGGTCGCGACTAGACGCGCTTCACTTTCAGCGTGACGCCATCGACGGCGGCGACTTCGACCGCCTGCCCTGCGTCCAGCGCTTCATCGCTCGTCGCGCGCCAAACGGTGTCTTGCACCTTCACGGAGCCGACGCCATTGGCGAAGTTTTGCACGACGCCACGCACGCCGATCAAAGTGGTGGAGCGCTCGTTCAGCCCGCTCGCAGCGCCTTCGTTGCGCCAGCGTCTGACGATCGGGTGGCCGAAATAGGTGAGCACGATGATGAGCAGCGCGAACACGATGAGCTCGACCGCCCAGCCGGTCGGCGCGAGCCAGGCCAGCAGCGCGGTCGCGAAGGCCGCGACGGCGGGCCAAAGCAAATAGGTCGTGCCGCTCGCCATTTCCGCGATCAGCAGGATGAGGCCGAGCACGAGCCAATGCTGCGGCCCGACCTGGTTCAGCAGAGAGATCAGCGTGTCCATGGTTCCAATGTAGCGACGCTTGGGGCGGCGCGCGAGTACTTACGGACGCGTCGGCGGCACGGCGGTGCGCGGTGCGGCGCCGAACGGACCCTCGCCTTGCGCATTGAGCGCGCGCAGGCCCTCGACCAAGCCAGCCAGACCGGAAAGGTCGGACGGGATGATCACGGTGCGCTGCTGCGGCGATGTCGCCAATTGGCCGAAGGCTTCGACGTATTTCAGGCCGAGGAAATAGCGGATGGCGTTGACGTCGCCCTTGGAGATGGCTTGCGACACCATTTCGGTGGCTTTTGCTTCAGCTTCAGCCTCGCGCTCGCGCGCTTCGGCGTCGCGGAAGGCGGCTTCGCGACGGCCTTCGGCTTGCAGGATCGCCGACTGCTTGGCGCCCTCCGCGCGGAGAACGGCGGCGGCCTTATCGCCCTCGGCTTCGAGGATTTGCGCGCGGCGTTCGCGCTCGGCTTTCATCTGGCGGGCCATCGACTGGGTGATGTCGGCCGGCGGGGAGAGATCCTTGATCTCGATGCGCATGACCTTCGTGCCCCACGCTTCGGTGGCGGCGTCGACCACGCCCAGCAGGCGCGCATTGATGCTGTCGCGCTGCGAGAGCACTTCGTCGAGATCCATCGCGCCGACGACAGTGCGGATGTTGGTCATGCAGAGATTTTGGATGGCGAGACGGAGGTTTTCGACCTCGTAGGCAGCCTTCGACGCATCAATGATTTGAATGAAGACGACAGCGTCCACCGAGACGACGGCGTTATCCTTGGTGATGACGTCCTGACGCGGCACGTCGAGCACGGTTTCCATCATCGACAAGCGCCGGCCAATGCGATCGACGAACGGCATCAAGAACGAGATGCCGGGCTTCAGCGTGCGCGTGTAGCGGCCGAAACGCTCAGCTGTATATTGACGGCCCTGGGGCACGATCTTGATGGCGCTGAACGCCAACACGAGCGCCATCACGGCGAAAATAATTACCGGCGTCATTCACTGCCCTCCACCCGCTTCTGCGGGGCGTCGCGATCGTTTCCGTCAGCTTAACTGACTGAGCAAATGCTCGGCGCTGGAAACCTTGTATTCACCAGCTTCTTCAACGTTCAGCTGAGATACCACGCCATCCTTGACAAGCATTGAATAGCGCTTCGAGCGCGGGCCCATGCCGAACTTGGAAAAATCGGCGTCGAGGCCGATGGCGCGGGCAAATTCGGCCGAGCCGTCGGCCAGCATGACGATGTCTTCGCCGACGTTCTGATCCTTGCTCCAGGCGCCCATGACGAAGTGATCGTTGACGGCCGTGCAGGCAATCGTATCGACGCCCTTGGCTTTGAACTCTGCGGCCTTGTCGCGGAAGCTCGGCAAATGGCGGGCCGAGCAGGTCGGCGTGAAGGCGCCGGGAACGGCGAACAAAGCTACGGTTTTGCCGCCGAAAATTTCGGCGGTGCGCATCTGCTTCATGCCCTCGCTGGTGGGCACGTTGAACTGCACGTCCGGCAGGCTATCGCCAATCTTGATCATTTTGGATGTCTCCTCATTCAGCCCCTATCTAGGGCGACGCGGCGGCAGATGCGAGCGCCCTCTTGCGCGAAAGCGACGGGCGCGGGAGCATGGCCCCATGACCGACACGCTGCAGGGGAAGCTTTTGATCGCCATGCCCGGGATCGGCGATCCCCGGTTCGAAGGAACAGTGATCATGATGTGCGCGCACGACGCGGAACACGCGATGGGCGTCGTCATCAACAAGCCGAAGGACGAGATCACGCTCTCCGACGTGCTCGATCATTTGGGCTTGGAGGCCGATGACGAAGAGGTCGGCGGCCGCCTCGTGCTCGATGGCGGGCCGGTGCGGCAGGATCGCGGCTTCGTGCTGCACTCGGAAGATTTCGCCGCTGGCGACGCGACGCAAAGCGTGGCGCCGGGCATCCGCTTGACCGCGACGCGCGACATTCTGGAAGCGGTCGCGGGCGAGCACGCGCCGGAACGCTTCGTGCTAGCGCTTGGCTGCGCCGGCTGGGGCGCGGGGCAGATCGAAGAAGAGCTGAAGCACAATGCCTGGCTCGTCGTCGATGTCGACAACGCCATCGTCTTCAGCGAGCGCCATCAGGATAAGTGGACCGCGGCGATCCGCGCGCTGGGTTTCGATCCATCGCAGATCATGGGCGAGACCGGACGGGCCTAAGCGCCGTTGACGATCCCGAACAGCAGATGGTCGCGCCATTTGCCGTTGATCTTCAGATAGGCTTTCGCTTCGCCCTCTTGTGTGAAACCCGCTTTTTCGAGCACGCGGCGCGAAGCCATGTTGTCGGGCTGGCAGGCGGCTTCGACGCGGTGCATGTCCAAATCCTCGAACGCGTAGCGCACGACGCAGCGGACAGCGGCGGTGATGTAGCCTTTGCCGGCATACATCTCGCCGGCCCAATAGCCGAGCGACGCCATCTGCGCGACGCCGCGGCGAATGTTGGAGAGCGTCACGCCGCCGACGAGCGCGTCGTCGTCTTCGCGGAACACGAACAGAGCGTGGGCGCGGTCGTCGCGGGAGTCTTCGGCGTAGCGGCGGAGCTTATAGCGGAACGAGCCGCGTGAGGTTTCATCCTGCGCCCAGGTCGGCTCCCAGGGGATGAGGTGGGCGCGGCTGGCTTCGCGGACGTCGGCCCATTCCTGATAGTCGCGCAGTTCCGGCGCGCGCAAGTAGACGCCCTCGCCGTCGATGCGGCGCAAACCGTCATTGTCCTTGCGCATCAGTGCCATGGTTTCAGGAGTGTGCCTCAAAGGCGGCGAGCGCGCCAAGCCCTGCTTTGGGGCCAATCGCTGCGGCGCACAGTGGCCCGGCCAGAGCGGCGCGCGCCAGCGCCTGAATTTCCTCGGCCGTTACGGCGTCGAGCTTTGCCCGGATTTCATCGAACGAAACCAGCCGGTCGCGCAGGAAGACTTGGGAGACCCGCGCTTCCGCCCGCGCCGACGGCGCTTCCAGGCCCATCAGCATCTGCGCCCGCGCCACCGCCTTGGCGCGCGTCAGTTCGGCCTCGGTCGGGCCCTGATCGGCCAACAGGGCAAGCTGGTCGCGGACGATCTCGGCGACGGTGCGGGCGTTCTTGGCCGAACAGCCGGCATAGACGCTCAAGCGCCCGTCATCCTCGAACGTGTCGAGGAACGAATCGATAGCGTAGACGAGGCCGCGGGTTTCGCGGACCTCCTGGAAGAGCCGCGAAGACATGCCGCCGCCGAAAATGTCGGAGAGCAGCCGCGCTGGAAAGAGCGCGTCGCTGCCGGCGGGCGGCGCGGGCCAAGAGAGCATCAAGTGCGTCTGCTCCAGCTTGCGCGCTTCCCCGACGCTGCCGGCTTGCGCGCGCGCGGGTGCGCGGTCGAGCGCCGGGCGCGGCGCCAGATTGCCGAAGCGCCGGGTGGCGACGTCGAGCACCGCGTCGCGATCGAAGGCGCCGGCGATCGAAATCACCACGCGCTCCGGCGCCATGTGGGCGTCGTGGAAATCGGTCAGCGTTTTGACGCTGACATTGGCGAGCGTGGCGTCCTCACCAAGGATCGGGCGGCCTAAGGCCTGGCCGGCATAGAGCGCGCTTTGGTGGAGTTCGAAAACGCGGTCGTCCGGCGCGTCGAAGGCTTCGCCGCGCTCTTGGGCGACGACGCCCTTCTCTTTCTCCAAATCGTCCGGGGCCCAGTGCGGCGCGAACAGAATGTCGGCGATCATGTCGAGCATGAACGGCGCTTGTTCGGCGACGACGCGGGCATAATAAGCGGTGCGCTCGTAGCCGGTAGCGGCATTGACGACGGCGCCGGCGTTTTCGGCCGCTTCGGCGAACTGGCGTGCATCGCGCGCGCCGGCGCCTTTGAACGCCATGTGTTCGAACAGGTGCGCGATGCCGTTCAGCTCCGCCGGCTCCCAGCGCGCGCCGACACGCTGCCAGACGCCAAGTGCTGCAGTGGCGAGCCCCGGCATCGGGTCGAGCGCGATGCGCACGCCATTCGGCAAACGGACAAGATCGAGTTCGCTCATTACTCTTCCGGCGGGCGCGGCGGCGCAAAAGAGAGCCGCCCGACGCTGATGTGATAGGCGAAGTAGATCACCAGCAGCACCAAAGCGAGGCCGTACCAGGTAATGGCGTAGCCGAGGTGGCGCGCCGGAGGCAGCGCATCGGCGCCCGGCGCCAGCGCAAACGGATTGGCGGCCGAGCGCCCGTCCGCGCCGACATAGGCGCCGGCGATGTAGTAATCGGCGACGTTCTCCAGCCCGCCATTGCGGCCCATGGCGTTGAGATCGACGGCGAACCACAGGCGCTGCAAGGGCCGTGGCGAGAGCGTCAGCGGCGCTGGCGGCTCTGGGCGGATCGAGGCGCCGGAGATGGGCGCGCCGAGGCGCAGCACGGCGGGTACGCGCACTTCTTCAGGATTGGGCGGCGCGATCTCCGGAATGAAATCGCTATCGACGAAGACGATGGTGTCGCCGAACACGACCGGCACGAAGACACGCCAGCCCTGCTCGCGCGTATCGGGGCGGACGCCGTGCACGAACTGAATCGCATCAGGCATCGCCTGATACTGCTCGATCGTCATTTCAGCCACCGGCTCTTCGGCGGCGGCGGTCTTTTCTTCGTACTTTTCCCACTGCCAGCGGCCGAACGAAATCAGCACGGCCAGTGCGACGACCGAAAACAGCGTCATCACCAGGAGTGGGCGGAAGCGGATCATTGGATGTCTTTACCGGTGGCTTCGCGGGCTTTGTGTTTCCACTGAAACGCGAACAGTAGCGCTTTGAACGGCGGCAGCATCGCCAGGCAAAGCACAATCGCGGCGACCATGGTGAGCGTCAGCGCCAACCAGCCCGGCAGATGAAGCCCGTACTGAAAGATGATCAGCAACGGCGCAACGATAGCGCCGACGACTAGAATGACGAAAACCGCGGGCCCGTCGCCAGCGTCAGCGGCTTTGAAGTCAGCGCCGCACACAGAGCACGTGTCGCGAAAGCGCAGATAGCCCGCAAACACCTTGCCTTCGCCGCACTGTGGGCAGCGGAGCCTAAGGCCCGCCACCCACGGCGAAATCGGTGCGCGTTCCGTCAATTCTGCATCGTCAGATACGGCATCACGTAAACGAAGGTGAACAGGAATAGCCACACGACGTCGACGAAGTGCCAGTACCAGGCCGCAGCCTCGAGGCCGAAATGCTTCTGCGGGCTCATCTGGCCGACGATCACGCGCAGCAAGCAGACCGCTAGGAAGATCGTGCCGATAATGACGTGGAAGCCGTGGAAGCCCGTCGCCATGAAGAAGGACGCGCCATAGACGTTGGCGTTGGTGATGTCGCCCTGATTGCCGAAGGCAAAACCGGCTTGGGGATATTCGACCGCGAACTGCACCCAAGTGAAGAGCGCGCCGAGCAGCACAGTGAGGATGAGGCCGTTGCGCGCGCCAGTGCGATCGCCGGTCTGCATGGCGTGGTGCGCCCACGTCACGGTCGTGCCCGAGAGCAGCAGGATGAGCGTGTTGATCAGCGGCAAGTGGAAGGGATCAAAGGTTTCGACGTGCGGCGGCGGCCAATTGGCCCAGGCTTGCGCGGTGGCGGCGTCCCAGGTCGGCACCATCCACTCGGCGCGGTTGCCGTGGAAGATGGTCATCTCGAAGAAGACCCAGAACCACGCCACGAAGAACATCACTTCCGAGGCGATGAACAGGATCATGCCGTAGCGCAGGCCGATATCGACCACCGGCGTGTGATCGCCGGCTTTGCTTTCCTTGATCACATCGCTCCACCAGCCAATGCAGGTGAGGACGAGGATGCCCATGCCGATCCAGAACAGCGCCCACTGGCCGTCGCTCAAGAAGAAGTTGTTCTCGTCGGTGACGAGCCCCTTTTGCGAGACGACGAAGCCGATCGCGGCAATCAGCGCGCCGATTGACGCGACAAACGGCCATGGGCTTGGGTTGACCAAGTGATAGTCGTGTTTGACCTCGCCGTGCGCCATCTCTTCCCTCTTCGCACTAGCCGCGCGCCCGAAGGCCGCGGCGCATTCAAACTTCAGCTTCCCGCGGTGGAGCGGAAGTACGTGTAAGACAATGTCACCGTGTTGATGTCGGCGGTGTTTGGATCATCGACCAGTTCGGGATCGACGAAGAACACCACCGGCAGCTCGGCTTCTTCGCCCGGCGCTAGCGTGCGGTCGGTGAAGCAGAAGCATTCGAGCTTGGCGAAATACTGGCCCGCGACGTGCGGCGTCACGTTATAGGTCGCGCGCGCCACGATCGGTTCGTCCGACAGATTGCGGATGCGATAGAACGCCAAACCGGTTTCGCCGATGCGCAGCGTTTCACTCACTTGCGACGGCGAGAACTCGACCGGCAGATCGGGCGAGACGTTGGAGTCGAAGCGGATCTCGATGGTGCGCTCAAGCGCCTGGCTCGGCGCGGCGGAGGCTTCTTGCGTGGTGCCGCCATAGCCGGTGATGCGGCAGAAGGCTTCGTAGAGCGGCACGGCCGCGAACGCCATGCCGGTCATGAACACGACAGTTGCGCCCGCGATCGCGGCCGTGACCGCCATGCGCTTTTTGTTTGGTGGCGCGCTCATAGCGGCCGCTCCAGCACGCCGGCTTGCAGCTGCGCCATGGTGATGGCGAAGACGAGCAGCACGAAGGCAGCAATCGCCACCGCGATGAAGACGTTGCGGCGCTTGCGAGCCGCGAGTTCTTCCGGCGTGAGGATGATCCCGCTCATGCGAAGCCTCGCTCAGCCAGGAGCGCTGCGAACACGGCGAAAAGATAGATGATCGAAAAGCCGAACAGGTCGCGCGCGGGCTTATCCTGCGCCGGCTCGCCATTGCCGGCGTCAGACTTGAGCACCCGCCAAGCGAGGAAAATGAAGAACGCGCCGCCGAGCGCCGCGATCGCGCCATAGATCGGGCCGCCGAGCCCGGTCAGCACCGGCGCGACGCCGAGCGGCGCGAGCAGCAAGGTGTAGGCGAAGATGTGGCGACGCGTGGATTTCGCGCCATGAGTAACGGGCAGCATCGGCACGCGGGCAGCCGCGTAGTCGTTGTTCTGCAGCAGCGCCAGCGCCCAGAAGTGCGGCGGCGTCCACATGAAGATGATCGCCACCAACAGAACGGGATCGAGCGCCAGCGAACCGGTTTTTGCGGCCCAGGCGACAGCCGGCGGCAGTGCGCCGGAGAGGCCGCCGATGACGATGTTCTGCGGCGTCAGGCGCTTCAGCCACATCGTGTAGATCACGGCGTAAAAGAAGATCGTGAACGCCAGCAGCAAAGCCGCAAACGTGTTGGCGGCGAGTTGCATCGTCACCACTGACAGCGCCGAGAGCATCAGGCCGAGCATCAGCGCTTCGTCGCGCGGCACGCGGCCGGACGGGATCGGGCGCGAACGCGTGCGGCTCATCACCAGATCAATATCGCTATCGAACCACATGTTGAGCGCGCCAGCCGCGCCTGCAGCGACCGCAATGGAGAGCACTGCGGCGAAGCCGAGTATGAAATCGCCCTGCCCGGGCGCCACCATGTAGCCGACGAGGCCGGTGAACACGACCAGCGACATCACGCGCGGCTTCAGCAGCGCGACGTAATCGCTCGCGCTGGCTGGCCGTGTGGTGGTGACGTCAAGGATCGCCATTCAACGCCTCAGTGGTGGGTGTCCGGCTTGATCACCGGGAGTTCGTTGAACTGGTGGAAAGGCGGCGGCGACGAGAGCGTCCATTCGAGCGTGGTCGCGCCCTCGCCCCACGGATTGTCGCCAGCGCGACGCTTGACGATGAACATTTCCACCAGAGTCACCAGGAACACGAGCACGCCAACGGCCGTGATGACGTAGCCCCAGGACGAGACCTGGTTCCAGTAGGAGAACGCTTCCGGATAATCGATATAGCGGCGCGGCATGCCTTGGAGACCCAAGAAGTGCTGCGGGAAGAAGATGATGTTCACGCCGATGAACATGATCCAGAACTGCAGGCCCGCGAGGAAACCGTTGTAGCGATAGCCGCTCATTTTCGGGATCCAGTAGAAGAAGCCCGCAAAGATCGCGAACACCGCGCCGAGCGACAGCACGTAGTGGAAGTGCGCGACGACATAATAAGTGTCGTGCAGCGCCGTATCGACGCCGGAGTTCGCCAGCACGACGCCGGTGACGCCGCCGACCGTGAACAGGAAGATGAAGCCGATCGCCCACAGCATCGGCACCGTGAAGCTGATCGAGCCGCCCCACATGGTGGCGATCCACGAGAAGATCTTGATGCCCGTCGGCACCGCGATGACCATCGTCGCGGCGATGAAGTAGGCTTCGAGATCGAGCCCCATGCCGACCGTGTACATATGGTGGGCCCACACGATGAAGCCGATGAAGCCAATCGCGACCATGGCGTAGGCCATGCCGAGATAGCCGAAAATCGGCTTGCGCGAGAACGTCGACACGATCTGGCTGACCATGCCGAAGCCGGGCAGGATCAGAATGTAAACTTCCGGGTGGCCGAAGAACCAGAACAAGTGCTGGTACATGACCGGGTCGCCGCCGCCGGCGGCTTCAAAGAATTGCGTGCCGAAGTTGCGGTCGGTCAGAAGCATGGTCAGCGCGCCCGCGAGCACCGGCAGCGAGAGCACGAGCAGCCACACTGTCACCAGGATCGACCACACGAACAGCGGCATGCGGTGCAGCGTCATGCCCGGCGCGCGCATGTTGAAGATGGTGGTGATGAAGTTGATAGCGCCGAGGATGGAGCTGGCGCCGGCGATGTGCAGCGACAGGATCAACAGATCCATGGACGGACCGCTATGGTGGGCGGGCGAAGTGGAGAGCGGCGCATAAAGCGTCCAGCCGCCGCCGAAGCCCGGGAAGTCGCCATTGCCCGGCACCACCATCGATAGCAGAGCCAGCGTGAACGACGCCGGCAACAGCCAGAACGAGATGTTGTTCATGCGCGGGAACGCCATGTCGGGCGCCCCGATCATCAGCGGCACGAACCAGTTGCCGAAGCCGCCAATCATCGCCGGCATGACCATGAAGAAGATCATGACCAGGCCGTGCATGGTGACGGCGACGTTGTAGCCGTGATTGCTGTCGAGGTTCAGCCAGGCAGTCATGGCGGAGCCTTCGGCGAACACTTGCACGCCCGGCTCGGCCAATTCCCACCGGATGAGACCGATCGCGAAGATAAGGTACATCGTGCCGATGTCCTTATGGTTCGTCGAATAGACCCAACGCTTCCAGTCATAGAGGCTGGGGCGGTGGTCGTGAGCATCGTGGGCGTGAGCGGTTTCGGCAGTCATTGTGTCGTCCCAAAATCGAATGCGGTCAGCGCGTCGGCGTTGCGGCAGGCGTCGCCGGTTCGACGGCGGCTGGCGGCGGCGCCGGCGCTTCAGTCTCGGCGGAGGCGATCGAACCGCCTTGCGCGACAACCCAAGCGTCGAACTCCGCGCGCGTCACGGCGTGGATTTCCACCGGCATGTAGGCGTGATTGACGCCGCACAATTCCGAGCACTGGCCGTAGAACACGCCTTCGCGTTCAACATTAAACCAGGTCTCGTTCACGCGGCCCTGGATGGCGTCTTCCTTGATGCCGAAAGCCGGCACGGCAAAAGAGTGGATGACGTCGTTTGAGGTGACGAGCACGCGCACGGTGGTGTCGACCGGCACTAAGAGCGGCGCGTCGGTGGCGAGCAGATACGGGCGGCCTTCGGCGTCGGCGGTCGCTTCGTCGAGGAGGTTGGCCGTCATCATCACGCCGAGATCGGGATACTCGAAATCCCAGCGCCACGAATTGCCCGTCACCTTCAACGTCAGCTCAGCTTCCGGAATCCGCTCTTGCAGATAGATAAGCGGGAACGACTTCCAGGCGATGCCGACGAGAATAAGGACCGGGACAATCGTCCAGATCACTTCGACGAGCATGTTGTGCGTGAACTTTTTCGGCGTCGGGTTGGCGCGGCGGTTGTAGCGCACGATCACCCAGAGCAAGAGCGCCAGCACGAATACCGAGATCGCCACGATGATCCACAGCAACAAAGTGTGGAAATCCACAATGTCGCGCATCACCGCCGTGGCGGGTTCTTGCAGCGCATAACCGCGCGGCGTCGGTGCGCCAACCATGGCAAACGCCGCGCCAGCAGCGGAAAACACGCCGCCAAGCACAGCCGCGAACAAAGCCCCTCGCTTCACGCTTTTAGTCTCCATGAGATTCAGCGCCGGTATGGCGCGCGCCGTTCCCCACGCCTATAGTCCGCGGGCGCGGCATTCGACCGCGCCTTGCGGTTTCGTAACTCTCTAGCTGACGGGGTGCTAGCATGGTCGGCGCTTGGCTTCCAAGGCGCTTTCGCGCCGGGATTCCGGCGCTCGTCGTCGCCGCCCTGGTGACGATCACGCCGGCCCTCGCCCAACGCGACTCGCGTGCGGTGACCATCATCGGGGGTGATGCCTATTCGGCGCGGTGCATCGCCAATGTCGCCGCGGGCGACTTCGGCGACATTACGCTCGACACGTGCACCCGCGCCCTGCGTAACCCCCGCCTTAACGACGAGGGCGAGATACAGCTCTTGATCACGCGCGGCATCGTCCACCTCCGTCGCGGCAATGGCGAAGCCGCCATCGCCGACTTCGACGTTGTGCTGGAAGAAGATGACGAGCATGCCGAGGCGCGCCTGAACCGGGCGGCAGCACTGGTGCAGCTGGGCCAGCATGGGCCCGCCATTGCCGAAATCACCCAGGCGCTGAGCCTCGGGGTAGCAGAGCCCCACAAGGCCTATTTCAACCGCGCCGCCGCCCGCGAGGCGCTTGGCGACATCCGCGGCGCCTACGAGGATTACTCAACGGCATTGGAAATTCAGCCTGATTGGGGCCCCGCCAGCGCCGAGCTCGCCCGCTTCGCGCGCGGCCGGCGCGACCATTTGGCCAACGTGCTGAGCGACCCCGCACCGCAGCAATAAGACCGTTTCGGGGACGCCAGCGCCCGACTCGCCCCCTATATGTCTCTCAACAGGAGACACCATGGCCGACAGCCTTCGCGCACCTTTAGATCAAGCCGCCGAGATGGATTGGGCCGCTGCCGGGGAAATCCTGGCGAACGCCACCCGCGGCGCCGATGACGGCGAACTCTTCGTTGAGGACAGCCGCACCGAAAGCTTCTTGTGGGATGATGGACGGCTGAAGTCGGCTTCGTTCGACGCCACGCAAGGCTTCGGTCTGCGCGTCGTCGCGGGTGAACGCGCAGGCTATGGCCACGCCAGCGTGCTCGATACCGAAGCCGTCTCGCGCGCGGCGGAAGCCGCGGCTGCAGTGAAACTGGGCCATGCGGGCACGCTCGATGTCAGCCCAGCGCGCGTGAACCGTCAGCTCTACGCAAACTTCGATCCGATCGAGAGCCCGACCTTCACCGCCAAGACCGATCTCCTGGCCGAGATCGACGCATACTGCCGCGCCAAGGATCCGCGCGTCGTGCAAGTGGCGGCGACGTTGGCGGGGGCCTATCGCGGCCTCACCATTCTGCGCCCCGACGGGGCCAAGCTGAACGATCACCGGCCGCTGGTCCGCGTGAACGTATCGATCACGGTCGAGCGCGATGGCCGCCGCGAAAGCGGCTCGGCTGGCGCTGGCGGTCGCGAGCCGTACGAAGTGTTCATCGCACCGGAGCGCTGGAAGGCGCTGGCCGACGAAGCGCTGCGCATTGCGCTGGTAAACCTCGACGCCATCCCTGCCCCAACCGGCGAGATGGACGTGGTGCTTGGGCCAGGCTGGCCGGGCGTGTTGCTGCACGAAGCCGTCGGCCACGGCCTTGAAGGCGACTTCAACCGCAAAGGCACGAGCGCGTTTTCCGGCATGGTCGGCGAACGCGTTGCCGCACCTGGTGTTACAGTTGTGGATGACGGCACGCTCGAAAATCGTCGCGGCTCACTAACGATCGACGACGAAGGCACGCCGACGCAGCGCACGGTTTTGATCGAAGACGGCATCCTCAAAGGCTATCTGCAGGACCGCATGAACGCGCGCCTCTCGGGCGTCGCCCCAACCGGTTCGGGACGCCGCGAAAGCTACGCGCACCGGCCGATGCCGCGCATGACCAACACCTTCATGACCGCGGGCGATCATGATCCAGGCGAGATCCTCGCCAGCCTGAAGTCCGGCGTTTACGCGGTTAATTTCGGAGGCGGTCAGGTCGACATCACGTCGGGCAAGTTCGTCTTCCAATGCACCGAGGCCTACCTCGTCGAAGACGGAAAGATCAAAGCGCCGATCAAAGGCGCGACGTTGATCGGAGATGGTCCGAGCGCGCTGACGCGCGTGAAGATGGTCGGCAACGATCTCAAATTGGATGAAGGCGTAGGCACATGCGGCAAGGCCGGGCAGAGCGTTCCAGTCGGTGTGGGACAGCCGACACTCTACATCACCGGTCTGACAATCGGCGGCGGCTGAAGCCGAGCGTGCATTTACAATTTAGAGAATCGACGCAGAGATTTGATCATCCCAATGTCTGGGGAGGTTGATACTATGGCTGCGAAAAAGAAAACGGCGAAGGTCGCTAAGTCCGCCTCTAAGGCGAAGGCGAAAAAGCCGGCCGGCAAGAAGAAGTAAGCTTCTTCCTTCCGAACGAACTAAGGAGACGCCGCCGGGGGCAACCTCGGCGGCGTTTTCGTTTGGTCGCGGCCATTTTGTAATCCATCGCAAAGCGCCACGCGCTGCCTCGCTTTCGCCCGCCCGTCTGCGTCCAACCGGGGCGCTGCAATCATCAAGCAACATGCAGCGCGCACAGAAAGCCGTGGGAGACGGCGGCGCGAGCGGGAGGGACACTCGGATGTTTGGTCGGATGATGGTTTCGGCGCTGGCTTTGACCGGCGTCGCGTATGCGCAAACCCCTCCGAGCGAGGAGACAGCGCCGGAATGCACGCCGCAGCCGACATGTGCTGTCACAGCGCCGCAAAGCAGCGCCGACCGCGTGATCTACGAAGCGGCGTACTTCACCCAGTACAATCCGCAGAACGCCAACGACATGGTCAACCAGACGCCGGGCTTTACGCTTGACGGCGGCGACGACAGGCGCGGCTTCTCCGGCGCCGTCGGCAACCTGCTGATCGATGGCTTACGGCCGAGCACCAAGAGCCAATCGCTCTCCGGCATCCTGTCGCGCATCCCCGCCAACCAAGTCGTGCGCATCGAAGTGCTGCGCGGCGGTGCGGTGGCGGGCGACGCGTCGGGGCAATCCACGCTGCTCAACATCGTGCGCACGCCAAGCGCCGGCAGCGGATTGTGGGAAGCCGGCTTCGAACTCACCGGACACGATGACGGCCCAGCGCCGCGCGGCGAACTCTCCTATAGCGGCCGCAACGGCCAAATCGAATACGGCATCGGCGCTTCGCTTTTTTCGCAACATCGCGAACTTCCAGGCTGGCGTCGCTTTTATGATGCGAGCGACGCCTATCTTGGGCGCGCGGACACGCCGTCTCCGCGCGAGTTCTACGAAGTGTCCGTAACAGGCAACCTCGCCTTTCCGCTCTGGGGCGGTCGGGTCAGTTCAAACGCTCAGATCGAGGGCTTCGACTTTCACGCTGACAGCGACTTCTTGTTCTTCGACGCTGCCGAAGCGCCGGACCTAAGCTTGCTCACCGATTTCAACGAAGGCCGCCGCGGTTTCGAGGTGGGCCTGAACTACGACCGCGATTTCGGGCCCTGGCAAATGGGCTTGATCGGTCTCGTCAATCGCGCGCAGTACGAAAGCACCGAAGACGTCGAACTGTTGGATGAGTTCGGGGCGCTCGACCAAACGCAATTGCAGGAAGTCACGCAGGATACCGGCGAGACTATTGTGCGCGGCTCGCTGGCCCGGGCGCTCAATGCGCGCCACCGCATCGAGTTCGGCGGCGAGGCGGCTTTCAACACGCTGGATCAAACGCTCGCCTTCACGATCGACGATGGCGGCGGCCCCACGCCGCTTGTGATCCCCAATTCGAACGTGTTGGTCGAAGAAGAACGCGCCGAGCTTTTCGGCTCGCACACTTGGCAGCCGGCCGAGCGCTGGACGCTCGAAACACGTCTGGCCTGGGAGACCTCCACCCTCACTTTCACCGGCGAGGACGATGAGAGCGAGACGGAGCTTTCGTTCTGGAAGCCGTCGATGCAGATCTCGCGCACCTTTGGCGAAAACAACCAGGCGCGCTTCCGCATCTATCGCGATGTAGGCCAACTCGACTTCGGCGATTTCGTCTCTGCCGCTGGCATTGCGGACGCGCTGATCAATGGCGGCAATACCGGGCTCGAGCCGCCGACGTCATGGCGCGCCGAACTCGGCACGGATTTCCGCTTCACTGGCGGCTCCGCGTTGAGCCTTACGCTGGCCTACCACGACATCACCGACGCCGAGGATCTGGTGCTCCTCAGCGCGCCGAACCCCGATGAAGACCCCTTCGACCCGGACGATGATTTCATCCTCTTCGACGCGCCGGGAAACATCGGCGACGCGGAACTCTGGATGCTCAATGTCAATTATTCGACGCCCGTCAGCTTCATTCCGGGCGGGCGCCTCACGGTGCAAGGCTATCTACGCGAGAGCGAAGTGATCGACCCGGTGACGGGCGACATGCGAACGCTCTCCTACACGCCGGAATCGCAGATCGAAGTCACGTTCCGGCAAGACATTCCGAGCTTGCGCTTCGCGTGGGGTTTCTCAGCGTTCAAGCAGGGCGAGTTCCAGGCCTATCGATTCAACGAAATCGACACGAGCGAAGAAGGCCCGTGGATCGATGTCTGGGCCGAGACGACGGCGCTGCCGGGCAACACGCGTTTGCGGGTGTGGGCGGCCAACGCGTTTGACGGCGTGATCGAACGCGACCGCCGCTTCTTCGCGCCGGATCGCACCGGCGGCTTCCTGCGCAGCGATGTCCGCCAACGCCAATTCGCGCAGGCGCCGTGGCTAATCGTGGAGCTGAGCGGCCGGTTCTAGCGGGCGCGCGTCGGACGCTTGCGAGCGGGGCCCGGATCGGCCTCGAACATCGGGTTGGCGTCGTAGAGGCCGGCGAAGGGTGCGTCTTTCAGATAATCTGGCAGACGCGCGCCTTGGGCTTTTTCGTTCGACACCGCGATAATCTGGCGATCCTTGGCCATGGCGCGCAGCACATCGGCGTTGATATCGCCGATCAGCTCGGAGCTTTCCTTCGCCATCAAATGATTGGCGACGCCGAAGAGCTGGAACACGCCGGCATTATTGAAGATCGTGCGCCAGTCTTTCGGATAGAGCCGTTGCAGTTGGCTCAAATCCTGGAAGAACGGCCACACTTGCAGACCGTAGCCGCGCAGCAGCGTCATCGATTGGCGCAGCGGGCCGAATTCGCCGAGCTGAGCGCACTCGTCCAACAGGAAGAGCGTCGAGCGCTTCGGACGGCGCTTGCGGCCCATCACCGTCAGCATGAGCGCGCCGACCCACAGGCGCAGCAGCGCGCCGTGGCTTTCGAGTTTGTCCGGCGGGATGACGATATAGATCGTCATCGGATCGCCACGCCGCACGGCGTCGAGCGAGATGGTCGAGCGCGACAGCGAACGCAGCGCTGAATCCGAGTTCACGACCTTCAGATAGCTTTGCGCGGTTGAGAGAATGCCCGAGCGGGTTTGCTCGGTGATCGGCAGGAACGAGCTGATGTTCTGCTTCGAGAGCCGGTTCAGATTGTCGTGGTTCTCGATCAGCGCGGCCAGATTGTAGACCGCGTCGTCGCTCATCAGGATTTCGCGCACACGGCCGAAATGGCGCTCGCCCTTGGGCGACACCTCGGCCACAGCCGAGATCACGCCCGACATCAGCGAGCGGCCCCAATTGTCCCAGAAGGGCTCCTTGTGGAAGCCGACATCGCCGGCCAGCAGCGAGGCCAGCATTTCAGCGTCGGCGTCCAAGAGCGCGCCGGGGCGATCGAACAGATCGAACGGGTTCAGCGCGTCGGTTTTCTTGGAAACGGCGCCGAACGGGTCGAGCAGGCGCACCTCCTGGCCCATCTCCTTCCGGCGGCGATGGGTGACGTGCCAAGTCTCGCCCTTGGGATCGATCACGATGACCGAGCCCTCGAAGCGCAGCAAGTTGGGGATAATCACCCCCCGGCCCTTCCCGGCCCCGGTCGGGGCGATGGTGAGCAGGTGGCGGTCCTCGCCGTAAAGAAGTGGAACTTCGCCCTGAATGGCGGCTTCCGGGGCCCGGGGCGCGCCGAAGCCCATGGCGTCCTTACGGTCCTCCAGTTGCCAGCCCAGCAGCAGGTCCATGACCTCGGGGCGCAATGCCTGCCCCGAAGCCTCTGGCTTCTTGCGGGAGCGGGTCGTGCGCGGGCGGGCCATTGGCGTCTCCTTCTCGGCAGCTGGGGAGCGCGACCGAGAATCGGTTGTAAGGATCGAACTGGGCCAGAGGGGCACCGGATTGCGGCGGGTCTCGCCTAATTGGTGAATCTGGCGACGGCTGCGTCCCCGCACCCGTCGTCCCTACCATCCCGGAAAATAAACCCGGCGCAACGGCTTGACGCTGTTGGGAGCAGAACTACCCAAAAAAGAACCCGCCAGTGTTACTCACACCGGCGGGTTTTGATTTTATTGATTTATTCGTTAGCGGACGTCGCCCATCCACTTTTTCAGGAAGGGCGAGATGGCCAGCAGCAGCACGCCCGCGGCGATGCCCCAGATGCCGACCTGCGTGAAGGTCGCGACGTAGGTTTCGAGCTGTGCGCCGAGATCGACGACTTGGCCCGCGACCGTATCCGACGATGTCTGTTGCGCGATGATCGCCGCGAGAATGTGCGCGAGCGAAGACGACAAGAACCAAACACCCATCATCAAGCCGACGACTCGATGCGGCGACAGCTTGGTGATCATCGAGAGGCCGACCGGTGAGAGGAAAAGTTCGCCGGTCGTGTGGAGGAGGTAGAGCAACGCCAGGAAGAGCAGCGGCACTTGATAGTCAGAGCCTGCAAACTGAGTGGCGCCCAGCACCAGCACGAAGAAGCCCAAGCCGACCTGGATCAGACCGAGCGCGAACTTCACCGGCGTGGACGGCTCCATCTTCCGCTTGGCCAACCAAATCCACATCGCGCTGAACGGCAGCGCCAGCAGAACGATGAAGCCGGCGTTGAAGCTTTGGGTTTGCGCCGCGGTCATGGTCACGCCGGGCACCACGGTGAGATCGGTGTTGCGTTCCGCGAACAGAGAGAGCGATGAGCCCGCTTGCTCGAACAGCATCCAGAAGATGACGCTGAAGAACACCATCACCAGTGCGGCCAGCATCTGGGTGCGCTCCAGGCCCTTAAAGCCGGCCAGGGCGAACACGAGCACCAGCGCAAACAGCACCGGCACCAGGATCGGCAGCGCCTGCTCCATCAGTTCGGTTTGCTGCACCAGCAGCCAAGCGGGGATCACGGCGAGAAGACCGAGTATCCAGAAGAAGCCCTCGAAGGCCGCGGAAATCGGCTTCGGCGGCTCGGCTTTGCCCTTCAGGTGCTTTTGACCCATCAGGTACTGGATGAGGCCCAGTGTCATGCCGATGCCGGCGAGGCCGAAGCCGTATTTCCAGCCATAGGTTTGGCCGAGATAGCCGCAAGCAAGCGTCGCCAGGAAGGCGCCGAGGTTGATGCCCATGTAAAAGATGGTGAAACCGCCGTCGCGGCGCGGGTCATTCTCGCCGTAGAGCGCGCCCACCGTGGTCGAGATGTTGGCCTTCAGAAAGCCGACGCCAATGATGATGAGCGCCAGCGAGAGATAGAGAATCTGTTCGTACGGGATGCTCATGCCGCCGATGTTCATCATGTCGGGGCGGGTGCTGAGCGCGTAATCGGCCGTGGCTGTGAAGTTCGGCAGCCCCGCGCTTGGATCGACCGTCATCCCCTCGGCGGTGAAGTCCACCGGGAATTGCTGGCCGTTGTTTTCAAGAAAGAGCTGACGCGCATCGCCGCGGCCTTCGCTGACGATGTCGTAGGTTTGGCCGGCAATGGTGATCTCTTGCACCGAACCGTTGCCTTCGAACGCCATGCCGAAGTGGCCCAGCACCAGGAAGACGGCGCCGATCGTCACCGCCTTGCGGGAGCCAAGGAAGCGGTCAGCGATGACGCCACCAATCACAGGGATCAGATACACGAGCGCCGCGTAGGCGCCGTAGAGGCCCTGCGCTTTGTCGTCCGAAAACAGGAAGTGCTGGGTCAAATAGATCACCAGCAGTGCGCGCATCCCGTAGAAGGAAAAGCGCTCCCACATCTCAGTGAAGAAGAGTGTGACCAGGCCACGTGGGTGGCCCATGAAAGTCTTTTCGGCGCCGCCGCCGGCAGTCGTATCGGTCATACAGCTAATCCCTAAGCGCGCCTGCGCGCGCCCCCGTCCCTAAACTGGGCGACAGACAAGCCTCGGCGCCTGCCGCGCGTCAAGCGCGCAGCGCTGGACGGAGGTCGGGGGTGAGCACCCACCAGAAGGTCTGGGCGGGATTGGAGTCGAGCCAGAAGCCCAGTCTTCGCAAGGTGCGAACAGAGGCGACGTTTTTGGCGTCGCAGCCGGCGAGGATGGTTTCGGCGCCGACGTCCTCGAACAGCCAATCGATCACCGCAGTGCACGCTTCGGTGGCGTAGCCCTGCCGACGGCGGCTGCGCGCGACGCTGTAGCCGATCTCATATTCGTTCGCCGCGCGAAGTGACGGATCAAAACGCACGTCACCGATGATTGTCCCCTCGTGACGGTGAATAGCCACCGCACGCGTAGGAGCAGGCCGCGGCCCCCAAGCGTGGCTGATCGAGCGCGCGACCAATTGCAGGCTCGACTGACACCACTCGGCCGGCGCATCGGCGCCGATCACGTCGGCAAACGCCGCCTGCCCAGCCCGCGCCGCCTCGGCAAGCGCAGGCGTCACCGGCTCAAGACGGAGCCGGTCGGTATAGAGCGGGTGATCGAGCACCTGGGTCATCGCCGGCACAATTGCGCGCCCCCTGACCGGTCGCAAAGCGAAACGCGCAGTAGGCGCGGTTGGCTCGAGCGACGTTACACAAAAGAAACACGTATTGGGTTAGCCGGTGGGGGCCGCTTCGCGAATCTGGCTGTAGCATCGCCAGGCGCGAGGACGCACTTCAGGGGATAAGAATGATCAAACAACTGACGCCGCTTACGGCGATCGCGATGGCTTTGCTCGCCGCGCCAGCCATGGCGCAAACGGGCCATATCGGCGCCGCCTATTCATCGAACGATGACGACGACACCGAAGTCAGTTCATACGTCGTTGAGGGTGCGGCAGCGTTCGCATTCAGCGATGCCTTCGGAGCGCAAATCGATGGCTCGATCGGGCAAGTTGAATACGAAGACGAGGGCGACGGCTATTGGGATATCAACGCGCACCTCTTCTACACCATGGGCGCACTACGCGTTGGCGGCGTGTTCGGTTCTTCGGAGATCGACACGGGCGGCATCGCTCCGGCCGCAACGTACTGGGGAGTCGAAGGCCAGTATTGGTTTGATCGTTTCGTTCTGAGCGGCAGTGCGATCTGGGGCGACGGCGAAGGCATGATCAGCCCCGACATCGAGTTCAACAATTACGACATCAATGGCGATTTCTATCTGACTGACAATCTCGTCATTGGCGGCACGTATGGCGTCGGCAACATCGAGACGCCCGGAGGCGACTCCGATACGACGAGCTACGGCATAAACGGCGAATGGCAACTGAGCTCGCTGCCGCTGTCGTTCCAAGCTGGCTTCCAGCATTGGGAACTCGACGTCATCGACTACGAGACTGATGTGTTGAGCGTTGGCCTTCGTTGGAATTGGGGCGGCTCAGTGATCGAGCGCGATCGCGCTGGCGTCCGCAACACGCCGACGAACCTCGTCAGCCGCTATATTGGTTTCTAACATCTAACCTTCGCACGCTGCTTGCATCGCTCGCGCCGACGCGGCAGCAAGAGCCATGGCCGAACCCAGATTGCTCATCGAACAAAAGCTGGAATCCGGCGCCGCGATTGCGCTGGATGAAGCACAAGCGCGCCACGCCGGCACGGTGTTGCGGCTGAACGTCGGCGACACGCTGCGCATGTTCAACGCCGATGACGGCGAATGGCGCGCGCGGATTGTCGAGAAGAGCAAGCGCGGCATGGGCGCGACGATTTTTGAGTTCATCCGCCCCGCACGCGCCGCACCCGATCTCGATCTCCTGTTCGCGCCGGTGAAGCGACACGCCACCGATCTCATTGTTGAGAAAGCCGCCGAGCTCGGCGTCCGCCGCATCTTTCCCGTCACCACACAGCGCACGATCGCCGAAACCGTGCGCGTCGATCGGCTGAGCACAATCGCGCGCGAAGCAGCGCAGCAGACCGAACGCTTCGACGCGCCCGAGATTCACGAAGCGCAATCCCTGCCCCGTGCGCTCGATGGTTGGGACATATCGCGGCGGCTGATCTATGCCGATGAAGCTGGCGACGACGCCAACGCGCCGTGGGGTGGGGATACGGGGCGTGCACTGCCGATTGCGGAGGCGCTTGGAAGCGGGCCGGAAGGCTCGCGGTCCATGGCGCTGCTCATCGGCCCCGAGGGCGGCTTCACGATGGAGGAGCGACGCATGCTCCGCAGCCTCCCTTATGTCGTTCCGGTTTCGCTCGGTCCGCGTATCCTGCGCGCCGAGACGGCGGCGATCGCAGCGTTAAGCGTGATCCAGGCTCTGTGGGGCGATTGGCGCCGGGCGTAACGGCTTGCGGGGCCCGGGCGGAGACGCCACATGGCGGCAAGACGCCCGGGGAGGACTGCTTGGCCGAGACAAAAGAAAAAGCCCCGGAGCTCACGGGCTTCCGCGATCTGGTCGCGCACTTCGAGTCAGGCCCCAAGCCCGATCGCACGACGTGGCGCATCGGCACAGAGCACGAGAAGTTCGCCTTCTATCGCGATACGCTGAAGCCCGTCCCCTACGAGGGCGCGAACGGCATCGGCGCGCTGCTGAACAGGCTCGCCGACAAATACGCCTGGGAGCGCGTGTATGAGGGCGAGACCGTCATCGCGCTGAAGCAAGGCATGGCCTCGATCTCGCTCGAGCCCGGCGGCCAGTTCGAACTGTCCGGCGCGCCGCTCGAAAATCTGCATCAGACTTGCGCGGAGACCGGCTCGCACCTCTCGCAATTGCGCGATGTCTGCGAAGAAATGAACATCGCATTCCTGGGGCTGGGCTTTCAGCCGCTCTGGGCGCTCGACGACATCCCGATCATGCCGAAGGGCCGCTACAAGATCATGCGCGACTACATGGGCAAGGTCGGCCGGCTCGGACGGCAGATGATGTTCCGCTCGTGCACTGTCCAGGTGAATTTGGATTTCGGCTCAGAAGCCGACATGGTGAAAAAATTTCGCGTCGGCCTCGCACTTCAGCCGATCGCGACGGCGCTGTTCGCGGCCTCGCCTTTCGCCGAGGGCCGCTTGAACGGCTACCTCTCCTATCGCGGCCACGTCTGGAGCGACACCGATCCTGATCGCACCGGCATGCTGCCGTTCGTGTTCGAGCAAGGCATGGGCTTTGAGCGCTACGCCGAATACGCGCTCGATGTGCCGATGTACTTCGTCTATCGCGACGGCAAATATATCGACGCGTCCGGCCAGAGCTTCCGCGCCTTCATGGACGGCAAGCTGCCAGCGCTGCCGGGCGAGCGTCCGAACGCGAAGGATTGGGAAGATCACCTCACCACGATTTTCCCTGAAGTGCGGCTGAAGACCTATCTCGAAATGCGCGGCGCAGATGCCGGGCCATGGTCGCGCTTATGTGCGCTGCCGGCGTTTTGGGCGGGCATCTACTATGATGACGCAGCACTGGAAGCGGCCTGGTCGCTGGTGCGCAGCTGGACGGCGGAAGATCGCGAGTCGTTGCGCCGCGCTGTGCCGGTGCTGGGCCTCCGCGCACCCATCCGCGGCAACAGCGCCGGCGACATCGCGCAAGCCGCCCTCGCCATCGCGCGCCAAGGCCTAAAATCACGCGCCCGCGGCGACAATTCCGGCCAAGACGAAACGCATTTCCTGACGGAGCTGGATGATATCGCCTCCTCAGGCGTCACGCCTGCTGAACGGCTGATCGAACGCTACCGCACCGAATGGGGCGGCGATGTGCGGCGCGTGTTTGAGGCGTGTGCTTACTAGCGCTCCACACAAAGCTAAACCGTCATTCCGGACGCGCGAAGCGCGATCCGGAACCCAGGGGCCGCCAACTCAGTGTTTGCCCCTCGGTTCCGGGCTCAATGCTACGCATTGCCCCGGAATGACGGCTCGATTCAGACTAAGCCGCTTCTTCATTCAGCACATCACCTCTGCTCATCGCGTTTAGCTTGGCGTAGAGCCCGCGCGCGGCGATCAGTTCGGCGTGTTTGCCTTGTTCGACGACGCGGCCCTGGTTGAACACCAGGATGCGGTCGGCCTCGCGCACAGTGGAGAGCCGGTGCGCGACGACGATCGTGGTGCGCCCCTGCTTCAGCTCCGCCATCGCCGCCTGCACCTCGCGCTCGGTTTCCACGTCGAGCGATGACGTCGCTTCGTCGAGGATGAGGATCGGCGCGTTGGCCAGGAAGGCGCGCGCCAGCGCGACGCGCTGACGTTCGCCACCCGAGAGCTTTACGCCGCGCTCGCCGACTTCAGTGTCGTAGGCGTTGGGCAGCTTCTCGATAAAATCATGCGCACGCGCGCGCTTGGCGGCGGCGATGATTTCTTCAAGCGACGCGTCCGGCTTCGCGTAAGCGATGTTCTCGCGCAGCGAGCGGTGAAACAGCGCCGGATCCTGCGGCACCAGCGCAAGGCTTTGCCGCAAGCTCGCTTGCGTCACCGACCGCACGTCCTGCCCGTCTATGCGGATGGCCCCCGCATCCACGTCATAAAGACGCTGCACCAGCTTCACGAACGTCGACTTGCCGGAGCCCGTAGGGCCCACCAGAGCCACCGTTTCGCCTGCCGCGATCTCCAACGAAAAATCGCTGTAGAGCGCTTCAGCGGCGTTCTTATAGCCGAACGACACCGCGTCGAACGCGATATGGCCCGCGCCGCGCGCCAGTATCTTGGCGTCCGGCGCATCGACGACCTCGGCGCGCTCGAGCGAATACGCCACCACGTCCTCGATATCGGCGATGCCCTTTTGCAAATTCTGCACGTTCTCGCCGAGCGTACGCAAATAGCCGGACACCAGCAGGAAGGAGGTGATCGCAAACACCGCGTCGCCCGCCGTCGCACGGCCTTTGCCCCACTCCAGCAACACAAGGCCCAACAGGCCCGCCTGCAGAACGAACAGCAGCATATTCTGGACGATCCAAGAGTTCGTCCAGCGCATCCACGTGTCCAACGCTTCCACACGCCACGCGCCGACGACCTTGTCGAAGCGCGCCTGTTCGCGCGCCTCGGCGCCGAACGCTTTTACGGTGGCGTTCGAGGTGACGGCGTCGGCAAGCGAGGCGCCGATTTCGGTGTCGGCCTTGATGTATTTGCGCAGCGCTTCGGCGACGTAGAAGCGGCTGAACAGATAGGCGCTCAGCAGGAACGCGCCGATGGCGCCGCCGGTGAAGAGGCCGATCACCGGCCACTGCACGAACGTCATCACGGTAATGCCGATCAGCACGCCAGCCGCCGGCAGCATGTACCAGACCAGCGTATCGGAAATCGTGTCGTACGCGTTCATCGCCCGCGACACGCGCCGCACCGTCGCGCCGGCGAAATTGTCGGCGTGCCAATCGGCGGAGAAGCGTTGCACGTCGCGGAAGCCATCATTGACGATCCGTTCCATGTTGTTGGCGGCGAACGGAATCCAGAACCGCACGCCGATATTGCGCGCGGCATAGAACACCAGAGCCACCAGCGCGACGACGCCATAGCCCCAAGCCGCCGCGCGCGTGCCCTGCGCCGTCGGCCCAGCCGATAGCGCTTCGACCAAACGGCCGGCGGCGAACGGAAACGCGAGGTCCGCCAGCACAGCCAATGTAAAAAAGCCGCCAAACAGCGAAAGCTTCAGCGGCTGGCTGGACCAGTGCTTCCACACAAAGGCGGCCACTTGGCGCAAAGTGGCTTTGCGCTGGCCGCGTTCGGACTCGTCGTCAAAATCGTATGCGTCGCTCATGTGAGCACCGAAAAATATGCGCGACCGCGCGCGGGCGGCGATGCGCTAGAGATAGAAATGGGAGGCAAGAACGCGAGGTCGGCCCACCACGGCATGTGCGAAACGGAGACCCCAAACGAAATGGGGATTCTGAACCTAGGCGCGTTACGCGGCCTAGAAATTCAACGACGTCCGTTCGCGGGCGCCGTGTGCATCAGATGCGGGTTTTGCGGACGACCATGGTTGCGTTCTCCTAAAGCGGACGCGCTCATTACCGCCGAAGCCGCCTTGCGTAAAGAAAAAGCCGCGCGCATGACGCGGACGTGACCAATTTGAAACCCGCCGATGCGTTGAAGCAACATTGGACCGACCGGTTGCCGGCGGCGTGGAAGCCTTATGCGCAGCTCTCGCGGCTCGACCGGCCGATCGGCTGGCAGCTGCTATTGCTGCCATGCTGGATGGGGCTAGCGGTGGCGCGCACCGGCTATGGCTTTTACGGCGACGATCTGAAGTTCGCTGCGCTGTTTCTGATCGGCGCCATCGCCATGCGCGGCGCCGGCTGCACCTATAACGACATCCTCGATCGCGATATCGACGGGCAGGTGGAGCGCACGCGGCAGCGCCCGCTCCCCTCCGGCGCTGTTTCGTTACGAAGCGCTTGGATCTGGCTGTTGGCGCAGTGCTTCGTTGGCTTGCTGGTGTTGCTGGCGCTGCCGCGGCTGGCGCAGATTACGGCTTTGATCTCGCTGCCGCTGGTGGCGCTCTATCCGTTGATGAAGCGGATCACGTGGTGGCCGCAGGCATGGCTGGGCATTGTTTTTTCATGGGGCGCGCTTGTGGGCGGCGCGGCTGTCGCCTACCCGACCGATGGCGCGCCGCTTGAAGGCTTTGCGCTTTATGCCGGCTGCATCGCCTGGATCATCGGCTACGACACGATCTATGCGCTGCAAGACCGCGAGGACGATGCACTCGTCGGCGTACGCTCCACGGCGCGTTTGTTCGCGGACAAATGGCGGCTGTGGACGACCGTGTTTTACGTACTCGCAATCGGATTGTGGGCGACAGCGGGCGCTATTGCTGGCGCTGGGCTTCTGCTCGCGGGTGCGCTTAGCGTCATTGGCGTCGCGCTGATCTGGCCGATGTTACAGAGCGTGGACGACAAGAGTCCGGAAACGGCGCTGCGCGCGTTCAAGCGCAACGCGCTGATCGGCGCGGCGGTGTTGTTGGCCTTTTCACTCGAACCGATCTGGCGCACCATGCGGCCCTTTCTGGGTGTGTGATGGGCGAAGCCGAGCAGCATCTGAGCACGGTGTGTAAGCGCTTTGCGCGTGTGGTTAGTGCGCACGAGCCGTATCCGACAACCTTCGAGAAGAAGCGCGATCCCTATCGGGCACTGGTGCGCGCGGTGGTGTTTCAGCAGATCTCTGGCAAAGCGGCAGGCACCATCCATGGCCGCTTCATCGCGCTTTATCAGGGCCAAGATCACCCCGAGCCCGAAGACGTGCTGAAAACCTCCATCGAGGCGCTGCGCGGCGTTGGGCTCTCGCGCCAGAAGATCGCAGCGATCCAGGACATTTCGCAAAAGCGCATCGACGGCATCATTCCCCCGGCGAAAGCGCTGACGCGACTGGGCGACGAAGAGATCATCGAGCGGCTGACGGCTGCGCGCGGCGTCGGACGCTGGACGGTCGAGATGTATCTGATGTTCACGCTTGGGCGCCCGGACGTGCTGCCGATCGATGATCTCGGCGTACGCAAAGGCGCGGAGAAACTTTATCGCCGCAGCTTCACGCCAAAAGAGTTGGGCGCGTTCGGCGAACGCTGGGCGCCCTTTCGCAGCGCCGCCGCCTGGCACCTCTGGCGCATCGCCGACACGCTCACGCCGGAGAAGGCTGTGAAGAAAGTGGCGGTGAAGAAGGCGGCGAAGCGGAAGTAGCCTCCCTCATTGGCTATCGTGAGCCAGCCGGGAATCCGCCGGCGCCTCGTCCCGCTCCGTCATCCCATAATCCCGCACCACGTGTGCAATGCGCAGACGATAGTCACGAAACACGCACGACCTGCCCTCGCTCTGCGCGCTACGATGTGCGCCAAGTGTGCGCCACTGCGTGATCGCCGCTTCGTCGCGCCAGAACGAAAGCGAGAGGATGCGGCGATCGTTGCTCAGGCTTTGAAAGCGCTCAATTGAGATGAAGCCGTCAATGCCACCAAGCAGCGGACGCAATTCAGCAGCGATGCCAAGATAGTCATCACGCGCGCCATCATGAGGCTCGACTTCGAAAATCACCGCGATCATCGCGACGCCAATTTCAGAAACGTGCGATCCTCGCGCAGGATGAAGCGTTCGCGCTTGGCGAAATCGTAGTTCTCGCGGCCGGCCGGATCGGCAGCCAAACGTGCGCGATAGGCTTCGTATGCCGCGAGATTTTCGATGTTGTACACGCCGTACGCCAACGTCGCCGAGCCCTCGTGCGGCGCGAAATAGCCGATCAGATCGGCGCCGCAACGGGGAATGGTTTCACCCCAAACACGCGCATATTGCTCGAATTCCGCACGTCTGAACGGATCGATCTCGTAACGAATGAAACAGGTCAACATTTGTAAGCGCTCCGGCTGATGAGACCTCTTGATTAGCCGGTCCCGGCGCCCACATGGTACGACTAGCATCGAACTATGGAGCCTGCCTTGCGCGAAGGCCCTAACATCGCAGCGATCGCAGCCATGGTTGGCGACCCCGCGCGCGCCAACATGCTGACGGCTTTGCTCAACGGCGAAGCACTCACCGCGACCGAACTCGCGCTGGAAGCCGGCGTCACCAAACAAACCGCAAGTTCGCATCTGGGCAAACTCGAAGCGGCAGGCCTCGTCGCTGTCGAAGCGCAAGGGCGGCATCGCTATTATCGCTTGGCCGACGCTGATGTTGCGGGCTTGCTCGAAACTTTGATGGGCGTCGCCGCGCGCGCCAAAGCGTTGCGCACGCGCACCGGCCCGAAAGAGCCGGCGTTGCGGCACGCGCGCCTTTGCTACGATCACCTTGCCGGTGATCTTGGCGTCGCGCTCTTCGACGCGTTCATCAAGAACAAATGGATGACGCCCGGGCCGGAGAAAACATTTGCGCTGACGCGCTTGGGGCGCGTGAAAGTCGATACCTTCATTCGCGGCCTCGGCGACATCGAAGCCGGCGCGCGCCCGCTCTGCCGTGCGTGCCTCGACTGGAGCGTGCGCCGTCACCACCTCGCGGGCGCGTTGGGCGCGGCGATCCTCGACGAAGTGATGGAGCGCGGCTGGGCGGCGCAGCGCGGAACCAGCCGCATCCTCGATTTCACCCGCAGCGGCGAAGCCGGGCTGCAGCGCACATTCATGTTCACATTGGGCGCGTGAGCGAGGCGTGCTAAGCTTGGCGCATGCCGGCTGTTGCGCGCATCGACCCGAAAGACGTGTTCACGCCTGAGGAATGGGCGACGCTCTCCGCGCGCTCGTCGTGGCGCGGGCTCGCGCTCGTGGCGAGCGCTTGGGGGCTGATCTTCGCGGCTGGCGCGATGTTTGTGCTGTGGCCTAATCCGCTGACCTACGTGCTCGCCGTCATGCTGATCGGCGCGCGGCAATTGGGGCTGGCGATTTTAATGCATGACGCGGCACACGGCGGGCTGCATCCTAACACGGCGGTGAACAATTGGGTTGGCGAATGGCTTTGCGCCGCGCCGGTCGGCGGGCGGCTCGAAAGCTACCGCGCTTATCATTTGAAGCACCACCGCTTCACCGAGCAACCCGAAGATCCCGACCTTGCGCTCTCGGCGCCCTTCCCGATCACGCGCGGCTCGCTGTGGCGCAAGATCGTGCGCGATCTCACCGGGCAGACGTTCCTGAAGCAACGCACGGCGCAGCTCTTCGGCGGACGTAAAGACGGCGAAGTCGTCAATGCCAGCACGACGCATTTCCTGATCGTCAACGCACTGCTACTCGCTGGCTTGACGGCGGCGGGCTATTGGTGGGCGTATTTCGCGCTCTGGCTCGTGCCGATGGCGACCTGGCTGCCGCTGGTCACGCGCTTGCGCAACATTGCCGAACACGCGTGCGTCAACACGCGCGACGATCCGTTCACGCACGCGCGCACGACGTTGGCCAACATATTCGAGCGCCTCTTCATCGCGCCGTTCTGGGTGCACTATCACGCCGAGCACCACGTCTTCATGCACGTGCCCTGCTATTGCCTACCGCGCCTACATGCGCTGCTGATGGACAAGGGCTACTGGTCGCGCATGCAAATCGCGCACGGCTATTTCAGCGTGTTGCGCGAAGCGACAAGCAAGCCAGCGGTCGCCACCGCTTGATCGGCGACATCCCCGCCTTCATCCGCGAAAACACGCGCATCATCGCGCCGAGCCATGTGCCGGAGCTTCAGCTCTATCTCGCCGACGATGCGGTGAGCTTGTGGCAGCTGACGGAAGAGCAACTCGGTGAGCTTGGCTTGCCACCGCCATTCTGGGCTTTCGCTTGGGCGGGCGGACAGGCGTTGGGGCGCTTTGTGCTCGATCATCCGGACATCGTGCGCGGACGCAGTGTGCTCGATGTTGCGTCAGGCTCGGGCTTGGTGGCGATCGCGGCGATGAAGGCGGGCGCGGCCTCGGCGCTGGCGGTGGACATCGATGCGTTCGCGGCGCACGCGGCGGCGCTGAACGCAGCGCTCAACGATGTGCGCGTGGAAACGAGCGACGCCGATCCCGTCGGCCAGCCGACCGACGCCGAGATCATCCTGGTCGGCGATCTCTTTTACGATCGCGACCTGGCCCCACGCGTTCTCAACTGGTTGATCGCGCAACAAGCGCAAGGCAAGACCGTGCTGATCGGCGATCCGGGGCGGACGTATCTGCCGCGCGACAAGCTCGAACAGATCGCAGCGTACGATATTCCAGTCACGCGCGCGCTTGAGGATGCGGAGATCAAGCGCGCGGCGGTGTGGCGGCTGAAGTAGCCGTCACTCCATCGGACAGACCAGCGCGCGCTCTTGTTCATCTGTTTCGCGGGTGCGGGCGTCTTCGCAGACGGCGGTCCACAGGCGCTGGGTTTCGACCCCGACAGCGTCGGCGCGGGTTTGGATCTCTTCCATGGTCGGCGCCGCGTCGGCCGGTTCGGCGATCCAGACCGGCTCGTAAGCCGGACCGCAGGCGACTTCGGTGAAGAGGCCACGCGCGCACAGGCGCGAGCGCGTGATGTTGTACTGCCAGACCGTCTCACGCAGCTCGCGCGCCAATTCGCGCGGGTGGTTGTCATCGACGGGGCCGGCGCCCGGGCGATCGGCGGTGAGCGAGTTCACTTGGCCGAGCATCACATCGTAGCGGCCGATCTCGACCTGCAGATCGAACTCCCGCGCCGCCTGCGAGGCCGGCGTATCGGAACCAGCGGGGCCCTGCTGTTGTCCACAGGCGGCCAGAGAGCCAGCCAGTGCGACGGCCAAAATGAGCGCGCGAATTTTCATCGTGAGTCCTCCGCCGCCTTCATAGCGGCGCGGGCGCATGCGGTCGTACTGTTTTTCGTAAGGTTCCGCTCAGTGCTCAGTATGAGGCGACATGGCGTTGTAGCCGGCGGCGAAGTCGTAGTCGCCGCCATCGCGCGCTCTACGCACGAGCGTTCTCGCGGCAACTACGAGGCCCATGCCTGCAGCTACCGCGATCATCGCCCATGCGACGACGCTCAAGAGTTCAGCGTCGATCAAACCACCCATCCCGTTGCCTTCGAGGCATCTTGTTGATGAAGACTATGACGCCGCGCGGTGAACAGGCGGTTTCCGAAAGCAAAACAAAACGTTGAAATGCAGAAGAGCGCAGGCATAGAGCAGTGGAGCGAGGGAGAGCCGAATGCTGCGACTGGAAATTGCCGCGCTCTATGCGGGCGTGAACATTCTCATTCTGCTGGTGCTGGCAGTGCTGGTGGTGGCGGGCCGGCGCAAGCACAAGATATCGCTAGGCGACGCCGGCAATGAGGATTTCTCACGCGCCGTGCGGGCGCACGGCAACGCCGCCGAATACATCCCCGCGGGCCTCGTCGGCATCCAGATCCTGGCTCTGATGGAGCCCGCCGCCCCGCTCTGGCTGCTGCATGCCGGTGGACTTTCTTTGACGGCGGGCAGAATTTTACACGGCGTCGGCCTCCACACCGGCGTTCTCAATGCCGGGCGGATGATCGGCATGGTGCTGACCTGGCTGTCTTTCGCCCTGATCGGCGGCGGCCTGCTCTATGCCGGGCTCAGCCAGCAGCTTTGAGTATCAGGCTACCGCAGTTCAGCGATTGCCCTCGGGGGCCTGCAAGCCCATGTTCGGGCCATGGCTTTCGATGCTGATTCACACGCCGCGCTCGCGGCCCTAATCGATTACGCGAAACAAGCCGGGGCTGACGGCTCCGAGGCCTCCCTGGCTTCCCGGGAGAGCATTTCGGCCGAGGTGCGCCTGGGCGAACTTGAGGGCATGGAGCGCGAGGAAGGCCGCTCGGTCGCGCTGCGCGCCTTTATCGGCAAGCGTCAAGCGGCGGCCTCCTCCACCGACCTTTCGTCCAAGGGCCTGAAGGCGCTGGCAGAGCGCACCGTCGCGATGGCGAAAGCCGCGCCCGAGGACAAATTCTGCGGCCTGCTCGATGCGCGCTATCGCGCCACCGGCGCTGCACCCGATCTCGAACAGTCCGACACCGCCCGCCCGAGCCCTGAAGAGTTGCTCGATTTGGCCAAGCGCTGCGAAGCAGCCTCGCTCGTCATCCCTGGCATCGCCAATTCTGGCGGCGCTGGCGCCTCGTTCGAGAACTCCTACTTCGTCTACGCCACCTCAGACGGCTTTGAAGGCGCTGAGAGCGGCACGTCCTACAGCCTCGGCACGCAGCCGGTGGCGGAGAAGGACGATGAGATGGAGCGCGACTATGAGTGGCGCACCAAACGCTTCTTCGCCGACCTGCCCTCCGCCGAAGAGATTGGCCGGCTCGCGGGCGAGCGCACAGCTAAGCGCCTCGGCGCGCGCAAGGTCGCCAGCCAGAAGGCCACGGTGATTTTCGAGAACCGGCTCGCCGGGCGGATCATCTCGCCGCTCTTCTCCGGCATTTCGGGCACAGCGGTCGCGCGCGGGGTTTCGTTCTTGAAGGATAAGCTCGGCCGGCGCGTGTTCGCACCGGGTTTCGAGGTACGCGAAGATCCGTTCGTGAAGCGCGGCATGGGCAGCCGTTGGTTCGATGGTGAAGGCGGCGCGGTAAAGCCGATGACGCTGGTTGAAGACGGCGTGATCACGACGTGGCTTTTGAACGCGTCCGCCGCGCGTCAGCTCGGGCTGGAGCCGAACGGCCACGCCACCGCCGGCCATGGCGGCCCGCCGGGCATCGGCTCGGCCAATATGTTCGTGAAGCCCGGCGAGCATGATCTCGCTGCGTCGATGCAGAACGCCGGCAAGGGCCTCTTCATTACCGACATGTTCTCGCCTTCGCTCAACATGAACACGGGCGACTGGTCGGTCGGCGTGGCGGGCTATTGGTTCGAGAGCGGCGAGATCGCCCATCCGGTCAGCGAAGTGACGGTGGCCGGCAATCTCTTGGACATTTTCGCGCGTCTCCGCTGCGGCTCGGACGTCGACAAACGCGGTTCGCTCGAAATCGCCAGCTTGATTGTGGATGATCTTGCAATCGGCGGCGTCTGAACTCGCATTACTTGAGGCCGCCGCGCGCGAAGCCGGAGCGCTAGCGCGAATGCTCAACGCCAAGCCGTTGGAGGTTCAGTCCAAGGGCGCGCTAGGGCCGGTGACCAATATCGATCTCGCCGTCGACGCGCTGTTGACCGAGCGCTTGCTCGGCGCGCGGCCTGACTATGGCTGGCTCTCCGAAGAAGCGCCCGACGACACGACGCGCCGCATCGGCAAGCCCCGCACCTTTATGCTCGATCCGATCGACGGCACCCAGGCGCTGGTCAACGGCATCCCGCAATGGACAATCTCGATCGGCATCGTCGAAGGCGAGCGCGTCTTTGCCGGCGTGATCTACAATCCGATGACCGATGAACTCTTCCTCGGCGCGGTCGGCGAGAGCGCAACTCTCAACAGCAAGCCGATGCGGACGACCGAGCGCGCCGCGCTTGAAGGCGCGCGGATGTTTGCACCGGGCGGACGGTTCAAGGAAAAGCGCTGGCCGACGCCGTGGCCGCACCTGGAAATCGTGCAGCGTCACTCGATCGCCTATCGCATGGCCTCGGTCGCCGCCGGCTATGGCGACGCGACGCTGCTGTTTGGCTACAAGAACGAGTGGGACATCGCCGCCGGCGCGGCGATCATCGCATCCGCGGGCGGCATCGTCTCCGATCTCTGGGGCGAACCTTTGACGTTCAACCAACCCATTCCGCGCGCCCCTGGGGTCGCGGCGTCTGGCGCTGCACTCCACCCTTTGCTAATCGAGCGCAGCAAAGCGTATCCCGATCCGCGCACGAAGACCTGATCCCATGAGCGACCAACCGCGCCAACTCTTGCACCTCGTCATCGGCGGCGAACTGAAAGATCTCGACCGGCCTGAGTTTATCGATCTCAGCGCTGTCGATTTTGTCGGCGCCTATCCGAACTACCGCGCCGCCTACGACGCCTGGAAAGGCGCAGCCCAACGCACCGTCGATAATGCGCGCATGCGCTATTTCATCATTCACGCCCATCGCCTGCTCGATCCCGGGACCGATCCCGAGGGCGAGATGTGACGGACGCATGAGCAAGACTTCCTTGTTCGCGCGGCTCTGGCGCGAGTACGTCTCGCGCCACCTGAGCGACCTCGCCGTGCTTTTACCGGCGCTCGTAATGGTTGCGGCGGCGGGCGTCTCCTACGCGCTGATCCTCAAATACACGACGGACGGCGTCACCGCGCGCGACGCCAGCGTGATCCTCTGGGCGCCGATCGCCGTGCTGGCCGCAACCGCCGTGCGCGCCGTGGCGCTCTGGGTGCAGGCGGTGGTGTCGCAATCGCTGGCGCTGAAAGTGTTGCGGGATCTGCAGCGGGCCATGTTCTCAAAACTGATGGACGTGGACTTTGCCCGCCACGCGCGCGAAGAGCCTGGCCGGCTGGTTTCGCGCTTCACCAACGACATCAACATCGTCAGCGAAGCGCTCGTTCGCGGCGGCCAATCGATCATTCGCGACACGCTGACTTTGATCGGCGCGGTCGCGTCGATGCTGTGGCTGGATTGGGTGCTGACGCTCGTCGTCGCGGCGGCCTTCGCGCTTGCCGGCGGACCGCTGCAACAGATCGCCAAACGCGCGCTGAAACAGACGCATGTGGCGCAAGAGCAGATGGGCTCGCTCTCGGCGCTGCTGATGGAGACATTCAGCTTCTCGCGCGCGGTCAAAACCTACGGCCTGGAAGAGCGGGAAAAGACACGCGCTGATGCTGGTTTCGAGGCGCGGCGCAAGATTGCGATGAAGCTGGCCTACAGCCGCGCGCGCACGGTGCCGCTGCTCGAAATCGTCGGCGGCGTGGCGCTGGCGGGCGTGCTTTGGATCTCCGGCTATCGCATCCTCAACGACCTGATGACGGTTGGCGACCTGATCGGCATGATCGGCGCAGTCGGCGTCGCAACACCAGCTGCGCGCGCATTGGGTCAAACAAACACCCTGCTCTCGGAAGCCTCCGCTGCGCTCCAGCGCGTGTTCGGCCTGATCGACGAGCCGGTGACGATCGTCGACAAGCCCGGCGTGAAACCGCTTGCGGTCGGCGAGGGACGGGTGACGTTCGAGAACGTGTCTTTCTCCTACGGCGACGCGCCGGCGCTGGACGACGTGAGCTTTTCGATTGAGCCGGGCGAGACGGTGGCGTTCGTCGGCCCATCCGGCGCCGGCAAATCCACCATCTTCAATCTCCTACCCCGCCTCTACGATGCGACAACCGGGCATGTGCGCATCGATGGCCAAGACGTGCGCGACGTGGAGATCGCTTCCGTGCGCGAGGCAATCTCGCTGGTGGCGCAGGAGCCTGCGCTCTTTAACGACACCATTCGCGCCAATATCGCGCTTGGCCGCGCCGGCGCCACGCACGCCGAGATCGAGGAAGCCGCCCGCAACGCGGCGGCGCACGATTTCATCACCGAATTACCGAACGGCTACGACACCAATGTCGGTGATCGCGGCGCCAATCTCTCCGGCGGCGAGCGCCAGCGCGTAGCACTGGCCCGCGCCTTCCTGCGCGATGCGCCGATCCTGCTGCTCGACGAAGCCACCAGCGCCCTCGACGCCGAGAGCGAGGCCAAGGTGCAAGACGCATTGGCGCGGCTCTCCAAAGGCCGCACCGTGCTTGTTATCGCGCATCGCCTCGCGACGGTGCGCGACGCCGACCGCATCATCACACTGGAAGACGGCCGCATCGCCGAAACCGGGACGCACGAGCAACTCGTCGCTCGCGGCGGGCTCTATGCGCGCTTGAGCCGGCTGCAGTTCCGGCCGGAAGCAGCTGAGTAGTTTGCGTCAAAACGGAACAGAGCACGGCGCTTGGTGTTGGTGCGTGCAAAGGGCGGGGACTTTGCTCAGGAGTTCCCAATGCAACGTTCAATGACTTTCGTATGCGCTTCGGCGCTGATGCTCGCATTCGCCGCGCCGTCGTTTGCGCAGAGCTCACAAAATCGCGTCGTCGAGTACGGCGATGTCGATGCCTACAGCCAGCGCGGCGCTGAGACGATTCTGAACCGCGTCGAACATGCGTCCGAACAAATCTGCGGCGATCGGCCTGGCCCGATGCCGATCCCGGAACGCCAAGGCGTTGCGGCTTGCACCTACGAGACGATGGATATCGCTGTCGCCGACATGAACAACCCCGCCGTCACCGCGCGCTATTATGGTTATGACCCACAAGTCATCGTCGAGGATCCGGACGACGCCTACCTGAGCCCGAAGGGCAACTACTAAGCCGACATGAGTTGAATTGAACGACTGGAGGCGGTCCTCGCAAGGGGCCGCCTCTATTCGTCGAGCACCGCGCGCACCTTCTTCGCCAGATCGTTGAGCGAATATGGCTTCAACAGCAGCCGCGCATCCGCGTCGAGCACGCCGTTATGAACGATGGCGTTTTGCGTGTAGCCGGTGGTGTAAAGCACCTTCAGAGCCGGATAACGCGTGCGGGCTTCATCGGCGAGAACCTTGCCGGTCATCTCCGGCATTACGACATCGGTGAAGAGCAGCGCGACGCCCGGATTGGCTTCCAGCACTTTCAGCGCCGCCGGCCCGCTTGAAGCGTGCAGCACGGTGTAGCCCAAATCGCGCAGCGACGCGACGCTAAGCGAGCGCACGCGCTCTTCGTCCTCGACCACGAGAACAATCGTGCCCGGATCGCCGCTGACATCGGTCGTCACCGGGGCGCGTTCGTCGTCGGCGCTGAGTTCGAGCTGCGTGCGCGCCAAATAGAGCTTCACCGTCGTGCCGACGCCAAGCTCCGAATAAATCGCCGCATGGCCGCCGCTCTGCTTCAAAAAGCCGTGCACTTGGCTGAGGCCCAGACCGGTGCCGCGGCCGACATCCTTCGTCGTGAAGAATGGCTCGAACGCCTTGTCGCGGACCTCTGGGCTCATGCCGGCGCCGGTGTCGGTGATCGCGATCATCACGTACTGGCCGGCGCTCACCTCAAGGTTCGACGCGGCGTAGGCTTCATCGAGGTGGGCGTTGCCGGATTCAATCGTGAGCTTGCCGCCGTCGGGCATCGCGTCACGAGCGTTGACGCAGATATTGAGGATCGCCTGTTCGAGCTCTTGGCGATCTACATTCACGCACCATAGGCCGCCAGCGACCACGGTCTCCAGCACGATCTGCTCGCCAAGCGTCCGGCGCAGCATCTCGGACATGTCGCCAAGCACGCGGTTGATGTCGAGCACGGTTGGACTGAGCGGCTGGCGGCGCGCGAACGCCAGCAAGCGGCTGGTCAACGAGGCGGCGCGGCGGGCGCCGTCCACGGCAGCATCGATGAAACCTTCCGCGCCCGGCTCGCCGCGATCCATGCGCCGGCGCGCCAGCTGCAGCGCCGACATGATGACGGCCAGCATATTGTTGAAGTCGTGCGCGACGCCACCGGTGATCTGGCCGATCGCCTCCATCTTCTGCATCTGACGGACTTTTTCTTCGGCCTGCTCGCGCGCGTGCAGCGCATCGACGGCCATGTGCTGCGCCTCGAGCGCGCTATCACGCGACGCCCGCAGGTCCCTCATCGCGCCACGGACAGTCGCCACCAAGAGCGCGCCAATGCCGATGAGCAGGAGGCCGGCGAACAAGATCACCCAGCGCAGCCGCTCGCCCGCCCGGTCACTCGCGGTCAACGCGGCTTCGAGTGCTTGCGTCTCGTGCTCGTTCGCCGCGTTCACAATGGCGCGGATGCCGTCCATCGTTTCCTTGCCTTGGTCGGAAGCGACGATCTGCAAGGCGCGACGGCGGTCGCCCCGATCTTGCAGCGTGATGGTTTCTTCCAACTCTCGAAACTTCGCCGTGATCAATTCTTCCAGACGCTCGACATGCTGCGGCGCCTCCGAATTGGCGTCGGCGTCCGCCCGGAGTGCGCGCAGCTCGCTGAGAGCATCGTCAAGCGCACCTTGGATCGGCTCCAGATAGCGTGGATCATTGGTCAGCAAATAGCCGCGCTGGGCGGTCTCGGAATCGGTAACGCGCTGCAGCAGGATGCGGTAATGGCTGCGTCGCTCGGATGACTCGCGCACCTGCTCGCCAAGCGCTTCGGTGGCGCTGCTTTGCCAAAGCGCTGCGCCGACCGTGAGGAGCAGCAAAAGCAATGCGGTGGTGAGCGCGACGACGTAGGTCGTCGCAGCCGGAAGACGGCGTCCTAGCACCTTTACCGTCATTCCGTTCTGCCCGCCGCCGTCTCGATGAGTGCCTTGTCTCCGACGTGGCGCGCTCTCGCAACTCATTCGCGCTGTAGGAGCGCATCGAGTGGGATGTTCGCCGAGAGCTTGCGCGAGAATGCCTTCTTAATCGCCTTTGGATCGGTTCCCTCGACCCATTCAAGGAACGTCTTACCGTTCCCTTCGGCAAGATAGCGCTCGAAGAAATAGTCGATAACGCCGGTCTTGCCGTGGCGAACATGCAAGTATTTGAAGCCCAGTTGCTCGACCGCGTCGGCGATCGGCAGGCCCATCTTCAGATGTTTGTAGAGCACCGCCATGGCGCCAGCGCGATCCGCGCCGGACTTGCAATGCATCAGCGCCGGATACTCAATTGTCTCAAACAGCGCCTTTGCCCTCTCGACCTGCGCAAAGCTCGGCGCCTCGCGCGAGAACATGCGCACGTCGATCATTTCGATACCGTGCCGTTCGCAGGCTTCGCGCTCGAGCACGTAGTAACCAGTGTCGGAGGGCCCACGCAGATTGAGGATCGTCTTGAACCCCTGCGCGGCGTAGCGCGCCACTTGTTCCGGCGACGGCTGATTGGCGCGCGCCATCATGCCCGGCTCGATCCAGTGGAAGTTCGAGAACCGCGCCCGCAGGAAGCCGTGGTCGCCCCAGATCAGGTCGCGCTCGGCCCGGCGCCGCCCTTCGGGCGTGCTCAGATCAAAGCGTGCGGACTTATCCGGGGGAGTCATGGTTTTCCTGGGTGCGGGGTTCTGGTGCGAAGCAGGCGCGGCCCCGTATAAGGGCGCCGAGGCCCGCCCGGAAGGCACGGCCCCAGCGGACCCATGAAGAGCCTCCTCGGAAACCCCCTTATTCAGCTTGTGATCGGCCGCCTGATTGGCGGCTACATGCTGTTTGTTGGGATCACGACGCGCTGGCGCCACGTCAACCGCGAGGTCATGGAGCCGTTCTGGCGCCCGCACGGGGGCAAATTGATCGGGTGTATCTGGCATGGCCGCTTTTCGCTGGTCCACAAGATGTGGGCCTTCGGACCGGGCGTGCCAAAAGCCAAAATGCTGATCTCGCAGTCGCGCGAGGGCGGCATCGTGGCGCACACCTCGCGCACGGTGGGCGCTGAAGTGATCCGCGGCTCGGCCGCGAAAGCTGGCCGGCGCAGCAAGGGCGGCGTCGAAGCCATGCTCTCCATGGCGCGGCACATCGAAGGCGGCGGCGTCATCGCCATGACGCCGGACGGCCCGCGCGGGCCACGGATGCGGGTCAAGCGCGGCGCCATTCTGCTGGCGAAGATCGCGGAGGCGCCGCTGGTGGCGGTGACATGGGCGACGTCCAACCGGATCGTGTTCAAGAAGAGCTGGGACCATTTCGTGCTGCCGCTGCCCTTCGGACGCGGCGCGCTGATCTGGGGCAACCCAATCGCCCCGCCCTCGCCCGATGCAGACGAGGAAGAGATCGAGGCCGTGCGGCTGGCGCTCGAAGCCGAGATGAACCGCATCGCCGCTGAAGCCGACCTGCTAGCTGGCGTGGCCGTGATCGAACCAGCGGCGAAGAACGGCATGACGCTCTCCGCGCCGGAAGAAGCGGCGAACGCAAAGTGAGCGGCTCGCCGGCCTTGTTCCTATATGGCGTGGCGACAGAGCTTGCCGGGCCGTTCGCGAACCTGTGGCTCGGCGTGCGCGCGCGCAACGGCAAAGAGGACCGTGCGCGGCTCGGCGAACGCTACGGACGTTACACACGAGCAAGGCCCGCTGGCACCCTGGTTTGGTTACATGCCGCCAGCGTTGGCGAAAGCGGCGTGGCGCTGGCGCTGATCGAGGCGCTGGCGGCGCGCGATGCTTCGCTCTCGTTCCTCATCAGCACCGGCACGCGCACCTCAGCGGATCTGATCGCCCAGCGCACGCCGGCACGAACGACACACGTTTACGTGCCGCTCGATCGCCGTGACACGGTGCGGCGCTTCCTTGCGCACTGGCGGCCTGATCTTGCGGTGTTTGTCGAAAGCGAACTCTGGCCGAACCTGATCCTGCAAACGGAAGCGACGGGCGTGCCGCTGACGCTGGTGAACGCGCGCATGAGCCCGCGCTCGCTGAGGCGCTGGGAGAGCTGGTCCAATGCGGGAAAGAGACTGAGCAAGGCATTCGCCTGGATGTCCGCCGCCGACCAGCGCACCGCCGCCGTGCTTTCGCGCCTGCGCGGAACGCCGGTCGCGGCGCTCGGCAATCTGAAGCTCGCACTCGCGCCGCCGCGCGTGGACGCAGGCGCTCGCTCGGCGTTAGCGCAAGAGATCGGCGCGCGCCGCGTGTGGTTGGCGGCATCGACGCATCCGGGCGAAGACGAGATCATGCTGGCGGCGCACACGGCGCTGCGGGCGGAATTTCCTGACGCGCTGCTGATCATCGCGCCGCGCCATCCTGAACGCGGCGCAGCCGTTGCAGCCCTTGCCGGCGGCGCGCCACGGCGATCGCGGTTCGAGCCGATTGGCGCGGCATCGGTCTATGTCGCCGATACGCTGGGCGAGTTGGGGCTGTTTTACGATCTCGCGCCCTGCACTTTGATCGCGGGCAGCATGCTGGCGCATCTGAAGGGCCATAACCCGGTCGAGCCGGCGAAACTCGGCTGCGCCATTGTCAGCGGGCCAAACGTCGAGAGCTTTCAGGATTTGTTCGACACGCTGGTCACAGCCGGCGGTGTGACGCTTGCGCCGAACGCGGAGACGCTCGCTGCGGCGGTTTCCGCGCTGTGGCGCGATGAAGCCGCGCGCGCTGCGCAAGCGGAGGCCGCACGCGCTGTGATCGACCAAGGCGCCGCAGCGATGGACACAACCGTCGCGCAAATCCTGGCGCTGCTGCCGGCCCGCGCTGAACCGAGAGCCGCCAATGCGTCCGCCTGAGTTCTGGCGCGCTGACGTCAGCGGTCGCGATGCGGCGCTGGCGATCCGGGCGCTTCTAACGCCGGTGTCGTGGGTCTATGCCTGGGCGACGGCGCGGCGGATCGAGACGACGATCTCGCGCCACGTGAACGTGCCGGTGATCTGCGTCGGCAACTTCACCGTCGGCGGCGCCGGCAAAACACCGATCACACGCGCGCTGCGCGCCAAGCTCGGACCGCATGCGCATACATTGTCGCGCGGCTATGGCGGGCGCATTGCCGGGCCACTTCGGGTTACCGCTGACATGCAGGCGAGCGAAGTGGGCGATGAGCCGCTGCTGCACGCCGCTGACGGCCCCGCCTGGATCGCGCGCGACAGATTTGCCGGCGCGCAGGCGGCGGCGCAGGCGGGCGCCCATGTCATCATCATGGATGACGGCTTCCAGAACCCGACTTTGGGAAAAGACCTCTCGCTCGTCGCCGTCGATGCGGGCTTCGGCGTCGGCAATGGCGCGGTGTTTCCGGCCGGCCCGTTGCGCGAACGACTGAGCGATGGGCTAAAGCGCGCCGACGCCATCATCATCATGCACACCTCCGGCGAGACGGCGACGGAGCGCATGTGGCTCGCGGGCTTTACCAAGCCGATCCTGCACGCCCACCTCGCGCCCGTCGGCGACATCCCGCGCGGCAAGCTGGTGGCGTTCGCTGGTTTGGCGCGGCCGGAAAAGTTCTTCGACACGCTGACCGATCTCGGCGCAGACCTAGAAGACGCCATCCCGTTCGCCGACCACCACCCCTATTCCGCCGACGACCTCGCGCTGCTGGCGCAACTGGCCGAAGAGCGCGGCGGACAATTGATCACCACCGAGAAAGACGCGGCCCGGCTCTCGCCCGAATGGCGCGCGCGCGTGGCTGTTCTTCCCGTCACGGCCAAGTTCGACGATGAGGCAGCGCTCAACGCCTTGCTCGCGCCGATCCAATCGCGGATGAAAGCGTCGCATGGCGAAGCCTAAACCGCTCAATCTTCAGTTCCGCCTCGAGGCGCTTGCCTGGAACATCTATGTCGGCGGGCTCGGCGCGCTTGGCCTGGAGCGCGCATCGCGCTGGGGCGCCGGCATCGTGCCGGTCGTCGCGCCGACGTCGAGCGCCTGGAAGACCGCTATCCGCAACATCCGCATGTCGTTCCCGAACGAGAGCGACGCCTGGCACCGCGACGTGCGCAAAGAGAGTTTCCGCGAACTCGGCCGCATGACCGGCGAGTTTGCGCACATGCCCACCTTCCTCGAACGCTACAAGAGCGGCGAACTCGAATTCAAAGGCAAAGAGATCGTCGAAGCTACGATTGGCAAGGGCGCGGTCTTCATCGGCGGCCATTTCAGTGATTGGGAAATCACCTCGCTCTGCCTCGCGCAGGTCGATCCGACCTGTCACTTCACCTACCGCCCCGCCAACAATCCGATCATCGACAAATACATCATCGAAACCCGCGCCGCCTTCGGCCTCGCGCTGCAAGCGGCGAAAGGTCAGGAGGGCGGCATGGGCTTGCTGCGCTCCTTGAAGAAGAAGCGCTCGATCGCGGTGATGAACGATCAGAAGTACAATAAGGGCCTCGCCGTACCGTTCTTCGGCTACGATTGCATGACGGCGGACGGGCCCACGCGGCTTGCGCTCAAGTTCGGCGTGCCGCTCATTCCGATCACCGGCCGCAGACTCGAAGGCACGCAATTCGTCGCCACCGCCTACCCGGCGATCCCGCTCGACTATGCCAAGCCAGACGATCCGCAGACCGTCTATGACGGCGTCAAGCGCATCAACGAATTCATGGAAGCGCGCGTGCGCGAAGCGCCCGGCCAATGGTTCTGGCCGCACCGACGCTGGCCGAAAGACGCCTGGCGCAAAGCCGGCGTCATGTAGCCGTTTGGCCTTGACCCCGACTGCGCGCTTGTTTTGATTTGGCCAAGCGGAGTGGTCGGATGAAGTGGCTGCCGCAACACCAGTTCGAGATCGTCTCGCCGCTCGATCGCGCCACCGCGCTCGCGGCGATGGCCGCGCATGTCGAGCCGGAAAAGTTTTTCCGCATCGGCTGGCCGAACAGCGCCAATGACAAGCGCTTTGAAGGCCAGATGACGAGCGACGGCTTCCACGTCCGCCGCATCATCGGCTATCGCAACTCGTTCCTGCCGGTGATCGACGCAACAGTGCAGAGCGCCGGTCGCGGCAGCCGCATCGACGTGCGCATGCGCATGTTCTGGTTCGTCTACGCCTTCGTCGCGGTGTGGGTCATGGGTGCGCTCATCGCGGCGGTGAGCGCGGGCTGGATCGGCGTAGGCATCGCGCTCTTCCTGCTGCTCTTCGTCTATGCCATGACGATGGCCGGTTTCTGGATGGAAGCGGGCAAGCAAGAACAAACCTTGCGGACCATCTTCCAGGCAAACGGGGATGCATCATGATGCGGGTAGCGGGAACTTTCGCGGCGCTGCTCACGCTCGGCGCCTGCGCCACCATGGAGCGCGTGCTGCCACAGGATGAGCCGCGCATCGACGCCACATTGGAGGCGATCCAGAACGCGCGTGTCCGCGAATGCCCGCCAGGCCGCAGGCTGGAGAATGCCCGCATCGGCAGCGACAATGAATCGCGCGGCGTCACCGGCGAAGAGATCGCGCTGGTGCCGCTGGCCAGCGATCCGCAACGCGGCGTCCGCTTACGCCGGCTCACCATCGCGCCGGGCGGCGCCATCGCTTGGCATGCCCACGATGTAAACCAAGGCATGGCTCTCATCGTCTCGGGCGAGATGGTCGAATTCCGCAATTCCTGTATGGACGAAATCCGCTACCGCGCCGGCGACGTCGCCCGCGAAGACGCCGACACCGCGCACGGCTGGCGCAATGAAAGCAACGAGCCGGCAGTGCTGCTGGTGATGCAGGTGGTGGCGCGCTAGCGGGCGCTCAACAATTCCGCCCGCGCCAGCGCCAAGCCTTCTATCGCGACGCTTGGATCCAGCTGGCGTTCGCGCCATTTCATGCGCCAGCACAGATGCGGACCGGTGGCGCGGCCGCTTGAACCGATCGCGCCGATCACCTGCCCTTGATCCACCGTGTCTCCAACGCCGACATCGATGCGGCTCATGTGCAGATACATGGTGATGAGGCCCTGGCCGTGATCGATGAACACGAGCCCGCCTTCATAATGCATGTCGGGCTGGGCCAGCGTAATCACGCCCTCTGCCGGCGCGCGGATCGGCGTGCCCGCGGGCGCTGCGATGTCGTAGCCAAAGTGCGGCGAGGCAGGGACACCGTTCAGCACGCGCTGATTGCCCCAGCGCCCTGACACGCGCCCGCCCTCGACCGGGATGATGAAGCCTTCGAGCCAACCCTGGATCGGCGCGAAACTATCCCAGCCGGCGCGCTTCAGCACCGCTTCGCGCTGAATGCGCGCGAGCACGGCGGGATCTGTCGGCGTCACGGTTTGCGGCGGCAGCCCGTCAACGCGATGAATGTCAAATTCGCGCGGCGCGATCTCGTAGCTTTGCGCGACAGTGGCGCCTTGCGCGCTGGCGGCGACGCGGGCGCTGGCGCCATGTTCGCGGGTGAAGCCAATGACGGCCCAGCCGTCGCCATCGGCAGCGCCCGCTTCGGCGCCGTCAACCGTGACCGCCGCGCCCGGAAGCGTGCGGCAAAGCGCGATGCCGCCTTGGGTGAAGGCGCCGGCGCACGCGATCGAAAGTGTTGTCGGCGCCGGCGCGCGTACGGGCTCCGGTGTCGCTTCCACCGGCGGCGCTTCGGCGACGATCTGCGGCGGCGTGTCCGGCGCGGCAGGCGCCTCGGCCGCGACGCACGCGGCCAACAGCACAGCGATCAGCCCAGCCCAGAGCTTCATGCCTTCTTCTCCGCGTTGACCTGCTTCCAGCGCTGCGTCGCTTCCTGCGGGCCGCGATAGGCCTCCTGCAGATCGACGTTCCAGTAGCGCAACTCATCCAGCGGAATTTTCTCGCCCGACACCGCGCAGCGGACGAACAATCCCTGCTTCAGGATCGTGATTTCATTGTCGCCGTAATGGACTTGGGCCTCAGGCCCGCCCGGATCGTGCTTGTTCATGGGGCCGTTCTAACCCCATCCGCGCGCGGGTCAAAGCATCGGGCCAGCGACGTCGGAATCGGCCTGGTCGTTAAGGCTGACGACGAGCGCGGGCATCGAACAAAACGCGGCAATCGGCGCGCGTTGCAGAGCCGCATTGATCATCCCGTCGATACCGTAGGGAGCGACGGGGCGGTTTTGCCCGAACATGATGACTTCGCGCTCAGTCGAAATCGGGAAACACGCCTCCAACAATCGCGCCGCACCACGCGGCGTGATCGCATAACAGAGGGTGCCCCAGGCTTGGAAGCAGGCAAGCGCTGTGGGCGGACGCGCGCGCATCGCGCTGAACGCATCGAAAAATCCGGGCGCGCGCTTTGCCGCATCGTCGAACTGCAGCAGCAACTTCAATCCTTCGGGCGTCTCCGCCGCCACGAGCGCATCGGTGTTGTAGCCGAGATAGAGCAAGTCCCACTCGTCGCCGAGGGAGGTCATCAATTCGCCGGCGCGCGCGGTGAAGTCCCCGCGCAGACAGGCATCGTCCTCGCATACAATCGCCGTTTCGCCGCGCGCAACGACCTGACGCCAAAGCTCGCGATGCGATTGCGCGCAACCCAGAGCGCCGGGCGTCAGACGTGTTCGCGCGGCCACGAGCCCGTCGCCCAGAGCGCCCTCCGGATCGATATCGGCGCCGATCGCCGCATCGACAAACACCAGTTCTAAACTGGGGCGCGCATTCCAATTCGAGAATTGCGCGCGCCGATCGGCGCGCGAACGGAGATTGATGACATGAACCCGCATACTGCCCTTACAAGCCCCCCGAAGGGAGCGCGTTCCCCCTAAAGCGTCGTATGGACTTGGCGAACGCTATAAACGCGAGCTAACACCATTATATGACGCTCTCCGCGCCGCTGACATTGGGCGAATTGATCGACCGCCTGACGATCCTCGAGATCAAGGCGCAACGCATCGCTTCGCCGACTAAGCGCGCGCACGTGCGGCGCGAACTGGCCGGCCTGGAAGCCATCGCCGCGCCCTACATCGCCAAGAACGCGGCCTTGGTGATGCTAAAGCGCCGGCTCAAAGCTGTGAACAGCGTGTTGTGGACCTGCGAAGAAGCGTCGCGGCAACGCTTCCGCCGCGCGCCGCAGACGCCGGCGAAGGCGGCTGCGCTGCTTTCGCGTATCGCTCTCAACAATGATCGGCGTCACCGCTTGAAGCAGCGCATCAGCCGCTTGGCGAAGGGCGGCCTGGTCGAGCAGAAATCCTATTATTCCTGAAGCGCTGCGCGCACGCGCGCGACGACGCCCGCCCAATCGCCGGGCTTGCTCTGCCGAAAGAGCCGCGCTTGCGGATACCATGGCGTGTCGGATCGCTCGCGCTGCCAGCGCCAATCGGCGCGGAAAGGCAGCATGATCCAGACCGGCTTGCCCAGGGCGCCGGCAAGATGGGCGACGCCGGTATCGATGGAGATGACCAAATCGAGCGCTTCGATAAGCGCCGCCGTCTCGGCGAAATCCAAGATCTCGTCGCCGAACTGCTGAACTCCTCGCGCCGCCAGCGCTGGATGCGCCTCCACTTGAAGGCTGACGAAGCTCTCATCGGCGTCAATGAGCTGCGCCAACGCTGCCTCGTCCAAGCTGCGCAGACGCTGACGGCTCTGCAGACGCGAGCCGGACCAAACAATGCCGATACGCCGCTTTGCAGGATTCAGCCGCGCGCGCCAATGGGCGACACGCTCCGGATCGGCGATGAGATAAGGGATCGGCGCAGGTATCGCGTCGGCGCGAACACCGAGCGCGAACATCGCGCTGGCAAGCGGCAGGCGAAAATCGGCGGGATGCGCTTCATCGGCGGAGACCAGTTGATCGACGCCGGCAAGCGATCGCAGCAGCCGCAGCGTCTGGGGACGCCCCTGAAAAATGATGCGCGCCCCACGCGCCGCGAGCATCGGCGCGAAGCGGCAAAACTGAAACAAGTCGCCAAACCCCTGCTCGCCTTGAAGCAGCAGCGTCTTGCCGCGCAAATCCTCGCCGGCCCACAAGGGCGCATCGCAAGGCGGCGGCGCGCGCGTCGTGCGCGAGAGAAAGCGCGCTTCGTAGGCCGGCAGACCGCTTTCGAAATCGCCTTGCGCCAGCAGCGCGTCCGCCAAGGCAAATTGGGTCTCGCCATCGTCCGGCCGCAGCGCCAGGGAGCGCTTGAACGCCGCGACCGCCTCTTCCTCCCGATTGAGCGCGCTGAGAACGACGCCGCGCAGCGCATGATAGTCGCCGCGCTCAGGCGCTGCCGCCAACACGGCGTCTGCTTCGCCTAGCGCCTCCTCCAAACGTTTAACAGCGCAAAGCGCACTCGCCCGGCCTGCCCGGGCGGCAACGTTGCCAGGGGCGACAGCGAGCGCCGTCTCGAAATCCGACAGCGCTTCCGCACCGCGATCAAGCGCCAGTAAAGCGCTGCCGCGCAGATAACGCGCGTCCGGATCGCTCGGCGCCAACGATACCGCGCGATGCGACGCTTGAAGCGCCTCTTCATTGCGTTGCAGCGCAAGCAAGCCGGTGGCGCGATGCGTGTGCAGAGCCGCGCGATCGAGCGTCACGCCATCCAGAACCTCCAGCGCGCGCGCATGCTCGCCAAGCGCTGACAGCGAGACGCCTTGCAACAGCAGCGCCTCTTGATCGCCAGGACGCAAGCGCAACACGTCAGTAGCGGCGGCGGCGCAGTCTTGGTGACGCTTAAGCGCCGCCAGTACCGCAGCGCGGTTAAAAGCGATCGCTACGTCCTGCGGCGCAAGCTTGAACGCAGCTTCGAACAAATCCGCCGCGCCACTCAGATCGCCGCGCCTATGGCGGATAACGGCGCTCAGGTGCAGCGCATCGACATGATTGGGCTCGCGCGCCAGCAGATCGCGCAGCAACGACTCGGCGCCGGCGCTGTCGCCGCGCTGAAAGCGCGTTGCTGCGTCCGCGAAACTCATGGCGCGCGCCCAGCCTGCATCGCCGTCAGCATAGCGGGGCCGGCGCTCAGAACAATGAGCCCTGGCCGCCAGGCGGCTTAGCCGGTTTGAGCTTTGGCTTCGCCACATCGGCGGGCGGATCGATAACCGCCGTCCTGTGGTCATCGGCGAAGGTCAGATCGACGACGTCGCCGGCGTTCAAATCCTTACCCGCGCGCACGAGCGTACCATCCTCGCGATGGACCATGACAAAACCGCGTTCCAGCACGCGCTTGTGCGAGAGGCTTTCGAGCATGCGTCCAGAGGCGTCCAGATGCTTGCGATGATTGAGCAAAGTCCGCGCGATCGCCGGCTGCAGGCGCACAGCGCAGCGCGAGAGCAGATCGCGACGGCGGGCGATATCGTTGACCAGCGCTTCGGGCCGCAAGCGCGCTGAGACGCGATCAAGCTTCGATTGCGCCGCACGCGTATTGGCGACGAGCGCCGCGTTCAGCCGCTCGGCGGCGCGGTCGAAGCGCTGTTGCGGGATTTGAAAAAGCGTTTCGAGCCGTGGCAGTTTCGCCGCCGCCGCGCGCAGCTCCGTCCGCCGCCGCTCCAGCCCGCGCACCAGGCCATTCTTCAAGCGCCCCTCGATCGAGGTCACACGCTCGATCAACTCCGCGCGCACCGGCACGGCTTTTTCCGCTGCGCCGGTAGGCGTCGGCGCGCGTAAGTCCGATGCGAAGTCGATCAGCGTCGTATCTGTCTCGTGGCCAACCGCGCTGATCAGCGGGATGTCACTCGCAGCCGCGGCGCGCACGACGATTTCTTCGTTGAAGGCCCACAAATCCTCGATCGAGCCGCCGCCGCGCGCCACGATCAGCACGTCGGGCCGATCGGCGCCTTGCAGCGCGTTGAAGCCCTTGATGGCGCGCGCCACCTGCCCCGCCGCCTCTGGGCCTTGCACCAAGACCGGCCACAAGATCACACGGCGCGGAAAACGCTCGCTCAAGCGATGCAGAATATCGCGGATCACCGCACCTGTCGGCGAAGTCACCACGCCAATGACACGCGGCAGATACGGGATCGGCTTCTTGCGTCCTGGCGCAAACAAGCCCTCCGCCGCCAGCTTCGCCTTCAGCTTCTCCAATTGCGCCAGCAGCGCGCCCACGCCCGCCGGCGCCATGCGTTCGGCGATCAGCTGATATTGCGAGCGACCCGGATAAGTCGAGAGCCGGCCCTCGACCACAACCTCAAGCCCCTCTTCCGGTTTGAACGAAAGCTGCTGCACGTTCAGCTTCCACATCACGGTGGAGATGGTCGCGTTCTCGTCTTTCAGATCGACATAGAGGTGCCCGGACTTGGCGATCAGCACGCGGCCGAGTTCGCCGCGCACGCGCACGCGATCGAAATCGCGCTCGACGGTGCGCTTTACCGCCTGCGCCAATTCGCTGACGGAAAGCTCCGGCAGATTGGAAGTCGCTGGCGCCGTCGCGAGAGGCCCGGTCTCTGTCATCTCTTTCATATAAGCCGACTCGCTCGCGCGTGCCTGGGATGCTTTATTGATCCGGCTGCGGCTGTGGGGGCCGGGGGATCATCATGGCGTTCGACGCGAACGACCTGTCGCCGCACGAACACTTCGTGGTTGAGCGCACACGCCTGGGCGAGGTGGCGGATTTCACGCCGATGGCGGGGCCCGGCGGGGTGAAACCGGCTGTCCGGGCCGGGTTTTTACGAAAGCTGCTCCTGCGCCTCGATGAAAGCTGGGCGGTGCATGCGCCCGGCGTTCGCCTTCGCGGCGCCCGGATCGAGGGCGCGCTTGACCTTACGGATTGTTCAGGCGCGGGGGGCGCCGGGCTCCCGGCGCTGGCGCTAGTGGAGTGCGAAATCGCGGAGCCGATCGATATCAGCCACAGCCGGCTGGCGCGGCTTTCGCTGGCCGATAGTCGCCTTACCGGGCTCGACGGCGTCGAGGCGCAAATCGATGGCGAACTCGATCTCTGCAATGTCGCCCCACTCGGCGCGCCGGGACTGGAGACGCTAACCGCCAAACTGCGCGGCACCCGCATCGACGGCGATTTCGCCGCGCGCGGCGCCAAGTTTGCGCGCGCCATCGATAGCGATGACGACGCACTGATGCTGCAAAGCATCGAGATCGCCGGCAGCTTGCTGTTCGATGAAGGCTTTGACGCCTTCGGCCGGATTTGGCTCGTGGATGCGCGCGTTAGCGGGATTGTCAGCTGCGTCGGCGGCCAGTTTCTCAACCGCACTGACGATGCGCGCGGCGAAGCGCTGAACTTCGATGGCGCAACATTGGGCGCGCTGATGATGTCGACGAAATTCAAGGCCGAAGGCGCAGTGCGTTTGCTCAGCGCACGCATTGCGGGCGATGTCATCGTCAGCGATGGCGCATTCCGCAACGAGTTTGGCATCGCGCTCAACGCAAGCAACGCCGATATCGGCGGCATGGTCATCGGGCTTGAAACGAAGGTCGCAGGGCAACTCTCCCTTCAGGGCGCAAAAATTGCGCGCAACCTTGATCTGCGCGGCGCCGAGATCGCGCACCGGACCACGCCGCGCGGCGATACGTTCGGCCGCGCGCTCGACGCAACCAGCGCGACAATTGGCGGCGCGGCTTTGCTCCAAGGCGCCAACGTCAAAGGCGAAGTGTTCTTCGCCGACGCCAGAATCGGCGGCTATCTCGCCTTTGGCGGCGGGCGCTTCATCAATGGCGGCGCCTGGGCCATTCGCGCACCCAACGTGCGCGTCGGCGGCAATCTCACGTTCAAACTGGCCGAAGACGGTTTCGCGCCGCACGGCCAGAAAACCGTGATCGAAGGCGGCGCCAAGTTCGCGCGCGCGCGCATAGATGGCGGACTTTCATGGAGCGCGCTCGAACTGCGCGGCCCTGGGCCTGACGGCGCCAAGGGCGCATTGTTTTCGTTCGCCGACGCGACCATCGCCGGGCCGGTGCAAGCACGAGCGCTAACGACGCAACAAGACGCCCTGATCGACGTATCAGGCGCGAGTTGCTCGGCGCTTGATGACGACGTGAAAACCGGCTGGGGCGTCGAAGGCGCCCGCATCGATCTCGATGGCTTCGCCTATGCGCGGATCGACAGCGACGGCGAACGCTGGCGTCAGCGGCTTAACTGGCTTTCACGCACACCGAAATTCTCGTCGCAGCCGTTTACGCACGCCGCGCGCGTTTATACACGCGCCGGCCATCGCGAAGATGCGCGCCGCATCCTGCTGGCGCAGCATGATCGGCGCACGCGCGTTGCGTCAGCCGGGCCGTTCACGTGGCTGCTCTCGTCGCTGTTCGGCGCCATCGCCGGTTATGGTCTCTCGCCACCGCGGATCGCACGATCGTTGGCGCTGTTTCTCGCGCTTGGCGTGTTCGGCGTGCTGACCATGAATGCGCAAGGCGCGCTGGTGACGCCGCGTGGGGCGCAATGCAATGGCGCGGTCGAGCCCGCGCTCTACGCCATCGATGTGGCGCTGCCGGTGATCGATCTCGGCCAAGAAAGCCGCTGCGGCCCTGGGCGGACCGCGCGCGCTGAGCTCTCGCCGGGCATGGCCCTCGCCGAGACCAGCGATTGGCGCTTGTTCGAGGGCGCTGCCCTCTGGAAATGGGCGCACGCGCTCTACGCCATCCTCGGCGCGATCCTCACCGTCCTGGCCGTGATCACCTTCTCGGGCGTGATGAAGCCGAAGGACGAATAACCATGGACCGCGGGTCTTCAGACCCGCATGCGACACCACAAGCAGAGGGCCTGAAGACCCGCGCTCCATGAACGCGACCAATCACACTTGCGCGTCCGTCGCAAAATCGCTTGGTAGCCCCAAAACTTGGGGAAACGCCATGCTTCGCCGTACTTTGCTGCAATCCGCGCTCGCCGCGCCGCTGCTGACCGCTTGCGCCACCAACACCACGCTCGGCGCCGCCGATCCGATGGCGCCGCTGCCGCGTGACACCAGCTCCTATGCCCGCCCGGATGAAGCGCGGGTGCGCCACGTCTCGCTCGATCTAACCGCCGATTTCGATCGCAAGCGTTTCTCCGGCAAAGCCACGCTCGACATCGTCGCGCGCGCCGATGCGCAAGAGATCGTGCTCGACAGCAAAGGCCTCGTCATCCAGAGCGTGCGCGCCGGCGGCCGCGACACGACGTTCACGCTCGGCGAAAGCGATCCGACCAAGGGCGCGCCGCTCACCATTCAGCTGAATGGCGCACGGCGCATCGAGATCGAATACGAAAGCGCCGAAAATGCGAGCGCGCTGCAATGGCTGGAGCCGGCGCAAACCGCCAGCAACAAGCGCTTCCTGTTCAGCCAAGGCCAGGCGATCCACAACCGCAGCTGGATCCCGACACAAGACAGCCCCGGCATTCGCCAAACCTATGACGCACGCATCGTCGTTCCCGCCGATCTGAAAGCAGTGATGAGCGCGGAAATGCTTACGCCGAATGGCGAGCGCACACAGGACGGCAAGCGCGCCTATCGCTTCCGCATGCCGCAGCCGATCCCGCCTTACCTCATCGCTATCGCGATCGGCGATCTGGTGCACGCCGATGTCGGCCCGCGCACCGGCGTTTACGCCGAGCCGAGCGTGATCGAGCGCGGCGTCTACGAGTGCGCCGATATGGAACGCATGATGGAGGTGGCGGAGCAGCTTTACGGTCCTTACCGCTGGGGCCGCTACGACGTGCTGATCCTGCCGCCGTCCTTCCCGTATGGCGGCATGGAAAACCCGCGTCTCACCTTCCTGACGCCCACCTTCCTCGCCGGCGACCGTTCGCTCGTTTCGCTCGTCGCGCACGAATTGGCGCATTCTTGGTCAGGCAATCTAGTTACCAATGCGGTTTGGGCGGATGGCTGGCTCAACGAAGGCTTCACCTCCTACATCGAAGGCCGCATCGGCGAAGCTTTATTCGGCCAAGAACACGCGCGCATGGCCGAGGCGCTTTCATGGGCCGACATTCAAACGGCGCTTGGAAGCGTGTCGCCTAATGGTCAGCGCTTGCACTGGGTCGGCGAAGTCAGCGCCAATGAAAACTCGAGCGCGATTACGTACGACAAGGGCGCCACGTTCCTGCGCACTGTCGAAGGCATTATAGGCCGCGAGCGCATCGACGCCTATTTGCGCTCGTATTTCGATCGCTACGCCTTCCAGCCGATGACGACGCAAGGCTTCCTCGCCGACTTCCGCCAACACATCGTGCGCGGCGATGCGAACTTGGAAGCGCGCTTGCTGCTGGATCAATGGGCGTACGAGCCGGGCATTCCGTCAAACGCGGCTGCACCCCAGGCCGAGGGCTTCAGCGAAATCCCTGGTTACGTCGAAGCGTTTCTCGCTGGCGGCGCGCCCGCGGCTGCGCCGTGGGAAACCTGGAACACGATGCAGCGTCAGCGCTATCTGCAAAGTCTGCCGCGTGAACTGCCGGCCGAGCGCCTGCAGGCGCTCGAAGCCGCCTTAGGCCTCGATGATATTGGCAACATGGAAGTGCGCTACGATTGGCTGATCCTTGCCGTGCGCAATGGCTTTGCGCCATCCGAACGCGCGGTGGAGACGTTCCTCACCGTGCAAGGCCGCGGCAAGTTCATCCGCCCGATTTACGCAGCCCTCCGCGCCCAAGGCGATTGGGGCCGTGGCGTAGCGCAGCGCGTCTATGCGCGGGCGAGACCCACTTATCACCCCATCGTGCAAGCCGGCGTCGACCGCATCATGAACGCGGCGTGACCTCGCCCGCAGATCGCGTGCTGATCGAACGCAGCCTGGAAATCGCCGCGGAAAACGGCGGCGATCTCACCAGCGCCGTCTATGCCCGCCTCTTCCGCGAACGGGCGGAGTTGGAGGCGATGTTCGTCATGGATACGGACCGCGGCGTGCGCGGCGAAATGCTCGCGCGCGTCTTCGCCGCCATCCTCGATCTCATCGGCGATGGCGCCTACGCGCAAAACTGGATCCGCGCTGAGGCGACGACGCACGAAGGCTATCTGGTGCCGCGTGCGGATTTCGCGCGGTTTTTTGAGATCGTGGCTGAGACAGTGCGCGACGCGTGTGGCGCGGATTGGGACGGCGCGATGGAGGAAGCCTGGTCCGACCTGCTGTTGGCCGTTCGCGTCTACGTTGTTTAGCTCACCGTTTGGTGGGATACGAAGCTGTGAGCAACTTCATCGCCCCCCTGATGATTTTGACCGCGTTCGCGGTCGGCGGCGTCATCGATTTGTTCGTCCGGCGTAACGGCAGCGTCGTTCTGAACGTCGACCAAGGTCGCGCGCGCTATCCCGGCATGGTCTGCTCGTTCGGTGTGGTGGGCTTAGTGATGGCGCTCGTCGTCATAGCATTCACGGCATTGGAAGCTGAGCTTTGGCCCTACTGGCCGATCGCGGTTCTGGTCGCGTTGGTACTTGCAGGCACCGGCGCCTACAGCATCCGCATGTGGACGATGACTCGGTGGGAGTGGAACGCCGACAGCATCACGCTTGCGTTAGGCAAACGCATTACCAGCGTAAGGTGGTCGGACATCACGCACGCCAAGTGGCTGATTGGCGGTTGGCGCATCACGGGACCGGCTGGCGCCGTTTCTTCTTGGTGCAACGTCGTCGGCTACGACGTCATGACTGAGGCGTTGATCAAACATCGCCCAGACTTGGCACATATCACGCATCTTCGCGCTTGATCGCAAATTTGTCCCGATGCTTGCCCTGCGCGTCGGCGTAGTGCGCCTGGATCAGCGGCAAGTCGGCTTCGTAATCGCCACTCGGAAACACCACCGCCGCCAACCGCACCTGGCGCCTGCCATAGTCGAGCACGCTCAACACGATCGGAACACCGGCGCCGACAGCGATGTGATAGAAGCCACTCTTCCATTCGCGCACGGCGTTGCGCGTGCCTTCCGGCGGAATGGCCAGCACCATGCGCTCCTCGGCAGCAAACGCTTCGGCCATCGCGCTCACCACATCATTGCTTTGCGAGCGATCGATCGGGACGCAGCCGAGCCATTTAATCAGCCAGCCGAACGGCCCGCGCGTCAGGCTCTTCTTGCCCATCCAGCGCAGGCGCACACGGTAGTAGCCAGCCGCCGCCAACATGTTTATCCCGTCCCAGTTCGACGTATGCGGCGCCGCCACCAGCACCATCTTGTCGAACGCCGGCCAATCGCCGTGAATGGTCCAGCCGCCGAGCTTCAGATAGGCGCCGCTGATCCAGTGGACGATCTCGGAAATAACACCGCTAAAGCGCGCCGGACGCGCGGTTGTCGGAGAGAGCACAATCTGCGGCGGCGACGTCATTGCACCGTCTTACGAGGTGTCGCGGCGGCGGCGATAGGATTTTCGACGGCGGCGCTCGTTTCAAGCGACGCGGCCAGCCTCGGCGCGGCGGACGATGCACAGCATGAGCAGCGCAATGACCAATGGTGCGATCGGCAAGTGCGCGGCGGCCGCCAGCGGGCGCGAAATCAAGGGCAGCACGAACGCCGCCAAAAGCGCCATGCGCTCCCACGGCAAGAATCCGCCGCGCAGCGCGTTCGCGAACATCCAGGCCAGCGGCACGATCAAAAGCGTGAGGTCGTAGTCGAGCAGAAACGGCGTCGCCAACAGCGTTGCGCAGGCGAATGCTGCGCCATTGGCGCGATCGTCGCCGGCGCGGCGCACACGCCACAAGGCATAGAGCGCTCCGCACAAGGCCGCCCCTTGTACGGCCCACGCCAGAGCCGCAGGGCCGCCGACCAAACGCACAGCAGCGAAGGCGCTCTGCATCTTGGCGAAGCCGACCAGATCGTCATCGAGCACTGCGCGCGCGGTGGCGGATGTTTCGATGAAGGCCAGCCACGCCTCGGTCCCGAACGCGAGCCAGGAAAGCAGGCAAAGCCCGAGGGCCGTCACGCCGGCGCTCAAGAAGCTCCGCCAATTGCCGCCGAAGATGAGGAAGATCGGCACGAGCAGCGCCAAATGCGGCTTGATTACCAACGCGCCAAACAAGGCACCCGCGAGATAGGGCCGCTTTTGGTGCAAAAGCGCGCCGCCGCCGAGCAGCGCCGCCGTCAAGAATCCATTTTGCCCGTGTCCGATATTGACGATCACCGCCGGAAACGCAGCCAGCGCAAGCCACGTCATCCGCTCGCGCGCCACCTCGCCCAGCCAGGCGCGCGCCATCTGCACCCACGCTGCGCCAGTGACGGCAAGCCAAACGACCAGCGACACGAGATACGGCAGCAGCGCCAACGGTAAGCAGATCAACAGATATGGCGGCGGGTAGAAGAACGCCGCATAGCCAGCATCTGGCCCGAACGCCGCGACTTGCCGCTCATTGTGCGCGGCCATGTTCCAGACGTCAGCCGGCGCGCCGGCGAGCGCCAATTGCGAGGCGGTCCAGAAGCTTGAGAAATCGGTGCCGATCGGCCGCCCCATCGGGTCGAGCAGACCGTTGGACATCGCCAGATAGCCGACCATTGTCGCAGCCATCAGCACGGCCAGTATGACCAAATAGCCGCGCGCCCGGTCCCCGTCGAACCAGGCGCCGGCGCGCAGCGCATCCACTGTGCGCAGGGCGAGACTCGCGAGCATCCCCTGCAGATAAAGCCGGAAGGCTTAAGACCCCCTTGCGCGCGGTTGCCGAGCGCGCTTAGGCCGGTCAGAAGAGAGCATTATGAAGATTCTGATCGTCGGCTCGGGCGGGCGCGAGCACGCTTTGGGCTGGAAACTCGCGCAGAGCCCGCTCGTTTCGGAGCTGATGTCGGCGCCCGGCAATCCGGGGCTGGCAGCGCTTGGGCGCACGTTCCCGGTGAAGGTCGAGCAAGCGGCGGAGCTGGCGGCGCTGGCCGCGCGTGAGCAAGTCAATCTCGTCGTCATCGGCCCGGAAGTGGCGGCGGCCGCGGGGCTTGCCGATCATCTGGCGACGCTGGGCATCCCCTGCTTCGGGCCGAGCAAAGCGGCGGCGGAACTCGAGGCTTCAAAAGCCTTCATGAAGGAATTCTGCCTGCGCCACGGCGTGCCGACGGCAGAGTACAAAATTTTCGATGACGCCATTCGCGCTAAAGCCTATCTCGGCGACCGCGAGCCGCCATTCGTGATCAAAGCGGACGGTCTCGCCGCCGGCAAAGGCGTCGTCATCGCCGAAACGCGCCGCGCGGCCGACGAAGCGATCGATGAAATCCTCTTCCTGCGCAAATTCGGCACAGCCGGGCAGCGCATCGTCATCGAAGATTTCCTCCCCGGCGAGGAAGCCAGCTTCTTCGCGCTTTGTGACGGCGAAACCGCGATTCCGCTGGTCGCCGCGCAAGATCACAAGCGCGCCTATGACGGCGATAAAGGTCCCAACACAGGCGGCATGGGCGCTTACTCGCCGGCGCCAATCCTGACCGACGCGGCGCGCGACCAGACGATGGAGCAGATCATCCTGCCCACGCTGCGCGGCATGAAGGCCGAGGGCCGCCCGTTCGTCGGCATATTGTTCGCAGGACTGATGATCAGCGCCGATGGGCCAAAGCTGATCGAGTTCAACGTCCGCTTCGGCGATCCCGAATGCCAGACGCTGATGCGGCGCCTGAAAAGCGATCTGGCGCCCGTGCTGCTCGCGGCGGCGAAAGGTGATCTCGCAAATGCGCCCGCGCTCGAATGGGATGTGCGATCGGCGGTCACCGTCGTCTATGCGGCGCAAGGCTATCCAGACGAGCCGTTGACCGGCTCCGTCATCCGCGGCGTCACCCAGGCCAACGCCGTGCCTGACGTGGTCGTTTTCCACGCCGGCACGCGCGAGGACGAAGATGGCACGCTGCGCGCCGCCGGAGGCCGCGTACTCAACGTCACGGCCACAGGCGACACGCTGAAACAGGCGGTCGCCAGCGCCTATGCCGGCGTCGCCCAAATCGACTGGCCCGGCGGCTTCTGCCGCAGCGACATCGCCTGGCGGGCGTTGGGCTAGTCACAACACTTGTCGTCATTCCGGGGCAATGCGAAGCATTGAGCCCAGAACCCAGGGGCAGCCGACAATGCGTTTGCCCCTGGGTTCCGGATCGCGCTTCGCGCGTCCGGAATGACGAACGTTTATTGGGAATGTGATGAGCGAACCCGCCGAAGACCCCCACGCGAACTTCAAAGGCGTGAAGCCTGTCGAAGAGCGCCACAAGCTTGATGAAGCGGCGCTCAATGCGTGGATGCGCGCCAATGTCGAGGGCTATGCGGGACCGATTTCGATCAATCAGTTCAAGGGCGGGCAATCGAACCCGACGTACCAAGTCGTCACGCCAAGCGCGAAATACGTCCTGCGCAAGAAGCCCGGCGGCAAGCTGCTGCCCTCCGCGCATGCGGTCGACCGCGAATTTCGCGTCATCTCGGCGCTTTATCCCACCGGCTTTCCAGTCGCCCGCCCGTACGCGCTTTGCGAGGACGATAGCGTGCTTGGCGCGATGTTCTACGTGATGGAAATGGTCGAAGGCCGCGTGCTGTGGAACGGCGCGCTGCCGGAGTTGGAAAAAGCCGATCGCCGGCGCGTCTATGAAAACAAGATCGCCACGCTCGCCAAACTGCACAACACCGATCACATCGCCATCGGCCTCGGCGAGTACGGCAAGCCCGGCAATTATTTCGTGCGCCAGATCGATCGCTGGTCGAAGCAATACAAGCTCAGCGAAACCGAGACCATCGATGAGATGAACCGGCTCATCGAATGGTTGCCGCAAACCATCCCACCCGGCGAGCGCACCTCCATCGTCCACGGCGATTACCGGCTCGACAATCTCATCCTGCACGAAAGCGAGCCGCGCGTGATCGCCGTGCTGGATTGGGAGCTATCCACACTCGGCGATCCGCTCGGCGATTTCACGTATTATCTGATGAATTGGGCAATGCCGCATGATGGCCGCGCGGGTCTCGGCGGGCTTGATGTCGAAGCGCTCGGCATCCCCACACTCGACGAAGCCGTCGCGCTCTATTGCGCACAAACGGGCCGCGACGGCATCGCGTCGCTCGATTGGTATTTCTCCTACAACGCCTTCCGCCTCGCCTGCATCTTGCAAGGCATAGCCGGGCGCGTCCGCGACGGCACCGCGGCAAGCGCACACGCGACGCAAATGATCGCGCGCATCCGCCCGCTGGCGAGCGCTGCCTTCATGTACGCCGAGCGCGCCGGGCTCAAATGAACGAACGCCAGCGCGATCTTTTTCTCTACGTCTGGTCGCAACGCCGCAAGCGCGGACAAGCCGCCGTTTCGCTGATGGGCGCGGGCATCGGCGCAGCGGGCGGCGTGCTGTTCACCGTCCTTCTGCTCAGCGCAGGCGGCGTCGATCGCGGGACTTACACCGGTCATGCGGCGATCCTCCCGATCCTCACGCAAGGCGCCGCGATGCTGGCTATGGCCGTGCCGGCATTTGCGTTCATCGGCTTCGTCGGCGCCAACCGCGTCTATGCTTCGCAAGAAGCGATGTACCAATCGATCCTCGCCACCGGCGCTCAAATCCCGGCAGAGAAGCCCGTGATGCAGCCTGGCGAACGCGGGCCGGCGCTTGCCGTGGCGATAGCCGTGGGCGTGATCGCCACCTTCATCATCGTTCTGTTTGCGATGTATTGGTGAGTGTAAGCGGTTGACGGCAAGCGCGGCTTCGGTTCGATCAGCGCACACGTTTCAGGGGGACTTCATGTTGCGGCGCACACTGACTTTGGCTGGCGCACTCGGCGCGCTCGCCGTGCTGACAGGCTCGGGCTTCGCGCAAGAAGCGGCTCCGCAGGTGCAGAGCATCATTCACGCCGGCCGCCTGCTCGCGGACCCGGCGACCGGCCGCGTCGTGACTGAACAATCGATCCTGATCGGCGCCGACGGGCGCATCGTCAGCATCGAAGCCGGTTACGTCACACGCGATGGCGCAACCATCATCGACCAGCGTCAACGCTTCGTACTGCCCGGCCTGATCGACAGCCACGTCCATCTGAGCAGCGAATTGGGCGCCAATCGCATTTACGATCCGGTGCTGCTGACCGCCGCTGATGCCGCGCTGCGTGCAGCCCAAAACGGCCGCACCAACCTGCTTGCGGGCTTCACGACGGTCGCTGATCTGGGCGCGCCGAACGACGCTATCTTCGCCTTGCGCCGAGCGATCAATGAAGGCCGCATCGTCGGACCACGCATCATCGCGTCCGGCCGGAGCATCACGCCGGATGGCGGCCATGGCGACGCTCAAGGCTTTCAGCCCCACGTTCTCGATGTCCTGCGCAGCGAAGCCGCCTGCTCCGGCGCTGATGCCTGCCGCCGCGCGGTACGCCGTCAGATCCAAGCCGGCGCCGACGTGATCAAGATCACCGCCACCGGCGGCGTGCTCTCAAACACTGCCGCTGGTGTCGGCCAACAGCTCAGCGATGACGAACTCAGCGCCATCGTCGAAGCCGCGCACGCCATGGACCGGCGCGTCACAGCGCACGCGCACGGCGTCGACGGCATCAACGCAGCGCTCCGCGCCGGCGTCGATTCGATCGAGCATGGCTCTTACATAGATCGCGAGTCAGTGCGGCTGCTGCGCCAGGGCAATCGATACCATGTGCCAACATTGCTCGCCGGCTGGTGGGTCGGTCAGCTCGCTGAGCAAGGCGGCGTGCTGACGCCCGCGCAAACCGACAAGGCGCGCCAAGTAAGCCGCGACATGGCGAACATGGGACGGTTTGGCCGCGAAAATCGTGTGCGCATCGCCTTTGGCACCGACACTGGGGTCTCCCCGCACGGCATGAACGCACGCGAGTTCCAGCTCTTGGTCGAAGCCGGCTACACGCCGCTCCAGACCATCCAAATGGCCACCATCAACGCCGCCGATCACCTACAGCTTAACGGCACGGCCGGCCGCATCGCCGCCGGCTATTCCGCCGACATCATCGCCGTCGATGGCGATCCGACGCAGGACGTCGAGACGCTGATGAATGTCCGCTTCGTTATGGCGCGCGGCGTTGCGCATAAGGACGAGTAGCAGCGCTCTGGCGGGTCGCCGCGAATAGGTTTATCGGCTCGACCATGCTTCGTGTCATTGCCCGTGGCGGCGCAGAGGCGGCGTGTGAAGACCCCGCCGCGCTCTGGTACGACCTGGAATCGCCCACCGAACAGGAAGAGACGGACGTCGAGGCTGACCTCGGCGTTGACGTTCCGACGCCGGACGAGCGCGCCGCGTTCGAAGAATCGGCGCGCTACTACGAAGAAGGCGATTCACTGCACCTCACCGCCACACTGCTTGGCCGGCGCGACGAAGGCATGCTGATCTCCGGGCCGGTGACGTTCATTCTCGCCAAGGGCAAGCTCGTCACCGTGCGCCAAGTGCGGCCGCGTGCATTCGACATCGGCCAAGGCCGCGCCTCGGCGCGCGTCTCCTCGGCCCAGAGCGGCGGCGATGTCATGCTGGCGCTGATCGAGGGCGCAGCGGAGCGTCTGGCCGATGTACTCGCTGACGCCACACGCGACGCCAACGCGCTCTCGCTGCGCGTGTTCGACGAGACTGAGACCATCGATTTGCGCGGCGCTTTGCGCGAACTCGGCCGCATCGGCGCGCTCGCCGCGCTCGTGCATGACTCGCTGACCAGTATGCAGCGCATGCTCGTCTATGCGCGCGCGAGCGGCAAAAAATATGGGCTGGCGAACGATCGCCTTTCGGCTCTGGCGCGCGATGTCGGCGAACTGGAACGCATTGCCGAACAGATGCAGCCGCGCCTCTCCTATCTGCAGGACGCGGTGCTCGGCCTGATCAACGCGGCGCAAACCAACGTGCTGAAAGCGCTTTCGCTGGCGACCATCGCCTTCGTCCCGCCAACCTTGATCGCATCCATCTTCGGCATGAACTTTGACGGCATGACATGGTTTCGCGAACCGTGGGGACCGTGGGTCGGCGTTGCGATGATGTTTGCCGCGCCGGCGATTCTGTTTGCCATCGCCAAATGGCGCAAGTGGTTCTGACGGGCATCTCGCGGGTTCGACGGCAATCCGAAATAAGCCATCTTTCGCGTCACTGACGCCTCCGCTTGGCGCGTCGGCGCAATCGCCTTAAATCCAACAAGCGGCACAGAAGTGCGCAGCTCGTTTTCGCATAAGGACGATATCATGAAGAGAGAACTTGTTCTCGCCGTCGCAGCGACTGTGGCGCTCGCTGGCTGCGGCACGCAAATGGGCGATCGCTTGGCTTCTGGCGCCGCCATCGGCGCGGGCACCGGCGCAGTGTTCGGCGGCGTCGGCGCGCTGCCCGGCGCGATTGTGGGCGCGGCCGTGGGTGGCCTGACCTCCCCCGATCAAGTCAATCTCGGCAAGCCTGTCTGGAACGAATGATTGCGCGACCGCGCTTGCCCGTTTAAGGGCTGCGCCAGGCGCCCGTCTGTGCTGCGGGAGTGCCCGAGGACTGATCATGGCTGCGCTCGAATTCACCCGTCGCTACGCGATGGCCCACCGCCTGTTGGCGACCAAAAGCCCGAAATGCGCGATCCCGCACGGACACAACGAATTCGTCACCGTGCGGCTGGACCCAACATCGTGCTTCGTTTTCTCAGAGACGAACTCGGCCGCGCCGTTCGATACGGTGAAGCAGCGTTGGCACGCATGGATCGACAGCGCCGTCGATCACACGCTGCACTTGGCGGAAACCGATCCGCTGCTGGACTACTTCCGGCAACATGAGCCTAAGCAACTCGCGCAGATCATGACGTTCCAAGGCGATCCCACCACCGAAGCGTTGGCGGCGTGCTTCTTCTTGAAGCTAAGCGCCTTCATCGCCGCTGACGCGCTACCTTTCACGGTACGCGAAGTTCGCATCGAGGAAACGCCGACAAACACCGTGATCGTCTCGCGCGAGAGTTTCGATCCCGCCACGTGCGGCTTGCGCGCCGGCGCCTGGCCCTGGCGCGCAGATATGAGCATCAACGATTTCTGATACGCTCTCCGACCACAAGTTCCGGAGCACGCATGCCATCCTTCCTCACCTCGCCGCAGATCGCGCCGATCCTGATGCTTATCGCATCGAACGTGTTCATGACCTTCGCCTGGTATGGTCACCTGAAATTCAAATCGACGCCGCTGCTGATCGCGATCGTCGTCGCCTGGGGCATCGCGTTCATCGAGTACTGCCTCGCCGTGCCCGCCAACCGCATCGGCAGCGCCGTGTACTCAACAGCCGAATTGAAGACGATGCAGGAAGTGATCACGCTCTGCGTGTTCGCGCTCTTCTCCTGGCTCTTCCTGCGCGAGCAACTGGGCTGGAACCACTTCCTGGGATTTGCACTGATCGCCAGCGGCGCGGCTGTGGTGTTTCTGGATAAGGCGCCGACTTAGAGGCCCAAAGCCCACACCGCCCACGGCCCGCCGAGCGCTGCCGCCATCACGAGTTCGAACACGACGCTGAAGCGATTGAACTGGGTGTCCGCCTTGTCGCGCACAATCGCGATGGCGCGGCCGAACGCGGCGCCAGCCCATCCGGCGCTTAGCGCCGCACAGCCGCCTGCTGCTGCGACGCCCAGCACGAATTCGCCGCCCATCAGATATTTGAGCGACATGAACAGCGTCACGGCGTGGAGCCCGAGAAACACGCCGCCATAGGTCGCGCGAAATTCCGCGAAGCCGCCGCCCTGCTCATCCTCGCGCAGCCTCACCAGGCGCGACGCCCATTTCGGTTCAAACAGCGCGCGCGCGCCGAGCAGCACGCCGAACACCAAGGCCAGCGTGTTGAACACCCATGCAATCAGCATCAACGCGGCAAACCCGGACCAAAAGAGAACATGGAAAGAAGCGGCTCAAAGTCGGCAAACAGTGCGACGGACACAATAAGCACCAGGGCCGCGATGACATAGAACAGTAGCATGAACAAGTGCGGTGCGCCGGGCAAATAGCGCGACTTCAACGAGCGCTGCCGCAACCCAAAATAGCCGTCTCCTTCCATGCCACGCAATTGTTGACCCATCACGGTGTGATGGAAACGCAGACGCATAACACTGTATCCACCCAGGAAGAAAAAGACGCCCAGCGCCAGGAACAACCAGCCCAGCGTGTCGCGCGGCAGCCGACTCGCCACTTCCACCAACAAGCCAAAGGCGCTTAGCCCGGCCGTCGAAACCACCCCCGGAATTACCCAGATGAGGCTATCGAGATGATTGTAGATGGAGATGTAGGAAGCATAGCGCTGATTGTCCGACACCGCAGCAACGCCCCGATGCGCTCGCGCGCGCACATCCGCTTCACTCAACTGACTGGTGATCGCGTCAAGATGCGGCGCGGCTTTCCAATCCGCAACGCCGCCATGCTTGACGGTGTGAATGATCGCGCTCGCCGCAAGATAGACATTGTGCGCAATGCCTGGCCGCGTTGACATCACATCGCCGGGAAGTCCCAAGCGCACCACAGTCGTATCCTCAATCAACTCGACCAGCGCCATCCAGCCGGACTGGACGACATACGTCTCGATTAGCGTCTCGTGGACATGCGCGTTCTGCCAGGCGCCCGCTGAGAGTTGCAGCGTCTTGATATAGCCGCTGCCGTCTTCGGCATTGAGCCGCAGACGAATCTCTCCGTTGGGCATGCGAGTGTGGTCCGTCCGAACGCCGAACTGCTCTCGGGCCTGCTTACGGGTCAGCCGCTTCATGGCGGACAGTCTGCATCAACGCATGCCGGGCAGGCTCTCGCCTTCGCTTTTCGCGCGTTTTCCGGTCCAGCCATATTTGGCCAGTTCGTTGAGCGCGATGCCGCGGGCGTGCACTTCGTCGGGACCGTCCGCCAAACGCAGCGTGCGGATGCCGGCATAGGATTTGGCCAAGCCGAAATCCTGGCAGACGCCAGCGCCGCCATGCGCTTGGATCGCATCGTCGATGATCTTCAACGCCATGCGCGGCGCGGCGATCTTGATCATGGCGATCTCGTTCTTGGCGACCTTATTGCCGGCGACATCCATCATGTAAGCGGCCTTCAAGCACAGAAGCCGCGTCATCTCGATATCGACGCGCGCGTCCGCAATACGCTGCTCCCACACCGAATGCTCGGCGATGGTCTTGCCGAACGCGACCCGCGTAGTGACGCGTTTGCAGAGCGCTTCCAATGCAGCTTCCGCCGCGCCAATCGTACGCATGCAATGGTGAATGCGGCCCGGACCCAAGCGTCCCTGCGCGATCTCGAAGCCACGACCTTCGCCGAGCAACAAATTCGCCGCCGGCACGCGGACGTTCTTCAACTCGATTTCCATGTGGCCGTGCGGCGCGTCGTCATAACCGAACACGGTCAGCGGGCGCAGAATGTTGACGCCCTTGGCATCGAGCGGCACCAAGATTTGGCTCTGCTGCGAGTGACGCGGATTTTCCGGATTGGTCTTGCCCATCAGAATGGCGACCTTGCAGCGCGGATCGCCGGCGCCGCTCGACCACCATTTGCGGCCATTGATAACGTAGTCGCCGCCGTCGCGCTTGATCTCGCACTGAATATTGGTCGCGTCCGACGAGGCCACGCCCGGCTCAGTCATCAAAAACGCAGAGCGAATCTCGCCGTTCATCAGCGGCTTCAGCCACTGATCCTTCTGCTCGCGCGTGCCATAGCGCTCGAACACTTCCATATTGCCGGTGTCAGGCGCAGAGCAGTTGAACACTTCCGACGCGAAGCCCACGCGCCCCATCAGCTCCGCCAGCGGCGCATATTCAAGATTGGTGAGCCGCGGCCCCTCGAACTCGAACGTATCATCCACGTGCGGCGCGCCGGCGCTCGGCGGCATGAACATGTTCCAGAGACCTTGCGCCTTGGCCTTGGCCTTCAGATCCTCGACGACCTCGATCACCTTCCAGCGACTGCCTTCTTTCTGCTGCGCCTCATAGGTCGGCACGGCCGGATAGATGTGATCGTCCATGAACTTGGAGACGCGGCCGATCCATTCCTTGGCGCTGTCTGAATGTTCGAAATGCATCGCGTTTCTCCCAGATAACTTTGACGTAGATATTTGCGCCACGCTAAGCCTCCGCGCGCGCAGGGGCAATGCGGGCGATGATGCCTGCCGCTGCGAGAGCCGAGGAGAATGGCATGAACCTCGAATACGAGCCTCTTGCCAACGCCTGGGTTCGGCTTGAGCCGCTCGAAGACCGCCACAAGGCCGAGCTGAGCGAGGCCATCGGCGATCCACGCGACACGCTGAAGTTCAGCCCAAGCCCCCACCTCCATCGTGACGGTTTCGAAGCCTTCATCGACTGGCAGCGCGAACAGGCTGCAGCCGGCCGCTGGCTTCCCTATGCGGTGATCTTTGAAGGCCGCGCCGTTGGCCAGACGAGCTACATCAATCCGCGCGATTTTGATTCCGGCGTCGAGATCGGCGGCACTTGGTATGAGGCTTCGGTTCGTGGCGGGCCGGTCAATCCGTCATGCAAACTGCTCATGCTGCGCCACGCCTTCGCGTGCGGCGCCGAGCGCGTCGAACTCAAGACGGATGCAGAGAACGCACAATCGCGCGCCGCAATCCTCAAACTCGGCGCACGGTTCGAAGGCATCCACCGCCGCCACATGCGCCGCCCATGGGGCGGCTGGCGCGACACGGCGTGGTACTCGATTTTGCGCGACGAATGGCCCGCCGCAGAGGCAAAGCTCGAAGCGCGGCTCGCGGCTCTGTGAGTTGGCAAGCGCGGCGAACGCGCGTACGTTGAAACTGACGCGAGCGCCGCCACACGCGGCTATCGGGGCGCTCCCCGCCGCGCCGTTTTCCAACCTTTAGCTTGGGAGGCGCGCGTGACATCGCTCACAACGGCCCTGCTTCTACTCGTCGTTCTCGTTACAGCCACTATTTCCGGCGTCTTCGGCATGGCCGGCGGCCTCATGCTCATGGGTGCGCTGACGCTCGCCATGCCTGTCGCCGCCGCGATGGTGACGCATGGCGCGGTGCAATTCGTGTCCAATGGCTGGCGCGCTGTGCTGCATCGCAAGCACATCGATTGGCCGATCATTCTTTATTACGGCGCGGGCTCGGCCATCGCGGCGGGGCTGCTGGCGCTGGTCACATATCAGCCAACCAAGGCCTGGGTGTTTCTGCTGCTGGGCCTCGTGCCTGGCCTCGCCTGGATACCCAAAGGCCGCTTCAATCTCGACGCCGCGAAACCCACACACGCGATCGCCTGCGGCCTGAGCGTCACCGGCCTCAACGTGATCGCCGGCGTCTCCGGCCCGCTGCTCGACGTCTTCTTCGTCCGCACAGCGCTGACGCGCCACCAGATCGTCGCCACTAAAGCCGCAACGCAGGCGTTCAGCCACACCGTGAAAATGGTGTTTTACGGCGTGCCCCTCTTCGCTTCGACGCAAAGCTCCGGCCTGCCGCCATGGTGGTTCCTCGCGGTGGCCACACCCCTCGCCATGATCGGCGCCTGGCTCGGCGGCCTCGTGCTCGACCGCATGAGCGACACGAACTTTCTCAAATGGACACGCTGGATCGTGACGGCGATTGGGGTTGTGTATCTGATACAAGCGGCGGTGTTGTTCGCCGGCTGAATCATTTGGCGCCGAGGCATTCGGCGCGCTATGCGCAACGGTCCCGTTATGGAGGCGCTTGGTGGAAAGCTGGGGAGTGGTGGCGGCATCGCTTGCGGGGGGCCTTGTGCTCCTCGCGATCGGGGGCGAGTTCGTCGTGCGCGGCGCCGTTGGCGTAGCGCGGAAGTTCGGCATTTCAGAACTCATGATCGGACTGACGCTTGTCGGCTTCGGCACGTCTTCGCCCGAACTGGCCGCCAGCATCAACGCCGCACTCGCGGGCTCGCCCGGCATCGCCGTTGGCAACGTGGTCGGCTCCAACATCTCCAATGTGCTGTTGATTTTCGCCATCGTTGCAATCATCAGGCCGATCCCCGTCGATTCCAAAGCGCTGCAGCGCGATGGCTGGGTGATGCTGGCGGCGACCGCGGCATTCATCGCAGTGGCCGTCGTTCTCGGTGAAGTATCGCGGTTTACTGGGGCAGTCTTTCTCGCCGCCCTGATCGGCTACGTCTTGCTCGCCTACGCCATGGAGCGGCGAAAGCCACCTGTGGCGCAGATGCACGCCGCGGAAGCGCAACAGCATTCGCCTGCGCCATCGCCGCTATGGCAATCCGCCGCGTTCGCCATCGCCGGTCTGGTTATGCTCGTCTTTGGCGCGGACCTGCTCGTTGGCGGCGCTCAAACCATCGCGCGCGCCGCCGGTTTGTCAGAGACCATTATTGGCCTGACAATCGTGGCGCTGGGCACGTCGCTGCCCGAACTCGTCACATCGGTCATGGCTGCACTCAAGGGACGCTCCGACGTCGCCTTCGGCGGCATTATCGGATCGAACATCTACAACATTCTGGGAATCATCGGCATCACCGCGCTGGTGCAGCCTATCGCTGTTCCTGCCGACTTGCTCGCACGAGACTGGGCCGCCCTCTATGTCGCGACCCTATTGGTGCTGCTTCACGCCAACACAGGCGGCAAGGTCAATCGCTACGAAGGTGCATTTCTCCTTCTACACTATGCCGGCTATTGCTGGTTGTTGTTGGCTTAGGCGGACTCCTCGGCGTCCGTTGACGCCTCTCCAGCCTCCAAGTCCAGCAAGTCTGCCGGCTTGCAGTCCAGCGCTTCGCACAACTTGGCCAGCGTCTCGAAGCGCACGCCCTTCACTTTGCCCGTCCGCAGCAGCGACAGGTTGGCTTCGGTGATGCCGATGCGCTCGGCCAAATCCTTGGCCTTCATTTTGCGCCGCGCCAACATCACGTCGAGGGTGACGACGATGCGCATCAAACGATCTGATCGTTCTCAGCTTTGAGCGAAGCCGCCGCCGCTTCCAACACGCCGCCGATCATCAGCACGGAGGATGCAAAGACCATCAGAGCAATATCGAGCGGATCGAAGCGCCAAGCGAAGGCCGGCCCGCCGAGCAGCGAAATCGCCAGCGGCGCGATCAGCAGTTTCAGAAAGAACGCCGCGAGCGCCAAGAGCCCTGCCAGCTGAAACCCGCGGCTTGCCCTTTCAGAGATAAAGCGTCCCTCGTGGTATTCGACCAGCACAGGCTGCAGCATGACGACTGCGCCCACTGCTGCGATCGCTGGCGCGTAGCTCAGTAGTTTGATCACGATCGAAATCGCTGCGCCAAGCTCCGCCGCCCACGGCGCAGGCTCGAACGTGACCAGATAAAGCTCACCGATCAATGGCAGCCCGATGGCTGCAATCAGGATCGGGATCAACACTGCATTCATGACGCGCATCAGCCCCGCTTGCGTGCGCGCTTTTTCGACACGGAGTTCAGAGTTGCTCATCACACAATCTCGTCGTTTTCAGCTTTGATCTTCGCCGCCGCTTCAAGCACGCGGCCCAGCACCATGACGAAGGCGGCAAAGGCGATGAGGCCGAGATCGAACGGCTCCATGTGCCAAATGAAGCCGCGCCCCTCTTGCGTGATCCAACTCAGGATCGTCGGCGAACCCACGATCTTGAAACCCAGCGCCCAGAGCGCGCCTTCTCCCGCTTTACGGACGTGCGCGCTGGCGCGGAGTGTAAAGAATTGTCCCTTGCCGTATTCATCGAGCACTTTGCTCAGATCGAGCAGAGCGCCGCCCAAGAGAAAGCTCGGCAGCACGATGATCCAGAACACGCCGATGGCGTTTATCACCGTCCCGACGCCCGCAAGGCTCGATGTCACCTCCTGGGCGGCAAAGACGTTCACCGCCGGCGCCACGCCCTGCGCCACCGCGCCCAGAGCGATCAGCACTGCCGCCACCACAGCCAAGGTGGCCGCGCCACCCGCCAATTGCTGGGCGCGTTCTAACGGGGCGGCCGCTTCCTGGGTCATAAACGGAACTCCTCAAGTAAGACGATAATCAATTATCGTATTACAATAATTCCGTCAAGTCCGCTCTCAGGCTGGTTAATCCTCCGTCAACCCGCGCGCCTGCCCCATGGGGCATGAGAGATTCGGACGGCAAATAATGCCCATCATCACGCACATCCTGCTCTACATCGCCTACGCCACCATTTCGGGGACCGTAGGCATCGCGCTGACGCAAGTCGGCGGGCAGGACATTGGCGCATCCTTCCTGGGCGCCATCGCGCTCTTCTGCGCGTGCGCCGTAACGCATGCGAGCATCTCGACCACCGCCGCATCGGGGCGCATCGGCAATGCGGAGAAGGTGATCAAGCGCGACATGGAGCGCCTGCGCGTCGCGCATCGCGAAGTCACAGCCGATATCGACGCGATGCAAACGCGCATTGATCAAATCGAAGCCGCTGTCGCCACGCAATCCTTCGGCGCTCCGCAGATCGAAGCGCCGACCTATCAAAGCGGCGGGCCGCCGCAGATTGAATCGAAGCTCATCGAGCAGATCGTCGACAAGCTGGGCGCCGCCATGGATGCGCGCCTGCAAACGATCCAAAACGCCGGCATCACGCCGATCAGCCCAAGTGCTGCGCGCGGGCCGATGGATCTTGTGCGCGAGGCGCTGCTTGAAAACCGCGTCGAACTTTACTTGCAGCCGATCGTACAATTGCCGCAGCGCAAGACGGCCTTCTATGAAGGATTCACGCGCCTCAAGGACGCCAATGGCCGCTTGATCCTGCCGCAGGAATTCATCCCCGCCGCCGAGCAAGCGGGGCTGATGTCGACCATCGACAACGTCCTCTTGTTCCGCTGCGTCCAGATTGTACGCAAACTGATGAAGCAGGACCGCCGCGTCGGCATCTTCTGCAACATCAGCCCCTCGGCCTTGGCCGACGAACAATTTTTTCCGCAATTCCTCGATTTCATGCGCGAGAATCGCGATCTCGCCGGCAGCGTCATCTTCGAAATCCCGCAGGACGCTTACGAAAACCGCACCTCGATCGAAGCGCGCGCGATGGCCAAGATGGTCGATCTCGGCTTCCGCTTCTCGATCGACCGCGTCACCAACACCGAGATCGATCTGCCCGATCTCGAACGCTCCGGCGTGCGCTACGTGAAGATCGCGGCGCAGACCATGGTCGATCAGATTCTCCATCGCGGCCTGCGCCCGCGCTCGGCGATCACGCGCGAGATTGCGGCGACGGACATTTCGGCGGTCTATCAGCGCTACGGCATCGATCTGATCGCCGAGCGGATCGAGACTGAAGACACCGTGCTCGAAGTGCTCGACCTCGACGTGCCGTTCGGCCAGGGCCACCTCTTCGGCACGCCGCGCGCGATCAAGGAAAGCCTGATGGAAGAAACCGCGCCGCCGCGGGAATTCTATCTGAAGCAGAGTGGGCGGATTGCTTAAGAGTGGGAGTTGGGAATAGGGAATGGGGATGCTCCCTGTTCCCAACTCCCTATTCCCTTCATGAAAATCATCGCCATCACTGGCGGCTCTGGCGCTGGCAAAACCACAGTCGCCCGCGCCGTCGCACAAAAGCTTGGCGCCGGCGCGGTTGTGATCGCGGAAGACGATTATTATCGCTGCGCCTCCTCCGTTCCCGACTTCGACGCCGCCACGCACAATTTCGACGCACCCGACGCGAAGGAACACGCGCTGCTTTGCGAGCATCTGTCGCTGGCGCGCAGCGGCGCTGCGTTTGACAAACCGGTTTACGATCTCGTCACTCACACACGGTTGCCGAAAGTTGAGCGCATCGTTCATGCGCAAATTTTGATCGTGGAAGGCATTCATCTGCTGGCGCCCTCCGATCTCCGCGAGCTGTTCGACCTTAAAGTATTCATCGAAGCCGACGAAGCGCTTCGGCTGGCGCGGCGGATGATCCGCGATGTGGAAACACGCGGCCGAACGCCACGCTCGGTGATGGCGCAATTCTTCGCTACCGTACGCCCCATGCATGACGCCCACGTCGCGCCGCACCGGGCTTTCGCCGATCTCGTTCTCACCTCCCCGCCTGACGCCGGCCCGGCGCAAGCCGAGGCTGACGCGCGCCGCATTGTCGAGGCTTTGGCGTGACTCAGATCCTTGGCTCGATCGACGAAATCGCAGATCGCTACGACGCGTTTTTCTGCGATGTCTGGGGCGTCTTGCATAATGGCCGTAGCGCTTATGCAGAGGCTTACCAAGCCTTGCAGCGTCTGCGCTCCGCCGGCAAAAGCGTCATCCTCGTCACCAACGTGCCGAAGCCGCGCGCGACCATTCCGCCGCAGCTCGATCGCTCCGGCGTACCGCGCGATGCGTGGGATGCGATCGTCACGTCCGGCGATGCGATCCGCGCCGAGCTTGGCGCTCGCACGCCGGGGCCGATGTATCGGATTGGGCCGTACGAGTATGATCGCGCGCTGTGGCAAGGCTTGGGCCTCGCTGAAGCGCCGCTCGATCAAGCCAAATTCGTCGCCATCTCCGGCCTCAACCGCGATGACGAAACGCCAGCGGATTACGTGGCCGTTTTGCGCCAAGCCCGCGCCCGCGATCTCGATATGCTCTGCGCCAATCCCGACATCGTCGTGCAATGGGGCGACCGGATGATCTGGTGCGCTGGTGCGATTGCGCGCGACTATGCCGCAATCGGTGGCCGAGTGATCATGGCTGGCAAACCCTATGCGCCGATTTACGAATTGGCGTGCCGCGCACTGGAAGCGCTTCGCAGCGTAAAACGCGAACGCATCCTGTGCATCGGCGACGGCATTCCGACGGATATTGCTGGCGCCAACACTCAAGAGCTCGATTGCCTCTTTATCGCGTCCGGCATGCACGGCGAAGCGCTTTGGACCGAAGGCGAAGTGGACGCGGACAAAGTGCAGTTGGCGTTTACGCAGGAGAACGTTCGCGCCGACTATGCGATGACGGCTTTGCGCTAAGGCGCAGTGAGACCTTGCTCACCAAAATGCGCATCAACACCGTCCCACCCAGCGCGAGCAAGCGCGATGTCTTCACGACCGCGCTCATCACCCATACTTAGCCGCGCCAACCCTCTACCATAGAAACCAATCGCACTATCGGTTTGGCTAGCGAGTAGGTCTTCGTACTGCGACAAGGCTTCCGCATAATCACGCTGTCTCAGCGCATCGCTACCAAGTATCGCGAGCGATTCCAGAATCATTTTCCTCAATCGCGCGGTTCAAGTATCGCCGCGCGGTTACGAGATCACCTTGCGCCAAATGCACCCTTCCGAGACCCAACAATGGGCCGCCGAGTTCTGGAGCAAGAGCTAAAGCTTCCTCAGAGTCGCGCTGCGCCCCGACCCAATCCCTAAGCGCTTCCTTCGCCGCGCCCCGCGATGACAGCGTCCCTCCGTTTGGCCCTATAGCGGCCAGTTCACGACTGCACGCTTCGATCCGACGCTCCGGCTCGGTTGCGCTTCGCGAGCAGTCAATGCTGTCCTCAGCAGAGAATGTTGCTCCACACGTCGTGCCGAAAATGGCGGCGAAAAGCGCTAGCATCGCTTTCATCAGAACGTCCGCACACCCCAATCATCGAACGCCTCACCGATATGGCGGTCGAAGTCGCGGGCACGGTTCATGTCTTCGCGGCCGTCATTATCGCCGCTGCGACGACGGGCGACGCCGCGGCCGAAGAGTGCGGTCGGATTGCCGGGTTCGACTTCGAGTGCGGCCTCGAACGAGGATCGCGCTTGCGTCCATTCCTCGCCACGCAATTGCAGGATGCCGCGGCAGAGTTGCGCTTCGACATGGCGCGGATCGGCTGCGGCGGCGGTTTCAGCGTCGGTGCGGGCGCGCTCAAGATCACGACCTTCCGCTAGACTTAGCCAGCAACGCCCAGCGCGCGCATCGACCAAGCTTGAATCCAAGCGCAACGCGGAATCGAAATCGGATAGCGCGCCGTCGATATCCTCCAAGCGCTGCTTAGCGCGGCCACGGCGGGCGAATGCAATCGCCATGCGCTGATCGCGCGCGATGGCGGCATCGTAGCCCTCCAGCGCAGCGGCGTAGTCACCCCGGCTTCGCGCGATTTCGGCGCGCATGAATTGCGCGCTGGCGTCGGCCTCGCCGGTCTCGATCAGCTGCGTCACCAATTGCTCAGCCGCGTCGAGCTGGCCGCTCGCCAGTAGTATCGCCGCGCGGCCTTCGAGCGCGACTGCGTTATCCGCTTCCACCCGCAACACCGCCTCGAAATCGCGAAGCGCGGACGTCACTTCGCCCGCCGCCCGGTTCGCTGCGCCACGATCAGCTTGCGCTTCGATGCGCGCGGCCTCCTCCAATTCACCGCTCTCGATCAGCGCCGTGCACGCGGCTACGCGCTCCGCTGGCGCGCCATCATCGTCGGCGCATGCGCGGCGACTGGCCTCGAGCGGATCGGGCTGCGTGCACGCCGTAAGCGCCGCAGCCGCAACCAAACCCGCCAAAATCAAACGCCGCATCACGCTTCCTCCAACGTCAGCCTAGACCGCCCGCGCTTGCGCCGCCTAGACTGGGGCGCACATAGAAGGAGCAAAACCCATGGCCAATCTCTTCGATCTGACCGGCAAGAGCGCCATCGTCACCGGCTCCTCCAAAGGCATCGGCAAAGCCATCGCGCACCGGCTTGCGGAACAAGGCGCTAACGTCGTCGTCTCCTCGCGCAAACTCGATGCGTGCGAAGAGGTGGTGAAAGAGATCAACGAGGCCGTCGGGCGCAAAGCCGCGATCGCTGTGGCGTGCAACATCGCCGTCAAAGAAGCGCTGCAGCAGCTTGTCGATGAAACCAACACGGCGTTCGGCAAGATCGATATTCTCGTCTGCAACGCCGCATCGAACCCCTATTTCGGGCCGATGGGAAATATGAACGACGATCAGTTCAACAAGATTCTGCAGAACAATATCGTCTCCAATCACTGGCTCATCCAGATGGTGGCGCCGCAAATGCGCGCGCGCAAAGATGGCTCGATCATCCTGGTGTCGTCGATCGCGGGCGTACGCGGAACGCCGGTGATCGGCGCCTACGGCATCTCGAAAGCCGCCGACATGGCGCTGGCGCGTAACCTGGCCGCCGAGTTCGGACCCGACAATATCCGCGTCAACACCATTGCGCCCGGCCTGATCAAAACCGATTTCGCGCGCGCGCTCTGGGAAAATCCAGACATTCTGAAAGCGGCGACCTCGCGCGCGCCGCTCGGCCGCATCGGCGAGCCGGACGAAATCGCCGGCATGGCTGTGTTCCTCGCTGGCAAAGCGGGCGCGTTCACCACCGGCCAGACTTTCGTCATCGACGGCGGCCAGACTGCGGTTTGAGCCGACTCGGACTAGGCTCTGCGCGTTGATCATTTCAGGAGCCAAACATGGCGCGTAGAACCACGCATCGCACCACCAAGGGGACCAAGCTTTACGCGGTCCGCGGCAAGGATGGGGCGTTCAAGGATATCCAGACGTTCAAGCGCGCCCACGCGGCTGACCTGCGCACAAAGAGCGCCAGCGAAACCGCGGTCGCTGTGACGAAAGCCAAGAAGAAGACGGCGAAGAAGAAAACCGCCAAAGCGGCGTCCGCACCGAAAAAGGCCGCCGCCAAGAAGCCTGTCGCGAAAAAGACCATGAAGAAGGCCGCGCCGAAAAAGGCTGCGAAGAAGAAAGGCGCGATGAAGCGCTAACGCGTTTTCAGGTCCGATCGAAGCCGAGCGCGTACGGGTTGCCCGTCGCGCTCGTTGCTTTTTGAGGCTGACTAGAACGCGCCGATGACAGGCATGAGGCGCTCTTTCAGCGCTTGCGCCGTGAACGGCTTCACCAGATACGAGTTCGCGCCGGCGCGCGTTTCCGCGACCGCGCCATCCTCGTTGTCGTTGGCCATCATCACGAACGGCGTTTCCGCGGTGCGTTCGTTGGCGCGGACGTGTTTCAGAAGTTCCAAGCCCGACATCGACGCCATGCTCCAATCGGAGATGACAAGCGCGTAGGTCTTGGATTGCATCTTGGCGAGCGCGGTGCGCCCGTCCGAGGCTTCGTCGATATTGGTGAAGCCGAGCTGGCGCAGCAGGTTCCGCAGGATACGGATCATGGTGTTGTAATCGTCCACGATCAGGATCGGCATTGTCAGCGAAACAGACATTGGCGCTCGTCTCCCACAACCCGCAGCGCGTTTTTTGTGGGGCCCGGCACGCCGCCGGATCGGGGTGCACAATCCGGCGGCGAGACGTTACCCGGCTATTATTGCGCCGTGTTATGCCGTCACAGATAGCAAAGACCTGAGAATTTTCGGTAAAGTAGCGCTTAAGCATGAGTGAACGCGCACGCATCGACACCAGCACCCAGTCATGCTTTGGCAATGGACGCCGCTGCAATCTGGCTAAAACGCAAGACTTTGTGAACGAATGACGTCTCCCTCCCCCTCCGTTCCCGAAGATGCGCGCGGCGCTGCGATTGCGCTCGGCAATTTCGATGGCGTGCATTTGGGGCACCAGGCGGTGATCGAGTCCGCACGTGCTGTCGCCGATGAGCGTGGCATCAGTCTGGGCGCGGCGGTGTTTGCGCCGCATCCGCGCCGCTTCTTCCAGCCCGACGCGCCGCCCTTTCGCTTGCAGAGCAACGCGCAGCGCGCCCGCGCTTTGGCGGACCTCGGCGTCGAAGAGGTGTTCGAGATCGGCTTCGACGCGGCGTTGGCGGCGTCGAGCGATCGGGTGTTTGCGGAGAAGCTGCTGAAGGACGCGCTTGGCGCCGCGCATGTCAGTGTCGGCGATGACTTTCGCTTTGGTCATAAACGCATGGGCGATGTCGCGAGTTTGACGAAGCTCGGCGCGGAATTTGGCTTTACCGTCGATGTCATCGGGGAAATCAGCGGCGCGGATGGCGCGCGGATTTCCTCCACCGCTATCCGTGAGGCGATCGCTGCGGGCGAGATGGATAAGGCGCGCGCCATGCTGACGCGGCCCTGGGCGATCGCAGGTGAAGTACAGCGCGGCTTTCAGCGCGGGCGCGATTTCGGCTTCCCGACCGCGAACCTGGCGCTCGGCGACTACGTCCGCCCGCGTCTTGGCGTTTACGCGGTGCGCGTCGATCTGGGCGACGGCGTGTTGTTGCCGGGCGCCGCGAGCGTGGGCGTGAACCCCACGGTTGGCGCGCTGCCCGAGCCGTTGCTCGAGGCGCACCTGTTCGATTTCAGCGGCGATCTTTACGGCAAACATATCGAGGTCGAGCTTATCGCGTTCCTGAGGGGGGAGGATAAGTTCGACGACACCAACGCCCTGCGCCGGCAAATGACGCAGGACGTGATCAATGCAAGGCGGGCGTTGGTTGACGCTTAAACGGACCGCGGGTCTTCAGACCCGCGCTTCAAGCGCCCGAAGAAAAGATGCGGGTCTGAAGACCCGCGATCCTTAAGCGGTGGGCCGCGCCGGTATCTTCACTTCCGCTTCGCCTTCGAGCACCAACGTATCGCCGACCTTGCACTCGCAGCGCAGCTTTGCGCGCCGGCCCTTCTCGAGCAGCTCCACGATCTCGACACTCGCCACCACCGTGTCGCCGATACGCACCGGCGCGAGAAAGCGTAGCGTCTGCGAAATATAGATCGCCCCCGGTCCCGGCAGCCGCGTGCCGATGACGGCGGAGATCAAACTCGCCGTATAAAGCCCGTGCGCGATGCGGCCGCCAAACGGCGTTTGCGCCGCGAAGTGTTCGGAGAGATGGATCGGATTGCGGTCGCCGCTGATCTCGGCGAAGCCGACGACGTCCGACGATTTGACGTGCTTGGAATACGACTCGCGCATGCCGAGGCTGACGTCTTCGAAATAGAGGGTCTGTGTTTCGGGGAGGGTCATTGGCTCTCTTATCTGCGCGCCTTGAAAAAATCCTTGAGCAGTTTCGATGCATCATCAGCGCAGACGCCGCTCGTCACCGCAGGCTTCCAGTGACAGGTCGGCTGGTCAAACAGGCGCGCCCCATGGGCGACCCCGCCGCCCTTGGGATCGCTCGCGCCGTACACCACGCGCGCGATGCGGGCGTTCGAGATAGCGCCGGCGCACATGGCGCAGGGTTCCAGCGTCACATAAAGCGTGAGGCCGGGCTTGAGGCGATAATTCTCCAGCGCCGCCGCCGCCTGCCGTAGAGCGATGATTTCAGCATGGGCTGTTGGATCGTGCAGCGCGATCGGCGCATTGGCGCCTTCGGCAATCACTTCGCCCGCGCCATCGACGATGACGCACCCGATCGGCGCCTCGCCTGCGTCCGCCGCCGCCCGCGCTAACGCCAAGGCCCGGCCCATATGATCTTCGTCGCTCACGGCCGGCGCAGCTCCAGCAAATCTTCGACGACCTCGGCCGCAAACAGCGTCTCGAACGTGTCCGGCACGATGGCTTCGCGGTACATGCGCCGGGCTTCGTCATCGGAATGGTGCATGCGGCTTTCCATGGCGTGCTTCCAGGTCGCCTCATCGGGCCATTGGGCATAAGCGACGTAGGCGCCGTTTTCGCCTTTGTGGAGCCTGGAGCCCCAGCCGCCGAACTCCGCGGCGATCCGCTCAGTGCCGCGCTTCCAGCCTAGCTCGAATTGCGCCTCGAGCCCTGGTACGACCTGCCAGCGATAGATCACGGCGAACATGACATCCTCACCCCCCTCTTCTAGCCCGGACGGCGAACGCATTGCCAAGTTCCTGGCCCGCGCTGGCGTTTGCTCGCGCCGTGACGCCGAGCGCCTGATCGCTGAGGGTCGGGTGAAGCTCAATGGCACGGTGCTGGATACGCCGGCTGTGAAGGTGACCCAGGCCGACAAAGTGCAGGTCGATGGCCGCCCGATTGGCGCGGCCGAGGCGACGCGGGTTTGGCGTTACCACAAGCCCACGGGCCTCGTGACGACCCACCGCGATCCGGCTGGGCGGCCGACCGTGTTTGAGCATTTGCCGGAGAACCTGCCGCGCGTGATTTCGGTGGGGCGATTGGATCTGACCTCCGAAGGTTTGCTGCTGTTGACCAATGACGGCGAACTGGCGCGCAAACTTGAGCTGCCCTCGAATGGCTGGGTGCGGCGCTATCGGGCGCGGGCCTTTGGGCGGGTTACGCAAGAAGAATTGGATCACCTGAAAGACGGCATCACGGTTGATGGCATGCGTTACGGCTCGATCGATGCGCAACTTGAACGTGGGCAGGGAGCGAATTCCTGGATCAATGTCGCCATCACCGAAGGCAAGAACCGCGAAGTGCGGCGCGTGCTCGATGCACTGGGGCTGAAAGTGAACCGGCTCATCCGCGTCTCGTACGGGCCGTTTCAGTTGGGCGCGCTTGAGCCCGGCGCGGTGGAAGAAATTCCGCGCAAGATGCTCAAGGATCAGCTCGGCAAAGACTTCGCCTAGTGCCCGCCGAGGAAGCCGGGCACGCCGGGGATGTAGGCCGGGAAGAAGTTGTGACCGTCTTCCCAGACCATGCGAAAGCCGGCGAAGATGATGATCACGATGCCGACGACCGCGATCCAGCGGTACTTATCGATCACGCGTGCAATCAAGCTCGCCGCGACACCCATCATGATGACCGACAGGATCAAGCCGAACCACATGATCACTTCATTGTGCCGCGCCACTGCCGCCACCGCGAGCACGTTATCGAGCGACATCGACACGTCGGCGATGATGATCGTCATGAGCGCGCTCATGAAGGTCTTCGGCACCTTGCCGCCTGAGGCGATGTTTTCGGCGGCGTGTTCACCGGCGACCGGATCGCCGACCATGACGGGCTGATGCTTGCGCAGATCGTCCCACATCCGCCACGCCACCCAGAACAGCAGCAAGCCGCCGGCGAGCAAAAGACCCGGAATGGCGAGCAGCTGTTGCGTCACCGTCGCGAAAACGATGCGCAGAACCAGGGCAACGACGATGCCCCAGAAGATCGCGCGCCGCTGCTGCGCCGCAGGCAGGGCCGCCGCCGCTAGGCCGACCGCGACCGCGTTGTCACCGGCCAGCGCCAGGTCGATCAGGATGACCGAGAACAGCGCCGCGAAGTTCGCAACAGCCAGATCGGGATTGAACAAATCCGCAAAGTGCGCGGCCAAATTTTCCAAGCGGTTCAGCTCCCAAGTCTGGCGGTTCTTCTGCGGGGGGGCGCGAACGCGGTCAAGCGGGCCACCCCGTCCGCGGCGCGACATTTGGCGCGGCCATCCTCCCCCACCTGGAAGCGTAACCCCAAACCGCCGCTGTTGGATTGATTATCGCCCCGTCCCATCGCATGAGCGGGCGAATGCGCATTGTGGGCGGACAATTCAAAGGGCGGGCCATCACCGCCCCCGCGGGCCGCGATACCCGGCCGACCGGCGATCGTGCGCGCGAGGCGGTGTTCAACATTTTGGCGCATGCGCCTTGGGCGACAGGAATCGAGGGCCGGCGGGTGCTCGATCTGTTTGCCGGCTCCGGTGCGCTTGGGCTGGAGGCGATGTCGCGGAGGGCTGCGTTTGCGTTGTTCGTCGAGACCGAAGCCGCTGCGCGCGGGGCGATCCGCGACAACATCGAAGCACTTGGCCTGTTCGGCAACACCCGCATCCATCGCCGCGACGCGACCGATTTGGGTTTGAAGCCTGCCGGCTTGGGCGAACCGTTCGATCTCGTTTTCCTTGATCCTCCCTATCACAAAGACCTCGGCGAACGCGCGCTGGCGGGCTTGAGCAAAGGCGGCTGGATCACCGCCGACGCGCTCGTCATCTTCGAGTGCGCCGCCGATGAGACGCCTCAAACGCCCGGCTTTGAACTCCTCGACACGCGCGACTATGGCGCCGCGAAAGTGCTGTTCCTGCGCGCCGTTTAAGGCGTTGCTGGCGCCGGCGCGACGCGTTGCATTTGCGGTTGCAGGCGGAGTTGCGGGGCCATCTGCACGCGTTGATCGATATTGACGCGCAAGCGTTGGCAGCGTTGCAGCAATTCCTCGTCCGGCGTCGCGACTTCGTGCGCTTCCTGCGCCTGGCGCAAACGCTCGCATGCTTCGCGCGTACGACCCGAACGATCGAGCGACATGACGAGCTGCTGCGCATCGGCTTCGAGCACGCCGGCGGCCGGCGAGTCTGGGGAGCGTTCAGCGCTTTCTTCGCGCAGACGATAGGCGCGCTCATAGCGGGCGCTGGCGCCCGACCAATCTTGGCGTTGCACAGCGATGTCGCCAAGTTCGGAGGCGACGGGGGCGGCCACGACGGCGTTCAGTTGCGGCAATGCGACTTGCAGCTGCTGCTCGGCCTCCGCGGTTTGACCCGCGTTCTGCGCTTCCACGCCTTCCGAGACGGCGGCGGCGGCAGCGGCTTCGCCGCTTCTGTTCATGCGCTCATACGAGCGCGAGAGCATGCGCCAAGTGCCAGGATTACGCGGCGCGATGTTGACCGCCTGCTCCAAAGCGCGCTGGCCGAGCGGATCGTCATTGGCTTCGCCGACCGAGCCGCAGAGCAAATAAATCTGCTCACGCAGCGGATCGTCCGGATTGGCTTGGGCGTAGGTCCAGAGCGTTTGCATGGCGGCTTGGCGGGAGGTGTCGCTGGCCATTTGCGCGACGGCGAGGCGGACTTGCGCGTCCGGGTGAGCCGCAAGTGCAGCGAACGCTTCGCGATAGGTGTCGCTTGCGGCGGCTTCGAACGAGGCTTCGCTGACAACGCCCTCGACATCGGCGGTGCGCGTTTCCGCGCCCGGCGCTGCGGGCGATGAGCCGTCGGTTTGCAGACCGGCGCTTTGCGTTTCTCCGAGCGCGCCGGCTTCGAGCAATTGCGCCAGCGTGATCGCCTGCTCCGGCGTCAGCTGGCCTTCAGCCAACAAGCGCAGCAATTCGGCGCGCAGATCTTCTTGCGTCACTTCGGTGTCCGGCGGCGCGATCAGATAACGCCCGCCAGCAGCAATGCCGACCACCAGAGCGAGCACCGTAAGCACTGAGACGATGCGGATGCGGTTGCCCAAGCTGCGACGACGGCGCGCGATTTCACTGCCGTCGATTTCGCGGCCGGCGATCTTCGCCTTCAACACTTCTTCAAGCAGCATCATTTGCGGCGCGTTGGCGCCGCCATTCCACTTGGTAAAGTCTTCGGCTTGGAACGCGCCGAAGCCGAGCGGAATGCTGACGCGGTCGAGCATCACCGGCACGAGCCGGCCTTCATCACGAGCGCGGCCGGCTTCATCGCGCACGAAGGTCGAAAGCGCCGAGCTTTCCGTCCAGACGACGATGACGGCGTTGGCGATTTTCAGCTCGCGCTCGATGATGGCGGTGTAGTCCTGCCCGGCGGCGAGCGAACGATCCCACCAGACATTGAAGCCGCGCGCGATCAGCGCATCGGCGAGCGGACGAACGCGGCCCCGGTCTTCGCTGGCGTAAGAAATGAAGATATCGGCCATGCGCGCCCTGCCTCGGCGCATTCTCGCGCCGCCTCTCGTTTGTCCCAGGATCATCATTAGGCGCTGATGAACGGGACGGGAAGATGACACGGCCCAAAACTCCGTGAACACCGCAAATTTCCGAGAAATGACAAGGCTTTGTGACAGACATGCACAGGCGCCCGCGGGCGAACAGGGTTCGCTCACGGCGTGGCGTGCGTCACAGAAGGCTCGGGGCAGCTTAGGATGTGTCGGCGCAAATCGGCGCCGGCATGGCGAGATCGCGGACCGGCGCGTGCGCTCCAGCCACAGGTACAATCGGCGCGCGACGCGTATGCGGTTTGCGGCGCCGGTGCGCGAGCTGTCGCGCGATCGCGTCGCGATTGGCGAGCACGCCGAGCAGATGGCGCGCTTGCACGATAAAGCCGCCGCGCTTGCGCAGCTTCGCGCGCAGCCACGAGCCGCCAACGGCGCGCAGCCAAGCGCCTTTACGTCGACGCGGACCGTAACCGCGCTGAATGCGATGCCTCTGCGGACGCACATAGTCGGCGGCGATGATGAGTATGGCGTGCTCGACCGCCGTGCGTAGCTTTGCAATCGGCGGTCGCGCGCGGCGTCGATGCAGCGCGCCAGCGGCTACCCACGCGAGCATAGCGCAAAGCCAGGCGACGAGCCTAGCGAAGCGATGGGCTGAGATGGGTGGGCGGCGCGATTGCATTGGACGTGCAGTTTAAGCGCCGCTGCAATGCGGTCGGATAGATTTACGGACCGCGGGCCTGCGGGCCGCTAATATCAAGGCGATGCGGGTCTGAAGACCCGCGCTCCTTCATGGATACGGCGCGATCTATCCCCGCATTGAATCCCAATCTGGCAAGCGGCCGGGCGATGCCCTAGTGTGGGTAGCCAGGGGGGACAGGCCATGGGGAAGCCGATCGCGGTGGTCACGGTGCACGGCACCAATGACACGGCAAAAGAGCTGGAGGGCGAAAAGTGGTTCCAGAAGGGATCGCATTTTTCGCAGGCGCTCACGGGTAAGCTGGCGGCGCGCGGCATCGAGGCCGAAATCGTGCCGTTCTTGTGGTCGGGCGCAAACAGCGCCTCGGCGCGCGAGGTCAGCGCCGAGAAACTCGCCGCCACCGTCAAGCGCATCGCGCCGCGCTATGCCGGCGTCCACATTGTCGGCCATTCACACGGCGGCAATGTCGCCAACGATGCAGCGCTATTGTTGCGCTGGGGGCGTCGTCGCACGCACGACAAAGAAGCGATCGCCAGCCTCACCACGATCGGCACGCCCTTTTTGAGTTCGCGCACCGGCGCGCTGCAATCGCTCGGCGGCCTGCTCTTCTTGTTGGTGACGTGGGCGAGCGTGCCGCTCTATTTGCTGACCAGCCTGATGCTGCTGCTCTGGGTCAGCGGACGCGACGAATTGTTCACGATGACGGAGGTGTTCGGCGAACCGAACGCCGGCAGCTGGCTCGCGGTTTGGATTTGCGTGCTGGGTGTGGGCATTCCGCTTTGGCTGATGCTGCGACTGGCGGGGCGTGGCCTGCGGCGCATCATGCGGCCGCGCAGCAACGCAGATACACGCGCACGCGTGTTCTCTGTCTGGCACGGCAATGACGAGGCGATTTCGTTTCTGCAAAAGATCGAAGGCTTGCCGCTGGAGCCATTTCCTAGCGGCTCGATGCTGCGCGGCTCGCGGGGCGGCGCGGTCAGTTTCGGCGTGCTGTTCGTCATTCTTTCCGCGATTGCGCCAACAGCGATCGTATTTGCGCGCGCTTTCGGACTGATCGCGGCCCCCTACGCGGACAGCGAATGGCTCTGGACGATGACTCTCGCATTGCTCTTCTTCGCACCGGTCATCTTTGCGCTGGCTTATCTCTCTTATCGCTTGATCGCGGGCATCGTCGCCGAAATGCTGGCGCGGCAACGGCTCAACAACTGGATCACCGGCGTGTTGCGCGGCGTCGCCTTTGGGCGCGACGGCGACCAGATGATCGGCCAGGTTCGCACCGCCTCGCACACGCACGCCTGTCGCGAGTTTCGTATCGACGGCGAATGCGCGGAACGCATGCAAACCAACGCAGCGGCTGCAGCCTCCAAGCTGATCGAACAATATCGCTGGGCGCTATTCACGGTCGAATCCGACACCAACAGCCCGTTGGCGCAGCTGGCCAATGACGCGATGACCTGGAGCAGCCTGATCCACACGACCTATTTCGATCAGCCGGAGGTGATCGACATGATCGCCGATTATATCGGCGACGAGGTCGAGAATATCGGCCACGCCCGCCTCGATGCGCCGGCGCCAACGCCAAACGCGGCGCCCGTTACTGCAGAGCACTAAGGACGAAGCGATGACTGAAGCTGAGATCGTTGAGCAAGCCGTCCAATATATGGGGCTGTTGCTGATTGGCGTGTCGCTGATCTTCTCGGTGGTCTCGGCCTATATCGTGGCGCTCAACTATTTCGTCGGCGATGCGATGTTCATGGCGCGGCTTGGCGCGTTCGCCTTCGTCTCGTTAATCCTCGCCCTGCTCATGGTGGTGATGATCGGCGCGCAGAATACGCATACCGGCTTGGTCGAGGCGCTGCGCGAATTGGAGTCGAACGGCGGGCTCTCTCCGGCCGGACGCGCTGTGCTGGACAATACGCGCGCTGGGACTGACGGCATCGTGCGCTTGTTGCTCTGGGTGGGCATGGTGACCGTATTCGGCGCGCTGGGTTACATGACCTTCCTGCATCGCTGGACGCCGGATGTCGTGAACGTGCAGCTGCAATCGACCAAGCGCGCTTAGCCGCGCGCTATGCGTCGCGATCTCTTCGGCGCGCGCGAGCGGCTGTAGTCAGCAGCCAAAACGCGATCAGGAACGTCACCAGCACGATGCCGAGGCCGATGAGATATTCGTTGGGCTGAACCGCCGGGCCGTCATCGAGCGACGAAGCCGGGCCATCGCGTGGCGCGATCGTCGGCGGCCTGATCGGTTCGGGCTCATCGACCAACTCTTCAGGCGGGCGCGCAGCGTCGAGTGCAGCGCGCAGTTCTTGATTGTGAGCGCTGTAGCCGGCCGAGAGACACGCATCGTCGGCACACGATTCTTGCGCCGCAAGCCAGGCGCCCTCGCCTTGAATCGCTGGATGCGCGGGATCGAAGAACTGGATGTCCGCGATTAGCCGGAGCCGTTCCTGCTCCAACGGGATGAGGTCAGGCGCCGCGCACACACGCTGCAACACGCCGCTCGCACTGGCGCAATCGAACGACTGCGCACGCGCCATGGGCGCGAAGGCGAGGCAGAGCAAGATTGCGGCGATGATGCGCGACATGGGGGGTGAGTTTAGGCGGGAGCGCCAAGGCCTGCCACCCTCCTCGTCATTCCGGTCGCTTCGTGCTTTGGCCGGGACAACCGTTCGCACAACCCTTGATACGTACTTAGATCCGACGCTAAATCCTCCCGGGATTGGGGTGGGTGAGATGGTGAGATGACTGATTTGCGCGGCGACGGTGCTGCTCTTGTGCGTCGGCCAAGCGAACGCCCAGACCAGCCTGGTCACACCCCATCCTGGCTACACCTATTACAATCGCCCCAACGCTAGTCTCGCGGAGCACAACACCGATGTGCGCACCTGCCTCGGCTTGGCGTCGCGGCTCGTCCAACCCGATCCCTCGGCCGGTGCTGGCGGCGGTGGCGGTCTGATTGGCGCGCTCGTCGTTGGCGTCGTGCGCGGCGTGCAGCAAGGCATGGCGGCACGGCGCGGACTGGTGGCCAACACGACCAATTGCATGATGCTGCACGGTTGGCGTTTGGTCCAGGTCGATGAAGCGCTCGGCGAAGAACTCTCGGCGCTGGAGCAACCCGCACTCGCGACCCGGTTGGATGCGATGGTCGACGCTGCCGAGCCGACCGGCGATATAGTGCGCATTTTTCACAATGAGGCGGCAGTCCGCGAGGTGATCGCATTCGGACCCGCAGGTGATCTCGACAAAATACCATTGAGCCTATTGGCGCTGGAAGCACTCGAAGAAGACGACGAAGCTGAATCCGAACAACCGGCTGTTCGAGGCGAACGCCTGCGCAGGCCGCGGAGCGCCGCCTCCCCGCGCCCGCTCACTGAGCGCCAATTGGCGGCGCTCGCGCCCGATTCCACGCTTGTTGTTGTCAATATCGCCGGCACCATGGGGACAGGCGGCACTGGCTTCTCGTTCTCGCGCATGGGTGAAGGCGACATTATGCCGGGCTTCATCGACGGATTGCCCGACTTTTTTACCGCAACCCTCCCGCAGCCAGCCTTTGCGCTTTCGTCGCGACCGCATGAAACAACGCGCGTTTTTCAGGTGCCACCGGGACGATGGAAGCTATCGGGATTGGGACACACCTTATGGCGCACTCACTTTTGTTTCGGCGCGCCCTTCTTCGAGATTGCAGCAGGCGAAGTCATTTTCATCCGTCTCGACCTACTCGCGGATGAACGCTTGCCCGTATACTCGCCGGAGTTCGCGAGCGCGGCGGTTGCGGACCTGCCGGCACACATCTTAGAGCGCGCGAGAGCTGCATCGTTCACCAACGGAGCGCCGTCTACGTGCGGAGGGTCATCGGCGTTTTACGCATGGGAGATTCCAGGCGCACCTTACTTGGAGAGTTACGCGCTTGGCTCACGTCACCCCTCGCTGCAGCCTCCGCCCCCGCCTGAGCCGGCAGCGCTCGCGATTGACGTGCAAGCTCCGACTAGCACGGAGACGTCGCCACAAACCGAGGCCGCTGACCCTCTTGCGGAATCTGGGGCGGCCATTCCCGGTCAATGAGCGCAGCGCAGAGGCGCCTCGACATCACCGATCGATAAAAAGCGCCGCTGGGTGTTCCAGCATGCCCTTGACGCGCTGAATGAACGCGGCTGCGTCATAGCCATCGACGACGCGGTGATCGAAGGATGAGCTTAGGTTCATCATTTTGCGCACGACGATCTGGCCATTTTTCACCATCGGGCGTTCGACGAGTTTGTTGACGCCGATGATCGCCACTTCCGGGTGATTGATCACGGGCGTGGTGACGATGCCGCCGAGCGCGCCCAGCGAGGTGATGGTGATGGTGGAGCCGGAGAGATCGTCCTTGCCGGCGCTGTTGTTGCGCACGGCGTTGGCGAGACGGGTGACTTCGGCCGCGCAGCTCCAGACATCGCGCGCCTCGACGTGGCGCACGACGGGGACGATCAGGCCGTTATCGGTTTGCGTGGCGATGCCGATATCGACGTTCTCGTGACGATAGACGACGCCGTTATCGTCGTCGTAGCGCGCGTTGATCTGCGGGAAATCCGGCAGGCTCAGCACGAGAGCGCGCATCAGGAACGGCAGCAAAGTGAGCTTGGGCTGATCGTTGCGCTTGGTAGCGTTGAGGTGTGCGCGCAGGTCTTCGAGTTCGGTGAGATCGCATTCTTCGACGTAGGCGAAGTGCGGGATGCGGCGCTTGGCGTCCTGCATCTTCTCGGCGATCTTGCGTCTGAGGCCGATCACCTTCACCGGCTCGATGCCGTTCTTCTCGGCCAGCGCCGACGAACCGCGTGCGCCGACGGCAGGCACCAGCACCGCGTCCAAATCTTCGTGTGTGATGCGGCCATCAGGGCCGGAGCCGCGCACTTGGCCCAAATCGAGCCCCAGCTTTTGCGCACGCGCGCGCACCGCGGGCGAGGCTTGCGCCTGGGACCACTCGCGCACGGCGGCATCGCGCGGCGCGGGCTTGGCGACGGCTTGCGACGGCGCGGGCGCTGCTTTCGGCGCAGCGCTCGGCGGCATGGCCGCAGACGGCACGGCGCGCGCTTGCGAGCCCTGCATGGCGCTTTGCACTTGCTCTTCCGACCACGTCGCGCCGGCTGGCGCTTTGATCTTCGGCTTTGGCGGCGCTTGAGGCGCATCGGCGTTCGGCGGCGTCGATGTCAGGCCATCGGCGGCGGGCGATTTGGCGGCGGTAGCGCCGTTTGGTTTGGGCGCTTCCGTTCTTGCTTGCGCGGGCGCCGGCGCTTCTTCGCCCTCGCCTTCAACCTCAAACACCGCGATCGGGCCGCCGACGGGGGCCATGTCGCCGGGTTCGCCGTGGAGCGCTACGATTTTGCCGCTGACCGGCGCGGTCATCTCGACCGTCGCCTTATCCGTCATCACATCGACAAGCGGCGCGTCTTCCTTGACGAGATCGCCGACGCGAACGTGCCAAGCGACGATTTCGGCCTCGGCCGTACCTTCACCAACGTCCGGGAGTTTGAAAACGAACTGGCTCATGCTTGGGCTCAAACCTCGGTCACGCGGCGCATGGCTTTGATGATGCGCGGCGGGGTTGGAAAGTACTCCCATTCGAGTGAGTGGGGATACGGTGTGTCATAGCCGGTGACGCGCTCGATCGGCGCTTCCAGCTTGTAGAAGCAATGCTCCTGCACCAAAGCGCTGAGCTCGGCGCCATAGCCCGACGTGCGCGTCGCTTCGTGAACAATGACGCAGCGGCCAGTTTTCTCGACCGACGCGACGATGGTTTCGATGTCCACCGGCACGAGCGTACGCAGATCGATCACTTCGGCGTCGATGCCGCTCTCCTTCGCGGCGGCGAGCGCGACGTGCACCATGGTGCCGTAGGCAAGCACGGTGACGGCCTCGCCGGGGCGCACAATGTTGGCCTTACCGAGCGGGATTTTGTAGTAGCCCTCCGGCACGTCGCTCGCCGCATGCTTCGACCACGGCGAGACTTGGCGATCGTGAAAGCCGTCGAACGGGCCGTTATAGATGCGCTTGGGCTCCATGAAGATGGTCGGGTCATCGTCTTCGATGCACGAGATCAACAGGCCTTTGGCATCGTAAGGCGTGGACGGGATCACCGTCTTCAGGCCGGCGACATGGGTGAAAAGCGATTCCGGCGACTGGCTGTGTGTTTGGCCGCCGCGGATGCCGCCGCCATACGGCATGCGCACCGTCATCGGCACTGTGAAGTCGCCGGCCGAGCGATAGCGGATGCGCGCGGCTTCGGAGACGAGTTGATCGTAAGCCGGATACATGTAGTCGGCGAACTGGATCTCGATCACGGGGCGCAAGCCATAGGCGGCCATGCCGACAGCGACAGCGGCGATGCCGTTCTCGTTGATCGGCGCATCGAAGCAACGCTTCTTGCCATACTTGGTTTGCAGATGTTCGGTGACTTTGAAGACGCCGCCGAAATAGCCGACATCCTCACCAAAAGTGAGCACGTTGGGATCGCGCTCCATCATGGTGTCGAGCGCCGAGTTCAGCGCTTGGATCATGGTCATGCTGGCCATGGCGCTTAAACTCCGTGCTCGTCGCGCTGCTGGCGCAAGTGCCAGGGCATTTCCTTGTAAACGTCCTCGAACATGCTGGCGCGCGTGTGCGTTGGCGGCGCTTCCGGGCCGAGCACACCGACCTTCTCGGCCTCGCGGCCGGTGGTGCGCACGGTTTCGAGTGCTGCTTCGTGCGCCGCCTTGTGCTGCTCCTCGGACCATTCGCCGAGCGAGATGAGATGCGTCTTCAGCCGCTCGATCGGATCGCCCAACGGCCACATGCGCGCTTCGTCGCCGGGGCGGTAACGCGCTGGATCGTCGGAGGTGGAGTGCGGACCGGCGCGATAGCTGAAATGCTCGATCAGCGTTGGGCCCAAGTTGGCGCGGGCGCGTGCGGCCGCCCATTGGGTGACGGCGTAGACGGCGAGGAAGTCGTTGCCGTCCACGCGCAGCGGCGGCATGCCGTAGCCAACGCCGCGCGCCGCGAAGGTCGTGTTCTCGCCGCCGGCAATGCCCTGGAACGAGCTGATCGCCCACTGATTGTTGACGACGTTGATGATCACCGGCGCCTTGTAGACAGCCGCGAACGTCATCGCCGCGTGGAAATCGCCTTCTGCGGTTGAGCCCTCGCCCAGCCAGGTCGACGCAATGCGGCCATCGCCTGAATAGGCAGACGCCATCGCCCAGCCGACGGCTTGCGGCACTTGCGTGGCGAGGTTGCCGGAGATGGTGAAAAACGCGTCCTTCTTGGACGAATACATGACCGGCAATTGCCGGCCTTTCATTGGATCCGACGCGTTCGAATAGACTTGGTGCATCATGTCGATCAGCGGATAGTCGCGCGCGATCAGGATGCCTTGTTGACGATAAGACGGGAAACACATGTCGTCGGCGTTAAGCGCCATGGTTTGCGCAATGGCGATCGCCTCTTCGCCGAGGCATTGCATGTAGAATGAAGTTTTGCCCTGGCGCTGTGCGCGATGCATGCGCTCGTCATAAGCGCGCGTCAGCAGCATGTAATTGATGGCGCGGCGCAGCTTTTCCGGGCTGATCTGCGGCGTCCAGGGGCCGAGGGCGTTGCCCTCCATGTCCATCACGCGGATCAGACCGTAGGCGTATTCGCGCAAATCGTGCGCCGGCTCATCGATGTCGGGACGCGGCGTGTCGCCCGGCTCGGGGAAACTCCAGCCGGAGAAGTCAGGCTTATCGCCTGGACGCGCGCGCGGCGCCGGGACGTGAAGATCGAGCGCGTTCGGCTTGCGGCTGCTCATATCGTCCATCAATTCTTCCTCGCGGCGGCAAGACGCTCACGCACTATGCGGTCCGCCGCTTGGTGCGGTGTCAGCCGCTCGCTCTTGGCGGTTTCCAGTACGTGCAGCAAGCGGGGCGCGATGGCGCGGACGCGGGTTTCAACCACATCGGCGGCTTCGCCCAGATATTCGGCAGAGACGTTGATGATGCCGCCAGCGTTGACGACATAATCCGGCGCATAGGTGATGTTGCGCGCCACGAGGCGTGCGCCATCCTCTTCAGTGGCGAGTTGGTTGTTCGCCGCGCCGCAAATGATCGCAGCACCGAGTTCGGGGATGGTGCGCTCGTTCAGCCCCGCGCCCAGCGCACACGGCGAGAAGATGTCAGCGCCGATAGCGTGGATCTGGTCCACCGGCGCGATCTCCACGCCCAGCGCTTCGGCGCGCTGGAGGTTGGCCCGATTGACGTCCGCAACGATGAGCTTGGCGCCCTCGTCCTTCAGCAGCCGGCAGAGATTGAAGCCAACGGCGCCGACGCCCTGGACGGCGATAGTCTTGCCCTGCACCGAACCGCCGAGCAGCGCCTTTATCGATACGAAGACGCCAAGCGCTGTCATCGGCGAAGGATCGCCGCCGGCTTGGCCGTGCTCTTTTGGAATGCCGGCGACATACGTGGTGCGGCTGGCGATGGCGCGCATGTCGGCGACGGTGGCGCCGACATCTTCCGCCGTGATGTAACGCCCGTTCAGCTTCTCGACCTCGGCGCCGAATTTTTGAAACGCGTCCACGCGATCGGTGTTGATGCGATAGATCACCGCCTTGCCGCCGCCGAGCGGCAGTTCGGCCATGGCGTTCTTGTAGGTCATGCCGCGCGAGAGGCGCAGCGCATCGGTGAGCGCGTCGGCGGCGCTGTCATAGTCCCAGATGCGGCAACCGCCAGCGGCTGGGCCGATGGCGGTTGAGTGAATGGCGACGATGCCGGCGAAGCCTTGCGTATCGCCGCCGACGAAGACCACGTCCTCGTGGCCATCGAACGACGGGTGGGTTTTCGGATCCATCATTGAATTGGCTCATCGAGCAGGAGTTGACGGGCGTAGCGGCCGGGCGGCGAACCGAACGATAGGATGCCGTCGTGGTAACGCTTCAGATTGAAATTGGCGCCCCAACGCTCGCGCGCAACGGCGCGCGTTTCCAGATGCTCCTGGAAGCCGACGAAATAGGTCGAGAGCTGAGTGAAGGAAAGCTGCGCGCGGCGCCATTTGCCGGCGGCCTCGCGCTCCTCTTGGAACGCCGTCTGCGTCAGCAGCTGCATCATCTCTTGTTCGGTCATGCCATCGACATGGATGGCCTGGTCGATAATGGCGTTGGTGATGGTGCGCAGCTGCACTTTGAGTTGGCTTAGACGATAGAGCGGATCATTGGCGCGGAAGCCCTGCTCGATCATCATCTCTTCGGCATACACCGCCCAACCCTCAACGAACGAGCCAGACGAAAGCACTGCGCGCAGCGTGCTTGGATAGGCGTTGGCGTGCCAGAGCTGGACGTAGTGGCCGGGCGAGCTTTCGTGGACGGCGATATCGAGGATGCCGCGATTGTTGTACTCGCGCAGGAACGAGACGGTTTGCTCTTCGGTCCAATCGTCCGGAATCGGCGAGACGGCGTAGAAGGAGCCCAGATCGCGCTCCAGCGGACCCGGCGCATCGAGATACGCGACCGCGAAGCCACGCTGGAATTCCGGCATCAGGATCACGTTCACCGGCTGCGGCGGCATCGAGATGATTTCGCGGCTATTGAGGAACGCGTCGGCCTCACGCACGCCGGCGGTGGCGACTTCCACCAATTGATCGCGCGGCGGGCGATCGTCGGCGGCGAGATCGAGTGCGGCGCGGATGACGGTTTGTTGCTGCTCCGGCGATGGCGCGTCCGGCATGGCCGGCGCATTGGCGCGCCCCGCGAGCGCTTGGCGCGAGACGCGGTACATTTCTTCGCGCACGCTCACCACGGCCGCTTCAGCACGGCGGCGGATTTCTGCGCGCGAGAGATCAGATTGCAGCGTGAAGCGCAGCTGCGTGTCGAAGGTCTCGACGCCGACGCGATACTCGGCCTGCGCGGCCGGCACCAGCGTGCCCTCGATCCAGGCTTGATGTTCGTCGACAGCGGCATTGAAAGCGACGATAGCGCGCTCGAGACGGGCGCGCTTGGAGGTGCTGAGCAAGCCTTTGTGCGGCTCGATCATGCCGGTAACGATCGACTTCAGGCCGCGGTTTTGCGCGGCGTAGGTGGCGGCATGCGGCGCTGGCACGCGCGCTGGCTGCAACTCCTCGCGTGCTTGGCGCAACAGACGCGGGATTTGCTCCATGCGCACCGTCGCCGATTCCAGACGCTGCGGCAGCGGCGCGAACTCACGCGCCATCAGACTATAGAGTGCGCCCCCCGCCGTGGATTGGTAGCCGAGCGGATTCCACGCCCAACCCTGTAACGTCTCAGTGCGCCAGATATCGGCGCGCAAGGCGTTGTCGAGCAAAGCCGCGTCAACCTGATTGGCGCGCGAGAGCTGGCTGCGATCGATGCGTTCGAGGGAGCGCAATGTCTCGCGAGAGAAACGCAAGCCGGCGTTGCGGCCGTTGGCGCTGAGATCATCGACGCGCGTATCGAAGCGGTGATCGCCCATTCCGGTCGCCGAGACTGGGCTCAGACGCGCACCGCGATCGATGTAGCGGCGGGCGAGCGCTTCGAACGTGCGATCGGCGCTACTGGGTGTTTGGGCGGCGGCGCTTTGGCCTATGACCGGGACGAGCAGGCTTGATCCGAGTGCGAGGACGACCCGGCGGCGCGTGGTGTTCATGGTGGACGCTTCGCTCCCGAAAACGCCAACAGGGCGGCGCTTGAGGGCCGCCCGTTGCTTGGCTTCGCGCGCAAAATACTCAGGCGGGCGGTTTACGCAACACGCGCGCGATTGATGACAAGACCTTGCCGCAAAGAGGCCGCAAGGCAGCGAATTTTTCAACATGCGGGGAAAAAGCGGAAAAGTGCACCGTCAGCGCCCTTCGCAAATGCAGCACGACGCGCGCGGTGTCCTCTTGGCCTTGCGGCTCGCCGATAATTATGACTATAGTCAGTTATGACCAAAGTCACTTTGCGTCAGCAAAAGAAGAACGCGACCCGCCAGAAGCTGGCGGGCCAAGCGCTCGACCTCTTCGCTCGCAATGGCGTGGACGCCGTCACCATCGACGACATCGCCCGCGCCGCCGACGTCGGCAAAGGCACGCTCTACAACTATTACGGCTCGAAAGAGGAAATCCTGTTGGAGTTTCTCGCCGGCGTCGAAGCGAAGGCGTTGCCCAAAATCGCCGACGCAGCCATTGCGGGGCGCACGGTCGATCAAGTGCTGAACAATGCCGCGTGGACGCTCCTTGCCTGCAAGGCCGAACATCACGACTATGCGCGCCTCGTCCTGTCGCGCTTGGCGCGCGGCGATGAGGCGTTCAAGACGAAAGCGCAGTCCTTCTCTACCGCCGTGCTCGGCGCGTTCACCGCGCTGTTTGCAAAACTCAAAGACGCAGGGCTCGTCGCGGAGCCTTGGGCGGCGGACGATCTCGCGCTGCGGTTCACCGTTATGCACATGGGGCTCAGCTTGTTCTGGGCGATGGACGCCCCGTCCTTCACCGCCGCCAAACTCCTGACCAAGGCGGAAACCGAAATCTTCGCAAAAGGAATAGCGCCATGATTGCGCTGGCTGCTTCGTATCTGTTGATTTTGATCACGTTTGCGCTGATCGCTTGGGCGACGCCGGCGCGTGGCTGGCGCCTGTTCTTGGCGCTGCTGGCGCTGGGCGCTGGTGTAGGCTCGTTCAATCTATTGATCGAAGCGATCGCATTCGGCGTTATCGGATGGGCGCAGGCGGCGAATGCTTTTGCGATGCAGTTCGGCGTGTTTGCGCTCCTCGCTGCGTTGGTCACGCTGGCTTCGCCGAAGCGCCTCGCCACAAACGCGCCGACGCTACGCTTAGGCCCGTTACGGATCGCGGGCGTCGTGCTCGGTTACGAAGCGCTCTACGTCACCGCCGGCATGCTTGTGTTTCCTTATGTGGCGGCCTTCTACGCGGACCATCACATACCGGCGATCGGCGAGGTGCTAGCGCTACAAGCAGTGCGGGCGTTGGTGTTTGTTGCGTCGAGCGTGCTGGTGTTGCGCGGCGGCCTGCGCTTTGCGCCGCTTGTGCTTGGCGTCGCCTTTTCGGTGATTGGCGGGCTCTCACCGCTCTTGCCGGACAACCCCCTCATGCCGCCGGAAGTGCGCGTGCCACATGCGGTTGAGGTCGGCATATCGAACTTCCTGTTCGGCGCACTCACCGGCTGGCTGCTGACCCGCGGCAACCAAAGGCGCACAGCGGCGGCCTAGCGGATGCGTGCGCTTAAGCGACACGGGCGCGGCGGCGCGCGGATGACGTACCAAATGGCTCGGCGCTGGGTTTCCCGAGCAAAAATCCCTGCCCTGTTTCGCAGCCCATGGCATGCAGCGCTTGCGCTTGCGCTTCGGTCTCGACGCCCTCAGCCGTCACGCCGATCCCCAGGCTCTTGGCCAGCTGAATGATGGTGCGGACAACACTCAGCGCTTCCTCGCCATCGCCAATGGCGTGGACGAAGGATCGGTCGATCTTCAGTTCGGTGAAGGGCAGCTCGCGCAGGTGGCGCAGGCTCGAATAGCCAGTGCCGAAATCGTCCAGCGCCACGGCGATGCCAAGATTTTTGAGCGACGCAAGAATGGTGCGCGCGCACTCGAAATCGGCAACGAGCGCATCCTCAGTGATTTCGACCTCCAGCCGCTACGGCGGGAACGCGCACTCGGTTAGAACTTTCAACAATTTTTGCGGCAATGCCGCGTCGCGCAACTGGATCGGCGCAATGTTGAGGGAGATCCTTGGCGCGCTGGGCCAGCCAAGACTTTGGCGGCAAGCCCGGCGCAGCACGTTCATGCAAAGCTCGCCGATCTGGCCGGTGTCCGAGGCGATTCTGATGAAGACCTCCGGCGGCACCGCGCCGCGCACCGGGTCTGTCCAACGCGCGAGTATTTCGTAGCCGGTAATCTCGCCGGTTGCCAAATTCACGAACGGTTGGAAATGCGCTTCGATGGCGTCGTTGCGCACGGCAATTCTGAGATCATTCTCCAGCGCGGCGCGCTCGTGCACGCGATCATCCATGCCCGGTTCGAAAAACGCGTAACGGCCGCGGCCATCGTCTTTGGCCCGATAGAGCGCCACATCAGCGCGGCGCATCAACAGATCGGCGTCAAGGCCATCGGCCGGCGCCAGCGCCACACCGAGCGTCGCGCCCACCGAGACTTCGTTTCCGTTGAGCGGCAGCGGTTCATCGAAGGTGCTGACCAGAGCTGCGAGGCGCGCAATCAAGGCGTCGTCGCTTTCATACGGCAGCACCATGATGAACTCATCGCCGCCGAAGCGCGCGACAAAGCCGTCCTCACCCGCTTCCTGTGACAGTAGCGCTGCGATACGCACCAGCAGCTCATCGCCCACGGCATGGCCGTAAAGATCGTTGACCGACTTGAAGCGATCGAGATCGACGGCAACGATCGCCAGCGGCGCGTCTGCTGAGCGCGAGGCCAGCCGCTTGTTCAACACGGCCTGAAGGTGCCGCCGGTTCGACAGGCCGGTGAGCGCATCGTGCAACGCCATTGAAGCGGCCTGCTCCGCGGCGGCAAGCTTGGTCGCCGCCACTTGCCGATCGGCCAGCGCCAAGACCACGCCGACAAGCAGTATGGCGGCGGCGCCCATCGCGATCACCGCAGACAGCATCTCGCGATCGATGTGGTTCGCGGTCGGCGCGATGGTGGGATCTGGCAGAAGGGTCAGCGCCCCCATGCCGGTGAAGTGCAACGACATGATCGCCGACACCAGCAAGGCGCTGGCGGCAAGCAAGCGAAGCCGCGCTGGCGCAACCGCGAAGGCGTGCAACGCCGCGACCGCAAAGACGACGCTGAAGAGACCCGAAGCGATGACCAGCTCCATGTCCCAGAGTTTTTGCGCCGGGGCATCGAAGCCAGCCATGCCGATATAGTGCATCGCCGCAATGGCGCAGCCTAACACAATGCCAGCGACGACGCGGCCGCCCGCTGCGCGCCAGCGCTCGTAAATTTCAAACGCAGTCCACGTGAAGGCGATCGAAATGCCGGCGGACAGCAGCGTGATGGAAAGGTCGAATCCCATTTCCAAACTCGGCGCATAGCCTAGCATGGCGATGAAGTGCGTCGCCCACGTGCCGCCGCCAGCGAGCGTTGCGGCGAGAAAGAGCCATTTAGAGCGCTCTGCGCCCGCGCTCTTCAAAGCGCCGCCGAAAACAAAGAACGCACCGACGCAGGCGCCGACGCTGACCAACGCCGCCACGAAGACGAGCCACAGATTGTGCTCTTCCAGAACGCAAGCAAAGACAGTGTACATGGACGCTGAAACTTTAACGGGGGAACAAAACGTCCCACCGAACGCGTCATCTTTACCGGATGAAGGATTACGGAGGCTTAGCGCTGACGGTAATCAACGGCGTAGTGCAGCCGTAATTGGCCTATGCCGTGTGGCATACGCAGCAACTGCTCCGCGCGCGGAACACGCTAAGGAGACGGCTCGCGTTCACGCCAACCACGGCGGCGTCGGCAAATCCTTGGAGCGCAGGAAGTCGGGGTTGAACAGGCGGCTCATATAGCGGTTGCCGTAATCGCAGAGGATGGTGACGATGGTTTTGCCCGGGCCCAGTTTCTCCGCGAGGCGCATCGCGCCAAGCAGGTTGAGCGCTGACGAGCCGCCGAGGCAAAGTCCCTCTTCCTGCACGAGATCGTAGAGGATCGGCAGCCATTCGCTGTCTTCGGCGCGGAAGGCTTCGTCGACGATCACGCCTTCCAAGTTTGCGGTGACGCGGCCTTGGCCGATGCCTTCCGTGATCGACGTGCCTTCGGCTTTCAGTTCACCATGTGCGTACCAATTGTAGAGTGCTGCGCCCGCTGGATCGATGATGCCGATCGCCACGTTCTTGTTGCGCTCTTTCAGCGCCATGCTGACGCCGCCCAGCGTGCCGCCTGACCCGACCGTGCAAATGAAGCCATCGACTTTGCCGTCTGTGTCGCGCCAAATTTCCGGGCCGGTAGTGTCGTAGTGACCTTGGCGGTTGGCGACGTTGTCGAACTGGTTGGCCCAAATGGCGCCGTTCGGTTCGCTCTTGGCTTTTTCCTCGGCAATGCGCCGCGCGATTTTGGGATAGTGGTTGTCGCTCGCGGCGGGCGCTGCATCCACCTCAACCAATTCCGCGCCGAGCGCGACGACAGCGTCCTTCTTTTCTTGGCTCTGCGTCCGCGGCATCACGACGATGACTTTGTAGCCCTTCGCCGCGCCGATGAGCGCGAGACCAATGCCAGTGTTGCCGGCGGTGCCTTCGACGATCACGCCGCCCGGACGCAGCGTGCCTTTGCGTTCGGCGTCTTGAACGATGGAGAGCGCGGCGCGATCCTTGACCGACTGCCCCGGGTTCAAGAACTCGGCTTTGCCCAGAATGGTGCAGCCCGTCAGCTCCGACGCACGCTTCAGCTTGATCAGCGGCGTGTTGCCGATGGCGTCCAGAACAGAACCGTGAAACTTCATCGCGTGCTTGCTCCGTTAACCCGCAAACGCCCGCTCGATGACGAACGTCCCCGGTTCGTGGTTCGCGCCTTCAACGAAGCCGGCCGCCACCGCGATCTGCTTTAAGTCCTGCAGCATCGGCGCACCACCGCAAATCATGATGCGGTCCTGCGCGGGGTCGAAGGTTGGAGCGTCCAGGGCGTGAAACAAGGCGCCGTTGCGGATCAGCGCGGTGATGCGTCCCTCCAACGGATGGTCGTCTTGCGTGAGGCTCGTCACGTAACGCAGCTGCCGCGTCGCTTCCTCTCCGACCAGTGTATCGGCGCGCGTCGCCGCTACGATCTCGCGGCTATAATCCAACTCAGCATCGGTCCGGCAGGTATGCGTCAGGATCACTTGCTCATATCGTGCGTACGTCTCGGGCTCGCGGATGAGGCTGGCGAAGGGCGCGACGCCGGTGCCGGTCGAGAGCAGGAAGAGCCGTCGCCCTGGCGTGAGTGCGTCGAGCACCAACGTGCCGGTGGGCTTGCGGCCAAGCAGGATTTCGTCGCCGGGCTGAATGGTCTGCAAGCGGCTGGTCAGCGGCCCGTTGGGGACCTTGATCGAATAGAAAGCGAGCTGATCATCCCAGGCTGGGCTTGCGATCGAATAGGCGCGCAACAATGGCCGCTCACCGTTCATCAGCCCGATCATCACGAACTCGCCAGAGCGGAAGCGCAAGCCCGCCGGCCGCTCGCAGGTGAAGGCGAACAGCTTGTCGGTGTAGTGGCGCACGGATTCCACGCGCGCGGTGTAGACGTTCGGCGGCGGCGCCGCGTGCAGAGTGGTGTTGGTTTCAGACATACGTGCTCGTTCAGCCCACTGGTCGCCGAAGCGACGCTAGAAACGTCATTTGGGGATCGATCGCCACCGCGATCTGCCATAGCGACAGCGACACGACGAAGCAGCCGATGACACCCATCAACAAGCGAGGCCGTGTGATGCTGACCGCAAAGGCCGCGATCGGCGCGGCGATCACGCCGCCGATGACGAGGCCAAGAATATCGGTCCAGCGCACGCCGCCGAGCGCAAAGAAAAACGTCGCCGAGATCGCCGCCGTCACTAGAAACTCAGTCGTGTTGACACTGCCGACAGCATGGCGCGCGCCGTGGCCGCGTCCGAGCAAGGTCGTCGTCACGATAGGCCCCCAACCGCCGCCGCCCGCCGCGTCGAGGAAGCCGCCGAACAGGCCAAGCCGTTTGACGCCTTTGATCTCGGCCGGCGGCTTCGGCCCGCGGATCGCCAGCACGACGACCAGCGCGCCCATGATGAGCAGATAGGCCGAGACGATCGGCTTCATGATCGAAACGGGCAGATACGAGACGACCAACGCGCCAGCGATGCCGCCGGCAATGCCGGCAGGCGCCAGCTGCCACACGAGATTCCATTTCACGTTGCGCCGCCAGATGTGCGCCGCGCCCGATGCGCCGGTGGTGAACATCTCGGCCGTGTGCACAGCAGCGCTCGCGGCCGCGGGCGGCATGCCGAAAGCGAGCAGGAACGACGTCGACACCAAGCCGTACGCCATGCCCAGCGCGCCATCGACGAGCTGGGCGAGAAAACCCACGAGCACGGATTGCCAGAAGAACGGATCCATCAGCGGCGCTCAGATCAGGCCATGATACGCCAAGCGCTCGCGCGCGTCCGCGATCAGCGCATCGAAGCTGGCATTGCGCTCGCGCAGCGCCGTGCGCGCCGATGCGATCTCATCGAGCGCCGCCTCCCACGTTTGCGGAAAGGCGGCTTCCAGCCGCTCGCGCGCCGCGCGCGCCACGGCGGGGCTTGCGCCGCCAGTGCCAGCTGTGAGCGTCAGCTTGCCGCGATGGACGACGGCCGGGGTGTGGAAGTCGCAGAACGGCAAGTAGTCTTCGACGTTGACCAGCACGTTGCGCGCGCGCGCGGCGATCGCAAGCGTCTCGGCTTCCGCGCGCGGCAGGTCAGCGATCCATATCGCGTGATATGCGCCGATTTCGTCAGCCGACGGCAAACGCGGCACAATGGTTGCCGCTTCCGCGAACGCAGCACTCGGCGCATCGGACCATACGTCCGGCACGGCGCCGGCAGCCTCCAGCCAATTCAGCCGGCGCAGTGCCAACGCGTCGCGTCCGATGAGCGCGATGCGCGTCGCCGCGGGATCGAGATAGATCGGAATCATGCCGCGTTCGCTTCGGCAATAGCGGCGCGCGCTTCCGCCAGCGCTTCGCCGATGACGATGAGCGCTGGCCCCTCGCCTAGTTGCAGCGCCAACGCCGGCAGATCGGAGATCACGCCGCGCACGATGCATTCGCCCGCGAGCGATACGCTTTCAAGCAGCGCAACTGGCCGGTTCGCCGGCACGCCGCGCGCCAACAACGCTTCCATCACGCGCTCCGCTTGCAGCGCGCCCATGTAAATGACCGCAGTTTCCGCTGCCGCCGCTGCGTCGGCCCAATGCATGTCTTGCTCGGCGCGACCGCGCGTGATGCTGGGCGTCACGAACGTGACAGAACGCGAAACGCCCCGGCTAGTCAGCGAGGTGTTGAGCGTCGCAGCTGCCGCAAAAGCGGCGCTGATGCCAGGCACGGTTTCGACGCTCACGCCAGCTGCATGGCAGGCATTCAACTCTTCCGTCGCGCGCCCAAACAAGTTCGGATCGCCGCCCTTCAGGCGAACGACAACAGCGTGGCGCTGGGCCATGCGCACCAGCAAACGGCAGATCAGGCGTTGATCGACCGAGGGACGATTAGCGCGCTTGCCGACATTGTAGAGCTTGGCTTTTCCGGCCAGCGCCAGAACGTCGGCGGAGACGAGTGCATCATGCAACACGACATCGGCTTCGGCGAGCAAACGCGCGGCGCGCAGCGTCAGCAGGTCCGCCGCGCCAGGGCCCGCGCCCACGAGATAAACTTTGCCGCTCATGTGATGGCCTCACGGATCATGCCTGCCGCGCAGGTTTGATTGGTTTGGGGATCGAACAAGGCGAACGCGCCCGTGCCCGGCGATTGCGAGAACGTGTCGGCGAGGATCGGATCGCGCGTTGCCAAGCGGACGCTGGCGATAGCGTTAAGCGACAGCGACGATGCGCCCTCCCGGCGCGAGAAGTCCTCGACGTCGTGTACGAAGGCGATCTCTTCGATCAAAGCCTGCGTCTCGAGCGTGCCTTGGCGTAGGAGATAGCGGCGCCCTTTCGTCCAGGGCGCCTCATCCAGCCAGCAGAGATCAGCCACGACCGAACGTGCATAGCGCACGCCAGGGGCCGCCACGACATCACCGCGCGTGACATCGCGCTCGTCATCAAACTCGATCGCCACGGAAGTGCCCGCCTCCGCGCGCAACACCGGCCGTCCGCCGACGCGAACACTGGCAATCGTTGCCGGATAGGCTTGCGGCCCGAGGACGACGTGATCGCCCGGTCGAACCGAGCCCGCCTCGATTCGACCGACATAAAAACGAGAAGTCACGTCACGCAGCGCGGCTTGGATCGGCAGGCGCAAGGGCGCTTCATGGCGCGAGGCTGGCCCTTGGCTTTGTTCGATCAGCTCAACCAAAATCGGCCCACGCCACCAATCGGCGCCGCCGCGCCGTACGACATTGTCGCCGCGCCGCGCAGACACCGGTACGCAGACGACGCCGCTCAGCTTGAGCGCGCCCGCTAGATCGGCGAACGCGGTCTCGATGTCGTTGAAGCGCTCTTGCGACCAGCCGATCAAATCCATCTTGTTGACCGCGACGATGACATCGAGACCCATCAGAGCTGCAATCGCCGCGTGTCGGCGCGTTTGACGCTTCAGCACCCCGCCCACGACGCGCGAGGCGTCGATGACGATGACGGCGACATCGGACGCGCTCGCGGCGGTCACCATGTTGCGCGTATATTGTTCGTGCCCCGGCGCGTCGGCGATGATGAAGCTGGCGCGCGGCGTTTCGAAATAGCGGTAGGCAACGTCAATCGTAATGCCCTGCGCGCGCTCGGCTTCAAGGCCATCCGTCAGCGCCGCCAGGTGTTCTTCGTCATCGCCGATGGAGTCAGCCTGGTCGCGCATGAGCACGCCGGAATCGAGCAAGAGCCGGCCGATCAGCGTCGATTTGCCGTCATCGACGCTGCCAGCCGTCATGAACCGGATTTGGCGCGTCTCGGCATCGGCGCGCAGGGCGAAGACATTGCCATCCATCAGAAATAGCCCTCGACCTTGCGCCGCTCCATCGCCGCGCTGTTGGCGCGATCGTCCATGCGCGTCGCGCCGCGTTCGGAAATGGTGGCGGTGAGTGTTTCGGCGAGCACCTGCTCGGCATTGCCCGCCTCGCTTTCGACAGGGCACGTGCCGGTGATGTCGCCCACGGTGCGGAAACGAACGGAAATGCGTTCAACAGCGGCTTCATCCGCAGCTGGCGTCAGCGAGGTCACCGGGAAGAGGAAGCCGTCGCGGCGCACGACATCGCGCTCATGCGCGTAATAAAGACTGGGTAACTCGATCCGCTCTTGGATGATGTAGGCCCAGACATCGGCCTCGGTCCAATTCGATAGCGGAAACACGCGCATGTGCTCGCCTACGCCGATGTGGCGATTGAACAGGCCCCAGAGCTCCGGCCGCTGCGCGCGCGGGCGCCAGGCGCCGAAGGCATCGCGATGCGAGAACACACGCTCCTTCGCGCGCGCGCGCTCCTCATCACGGCGCGCGCCGCCGATCAGCGCGTCGAATTCGAACTCCTGCTGCGCTTCCAGCAGCGTCACCGCCTGCGCGGCGTTGCGGCTCTTCTCGGGGCTGAGGCGCACCGTACCGCAGCGGATGGAATCCTCCACCTCGCGCACGATAAGTTGGAGGCCAGTTTGCCGCGCTCGGAGATCGCGGAAGGCGAGCACTTCCGGGAAGTTGTGCCCGGTGTCGATGTGCAGCAGCTTGAACGGCGGCTTCTGCGGCGAGAACGCCTTGATCGCCAGGTGCAACAGCACGGCGGAATCCTTGCCGCCGGAAAACAGCAATGCCGGCCGCTCGAACCCAGCCAGTTCGCGCAGGATATAGACGCTCTCCGACTCAAGCCGCTCGAGCCGCGCCGACGCGCGGACGGGCGCCGCCTCGCCGCTCACTGGCCCGTCGTCGTCGGTTTTGTATGCAAGCCGCATTCTTTACTGTCCTGACTTTCCCACCACCACCGGCCGGCGCGCGGATCTTCGCCCGGCCGGATCGCCTTCGTGCACGGCTCACACCCGATCGAAACATAGCCGCGCGCATAGAGCGGGCTCATCGGGATCGAGAACCGCGCCGCGTAGGCGAGCACATCAGCCCAGCTCCAATCCGCCAGCGGGTTGTATTTCTGCATGTTGCGTTCGGCGTCGCGCTCGGATTCCGCCAAAGCGGCGCGCGTCGTTGCTTGCTCACGGCGCTGGCCGGTGAGCCACGCATCGCGGCCTTCAAGCGCACGATCCAGCGGCAACACTTTGCGCACACTGCAGCACAATTTGCGCTCTGCCAGACCTTTATAGAATCCGTCAACACCGTGCGCCGCCACATAGGCGGCGACCTCGCTTGGCGCCGGTTGTTGGCGAACGATCGTCAGGCCATAGCGTTGTTCGGTTTCGCCGATGAGCGCCAATGTCTCGGCATGGAGGCGCCCGGTATCAAGCGTGAACACGTCAATCGGCAGCTTCAGGCGGGCGATCGCATCCGTGAGCACCATGTCTTCGGCGGAAAGGCTCGTCGCCAAGGCCGGGCGTTCATGGCGCTGCGCGATTGCAGTCAGCGCCTTTTCCAGCAGGCGCACTTTTGCGTCGAACACTGCCGCATCGCGATCGCGGAAGGCGGTCAGGTATGGAACGGAGTATGTATGGAGTGCAGCAAGCGTCGGCTCGGCGGCCTGGTCGGCGCGCAGTGCAAACGAGTCAAAGCCGATTTGCTCAAGCGCAAAGACTTGATCAGCCGTCACCGCGCCGACGGCGCGCAGAGGCCCGCTATACCCAAGCCGCTGGCGCAGCAAAAATGCATGGCTGTAGCCGCGGCCATCGCCGATGCGCGGAAAATCAACGCCAATGATCGCGAGGTCAGCCAAGCGATCTTTCAGCGCATGCGTATCATCAGCCGGCTGCAGCAACACGCCAGCGCCAGCGTGCGGCGCGTCGAGCCATTGCTGCAACGACAACCACGCCCCACCTTCCCACTCGGCTTGCGATGGGCCAGCCGGCGGGCGCACGATCGGCACAATCTTTTTGCGCACATCGCCGTGGCCGTCATTGGCCGGAACCGGTCGCGGCGGCGCCGGACGAGCCTCCGCTTCGCCGCTGATCCGCACGCCGTTCGCATCGATCGAGAGCAGCAGCGTCATGCCGCGGCCTCTTCTTCGACGCGCAGCGCCGCTTTGAATGCGTCCGCGCCCAAACGCTCGACCGTTTTGATGAAGCTTTCGCCGCTGCGGCGCACCGCCAGATAGTGGCGCGCCAAGCGTTCGATCACCAGCGGCACGTCTTCGGCGCGCACCGCTTTGCCGATCAGCACGCCCAGCTTGCCTTCGCCATCGGCGCGGCCGCCGAGGAGCACTTGATACCAATCCTCGCCCGCTTTCTCGACGCCAAGCACGCCGATATGGCCGACATGGTGATGCGCGCAGGCATTGATGCAGCCCGAAACCTTGATCGCCAGCGCGTCGAGTTCATCTTCGATGGAGGCAAGCTGCGCGGCGATCGCGGCCGAGAGCGGGATCGATTTGGCGTTGGCGAGCGAGCAAAAGTCGCCGCCAGGGCAGCAGATGATGTCTGACGCTAAGCCGATATTGGCGCGGCCAAGGTTGAGCGCTTCGAGTTCGGCCCACAAATCTTGCAAGCGCGCGAGAGAGACATTCGGCAGCACCAGATTCTGTTGATGGGTGACGCGGATCTCGCCGAAGCTGAAGCGCTCGGCGAGATCCGCAAGCTGATCCATTTCGTCAGTAGTGGCGTCGCCGGGTGCGATGTCCTGGCGCTTCAGGCTCACCACGACCGCTGCGTAGTTCGGATCACGGTGTTCGACGACGTTGCGCCGCTGCCATGCGCGAAAGCCCGGCGCGATCGCCAAGCGATGCGCCTTCTCTTGCGGCGCGTCGAGCGTAGGATCGTCAAAGTGCGCGGCGACGCGCGACAGGGCCTCGCTGGTCAGCGTGTTCGGCCCGCCGCGCAAATGCGCCCAGTCGGCTTCGACTTCGCTCGCGAACGCTTCAGCGCCCAAAGATTCGACGAGGATCTTGATCCGCGCCTTATAGATATTGTCGCGCCGGCCGATGCGGTTGTAGGCGCGTAGCACTGCTTCGCTGTAGGTCAGCAGCTCGCTCCAGTGCAGGTCACGCTTGATCACCGAGGCAAGCCGCGGCGTGCGCCCCTGTCCGCCACCGACCTTCACAACCAGACGCACCTCGCCCGCATCGTCGCGGTAAAGATCAAACGCCAGATCGTGCACCGGCGTCGCGGCGCGATCTTCCTTGGCGCCGTTGAACGCCACTTTGAACTTGCGCGGCAAATGCGCGAACTCGGGGTGCAACGTCGACCATTGCCGCATCAGCTCGCAGTACGGGCGCGGATCGACAATCTCGTCCGCCGCCACGCCAGCAAACGCGTCGGTCGTCACATTGCGCACGCACGACCCGCTGGTTTGAATCGCGTGCATGCTGATGGCGGCAAGCTCCGCCAAGATGTCGGGGACTTCCTCGACCTTCACCCAGTTGAACTGGATGTTTTGGCGGGTGGTGAAATGGCCGTAGCCGCGATCGTAGCGGCGCGAAATCGAAGCCAGCGTGCGCAGCTGCGCTGACGAGAGCACGCCGTACGGAATGGCGATGCGCAGCATCGGCGCATAGCGCTGAATGTAGAGCCCGTTCTGCAGGCGCAGCGGCTTGAACGCGTCTTCGTCGATCAGCCCGGCGAGATAACGCTGCGTCTGGTCGCGATATTGCGCCACGCGCTCTTCGACGATGAGACGATCTACGGCGTCGTAGCGATACATATCGGCGCGGGCCCCGGCACGTCGGGCCGAAGGACCCAGGGAGAACAGAGAGTGGGCGCCTGCGAAGGAACGAGGTAGCCCGCTGGGCTAAACTGTGTGTTTAGGGGCCTCAGGCGGTCTGATCGGCCACCGAGTCCCCTTCCATGACCTGCTCACGCAGCCATGCCAGGAAAGCGACCTGCGCCGGCTCGAACCGGCGTCCGCGCGGCCAAACCAGCCAATATGCGAACCCGACCGGGTCTTCGGCCTCCGCAAGCGGTGACACCAACAAGCCCTCGGCAATGTCACGTAACGCCAACTGGCGCTTGGCCAGCACCAAACCCTTGCCCGCCATCGCCGCTTCGAGCGCCAGGCTCGATTGGTTGAACCGGAGCCCGCGCTCGGCGTCGTCGCGCTTTTGCCCGCGCGCGGCGAACCACATCGTCCAGGTCGGGCACGAAGGATCGCGCTGGGGCGAGTCATCATGAATGAGCGGCAAGTCGATCAAATCAGCCGCGCTGGTGATCGGCGGACGGCCCGCCAGAAGCCTCGGACTGCCGACTACCACGACCGATTCAGACATTAGCCGCTCGCAATAGAGCCCCTCATAGCCGCCAGGCCCGTAGCGAATGGCGAGATCGATGTCGCTGGCGGTGAAATCGACCAGAGTCATGTCCGCCGACATGCGCACTTCAACGTCAGGATAGGCGTCCTGGAAGCGGTTCAAGCGCGGGATCAACCACTTCGAAGCGAACGACGGCGCGGTTGAAAGCGAGATGCGGCGGCCGCGCATACTGGCGCGCATGGCGCGCCCGGCTTGCAGCATTTCCGCCATCGCGGCGCTGGCATGGGCGAACGCGGCTTGGCCGGCATCGGTCAGCTCCACCCCCCGCCCCAACCGCCGAAACAGCGGCTGGCCGGCAAAGTCCTCGAGCACGCGGATATGCTGGCTCACGGCGCCGGCGGTGATGCCAAGTTCCTCCGCCGCCCGCGCAAAGCTCAAAGAACGCGCCGCCGCCTCAAAGACGCGCACGCTCAAGAACGGCGGTATGACCTCTTTTGCATCCACAGATAACGCACTCCCTCGCTCCCCACAGAATAGGGACGCAACCGAGCTTTTCCAAAGCCGCGATGGGAATCGATCTGTCCGGAGGGACGTCCAGCCCTGTCCTCGACCAGCTGCTGGGAAAATGGCGCGCCCTAAGAGATTCGAACTCCTGACCCCCAGATTCGTAGTCGCTTTCTGGTTGTAGTTTCAATTTGCACGGCCTCATCGCGACTTGC